>Ga0210377_10000248_pt1 | contig 51466 bp, 86 predicted proteins | sample PLM4_65_b1redo_FD_155480 | JGI IMG/M metagenome (GOLD analysis project Ga0210377, IMG submission 155480) | Groundwater sediment microbial communities from an aquifer in East River, Colorado, USA - PLM4_65_b1 redo | ecosystem: Environmental > Terrestrial > Soil > Riparian zone | place: USA: East...
ACCTGGCCCATTGAGTAATCCGTTACCCGGTTATTATGTCTGTCAACTAAGGATTTAGTAGGCGTGCCCTGCCCCTGCCCGCGCCCTGGGCGACCCACCCCCACCCCCTCCCCACCTGAACCCATTACCCCATTCCACCAGGCGAGGAGGAGATATACCCTGGAAGAATGCGGGGGGTGAAATTCGGGGGAATCCGAGGTGATAGACAAGCGGGAGAAGTGATAGGGGTGGTTTATGGGGTCCCCGCTTTTGGGACATTGGAGATACGTACTTTTAGCGTACGCGGTTGTGACGGAGGGGGTATTCTTAGATACGTATAAGTACGAATTTGAAAACGCCTCTTTAGAATCAACTACTTAACTATTATGTCAACTACACTAGGACATGGTTTTTAGCCGGGTTTTAGGCCAGCGGGTATAAAAAGTCGGTATAAAGACATATCACGATATATCGTCATGGCCCCTAGCTGACAAGCGGGACGCTAATATACTAATTGCATACGCGATAAGTACGCATAAGTACGCGGGGGCTTTTTTGGGCCCGTCCTGCCTGGTTTTTGTGTGTCCGCCAGTCCGACGGCATTCTTGCGAGATCAAGCGAGCACAATCTGTAGTCTCGCCGTGGGGCTATATTCAGATTGGGTTTCTATATTCTTTATGATCTTGATATTTTTCTTAAATCCAATATTAAGATTTATTCTTAAGATATTATTCTTATCTTAAGATATTATTCTTAAGAGATATAAGAGTAATTCTTAAGACATGGCAACTCACGTCGGGGAGAACGACAACTCAACTCGCGTAACAAAACTAGCGACGTGGGCTTACGACAGGATATCTTTGTCTATCTTTGTCTATCTTTGTCTATCTACTTGACATTGACATCGACTTGTGGTAGGATTCGTGCATGAGTAGAACTTCTCGAATCCCTGTCTGGCAGTGGCCCCTGATCCCCGTTATCTGGTTTGTTAAGAAAGTCCTAAGTCCGGCCTGGGTTTGGTTCAGGAGTCTAAATGCTTGAACTAAGGATTCGCCCGGCTCAAAACGGTTGGATCGTAAGGGAAACGGACGACGACGATCTGGATGGGGTGGAATCCGTCTTTGAGATTCCAGATTCCGAACACGGTGACTTAGAGGCCATGCAGGGCCTTTTATACCACATCATTGAAACATTCGGCCTGATCGGGTCAAAGCACGATAAGAAGCGGCTTCGGGTGGATATTGAGCCGGGGGGTGACCATGGGGAGTCTATCCAGATAGACGGCCATTCTTCTCCGGCTGATCCGGATGAGTTTGTGAAAAAATACAAAGAATCATTGGAAGATTATGTTTCTCCTACATCTACAGGCATATCGGACCTTTTGGGTCCGGAACCTGCCGGGGTTATAGATTGGGACAAAAAGGAGGAATGAACCTTTTTAAGTTAAATACGTATGGAAGAAATAGTGCTGTTTTACGTCTAAAGAATGTGGACAGAGGAGAGGCCCCTTAACAGGGGAGGGAACGGCAAGTAGCCACCTAAACAGAAAAAGCCGTTGGGGTTCCAGGCTACTCAAGGGAGCATAAATGCCGGTAGAACTTGAAAATAAGTTAAAGAAAGCCGCGCTTAAAAAGTTCGGAACTACAAAAAGCAAGAAGGCGCGGGCGTACATTTACGGGACTTTACAGGAAAAGACAGACTGGCGGCCGAAAATGAAGAAGGAGGTCTTGTGAATTATTTTTCAACTCCGAAAAAATTTCGGGAAGTGGTAGAAGAACTCAGCAAGATTGACGAACGGATCGAGAAGCTTGAGGCGTGCATTGAGTCTGCGTTTAGATTACTCGGGATCGTATTCGAATTTGATAAATGGGGGACCGGTCGGGCCGTAAAGACGGGTAAAAAGTGAAGAATCTTTACATCCTGTCCCGCGCTAAGAAATAATGGCCGTAATTCGTTCCGGATGGGACTCAACTCCGGACAAAGAGTTTTTTAAGCGGTCTAGGAAGAAGCGGCTAGAGCGCGACCGCCAATGGGCCGAGAAGAAGCGCAAGGAGCGGCGGAAGGCTAAATGATGGCCAAATGAAGGCTACGTAATGGCGAAAAAAAAGGCTTCAACTAAAACGGGCGGTTCAATAGCCCTTGGTGATAGCCAGGAATCTATCAAGATAGACACGGAAACTAAGTTGGAGTTGGAAAAGTCTGACGTTTCCCAGGCTTACCAGGGCGGGCTGGATATCAATCTTTCCCGCGTTTTGGATTCAGGAGAGACTTTAGAAACGGCGTTAACTCGACATATCAAAAACGAACTCGATACTGAACTAGACAATCAGGCATCACTTGAGTCAAAAATCAAGAGGTGGCAGAGGCAGTATAAGGGCAAAAAACGCAGGAAGGATTGGCCGTGGGCCAACGCCGCTAATGTTGCGGTCCCTATAACTCGATACATCATTGACACGATTGCCTGTAGGGTCATTGATGCCGTTTTTAATCGACGCAAGGTTGTCATCGTTAAGGCCAAGAAGCCGGAGTTGAATGCTATTGCGCGGCAGATTGAGGAAGCCATCGAGTGGTTCCAGAAACACATCTGGAAATTGAGGGACAAGCTTTACCCGGTCATTTTACAGGATTTGAAGGTCGGATGCGGGGTTATTCATGTCTGTTGGGAATCAAAGAAGCGGACAGTTTATAGATATGCGGATGAGATCGAGATTGCGGACAAGAACACGCACACGTATTCTTTGGCCGGGACGAGCGACAAGGCCGTAAAAGACGTTCAAACGGTTTATGAGGGTCCGCAGTTGTATCCGATCAGCCGGGAGGACCTAGTCGTTTCGTCCGACGCCAAGGATTTTTCGGACGCTTATCTGTGCGGGTATCGACTTTACAAAAGACGGCATGAGCTTGAGTTCGGCGCTAAAAAGGGGCTCTATCTCAAGGAGGGAGTAAGAAAACTTCTTGGGCCGGACAAGTACGACGAGAATAAAGAAGCCAGGATAGAGGCCCAGGAGAAGGACTTTAAGAAAACGCCATGGTCAGAACCGTATGAGGTCTATGTTCTATGGACGAAGTACGATGTTGACGACGACGGGGACTTGGACGATATCGTTGTGACTTTTCACAACAAAAGCGGGACAATTTTACGGGCGATTTATAACCCGATCTTCACGTCCAATAGGCCGTTTGTTAAATTCGTCGGGGACCCGGTAGAGTTTAGTTTCGACGGAAACTCCGGGTGTGAAACGCTTTACTCAATCCAGGAGGAAATCGACACAATTCATAACCAGCGGCTTGACCGGATGACGCTTTTAAACGCCTTCGTGACGTTCACGAAATCGGGTTCAAGCCTGGAAAACTTCAAGTGGTTTCCTGGGAAAAACTACGTTGTTGACGATAACCTTGATGAGTCGTTTAGGATCGTGCAGACTCCGGATGTTTACCCCTCAACGTTTACCGAGGAGGCCAATTTAATCAGCCTCGCGGAGAGGGCCATGGGGGTTACTCCGCAGATGATGGGAATACAGACGGCGGAAAGGCCCGTTTTCAAGGAATCGCTTTCAAATCTTGAGGAGGCGAACAAGAAGCACAAGCTTAGGATCGACAATTATCGGAACGCGATTCGAGAGACTATTTATCAGGGTCTTGAGAATTTTGCTCAGTATCAGCCGACGTTAAGGTACAAAACCGATCAGGGCGGGACTTGGGAGGAGCAAACCGTTGACCTGCCTGTTAAGATGATTCGGGATGGGCTGGAGATTGATCTAACGGCGTCAACGGAAATGATTAGTCAGGAGGTCCGTCGAGAGGTGAACATGGCGGTTTACCAACTCCTGTCTCAATACATGACGAACGTAACAGGGATGGCGCAAGCGTTGGTGAATCCCAATGTCCCGCCCGATTTCAAGAAGGTCCTATTAGAGGCGAACAAGATTGGGGTTAACGTCATTACGGAGATTTTGAAGGACTTTGAGAAGAACGACGCGGAGAGTCTTGTGTTGGATTTGACTAAGAGCATTAGTCCTCAAACGATTATGGCCCCTCCTCCGCCTCCCCCTCAGGGTCCTCCGGGCGGTCCGCCGCCCCAGGGTCCCCAGGGGCCTCCTCCTGGTCAAGGGCCTCAGCAGGGGCCTCCGCAGGGTCCGCCTCCGCAAGGTCCTCCGCAAGGAATGTAAATGGTAAGTATTAAGCTGTTGATGCAGGAGTTTGAGGAGATTTCCAAGACCAAGTTTTGGGAAGCGTATTTGACCGAGTTTAGACGCGCCGAAGACACGGTCAAGGATAAGTTATATACAGGGAAAGTCGATACTTTATCGACATACGGGACAGTTTATCAGGAACAGTTGGCGATGTTGAAAAGGATCGAAAACATCCCGAAGAAGATTTTTAGGGATGCCGAGGAAAAAGAGAAACTATCCGGATAACTCGCCTGGGGCGAAACCGGATTTCTAGGAGGTATATTTTATGGCAGACGACCCAACTGTGACGCCCAGCCCGTCGCAAGACGGAGGCGCAACACAGACGGACGCCAAGGGACAACCGGATGCAGACCCACGGTTCGCGGGTAAAAATGCAGACGAACTCAAGGCGATCATTAAGGACCAGGACTCTCTCATTGGCCGCCACGGACAACGTGTCGGCGACTTAGAAAGAGAAGTCCAGGGACTAAAAGAACTAGCGGACCAGATTCGTTTCAGCCCAGGAGCGGGCCAGCAGTCTCAAGCGAGGGAGGCTCCCCAACCACCTAAGCCGGAGTTTGATTGGACAAACCCCGAGCCTTATGTGAGGGACCGAGCGGCGGAAGTGGCGCGACAGGAGTTGGCGAAGTATGACAAATACCGCCAACAGCAGGATCAGGTTCGATACTACGAGGAGGCGAAGGGCAACTACTACGACGGGCAGAAGAAGGCCCTTGGTGGTAATCCTAAGCTCTTTGAGGGGATCGAGCGGGATGTGGCCGACTATATGTTTACCACGTTTAGGGCCGGGGCGATCGACAAGGATACGCTCCGCAATCCCGATGCGTGGGAACTTATTGCTAAAAACATCCGACTCCAGCGCGGCGAATATGACCGCATCGTTCCGCAGAAGCCTCACGGCATGTCTCCCCAGCCGCTTGACAGACCGTCTTCACGCCCGGATTCTGACGCTGACGAAGACGTGGTTCTAGATGAAGAGGACCGCGAGTTTATGAAGAAACAAGGACTTACTGAAAAAGAAGCCGTGGAGATTATCAAGGGGGAGGTTTCGGCGGCGAAGAAGGGGCTTAGGAGGGAAAGGCGATGAAACTGCAAGACGTTAAGATTATTGATCTTCGGGCCTCTGTTCTAGACCGCGAGAAGTCCGATCCCGAGTGCGGGAGATATGTCTTTAAGGAAAAGCGTTACGTAGATTACAAGGGGAAAAGCACGCGTCCGAACTATAAGTTTCTCTGGTGCCGATGGGAGCCGAAGAATAACTATCGGGAATTCAACGAATGGAATGTCAGGTGGGGCGACACCCTCTTGACGAACGCCGTTGACCCGTATATTCCAGAGGGAATCCCGAAAGACGCCGAGGGGCACTTTAGGTATGGCGATGTGATCCTTGTGAAACGTCCGTTGATTAACGAACTGAAGCGGTTGGAGGAGAACGAAAAAATCTCCAAGCGTGGGGCCGGGGCAAAGATGCAGGGTTTCCAGAACGAAATGAAACTCCAGGGAGTTGATATTTCTGACGATCAGTTTGCAGAGTTGACGGGGCAGGACAAGTAAAGACTCTTCCGTTTAATCTCCCGGCGGAATAAAGGGGGATTAAATGGCTTCTGTACAGAGATACGATCCCATTCCGGGGGCCGGGGCAATTCTGAATTGCCAGGAAGGCGCTACGGCTGGGAGTTTCAAACAGGGTGATTTGGTTAAGGTGGACTCGTCCGGGCAGGTTGTTATTGCCACGGCGGGCTATATTTTCGGGATTGCGGGCAAGGATGCGACCGGGACTCAGGCGACTGTCATCCCGGTGGAACTCATTGATCCGACCGCGATTTATGTTGCGAGGTCTGGCACGACTACGGCCCAGGCTGACGTTGGCGAGTTGTTTGATTTCACGTTTACGGCCGGGGCGCATACTCTTGTTGAGGCGGGCGCTACGACGGATGTTTATGTCGTGGGCTTGCATTCCGGTGATGCCGTGGGGACTTCGGGCGGGCGACTGCTCGTTCGGTTCCTTGGGGCGTTGTTCACCTCGCAGACTTGAGGAGGATAAATCATGGCTACCATTAGAATGTCATGGGACACTACGACTAACAAAGACCTTCTGAAAGAAGGCGTCCTCCGAAAGCTTTTTGACACCACGGCGAGGGAGGCTAAGGTTTACTACAAGGAACTCGTCAATGATCTAAAGACTTCTAACGAGTCGGAGAAGGACCAGCGCATGGCGGGTCTTAACGGGGCCACGGAACTTGCTGACGGGCAGAATATTCCTATTCAGTCTCCGGTTCTCGGCACGTCAAAGACCTACACCCAGAGAAGGTGGGGCACGGGCTTCAGAATGACGAAGATGATGGACAAGTTCAACAAGTACAGCCTGTGGCAGAAGTGGTCCAAGCAGTTGGCGAAGGTTATGAAGGAGTCTAAGGATATTGAGATTCACGTGATGTTCAATAACCCGACTTCTACTTCTCTGACGTGCGGGACCGGGTTTGATTCTTTGGCGCTGGCCTATGCGACGCATACGGGTCTTTTGGCTGGGTCCACTTCGGATAATTTCGACAATATCCTGAGCGCGGCCCTGTCGTATTCTTCGCTTGAGTCTGTGAGATATTACTTCAAGACTTTGAAGGATGATCTTGGTCTGGTGGTTGGAACGGACCCGACGCATCTGGTTATTGAGCCAGCTCTTTACCCGACGGCCATGGAAATTCTTAGGTCTGAGTATAAGCCTCATGAGGACAGCAACACGACCAACGTTTTCAAGGATTATATTAAGGTCTATGAAGACCCGCGTATTACGTCTACGACTCAATGGTTCGTGCTTGCGAAGGGCGATGGCTACGATATTAACGTGCTCACGGCGCAGGAGCCGGACATGTTGGTTGCCAACGCACCCGATACTAGCCGGGACAGGATCGCTACGAGCGATCAAATCTTCACTTATGGCTGGGGTGACGCAAGACAGTTCTTCCTCGGAAATTCGTGAGCGGCGCATCTTGTTTAGTTAGATGATACTATGGGATGGGCGGGGCGTAGGTCCGGCGGTGGCCGTGACGATTGCCCCGCCCGCCCCTCTTTGTGAGGGGTAAAAGAAGGGGGAACGAATGGCAAAGATTACTGATTCTCTTGTTTGGGAGGGTGATAAGTTCAATAAAAAGCAGGGGACCATGGCGATCCCTGCGGGTCCGGCGGGTGATGATCCTGGTTTGTTTTTCCTCGAATCAAGGAATACCGCCGGGACTCTGGGCGGTCTTTATGTCTGGGCGTCCAGCATTAACGAAATCCGCATTAGTGCCACTAAGCCGACTGCCGAGTTGACGGATGGCTCGGCCCTCGGAACGGCGGCTTCTAGCGGGGCGAATAATCTCCTTTCCAATTTGGGCGTGACGACTATTAATACGTCGCTTATTTCGGACACGGATGTTACGGATGACCTTGGGTCGGCGAGTTACTATTGGCGTTATCTTTATGCCTCCAAGGTTTTTCTTAGTTCAACGTCTACCCTGACGGGGGGCTCGTCTACGGCGGCCCTGGTCGGTGATCTTACGCTTGCGGAAGGTAAGATCACGATTGACACGACCACGGACGAAACGACTTACGTTAAGAAGAACGTTTCGGCGGGGACGGCCCCGGCGGTAGAGATCGAGATTACTCATGCCGACGATCAGGCCGTGGCTCTCCTGATTGATTCGGATGCTACCGGCGCATACGACGCGATGCAGATTACGCATGCCGGGACGGGGAGCGGGCTGAAGATCACGACGGGCGCGGCAACGGGGACGGCCCTGACGCTGGTTGCCCCGGCCTCGGAAACGACTGCTTTGGCTCTGTTGGATGGGACTACGGGATCATGGCTTGGGGCTACCAATGTAGGCATGCTCCACCTGAAGGCGGATGGGACTCTGGCGCATGCCAACGCCTCTCTGCTTTACATCGCCCATAGCGGGACTACGGCGGCTTCTGCGGTAGGGTCTTCTCTGAGGATTAACGATTCGGCCACGGCGGGGAGCGCGGCCTCTATTGCGGCTTACGTTTACTCGGCTAGCCAGCACGTTCTCAAGGTGCAGACGAACACGGTTAGTAAGACGGCCTTGCAGATTGCCTGTGCGGCCTCTACCACGGCGGCCATGGCGATTGTCGCGGCCACGGATTGGATTGGGGCTAGCACGGTTGGTGCGCTTGAGATTACCGGGACGGGCGTCCTGGAGGCTGGCGCGAATCTGGTTCGGATTAGTTCTAATGCCGCGAACACGGCGGCTTCATATCTGTGCGAGATCACTTCGACCGGGAACTTTACGAATTCGACCAACGGGCTGTGTCTCAGGGTTACGGAAGCGGGAACGGCGGCCGGGACTTCTTATGCGGCCTACATCCTGTCTACGGCCAATAACGGGCTTCGGGTTTCTACGGGTGCGGTTGGAGTTACTTCCCTCCTGGTTGACGGACTTCAGGCTCAGACGGCTTCGATTGCTAAGATTGACGCCGGGACCGGGACGGGGTGGGTTGGCGCGACGGGGGTTGGTGCCCTGCATATCAGCGGTGACGGGACCCTTGCGCACGCCAACGCTTCGATGTTGCTGATTGCTCATTCCGGGGCGATGGCGGCATCCGGGCTTGGCGGGTCTTTAAGGATTACGGATACTTCATCGGCGGTGGGTGGGTCGTATGTCGCGGCAATCACCTCGACGAACAACAACCTTCTCTACCTGCTTGGGGTGGCCGTTGCCAAGACGCAGTTGACGATTCAGGCTCCGGCCTCGCAGACGGCCGCGATGTTGATTTTGGACGGTACAACCGGGTCTTGGTTGGGCGCGAATGGGGTTGGGATGCTTCAGTTGCAGAATGACGGAGGGTTCGCCCACGTCAACGCATCTTGTTTGCTTATCACCAATTCGGGTATCCCGGCCGATGATTCCAGGGGCCATTGTCTGAGGATTGTTGACACGGGGAATGCGGCCGCTGGGACGATGGCGTATGCGGCCTTTATGAGTTCTAACGATGCTACGGTGGGGACGCTTTATCTGTCCGCCGCCGCGACCAAACCCGCGCTGACGGTCGCCCAGGGGACGTCTTCTTTTGCGGAAGTGGCGACGATGACCGGGGGTGTCGTTAATCTCGTTGCGGTTACGGATGTTACGGCGGTCGCTCCTACGGGGGCAGAGATTGCGGGCGGGTCGCTCGGCGCGGCCAACACTCACGCGGCTGGGTTTATGGCGGTCCTTGATGACAATAATGCCCATGCCGCCCTTTTCATTATTCTTGATGACGGCGCATCCTATCATTGGATTGCCGCCACGAAGTGCTTATAGGGATTAAAGAGTGAAACGGGACTACCGTATCGTTAAGACGATGCAGTTGCCCGTAAAGTCTAGCTTTAAGGAGTTTTTAATGAGTGATTTTCAGAGTCAACTACAGTTGCAGATGACCGAGGTGCAGGGACGGTTTGACGCTCTGGAGGCCAAGAGAAGCGGTCTCGTAGGGAAGCGGGCCGAACTGGACCGGGAAATTTCCGCGACGGTAGAGGAACAAATCCGGGTGCAGGGCGAGTATAGGGCCCTGGAGAATCTAAAGAAGCTCGGGGAAACGCCGCTTCCTGGCGAAACTCCGAATTAGTGGACGCAAGGCTCATGGGGTCGTGCCTTTAAACGACCCCATCTATTCCGCAGGTTAAGGCAGGAGGAGCAGGATGAGTAGAGTAGCGGCGAAACTTAGTTGTCGGGAGGCCATGCCGGTTCTGGAGGTTTATCGGGGGATCAAACACACAACGACTACCGTTGGGACTAGTGCGATTGCTCTTCCGGCTACGAATTTGACGAATCGGAAGGCGTTGTTCATTCAGAATCTTCATGCTTCCCAGAACGTATTTCTGGGCGGGGCGATCCCGGAGTTGATTGGGGCCAAGGTTAAAGATAACCCGGTCGAGGGGGCTACGATCAAGCCGGGAAGGTGGTTTCAATCGGCGGCCGGGACGAACGAGTGGTTTTTTGCTACATCGGCTAAGGCCGATCCCGGCCTGACCCAGCCAACGGCGCTTTATACGGCGGCGAACGCTGGCGCAGAGACCTTGAGAACCGCAGGAACGGTTAGTTCTTTGGCCGCTCAGCACGGATGGGGCTGGGGGGACGGGGACACGCTGGGGTTTAGTACGCTGTATATCAGAACCGACGGAACGACGCAGGAGACTAGTCCGGGTTCTGAGTATGAGGCGGTTATTTCATACTTCGGGATGCCTGATTCGTCGAGTACATACGGGATTAGGCTTGGCCCGTATGATGGGATCGTTTTAAGTCTCGACGGATCGTGCCGGATTTTCGCTATCGCGTCAGGTATTACGACTCCTGTCCTGACGCTTGAAATGGTGTAACATGGCCGCCGGGTTTTCTTTCAAACAGCACGGCGAGCCGATTACGCTGACCACGGCGACGGTTGACGACTTAATTACTAAATCTCCGTGGTTCGACGTTAGGGCATACGGCGCGGCAGGAGACAATACAACTAACGACACGACGGCTGTTCAGGCCGCTATTACTGCGGCCCAGGCGGTCGGGGGGACGGTTCTTTTCCCGAAAGGGACTTACAAGATTACAACGGCGCTGGCGATTACCGGGGCCATGAACATTCAGGGAGTCCCCGGCGCGCTGATCCGCAAGACGGGGGCGGGGCACGCGGTTGTTTATGACGGTGCGGCGACAATCGAGGGTATTTCCGTTCGAAACATTTCTATTTCTACGGAGGCTGGCGGCGGAGACGCGCTGAGGCTCGTCAATGTTATGCGGAGCCACTTCGATAATGTGTTTGTTCCAAGTTGCGCCGCCGTTGGGGTTGATCTTATTGGAAGTCTTCTGAATACGTTTACTAACTGTGTCGTTTCCGGGAATCTGGCTTACGCGGCGGGGACAAGGGCCGTCCCGACGCACGGTTTTGTAATGGCCTATGACGGGGCGACCTATAATGCTAACGCCAATACTTTTACCGGATGTTCGGCCGAGATCATAACGACTTCTCCTGGGATTGGGTTCTATTTCAACACGGCCGACAGTAACGTCATTATTGGCGGGACTTCCGAAGGGAACACTATTGGGATTAAGTCTGAGGCCACGTCCGTAAACAATCATTATTTCGGGGTCCATTTCGAGACGAACGGGACGAATACGGTTAATATGACCAAATCTAATTTAATGTTGACCGGGGGCGACACGGCGGCTTCTTTGACGGCGAGCGCCCCGGCGATCTTCAATATGGACAGCACCCTAACCGATCTTGTTTTTACGATTGATACGGACTCTCCGTACCCGGCGGCTATTCAGCACAGGCACCGGACGACGGACGGTTTTGCTTATCCGATCAGCATTAACCCGCTCGGCGGGAATATCAATATCTCGGCTGACGGGCTCGGTGCGATAACAACTATCGGAGGGGTAACGAAGCTGACGATGGCCCATTTCGGGACGATGGTCGCTATCGGTAACAGCGGAGATGCCAAGACGGTTGATTGGACGGCGGGGAACAAGCAAGGAATCACGGCGACCGGGGCTCCTTGTGTTCTCACGTTTACCGCTCCGGCGGGAGCGTGTAATCTTCTTCTAAAGATCACGCAGGGGGCCGGGGGGGCAAAGACGATGACTTGGCCCGCGACCGTTAAGTGGCCCGGCGGGACGGCCGTTGATTTGTCGGATACCGCCTCGGACATTGACATCGTTTCTTTCTACTTTGACGGGACGAACTACTACGGTTCTTCGGCTCTCGACTTTTCTTAGGAGATTGTAAATGGCGAAATATATGCCAGATGCTGTCCTAGACAGCAAACTCGATGTAACGGGGGCCGCCGACAGGCTGTTCATCTGCTCAACTCAGCCGACCACCTACGCCGAGGCCAGCACGACCTACAACCTTGCGACCAAGACCCTGGCGGCCGCGTTCTCTAAGGCCGCCGGAGACACGTCCGGGAGGAAGTTGACTTTGGCGGCGCAGAACAGTATCGCCGTTGATGCCGATGGGTTGGCCCAACATTATGCCCTCGGCATTAATGGTTCATCCACCTTGCTTCTGGTGGGGACGTTTTCTTCGTCGCAACAGGTTTACACCGGGAACACGATTAACTTCCCGGCGACGGACGTTGAGGAACAGCGAGATTACGCTTAACTAGATGAACTAGATGGCGACTACGATCTATCTCCCGTCGTCGGGGTCGGCCGCAGTAACCCCGACTACCTGGAACTTTCCTTTCCAGGCGGCGGCGACCTACACCTTGGCGGGGGCTCTGACAAAGGGGACAACCGCCTTTACGTCGAGGACGACGGCGACGGGAACGACGAGCCCACGGTTTACTTCGGTCATGCGGTACGTCATCGGCCCCCTGGCCGCAACGCAGATTGCGGGGACCGTCAACTTGGTCATGCGGTGCAACGAGAGCAATGCCGGGGCAAATGCGACCCTGGCTCTCGCCGTAAAGCTCATCACTCCGGCTGGCGCGGACAGGTCCGTTCTGCTTGCTTATACGGCCTCAGACCTGGCTTCGTCGCCCTATGAGATGCAAGCGTCCCTTAACAACTGCCGGGCCTATAGCGCGAGTGAGGCGCGGCCGATCACCCTGACGGCGCAGACGCCGACTTCCGGGGACTACTTGGTTGTCGAGATCGGTTTTAGATCGGCGACGACCACGACCAGGAACGTTATCATCCGCCACGGGGATAATAGCGCTAACGACCTCGCGGACGCGGACAGTGGGACGAACGATTACGCGCCGTGGGTTATGTTTTCGCAGTCCCTGCCGTTCATTTGGAACCTGTCAACGAATGAGGGTTCCATTGACGGGGTCGGAGACGCGGCTGGGATCACCCAGGCCCACATGGTTGGGGCCAATGATGGGGCGGTTGTTCTGGCTGGTGATTCCCCGGAAATAGAAGTCCAGAGCGCTATCAATCTGACGACCGACGAGGGGGCTTGTTTTGTCTATGGAGATTCCGCCCCGTTGACACAGGCGCACGCGTTTACTGTTTTAGGGGGGGCCGTTCTTTTGTCCGGGGACTCTCCGGTCTTTTTTCAGGCCCATGGTCTCTCCTGGTTCGGAGGCGGGATAGGGCTTTTTGGGGATGATCCTCCCATAACGCAGGGGCAGAACGTTACGGCCGATCCGGGATGGATCGGCCTGTTCGGGGACGCGGCGCAAAATGACGGCGGGACCGAAACTTCGGAGGCCAAGCGGATGCGCGAATACTATACCATTTCGTTGGATTGTTAGGTCCCAATGGCAAACTACTATGTAAAGAACGGCGGGAACAACGCCCTGGACGGTCTGTCCGATGAAAATGCGTGGGAGACTATCGCCAAAGTAAATTCATCCGCCGGAGCCAATAGCGTCTATTTCAAGTGCGGTAGCACGTGGCGCGAAAAACTAGTCCTCCCCGGTAGTGGGACGGAAGGAAACCACATCGTCATCGGCTCCTACGGGACCGGGGCCAAGCCGCGCCTCCTTGGGTCTACGGCTCCAACCGGATGGGATCAAACTGACATTCCCCCGGACGTGGCCCTCCCTGCGAACTGTTGGAAGGCGACCCTCGCGGCGGCTCCTTCAAGCGACTTAGTATGGTTCGTCAATGCGGACGGGACTGTTTCGTGGGGGACTAAGCAAGCCGCCCTTGGGGATTGTAGTGCCGAATACGAATGGTATTGGCACGCCTCCGGGTATCTTGTCGTTTATGCCGCAACCGACCCGGACTCTCGATATACGTCCATTGAGGTCGCTGTCGCGGCCCTAGAGCCTATCATCACCGGGACCAGGAACTACATCACTATCCAGGACCTTGAGATTGCTTTTAGCGAGGCACGGGGGATCAATGCCGACGAGTGGAATACGGGGTTGATTCAGCGGTGCCTGATCCATCATATCGGCTATCAGAACGCCGGGACCGCAGAAGGGATCGCGGATTCGTCGGTGAACCTAACAATCACCGGGAATACAATCCACAACTGCGGGAACCATGGCATTTTCGTTATCGGATACGACTCTACTTGTAACCCGACTCTCATCACGGGGAACACGGTTTATGACTGCTATCACACGTTGATAGATGTTCAGGCCAGCAATACGGACATCCAGAACATTGTAATTACGAAGAACATTCTTTACACGACCGCTGATTATTCTTTTCCCGCTCTCGGTTGTAACGCGATCTTTGTCCAATGGCAAAACCCGAAAATAGTATCAAATATCGAGATCAGTTACAACCTTATAACATCTAGATTCGGGGCGGGTATATTCATTAGTGCCGGGGTCGGGCCTGGGGTTACGATTTACAACAATACGGTGAACGGGGAAAATGCTCTCCTGGGTGCCGGGTTCTATCCGTGTGTGATTAGCCAAACCGCGACGGCCGGGGCGGTTACGCTCAAAAACAACATTTTTGGTAACAGTCAGACGGCGGGTCTCTACGCTAACCCGATAGCGGGGGTCACGGCATGTGACAACAACTGCTATTACAATTCAGTCGGAACGGTTTATGCGCAGACACAGGCGGGGTCGTATCATTCCGACGATTTTGCGGCCTACAAAACGGCGACGGGATGGGAGACTAGCGGGCTGTGGGAGAACCCTCTATTCGTGACCCCGGGTTCTGATTTCATGCTTCAATCCGGGTCTCCGTGCGTTGATGCGGGGGCCGACGTTGGCCTCACGACGGACATCTTGGGGGTGGCCGTCCCGCAGGGTTCGGCCCCGGACATCGGGGCCTACGAGAGAGCGCCAGAAGATTTGTTCCTGTGCGTTTTTTGGGATATGTGATGCCTAAATCAAGCGAGATTTGGCCTAATTACGATGGCGAGAATGAGGTCTATAGGACTTGCCGAATGTGTGGAGACCTGTCAACGGAGACCCCTGTTACGGAGGCTCCTGACGATTTGCTGTATTCGGGGAGACTTTATCCAGAAAGCCAGATGATCCAGGAAGAAGACGGGTATTGGTATTGTCAAACGCATTGGAAGATCAGGTGGCCCGCCAAGCGGCGGGACGAATGGAAAATGGAAGTAGAGGAGGAGACCGAATGAGTTTTGTTCTTCAGCCCTGTAAGGGGAGGATTTATGTCATTCTTGACCCCGTGGCCGAGATGAAGATTGGACTTATTCATTTGCCAGATAAGCACCGGGAGCCGTCGAGGATCGGGACGGTCAAGGCCATCGGCGAAGAGGTTACGGAGTTTAATCCCGGAGACCGGGTAGTGGTCAGTTTCTTTTCCGGGGTTGTTGTAGAGCGGCCGGAAATTACTAAGCCGGGAGACTCCGAGGACGTGCATAGGGTTTTCACGAAGGATGAGATTTACGCCAAGATTGTTGAGGCGTAGGAGTCTTCATGGGTGCATATACGTTCTCTAACTTTCAGGACTATCTTCTTGTCCGCCTTGGGAATAACACCGCCTTTCAGACCCCGACAAACTACCTTTCGGTTTGGGTCAATGCGGCCTACCGGAGGCTTTGCAATATGGAGAAAGTGCCTGGGATGCGGGGAAGAATTTACTTCCCCGAACTAGAGGCGGATACGACTTCCGGCACGGCCGACGGTGTAGTGTATGTCTCTGTGCCGTCCAACTGCTTGGCGGTGAGGGAAGTATTCGACGAGACCAACGCCAAGCGGCTGGATTGGATTCATTGGAGCAGGTATATCGGATTTACGGACAGGTTAACCAATACGGCTGAGCCCAACTATTGGCATCGGGCCGGGAGCAGGATTTACATCTACCCGACTCCTGGCGGTTCATATACCGTAAGAATCTATTACCGCCGGAAGCCGACTTCGCTTTCGCTGTCCACGGACGTTACTCTCCTTGGGTCAGAGTGGGATGATGTTATTCTAGAGTTTGCTACTATGATCGCCTGGAATTGGCAGAATCAGCCGGAGAAGGCCGAGTATGCTAAGAAGGAGGCATTCGATTTAATCTCGCCGCTGGTTGGGGTTTATGACTCCGAGGAAAAGGCGCGGCGGGAAAGCATCGAGCCGGATCAGGCGTATATCAATAAGGACTCCTACTAATGTATGAAGTATCGCACGTGGTTCGCAGAAACAGGGAATTGCGGGAATGGGTTATCCAGACATTTGACGAGCAGGGTCAGGCGGCCGCGTGGAAAACAGTTGAGAAATTACGGGAGATGTATCCCGAGTTTGACGTTACTTTTCAGGGTGAAATTATCTACCATGAGGTTAACAAAAGAGTCCTTGTGGATAGGGGGTGAATAGTGGGAATACCGAATGCGGGGTTAGTTCTATTGTCTGGTTTGACCGGGGGGGTGGGTGCTCCGGCCGCCGCGACGTATGCCGCTTACGGGACCGGAACAACGGCTTTTGCCACTTCGCAGACGACGCTCGTGGCCGAGACGGCACGTGCCGCCGCGACCGTGACCCAGGCGACAACGACGGCGACGAATGACACGACACAATGGACCAAGGCATTCACGATCGGTGGGACGTTGACGATTGGGGAGGTTGGGGTATTTAATCATTCCTCTACCGGGTCCATGCTGACGCGGGACGTTCTTTCGTCACCGAAATCCGTTGTATCGGGAGACACGTATACGCCGACGGTGAAATTGGTGTTTGCCCGGCCCTAGGTGATTCGTGCGGCAGAAATACGTTGTGAGGCCGCTTTCCAGCGGGATGCTGACCGATATTCCATCGGTCTATCTGCCGGGGTCTTATTCTCCGTCTGAATTGAATATTCGGATTAAGCAGTCGAGCATTCAGAAGCGGCCTGGATATACCTTGGATCGGACCTTGAATGCGGCTATCCTCGGAATCGTTCTTTACCAGCAAAGCGACGGGGACAGATACACGCTGTATTTGACGGAGACTGATCTGGCCCGCCGCGAGAGCACGGGGACATATTCATTCAAGACAGAGACCTATACGACGGGGTCGGTTACCAATATCACGGGGGCGACCGTAACGGGAAACGCGACCGGGTGGGACACTTCTGGAATTGCCGCCGGGGACAAGTTTATTCTTGACGCAGACCACACGGCGGCCAGCGAACTAGACGCTCAATGGGCTCAGGTATTGACCGTTGACGGGGCGACACAGATCACCCTGACGGCGACCTACGGGGGAACGACGGGGGCGCTTCCTCCGGACTCTACCTATAAGGCCAGGAAACCCTATACCGTCCCGGCCAACGAACGATGGGCCTGGGCGATTGTAGACGACAACTTCTATTTCTCCAATGGGAATACGGATGTCCAGAAGTGGACAGGGGCCGGGTATGCCTCGGCCGTTGACTCGACTAACGCCAAGCAAGCGCGGCATTGCATTGAATATGCAGACCGGCTGGTGCTGGCCGACCTATGGAATGTCGGGGCCGGGGCACGCGATCCGTATCTAATTCAATGGTCCAAAAACCTTGACCCTACGAATTGGGTAGACTCTACGGCCGGGAGTGCGGCATTCTTGGATACGGATGATATGATTACCGGGCTTGGGAAGGTTGGGGCGAATTTAGTAGTTTATAAGCGGGACAACATCATTATCGGGAATAGGACCGGGACCGCCACAAGCCCGATTGAGTTCCCCGTCACTCGGCGCGGGAAGGGATGCGTAGCTCCGTATTCGATCCTTGAGATTTTGGGGACGAATGTGTTTTTAGGCCGGGACGACTTTTATATGATTGACGGGGATTATCCAAGACCTCTGTCGAAAGAAAAGATGCGATGGAAGTTCTTTGATATCGTATCTACTACTCAGGCGGAGAGGACGTGGGCCGGGCATAATTCTATTTTGAGCGAGGCATATTGGGTTACGGACACGGACGACGGGAGGTCATGTTTCGTTTGGAATTACCTTAACGATGAGTGGTATATGTATATGTTCACGGATGAAATGCTGGCGTTCGGTCGGGGAGAAGTCTAGTGGCGTGGATTACCGACCTTTCTGCCTCTCCGGTCAGCACTAGTCAAATTGACCTGGCGTGGACTAACCCGGAGCTATACTCCCTCAATGCCCTTTACAAGAAGTCCGACGGCGGATGGGAATTCTATGCTTGGGTTGAAGCGACGGCCGGGGCAGGGTCGTATTCCGTTTCTGGACTTGATGCGGGGACACTGTATTATTTTATCATCTATACCACGTTGTCGGGCGGCTCGGGGGTCGGGTGGTCCAACGAAACAAGCGCGACTACATTAGTTAATCTTCCCGTCGCCCCATCTGGAATGTATTGCTACAACGATGGGGCTCAGACTTATATTTCGTGGACGAACAACGATACTTACGATCTGATAGAGATTGAGTATAACACTAACGGTGGGGCCTTTGCCGCATGGCAGACTCTGGGTGGGTCGGCCACCTCAGAGAACGACTTTCTTGGGACCCTGAATGACACTATCGGATATCGAGTTAGGGGGCATAATGCCTCCGGGTATTCAGATTATTCTAATTACGCCTACACGACCTATTGGGGGGAAACGACCACCGACACGGTTAACGTTTCTACGCAATTCTCCGACTTTGTGACCGAGGGCGGGGGCGGGGGATACGGGGATGATATCGTCAACGTAGTCAACGTTTCCAATACTGTCACTCACGCTTTGGTCCTGGCCCAGACATTTACGAATACCGTGAACGTTACGTCTGTTCTTGGCGGGACTTCAACCATGAGAACGGACTACGGGTATTATTTCGGGGATGAAACGGGGAAAGTTTATCTATTTGACCCGGCCTATTTGGCAGATAATTCTACGGCGTTTACGTCTACCTGGACTAGCCGGAGGATGGACTTTGAGGATCAGTTTCCTGGGATGGGGAGCAAGTGGAAGATCATCTACGGGGTGAGAATCAAATACAAAGATTTGTATAACGACACGCCGCTGATCCTTTCGATTAGCGCGGACGGGGGAGTGACGTGGACGGATAATAGTCGGTCGGTCGGGTCCGGGGCGACCACTGAGAAGGATGCGGAGTTTCATTTCCTCCCCTTGGCCGGGCAGATGTTTATTTTTAGGATAGCCTCCACATCCACAACGACCGCCTTCCAATTGCTCGGTATGGACATTGCGTTTGATGTGGCCGGGGAGAGTTTTGAAATCGGGGCATGGGCATCATGAGTGAACAATCTCCGAAATCATTTCCCTACCCTCAGCCCGGTCAGGATCAGGCAGAGTATTTAAGGAAGTTGTATATCTCATTGACGGAGCGGGATTCTCAGCAGACGAGATCGACCCACCCCCTTGTGTCGGCAACGCACACGGCGGCGGGATTGACCAACGGCCACTTTTTAAAAGCCACGGGGGCAACGACTTTCGGATTTGCCGCCCACGGCCTAAGCCATTCCGACTTGGGGTCCGTGACGGCCAACCAGCATCACAGTCAGGCCCATGTCCTAGACGGGGCCGACCATACTGTTAGCGGGCTTACGGGCGGGCACTTCCTCAAGGCGACTGCGGCGACGACGTTTGCGTTTGGGGCGCACGGCTTGACCTATACTGACGTTGGCGCGGCGGCGACTTCCCACACACACGCCAACCTGACCACTACGGCCAAGGCTTCGGCTTATTGCGGAAGTAATTATGTCCCGTCTGCGAGTAGTTGGCTTGAAGTTACTCTTGATTCCGAAGTGTACGACCCCGGCAACAGCTTCGCCTCCAATGCCTTTACCGCCCCCGTAACCGGATATTATCTGTGTTGTGGGGCAGTCCGCGTAGCCAATGCTTCCGGTGCGCCAAGGTCGATTTCTACGGGGTTCGCCGTGGACGATGCGCTGGTGGTCATTCCCGGTAGGCATACTAATCTTCCGAACGGGGATACGTTGGCCGAGACGGGATCGGCGATTATTTCTGTCACTTCGGGGCAGACGATTAAGTTGTATTTTTACATAGACGATAAAACCAACGTGACGGTGCAGGGGTCGGCTTCACCGATTACATATCTGTCGGTGCATTTGCTTTCGGCATGAGGAGAGAAGTGGACGAATCTGAACCTCCGGGTGCGAACAATGTGGTTCCTGATCGGCGCGACACTAGGGATGGCAAGGGAGTTCCTTTGCATAAAATATCAGAAGGCGGTTATATCCCGGTCGCGTGTGCGGGGCTCACTCGCTTCTTTGGTCATTGGTCTTATGGACTTGTTTGTAGTGGCGAAAATAGCGGAGGCCATGGTGGATAAGAACATTTGGGCCTTGGCCGGTCCGCTTGGGTTAATCGCCGGGGAAACGATCGGTGCGTTTGTGGGGATAGGGAGTAAGGGAAAATGACAGAAATGATTGCTCCGTATATCTCGCGGACCGAATACGAATGCCCGCATTGTCATGCCCTGCCCCCGGACTTTACTGACCGGTCGGCTTATGCCATCCTCTTTGAGGACTTTAGGTTGATTCGGGAGAAGTGGGGCAAGCCGATTGTCATCACGTCCGGGTATAGGTGCCTAGAGCATAACAAAGCCATCGGCGGAGAGGGGTGTTCGGTCCACGTGTTCGGGTTGGCTTTAGATGTAGCGGTGAAGGCGGGGACGCAACAAGAGTTCCGCGATTTTGTTAGATTTTTTAACAACGACATTCGGATAGGGTGGAAGCGGTATTTGGAGACCGGGATACCGATATGCCATTTGGACGTAGGGTATTGCATGTATCCGCGCCCGTCGTTGGCGTTCAGGGATGGTGTGGAATGGTAGAAGAAGTAAGGATTGATTGGGCCAGACTAGAGGCCCCGCTTTGTCATTTCAGGTTTTGGGTTCCCGGCAATCTTAACAAGGCCGGGATCGTAGCTCAGAAGTTGTGTACGGAATACCTTTACACACCTGACGAAAACAGGCAATACGGGATAGCCCTATCCAAGACCCTGGCTTGCCTAGAGCAGGTCAATGTTACGGGGCTACATCTTGCGTATGAAACGGGTGACTTTGGCGGGGTCCTTGTTTTTTCCGATATCGTTCCTGGGTTCACGTGTCACGTGTCTTGGAAGATTTGGGATAAGTCGTTATGGACTCCTAGTTTCGTCAAAGAGGGGCGAGCATTAGTGGCCTCCGTTATGGACGCATTTAAATTGGAGAAGATGGAATCGGAGACGGCTGACCCCAAGGTGGCGCGGGTAGCTAAATTGGCCGGGTTCTCCATTGAGGGCGTAAAGAAGAAAAGTTTTAGGTGGGACGGGAAATTATATGACCTAATGATGCTTGGCATGGTCAGGGAGGGTGGAAATGGCTAATGATGGTAGTATGGGATTCTGTAGTGGGAAACCGATTGAAACTTCCCCTGGTGTTCCAAAAGATGTTATGCCGCTCAGAAAGGACCTCATTAAGACCGTCCAAGAAATGGCGGCACGCGGGGCGACCCCGTATTACGGGAATCTCGCATCTAATATTAACCCCTTAATGGAACAGGCCGCTAACTATTATTCAACTCGCATGGGATATGGCCCCTACAAGCGGTCGTCTCCTATTCAGGGCGGCGTAATGGGAGATTGGGGCGGGAAAAATGTGACCGGGAATACGACTACCGGTGGTGTCCAGACGACCGGGAGTGGGTCCAGGGCGTTCACCACCGGGGGGCAGGGAGGGCTTGTCGGCGGGTCAGGTGGAGGCGGAGTAGGGAAGCCGTCGTATGTTGGTCAGGGGGCGACGGGTCCAGCCCCGGGGATAAATCCTCAAATGATGGCCCTTCTTTCCATGCTCCTGGGTGGACGACAATGACGGACTATTTAAGTCAATACAAAATCTGGAACACGCCCATTAAGAACCGGACGCAGACGATGTTCACTCGGTTCGTCCAGATGCCGCACGGCGAGACCAGGACGTTCTTTTCTGATTCTCAGGAGGATTGGAAGCGGCGGCAGGACCTATTCAAGAATTACAAGCTCAAGACGAAATACGATCAATACTTTGAAAACGCAGGGGGTGAGTCATGGTAAGTTGGGACGCTCTTGGTCAAATGTATCCTGGTCAGAGTGGTCAGATGCCAGCCGGGCAGGGCGGCGGACAGGCCGCAACCGGCGGGTATCCGTATCCTGGCGCGGCGTGGTCTCCGTATAACCAGCAACAGCGGCAGGCTCCTACCGGCCCCGGATATCCGGGTCAGACGGATTGGTATAACCCCGCAAAGATGGGGCCTCAGAACCAGGGATTTCAGGGGCCTCCGCAGGGCGGGTTTCAGACTGCTCCTGGCGGTGGTCCGGGTGGTGGCTATAACCCTGCCCAGGTGCCGCAGATGCCCTACCCTGGCGGACAGCCTCAAATGATGAATCAGGTTCGCCAGCCCGGACCTTTCGGAATGCCGTATCCCGGGGCTTCGCAGAATCTGTGGGGAGGGCAGAGGCCTCAGGCTTTGAATCCTTGGGGCTATCAGCCGCCTCGACAGTCCAATCCGTGGGGTGTCGGCGGATATGCTACCGCCCCGGGCGGGGGTTCGATAGGCGGTTATGACCCTAGATTTGGTCCTCAAAACGGGTGAACCATGGCCTACGGATATAATCCTTGGCAAAAGGCTCCGCCCCAAACGGGGCAGAGTTATAATCCTGCACAGGGTCCGCAAAACGTCGGACAGCAGGGGAACGTTGGAGTCAACCAAGATTGGGGCCAGCAGTACGATCAGTATTCTACTTGGAATCCCGGCCAAGATTGGCTTAGCCAATACGGAAATGACACCTATAACATTACCGATGAGCGGTGGTTGAATAGTGGTGAAGCGGCGGCCAATAACATTCGTCAGAATTGGTGGCACAATACTAATTGGAACCCGATGGGCGGGGGGTCAGAAACTAGCGTCTATCATCCCTATTATGGCTGGCAACCTTATGAGCAGGTGGCGGACTTTTACAGGAGCGCCCAGGGTCCGGTAACGTGGGATCAGTTTACAAATACCGGATGGAGTCCAAACATGAATTTCCCAGGATGGTACGAAGGCGGCGCTGGTGGCGCTGGCGGCGGAGGGAGCGAGTCTGGCGGGGGAAATGTTATTGATATCGCAGGGATTGATCCAAAAGAAGTAGATACGTCTGGGGTGGTTGGGACCGATCCAAACGAATGGTATGGGACAGAACAGGGTCAAATGCAATACCCGTGGGCGTGGGAACAGGCGAGTGGTGTTCTGGGGCCGATGTCTGAAACCGGGATGCCAGCAGATTGGGACCCTTGGTATCAACAGGCCAAGCAGGTAGCTCAGACCGATATTCAGGATCAAATTTCCCAGGCCGCAGAACAGGCCGGTCTTAGTGGTTTAAGATGGTCAACGCCGCTTGGAAGATCGGCCCAAGATATCGCCGGAAGAAGGATGGCGGAGTTGGGCCAGGAGTGGACTTCTCAGCAGTTGGGCGCGCTAGAGAACGCCAGGGGACGACAATTGCAGTCCACGGGGCAACTCGCCGGGCTGGGACAGAATTACGCTGATTATGAGAACATGTTGGCTCAGGGGGCGTATCAGACCGGGCAGGGTTTGATGGGCGCGGAGCAGGGTATTTATGACAAGCAGATGCAGGAGTTTATGAGACTTGCGGCAGAAAACAACCCCTGGCTTAGTATGCTTTTTCAGCTTGGGACCGGACAGGGGGTGGCCCAGCAATATCAGCCTAGTGTCATAACTCAGATGTTGGGGGGGGCAGGAGCAATCGCGCCGTTGGCCGGGCTTTGTGGTGGGAAGTAGGAGAATACCATGGCAAACGACTTTTATAATCCTTTTATGAAGGGTCCGGACTTCGCCGGAGGACTCAGCGGGGTTATGTCGAACCCCATGATTATGATGATGCTCCTCAAGAAAATGCGGGGTCAGCCGGGACAGATGGGGGATACGCCGCTTGGGGTTCAGGGGATGGGTGGATTTCAGGGGACGGGTGCGAGGCCGGGGAATGAATTGATGTCTCAGGCTACATTACCGGGGATGATGCAGGACCAGGAGATGACGCAGGGCCAGGGAATTGACCCGCAGATGCTTCAGATGATTATGCAACTCCTCCCATTGCTAGGGCTCTAGCTAGATAGATTATATGGGGGTGTTAAATGCCTGTTAATGTAGGCTACAACCCGATGGACCCTGCTAGGTATCAATTATCTCAGCAGGAACTTCACCAAAATAAACTCCAAAATTTGGTGCAGACTTTATTGGCTATGCAGAAGATGCAGGAGGAGCAGGATTGGCGGTCAAGGGAATTCGACTACGAATCAGAGCAGGACAAGTTTAAGAATCTCTTAGACGAACGCCGTGTCGGGGCCTATGAACAGGCGGTTAAGCCACAGCCGGACAAGCCCAGGCCGTTGTCAGATTTTGAGACAAAGGTTAAGTTCTATGTTGACCAGGGGATGTCTCCCATAGAGGCGGCGGCTCGGGCGCAGGGGCAATTCCCGGACGTCGCTCAGCAGACAGTCATCCCTGATGATGTTGCGACCGCGATCGAAAAGAATATGCGATGGTCCGCCGGGACAGTTTCCGGGATGTCGAACGATTTAAAGAAATCTACGCTTGCCGAATATTTTGAAAGGTCGCGGCAAAAAGACCCCAAAGAGCCGACCCAGAAGCCCCAATGGACAGACCCGGCGCACCAGCAATATTCTCATATCGACAAGGTCTTGGCCGACTACGATGCTGAAATAAAAGAGGCGGTAAGGGCGCTTGGGCCAACGTCGGCCAAGGAAAAGAACCCTCAAAGACTAGCCTTGGCAAAGCAGATTAAGAACATGGATGGGGTCGTAACCTTTTTGAGACAGGCCCAGGGCAAGGTATCAATGGGCCAGCCCCTGTCTCCAGAGGAGTGGAGCACCGTTTTGAAAGTCCAGGATAAGAGTAAGGGCAAGAATCTCCCGGCGGAATGGTGGAACATGAGCGGGAATGTGCCACCGCCTCCACCCGGTTTTATCATTGATAAGTGACCCCATGTCTGAAGCACCGCAAACAGCGACTGACCCCAAGACCGGGGAAATGGTGGAACTAGTCAACGGGAAGTGGGTGCCCGTCCAAACCGCCACAAACCCCAAGACCGGAGCGAGGGCGCACTACGTTGCTGGACAATGGGTAGAAAGCCAACCGGGGCCTAAAGAGGGATCATTCGCGTGGGAAATGGAAAGAAAGATGGCCCCTATCAAGGGGACCTTGGGTTGGTTGAAAAATGAATTCGGCAAACGAAGCAAGGCTTATGACGAGAATATGCCGCACGTCGATTTGAAGCAACTTGTGTCTGCCGAACAATGGGAGCAGACCGCCAAGAACATCGGACCGAACCTAAAAGACGTGTGGCAGGGGATGGTTGTACAACCGGCCAAAACAATCGCCAGGGCCTTTACGGATTCTCCGAGTCCGTATGGTAGATATGCGTATTTGAAACCCCAGAGCGAGGCTCCGAGAGTTTTGGCGGAAGGCGAGCAATCACTTCAAAAGGAAATGGCCGATCTCGGAATGGGGGCTCTGACTTATATCCCTCAACTTTTAGGTGAGGTTATCAAAGACCCCCTGAGGGCTATTCGTGAGAAGCCCGCAGAGGTTGCCTTATTGCTGGCCGGGAAGGCCGGGAAAGTTGTAAAGTCCAGGCTTGGTGAAGCAAAGATAAGCGCCCTTAAAAGCGAACTTAGCAAGCGGGCGGCTAGTCAAGGGGCCGTTTCTGTAACTATGGAAAAGGCGGGGGCCGAGGCAGCTGAGGCCGGGGGTCGGGCCAAGTATCAAGCTAAACTTGAGGAAATGGCCAAGACTTCTCCTGTGGGAGAATCTTTCGCTGACCTTATGGATCAGCCCGAGATTCAGATTCGTGGACGAGGGAAAGCATTGCAGATTATCCCCAAAGACCCAGAGGGGTATTCCGTTCAACTCGACTACTTGCCGAAGGCTGACCCGATCATTCTTGCGGAGATTGACCCAAAGTTTGCCCTAGATCAAGCATTGGCGAAGGACTTTATCCCCGGCACCAGCCCGGCCACACCGCCGCCATTTACCGAGTTGCCGTGGGACAGGGTTCCGCAGAGGCATCGGGCGGTTGATGCCAAGACGGTGGCCCGCCGGGGCGGGCTTGAGGCGCGGGGGCTATCCCAGCAATTCGTGGATGCCAACGGGAACAAGATCGTATTCGCCGATGCCATAAAAGCGGCGCGGTCCCGTCCTCCTGGGGCTCCTCCGCAAATGCCCGCTAATGCGCCCATCCCAAAGGGGGAAAGGGCCGTCCCGTATGCTTACGGAGCCCCGAAACTAACGGCTGATGAGATTGTTGCGTCTGGCGGGAAAATTCCCGTAGTAAGTGACGCAAAGTCCAGGGTCCCTGTTATGCTGGAAGAACTTGAGCCCTTTACGTCAGGCCGGGCACAGGATATTAAATGGGGGCTTACGAAGGTCGGGGGGACTATTAAGTCGGTCCTACAAAACCCGTATCGGGTAACACAAAAATATGCCCCAATTCAACCGCTCATGGAGGCGTATAACGCGAGCACGGACACAATCGCCAGGGGCGCATTTCAACTGAAGGCTAGACTGCGAGAGTTTGAAAAGACTCCTGGTTTGCGCAAAGATTCCCGCAAGGTCCTCATGGCCCACATGACGGCGGAACAGCCCGGTGGGGAAATGGCCGTGAAGTTGGGCGGGCTAGAGCAGTATCTACAGATGCCAGAGAGTCCGTCCGAGGCCGCTATTCATAAAATGATAAAGGAAGACTACGCCAAAGTTGGCCCAAAGATCAATGAGGCCCGCGTTAAAATGGGGCAGGAACCGATTCCCCTATTGGACAACTATTCTCCCTTTACGATTAATTGGGATATTCTCGACAAGGCCGACCTAAGCGTTCTTACAGACCCGAAAGATGTTATCGAAACGACCCTGCGGGAGTTTAACAAGCCCGTTGATACAATGAAATGGCAGTATGAGAAGCGGACGGGGGCACCGCCTGTTATACAAGACGCATTTAAGGCGTATGAGATGTACATGCGCCGCGCCAATACGATCATCGGCTTGGCCCCGACGGTCGCCAAGGGGGCGTCATGGCTCCATGACTTTACGATCCCAACCCCAGACGGGAAAGGTCAGGTTTTTCGGCTTAGGGAGAATTATCCAAACCTCCACATCTTTCTGAGATCGTGGGTAGATGCCGTGGCCGGGAAGCGGTATGGCTCTAATCATCCGTTAATGAAGGGCCTGGAGCATGGGGCGGATATCCTGAACCGCCATATTTCTAGGGCGGTCATGTCCGGGAACGTACGAACGACGATGATTCAGCCGACTTCCCTTAGAAATAGCCTGGACAGCCTGGGGTATAAATATACTATAGAGGGGATGGTTGATAACCTTAGCCCGACCAAGCGCAAATTCGCCATGGAGTATTCGGATGTTCTGAGACAGAGGAATAGCCCATATCTGTATGTCGAGGAATTAGATAGGACGCGATTCAAGACGATGGGGGATGTTCTGTTTAACATCGGCAAGAAGGGGAGCATCCCTCTGCAGGCCTTAGACCTGGAGGCGGCCAGGGCTACGTGGCTTGGGGCGTATCGGCGGGCCATAGATTTAGGCAAAGACCATCGGGCCGCGTTTAAACATGCCGATCAGATTACGCTTCTCACGCAGTCGTCTGGGGCCGTCGGGCACCGCCCGGCCATCCAGCAGACGCCGACCGGGAGGCTCTTGACTCAATTCCAAAACTTCGGGATCAACGAATGGAATCACATCGTTGAAGAAGTATTCGGAAAGGGAACGCATATTTCCGGGCTGGCCCGGGCCACGAACATCGTGCGGTTCATTACTGCCACGTCGCTGGTCAATGCCGTGTTCGAGGATGTCCTTAACGTCCGTTCCCCGTTCCCGAATCCCATGGGGGCGGTCAGGGATTATTGGCAGGGGCAAGAAGACCCCTCTGCTTTGGGGGCTATCGGGGCTGGGCTAAAGGAAGCGGCAGAGACCGTCCCCGTGGTCGGAGGAGCAATTCGGTGGTCAGATGCCCGTGGGAGAACATCGCTTCCGGCCGCCGCGCAGACCGTCTCGGACCTCTTTACAACCACCGGGAAAGTGCTTTCTGGTAAAATTAAGCCGAGGGACCTGGAAGTTCTATTTAAGATCGCTGGGGTCCCCATGACATCCCAGGCATTCAAGACGTTCAGCCGTCTTTCTCAGGGTAAGTCTTTGTGGGAGGCGATTATAGGGACAAAGACGGAAATAGAAAAACCGCAGTCTGGTCCGTCATATTTCGTGAGATAAGTCATGAGCAAAGTTACGTCTCCCCTGGCGTTTATCATCTGGGCGGCTCTCCTGACAGGCGGGTTCATATTCGCGGGGTTTCACAAGGATGCCCCATTTGGACTATTTTCTGAATGGCTTACGGGTGGATTGGTCTTTTATATTTCCCGCCGCCTGGGGAAGTTCTGGGTCGGATTGAAATATGGTTGTAAACAGCCGGAAAACGGAGTTATGAAAAATGGCAGTCCAATTGACTAAACCTATTCTGATCGGGCTTGCGATTATCCTGCTTATTGTCGGCATCACGTCTGTCAACAAGGCGTGTAAACTTACGGATAAGGTTTCGTATCTTGGCGGAGAGCTAAAGATTCTTCGGCAGGAAGCCGCGACTCTCAAGAAAGATAAGCTAGCCGAGATCGCCAAAGCCGAACAGACAAAGAAGGACATGGACAAGATCGTCAAGGCCAAGGATACTGACATTGCCAGGAAGACCGAGATTATCAACCACTTGACCGGGACCATCGGCCAACTAGACGATGCCCTGGCCGTCGCCAAAACGGACGCGGAGAGGGTGATTATTCTCACGGCCCAGGTAAAACAATGGTCCGATAAGTTTACCTTGGCCGAGGGGATCATTGCAGACAAGGATGATGTTATTTTTAGCCTGAATGCGAAATATGAAGCTCAGGTTAAGATTAGCAACAATTGGAAGGCTTTGTTTGATACGGAAATTACCAAGTCCAAGATACAGGAAGACTTGTCCTCCGCGCTCAAGCGGGACCTGCGGCTTTGCAGATTGGGCGGAAGGGTCAAGTCTGGGCTTGTTATAGCGGGTGTGGCGGCCGTGGTGTATTTCGTCGCCGCGAAATAAGGGGGAGGGAGGACATGAAATGGATTGGACACAAATAGGCAGTGCGGCGGCGGTGACAACCCTGGGGTTCTATGAAGGGTGGAGATACTTCAAGGAACGCCGAGGCAGGAGAAAGGGCCTGTTAGGCAATCCTGCCAGATGCCAGGACCATGAAACAAGACTACGGGAAGTGGAAAAATGCACTATCGGCATTAACGCGGTTTTGCCGATGATAAGGGATGATATTGCCGAGATCAAAGAAAGCCTCAGAGACTTTAATCAGCGAACTTAGGAAGTCTCCTGAATCTGTCTCAGACACTACGGTTAAATCTGAGTTTGACCTAATGTTTGCCCCTGAAGACGCAGGGGAATGTCTAATCAAAACGTCCCTGACAAAGCCCGTATTAAAGTCAAAGGTGTCTGAGGAGTTATCTGTATTAATGGAGATTTTGTTTGGAACTTGAATATAACCGCAACCAGATAATCCGCGAATTTTTTTCCCGCCTCTCTATCGAAGATCAGAAGGAATGGCTCATCCACCGCCGGGCCTGTGATCAATCCCTGTTCTTTTTTATCAAAGAAATGGGGGCCTTCATGAAGGGCGGGGGCGGGGACTCAAGCCTTTTCATACATCGCCCAATCTGTGACAGGTGGCAAAACCCAGACACATATAGACAGGCCGTCCATATGCCACGGGCATGGAGAAAGACGACCTGTTTAACCATCTGGGGGAATATCTGGGAGTATCTTCAGAACAACGAAATCCGGATTCTTGTGCCGTCCGAGAAGCAAGACACGGCGGCGAAATGGATTAAGCAGATAGGGACATTGGTCTTGAATCATCGTCGCCTAAGGTGGATATACCCGGAACTCCTTTTCATAGACAACGAATACATCCGAACGCATAGGTGGTCGGGGTATCAGATTGACATGCCCAGGGTGGGGTTTTACCCGGACCCTACGATCGAGTGTGTGGGGATTCGTGGCGCGGCCCAGGGCGGGCACTACGATCTCGTCTCTGCGGATGACCTCGTAGGCGAGAAGGGCTTTGAGTCGGCCATCGTCATGGAAGATGCAAAGCGGTGGTTGGATAACGTGGAAGAACTCCTGGACGACCCGTCATTCAGGCCCGGTGCATCGCGCATCCGCATCTTAGGAACTCATTGGAGCCCCTCCGATATCGGAACATACATTCAAGACCGCTACCCGGAGTTTGCTTTTTTCATCGTCCCCTGCCGCAAAGATTCAAAGCTTCAGCGTGATCCGAAGAAGCCGGAACAAGTCACGTATATCAATAACCCGCTGTCGGAAGAGAGCGAGTCCAACTTTCCGGAAGCCTTCCCCACGGAGCACTATATCAAGATGCTGGCGAACCCCGAAAAGGAAATTCAGTATTGGTCTCAGCACATGAATGTCCCTTCCGGTGGTTCTATCTTCACTAAGTTTGACTATGCCTGGATCAGGTGGTATCACTTTGAAGACCGTCCGGCTTTATCTGACCCATCTCGCACGGAGAAATGGATTGTCTGCGATGACGGGAAAGAGTTTAGGGTTAATGACATTCCCCTCTACGGGATGATTGATCCCGGCGGGCTGGCAGAGAAGTGGACCTCTAAGGGGGCTTCCAGGAACGCCATGCTGGTCGGCGGGCAACCATCCGACAGTTATAGGAAGTTCGTTGTGGCAACGTGGGCCAAGAGAATCAAACAGCCGTCTGACTTCAAGGACGAGCTATGGAGGTTGGACGCAATTTGGCACCCAAGATGGAAGGTGGAAATCTTCGGTCAGCAAGCCTACATTTATAGGGACATCCTAGAGGAAAAGAAGAAGCGGGGGTCTGGTATTAGGGTGTCATCACTAGAGGCGGACAACCAAAAGAATGCGAAAGAGGCCAGGATTGACGCACTCAAAGAGCCCATGGCAAACGGGGAGATTTACCTACACAAGTCCATGAAGGATTTAATAGGCGAGATTCAGACATACCCCGGCGGGTTAACTAAGGATTTAGTTGATATGTTGGGGGCGATCAATAAGCATCATTGGACGAGACAAAAGCCTGGGGATTTATTGAAGCAGAATGCTTTTAGGCCGAGGGTTTCCGACGACGAGGACGCCTATGACGAGCGGTCTATTTTGACGGGGTATTAGTCCACGTGATATCTTGGGCCGTAACAAAATAATGGGTCCGCCTAAAAAACCAATTACATATCCAGAACCCCAACGACTAATGACAACCGCACATTCTGAAGCATGGAGTGTAGAAATGGCCGGGTCGGTAACTTGCACTCGGTCGCCAACTTCAAACCCTACCAACTCATCGGCTATTGAATGGGACAGTTTACTCACGCAAGCTCCAATTCGTATTGAAAAAACCATTCCCTATCCGTTGCGTGTTTACAATCCGGAAAAGCGACCCAAACCACAGGCTCAAGATGAACCACAGTCTCAAGGTAAGGATAAGTCTGCCTTATCTGTCCCCGCCTTCCCCGGAAGTGGCCCCTCTCTGTCAGCGCATTGGGTCCAATGATTACGAAGTCGCCTACCTGGAATCCTATTAGATCGGAGGCGACAGAGCGGGATAGTTTACTCATCTAGTAACTCTATGCTTGACTCATACACATACCACGATTCTCCAGTAAAGTCGCTGATTACCCTGGCCTCACGTCCCCCCCCCGGCCAGAAACCGCCCCTCGCGGCTACGGTCCCAGTTATAAATGGAGGACATGGGGTATCCCGAATATATTTAACCCTGTCGCCAATCTTGAATCCAACCAGATCAACTGCAACAGACCGGGACAGTTTACTCAAAACACAAACCGCTTCATCCGCTCATCCAGATCGTCCTCAGCGGCCCCTGGCTCTTCCTTTGTTTCAGGCAGTTCCATGACGATCTTTCTTTCTTCCTTAGTTTCCTCCGCCCCGGAGATTTTGTCAAGGGCCTGGACTACCCTAGGGACCAGCGGCAAGGCGATCAGCGCCTGTTCGTAGAAGGACAACCTTTTCGGCCCGGTCCTCCCCTTGGCCATCCTAAACGTAGGCTTCCTTACGGGGTTCCCGTTTTCGTCTTTATAGATATCGCAGACACAGACCGCGACATCTTGCCCCCCGGATTCCTGTGCCGTGTTGACGACCACGGGGAATACGGCCTTTCCGAAGTCCCCTTCCCAGATACAGGTTGCTCTTTCCCCTGCGCGGGACATCATTTCGGCCATCCATTTGTGCTGATTGGACTGCCTCCATCTCTCTAAATTGGCGAGTCCCCTGAGTCTGGCCTTCTCTTTCCTGATCGCCTGTTTTTCCTCTAGGGTGGCCCCCAATTCAGCGGACGGACCTGAGCCAGGGAGGAGTTTCCTCCTTTTGGAGAGCGGGCTAGGAACACCTGAAGGCATGGTTACTTCTTATTTCGCGGAGTATTCATCCGGTCTTCCAGATAATCAATCCTTTCCGACTGAGCCGTAACAATGTTCAGTAGTTGTGCCATCTCGGTCGAAAGGCTCACCAGGACATTGGACAGGTCTCTAACCATATAGAGGATATCCGTATGGTCCTTTTCAATGTATTCAATGGTTCGGTCGAGGCGCGCGATTTGCGCCCGCGACTGTCGAATCTGTCTGCCATAAAAGATGCTCATTCTTTGTCTCCTATAACTTCGTATTCACCGGGCCAAAGATACCAATAAAATCCTGGCCTTGCTCCGTCTTTGTTCCAGCCGACCTTATTTTTGAGTTTTATGGTTATGTACCCGTGGCCAACCTCAGTAACAATCCCCCCTCTAGACCCCCCAATGCAATGTTGCCACATACCAAGGACCCTCGGAGTCGGGCGCACGCGATCCCCTACCTGTGGCCCGATCAGTTCCGCGCTAACGGCCCTGGACAACTTGCTCATTTTTTCAAATACTCCGCCCATGCTCTCACGCTCATGGTAGCCACGGCCAGACTAAACATGACCGGGCCAAGTCCCTTGCCGTAAGCTTTGGCCCATGGATCGTGAAATTGTTTCCCGGTCCCATGGAGCCTCCCGTGGCACATGGCACAAATAGCGACTTCGATTTCCGGCTCATAACAGACGTGATGGTTCATATACTTATTTCGGTTCCCGCCCAGATGAGAACAGACGGGGCACTTATTCTGCTTCTTCGGCATATTGGACAATTTTATACTCATCACTCAGGAAGAACCAGCCACCGGGGCGCCCGTCCATGTTCCGGCCCTTTCCTGCCTTCCTTGTCCGCACAGAAATATCCCCATCCGAGTAAATTCTAATCACCTTAAACCGGGCGCGTGTTACCTTACTTCCCCACCGCCGAATTCCCGCCTCGGTCGCCATAACCACGTCTCCGAGACGGACGCCCCCAACAAGCGATTCGGCCACGGCGCGGGACAGTTTACTCATGTCTGTTCTGTATGTCAATAATCAGCATTATAGCACAGGCCAATATAAGAAAGCAAATGGCCGTCATCCTGTGCCAAGTCTCCTGTGCCACCGCGAAGTTCAAGAAGGCAAACACGAAGGCGACGACCGCAAAGACAATGGCCAGGGATTGCTTTAAATCCTTGCTCACTTATGCCTCTTAACCAATTCAGCCAAGGCCCAAAAGAGCATCCCTCCAAGGATAACGATAGCCCCGATAAGGCACCAATCCAAAGTGCTTAAATTCACTTGTCCTCCTTTCTTTCCCCAATGGTCTCCCTTAGCCAATTCAAATAAACGCTAGTCTTCTCTAAGTCTTTCCCCGGCTCCCCCTTAAACGGGAACCTACAGACGTATTGGATTAAACTTCCCCATAAAAACCCCTGCCAGGGGGTGACGGGCATAGAGCTTAGCTTGGCTTTAATGAAGTCAATAAGCTCTATTCCACCCGCCGTGTAATGGGCCGGGTGAAGCACCTGATCGGCTCCCCAATCACTTCTCATGTTTGTTCTCCATGTTCGGCTCCTCCCCAAGCAAATACACGGGCATCCCTAATTCAATAGCCCGCGACCGTTCAATACAACTGCCCTCCGAACACTCCCAATTCGGCATCATCACTATGATATCACACCTGGAAATAATTTCCAAGTCCCCGGCCATGAAATCCTCATGGGAAAGATCGTCGCCCTCCATGAAGATATTATTCGTATGGGGACAGATAACCGCATAGCCCTTCTTCCAAAGACCACGGGCGGCGGCACGGGCTGAGCAGATGTTCTCCCATACGTCATTCGCCCCCGGCCCCCTATACGGCCCGGCAAGATAAGCCAAAGATAATCTTTTATTCATTGGTTACAACCACAAAGCCCTTCCCGTTGTTCACGTATCCACGAGGCAAATCACTCCACCCACTAACCCAATCCTCATGTTTAAACTCGGCCCAAACTTTTATCCCGTCTATTTTCACTATTCGCCCAACGGCCCCTGGGCGCACTATCCGTGGGTATAAAGAAGTTGTGACGTAATCACCAATATGAAATTCTCCGGTAAGATCATGGGCTATTTTGTGAGATAGTTTACTCATATTTTCTCCGCAAAAACCGACCCGTTCTCCATTATCTTCTTGTCCTCATACGGCGCAACCTTAACCCTATACCACTCGCTTGCCGCACAGGAAAGAACGCCCATGATCTCATTGTGGATTTCATAGGCTTCTGTAAACTGATTGAAAAAGGTGTCGCACAGGTTGGCAATGAGGTAGTGAAGCTCCCCGGCCGTCTCCGGGGGGGAGTCTTCCATCGCCGCGACGAGGCTTCTGAATTGCTCCCGATCCGTCTTGTTAATGTAGGGCATTGGTCCTCCTAGATAGACGTTTTAGTAAGTCTGCCGAAGCCCTGGAGCCGCTTCCAAACCTGCTCCAACGAAGTCACGTCTTCCTGACAATGTTTTAGAATCCAATCCAGGCTCTTGCTGTCACCAGCCTGGGCCTTCTGCCAAATGTCCGGATTCAACCTGTGCGCCTTAGACGGGATTTCAAGCAAATCACACGCCACCTCTAGCCGGTTCCGATGTAATCTCATCTTCTTCTTGACATAGTCATAGCAGTCCGTAAAGAAGTTATCCCCGTATTCAGGAAAGTCGGCCCCCCATTTCAAGGCGCGAGTCCGAAGAAACGGCACGTCGAATCTCCCGTTGGAACTGTAGTAGCCGATGAGTCGGTCATACTTTTGCGCCGCTTCGTAAAACTCGTGGACAAGTCTTTCGTCGAATTTGTGGGTTCTGATTTCGCGGGGAGTAATACAATGCGATTCAATTTTGTCCCCGTCCGGCTTAATGCACCAGCACAGCATGTACCCGAACGATGCGTTAAGATTGGTGGTCTCAATGTCCAGGAACCCAACGGTCTCTTTAGGACGGTCCTTGACTTCCCGGTCATAGCATCTGGGGTGCTGAAGATAAGCGACGTGGTGTTTACACCTGTGTTGCGCCATCCAAAGGATGTCGTCTTTCGGAAGTTTTGCGATGTTCAACAATTGTTCCTTTCAAACGGATCGTTTCCATAGTAAGCATCGTCACGTTCAATCATCGGTTGGGGCGGGCGCTGACTCCAACTGAGCCTCCCCCCGAGCGCGGCCCAAAATAGAGTAAACGCTAGGCGTAGACGGTCAATCATCTTGTCGCCTTATATGCCTGATACATAGCGTCAACTTCTAACCCGCCCAACTCCATCTCCTTATTCAAATCCGGGTAGGCCAACTCCTGCTCTTTCGACTGCCCCTGAAACCCCGACGCCGTCAAATGCTCATACCCCATAGTGTTCTCAAGCATCCACTTGGTTATTCCATAAATCTGTGCAACATTCGGACGCCTCCCCTGGCCCGCTGGAAGCCACGGCCAAGTCAGCCCCAGGCTAGAATGGAATACGTCCTCACCGTCGTTACTGCCGTAGTACCCCATCGACATTAGAGTATGGACCCCGCTACCCGGCCCCTTGGCCCAGCCCTTTTCCTCGTCAAAGATAGTAGACATCGACCCGACTTCGTGAGAGGTCGCTGGCGACTTTCCGCCCCCGGCCAACGTCTTGTAGTCGTCAAACCATTCGCCGGAGTCAATGTAATACTGCTGGATGTGTATGGCCGGGGCGCCGAGTTCAACCAAACGACGGATAATGATCTGCTGTTCCTCATTTGTTTGGGGCTCATTGGCCGCCTCGTAAATGAGATACGGCAGATATTGCTTCGTTTCCGTAATCAGGCGGTCAAAAATGGCCTGAGGATAATTCCCCTGGTATGGTTTTAGCGTAAGGATTGGGGTCAGCTTCCTCTTCACGGCCCATTTCAGGCGGCGATGCAGATGGTCGAAATAGTCACTATCCCGGCCGGGAATAAAGCTCTTCCAATTAACACTCTCATCGAAGAATCCTGACAAAGACCGGAAACTGTTGGCCCCGTGATCTACCAGCCAATCAAAATACTTGGGCAAATCATCTTCCTTGAACCCCGGTCCATCTCTCGCGCACAGGATAGTCAATAGCCCCCCGCTATAACAAATGATCTTTCCTGTGTCGTTATACGGGTGATCGCAAACGGGCATAACGTACGGTGGTTCGGGCGGCTCTGGCGGCTCCGGGGGCCTCGGCGGTGGCGGCGAAGAAGACAGGCACTTAAAAAACCGGCGAAAATCCATGTCCCTAAGCGGCCGACCCTTGATCCATTTGTTCCAACAGTAATTCCAATTCATTCTTTTCTCCTTCGCGCTCATTCCTCAGTCGGGTTGTCGCTGAGGGATTGCATGGTTTCTATCACTTCATCCATGTGGTAGGGGTAGTAATCATGCGTATCAACCCCCACATCGAAAGACTTGCCGTACGGGGAAAGGCGACCGTGGCTGTGGCCGAACAGATGCCAGCCGCCGTGAAACGAAAAGGGCCACGTCCTCATGGCGTAGTGGCACAGAGTTATGGGCCATGATCTAGGAAAAGTGGCAGTCTTGAGTGTTTTGAGCCAGACGATCTCGGCCAGATGTTCCCGAATCTCGGGACGCTTGGCTTCGGCATCGTGGCTCCCCTCTATCAGATGAATCACTCCGTTCAACCGCTTGAAAATAGGGAGACCGCCTTTCCAAAATAAGTCACCGAGCACATAGACCTGATCGCCAGGGTTTATACGGTCATTCCACCTCATAATCAGCCCTTCGTTCATGTCCTCGACCGAGGCGAAGGGGCGATGACAGAAGTCGATGATGTTGGCATGACCGAAGTGGTGGTCTGCCGTAAACCAAAGATTGCCGCTCACTCCTTCCCCTCCTTGACTTCGCGGGCGGCGCGGACATAGGCGCAGACAGCTTCGATGAAGTTGCACAACATGAGCCAACTTGAGTTCCGCCCTCGCCGTTTAACCCTGGAGTGCATGACTCGCGCCAGCATTACCCATTGACCCATCGCCTTCAATCCGGCCCGCTCCGCCGGGGTCCAGAACATCGGGTCGTTGCCGGGGATAAAGCCACGGCCAGAGCAATAAAAACAAACTACTTGCGCTGGCTTTCTCCCGTTTATTGCAAATGGTAGGTCCCATCGTTCTCCGCTCCCGCCGCACGTGAAGCACTTCACTTCTTTCCCTCCTGGTCTACGCGCCTGAATTCAATCACCCAGACCCAGGGATTAGCGTCCCACCCGAATCCCCGCTTGGCGTTCAGGGAGTCCCAATACAACATAAAAGCGGCCGTTGGGTTGGGGCATCGGAATCCTTCGGCCCAAGCCCCGCCGTCAACGTGCTGACCGAATTCGTCTTTTTTGTCGATCTCCTGCAACCTCTCGACCCTGACCGAGAGGACTTCGAGCGTGATCCGAGAGGCAAGGCGAGGCATAAAAATCGGGGATCGCCATTTCATTGGGCTAGCCGGGCCGTCACCCCGACCGTCTTGATGGTCGGCACGGTAAGAAATACCGCTTGGACAACCAGGAACATTGTCAGCCCAAGTCTCCCGGACCCAGAGTCGGTCGCCCGGTTGAAATGGCGATATCTTGAGCCATGCCGCTTTATAAGATTCAACCAAGGCTGGCATGATTTCAGGGCGATCCAAGATTTCGGGAGCATTCTTAATCACTCTCCTCGTCTGCGTCTTTCGTCCGTCGAGGATCGCCCGAACGCTCAGGTCGGAAAAGATGATCGGCCGCTCTTTCACTTCTTCCCCTCCCACTCATCGAGGGCGGCGCGGAGTGCGTCTCGATCTTGACGATAAACCTGCCAAATCATGTATTTCATGCGTTCGTCGTCCATCTCCACGCCAGAGTCATCCAACATGTCCTTAGCCGCCTCCGCCAATTTCTCGGCGGCGTCGAGGCTGGAGAGGAGGCGGAGGATGGAGTCGGCGCGGGCCAAGCGTTCTTCCTCATTGGATACATCTTCACACCACGCGCTCAGCTTCGCACTCATCACACAATAGCGCCGTTCCTCTTCCGCCCACTCTCTCAGCGCGTTCCGGTCAGCGGGGGTCATGGCTTCGGCTCCTTCTCCTCCTCCGCCTCGGTCCCTTCCGGCGCGTCCTCCACTTCCACGCCGAGGGAGTTGGCGGAATAATCTACGATGATGCCCCAGGATTCCAAGATGGTCGCTATAGGGATTTCGGGACTCCCCCCCATGCTGGCGGCCAAAAGAGCCGCCTTAAACGCCCCCGCCAACGAAGCCAGGGGTATCGCCCTCGGCTTCTCGCCCCGCTCCACCACCCACCCCTTGATTTCTTTCGCCTTTTTCGTCTTGGCCATGCTTATTCTCCGTTCTCCTCCCGGCACTTGGCGGGGCGGACGGCCCGAGCCCCGCCCATAGTGTCGAGAACAATCTCAAGGGCACGGCAATACGGCTGACGGAAAAACGGATGATGCCAATATAGGCACGGACACACGTCGCAGTATCGCGGATCGGGGAGGTTGATTGTGAGAATCATGGTCATGCTCCTTCCCTCAATCCAGCACTCGGAGTCTCCGGACCCGGATCTTGACACCCATCGTCGGCAATCCTGCGAATAATATATCCTCGCTCTTGACCTCGACGGTCAGCGGGATGAGATCGTGATCCGCACCGCACAGGCCGCACCACTCGGGGCGGTATCCGGGGCGGAGGACGTGGAGGCCAGGGCCGCATTGTTGGTCGGAGATAACGGCGCCCTCGGCCTCGACGACCGCTCCTGTGGGATAGTGGAGGGGAGTCCCGCCATCGAAATTCGGGGACATGCGGCCTGGCGTAACCCATTTGAGAAACCGATGCGTCGGCCCCTGTGCGGCATACGCCGCCCGGAAATGCTCATTGAGGGCCAAGGACGTGACCCAGTCGCCGAGCTTGACCCTGTTGCCGTCCGGAGAAACGCTCCAGCCATCCGTGAGAGGCCAGGATTTGATTGTTTTTACGTTTGCGTTGTAGATCACGCTCAGTCTCCTTTCCCTTTCTTCTTCTCCCGCCAGAAGCGACAGCCGAAATAGCGGCGGGGTCCACGTTTCGCTCATGTCATTCCTCCACGATGAGAGTAGCGCGACGGATACGGTAAACGTTATAATCGGACGCCTGGAATCGCTCTTCAAAGGCGGCTTTCACCGCGAGCGCGTCCGATCGGGTTCTGAAAAAAAGATGCCCAAACGGAAGTCCCGCCCGAGACGCTGTCGGGTATCCCATGATTAGTCCGGCGGCCGACGGGCCGCAGCGCCGGAGGCTTGGGACCATATCGGGACCGCCCCACTCCACCACCCACCCCTTGATTTCTTTCGCCTTTTTCGTCTTGGTCATGCTTATTCTCCGTTCTCCTCCCGGCACTTGGCGGGGCGGAGAATATATATTCTCCCATCGTCCGTGGCGTAGATATCTTCGTCCATGTCGCTCCAATACTGCATGGCACACCAGGTCTCGTCCTCGTTCCCGTTGTCGCCTTGCTTGCACGGGCACCCGTCGCAGTATCGCGGATCGGGGAGGGTGATTGTGATGTGCATGGTCAGACTCCTTTCTTCCCTTTCTTCTTCTCCCGCCAGAAGCGACAGCCGTATTCCTCTGATGTTTGAAGGCGCAGGGCATCTTGATTAGGAAACTCCGTTAGGCGATCAACCTCATCATTCATGCAGTCGCCCATTGGATCATCGGCAAATAAATGCCAATCCCTGCACGTCCCGCATCGCCACGCGGCGGGCTTGCATTTACGAGCGGTCATGGCCTGGGCCTCCGCACCGCATAAATTTCCATCGAAGAAAGCGAAGGGCCACACTTTATTTTGCCGTCGCAAAAAAACCTCAAAAATCCGGACTTCGGTAGACAATCAACATTCCACCCGCTAGGGGGCACTAGGTCGGGGACTTTCCCGTATTTATCTAGCCAGTCGAACCCAAATCCACCAATCCCGTCGAGGTGAATTACGTCTGATCCTCCGCCGATTAGGCCAATCGGATTGTCGTCCTCATCTGCGGCGACAAAAGACATCGCGCGGAATCCACTGTCATGGAACCGTCGCCGTGAGCCGCTTCCGGGGATAACAATAAGAGAGGCGCACGTGGCCTGCGCGTCCCAGGGCAAGCGCGGAACGGCCATTAGCTCCGCCCTCGACATTGCCGACGCTTTTTTCTTGCTCACGGCTTCTCTCCCTTCGCGCGTCGTTCCGCTTCGATGCAAGCGGGGATGCGACGGCCGGTTTTCACGTCGTCACTGAAAAGACCACAGATACCAAGTCCATTGACCTGCCCGGCATAGTCTGGGGAAAAATATGCGCATCTGCCGCACTTATCCACCGCGCAATCAATCGAGATCAGGATGTTGGTCATAATCATTCTCCTGCGTTTATGATATCACACGATTTAGTCTTTGTCAAGTAGTCCGGACAATAAATAATTTTAACCCGAAACGATTGTTTGCACTCTTTGGAACAATTGAGACACTTGTCGTGATGCCGCTTCTCCCACCAACTACTCCACTCTCCTCGCCTTTTCGGGACATCACCACCCACATGCGCCCACGAATGTCCGTGACTTCTTTTTATGGCTGTTTTCGTACCGTGAAACTTAATTGTTTCCAATGACTTAAAGGTAACTAAATCGGCCTGTTTTGGGCTACCAGCTAGTCCCCTACCCGCATTTTTCTCGATAAACTCTATCGCCTTTTTAATCAACGGCTTAGACCCGGACTCCATTTGAGATAAATAGGGCCTAGAAACCCCAAAAATCGCGGCCAGCAACTTCTGTGAAATCCCCGCAGTTTCACGCGCATCCCGTAATGTTTGCCCGGCATGGCCGATCTGGTTCGACATTCGTAAATTACTCCTCCGGTTCTAGTTCACTAAGAAAAAAGCAACAGTATCCCCCGCCCCCCATGACTGCGACGGGAACCCCGTCAAATGACAGATATAAACGCGTGATTGTTCCCGTTTTTCCTGGCCTAATACCAGAGATAAGGCTTGCATAGTCTGGCCGGGCAACAATGACCCTATCCCCCACCTGAAATCCTGTTAGACTCTTGGCGATCTCTCTGGAAAGATCGCTCATGGTTCCACTACGAGTTTAAATAAAGAAGCCTCATATCGGTAAGTCTTGCCCCCTTCTATAATGACAACCCTTCCGTTTCCTGCCCCCGCAACGGTCGCCGCGCCAAATTTCCTCATCGCATGACACGCCACGCAGTCGCAGTTCTTCCCCATCTCGGGGTCAACAAACTCCACTAGGTCTCCGACCTGAAACCCGGTCAAGTCCGATGCCACGGCCCTGGATAACTTACTCACCTGGAAAATCTCCCGAACATTCCCCTGGGTCTTTTGAGTCCGGCATCCTCCTCGTCGGTCTCGTAATGCCAGACCGACTGCGGAAGTATCTTCGCGCCCTGAATAATATTAAACTGCATGATCTTCCCGTTAGGGTTAAGGTCCCCCTTCCAATTCTTGGCCTTGACGATCTTCGCCACACCGCCGTCTAAGGACAAATACAGTCTAGGCTTCTCGCTAGAGAACGTCCCACCGCGCCCCAGGTCCTGCCCCTTTGTTTTCTGAATAGAGATCACGGCGATACCCTTCCTGAGTTTGGAAAAGATACTCCCCATGTATTCCCCGATCCTATAAAACTCGGCCGGGGCCTCCAGGTAGTCTATGATATTCAGCGCGTCCGGATCAATGACATCCGAGAAGTTGTCCGACCGCTCATAAAACTCCACTTTCCAATCGTCAACCTTGCAATCGTCATGCTTTGACAGCCTTAGTTTAGTTTCCGCGTCCCCCATTTCCGAGGAAAAGTAAAGAACCCTCCGGGTGTTCATGTTCCTTTTAGCGATGTCAATGCACAGGGCCGTCTTTCCTGAATTGGGAGCACCAGCAATCACCAATAAATTTTGTGGATAGACGGAGATTAAGCTATTCAAATCCATCGGCAGGGACACGTCATACTCCGATGTCGGAGCGTTCTTCCAATCAATGACAAGGCAATCCTTGGCGAGCTTCCGATATTCCCCGTCCCGTTTCCCGCCCTTTTCAAGTAGCCCCTCTTGTCTCATCCTGTGGAGCGCGGCCCGGACGGCGTTCTTTTCTTGCTTGCCGTCTATCCCTAACGACCTATAGACCTCAGAGATCAGGAAAGACCCGTCGGTCGCGCCCACAAAATCCCTTACGTCATTGGACAGATTCTTTTCCCCGCGCCCGGCCCTCTCCAGGGCCGATGCAACCAAATGGTTAATGTCGTCGTCCATCCCCGTTTGGCTGGCGACCCAAGAGCAATAAGAATAGATTTCCTCTCGCCTGGATCGCCCTCGCGCCATGGATAAGGCCAGAGAAAACAAGTCCTCGTTTCTCCGCCCCGCCACGAAGAGAGCCGTGGGGGTAATGATCCTTGACGCGGCTCGATCCACCTGCCGAATCGCCTCCACGTATGCGGGGGGCAGGGGGGGTATAGGAGTATCTATTCCTAGAAATTCATCCCATACCCACCCCTTGCCGTGCCCGTTGACAGACGGCGGGGCAACGACATACCCGCCCTCGCCCCTTAAATCTACTCCGTCTACTCCACGGACATTGTTTCCAAGCCCCGGTTGCCAGCGACAATATAAATGCCTTCCCCCTTTGGGTGTATGGACGGTTGGGGCTTGAAAAGTCTCCCCAGCAAGTTCTCTTATTTTCTTGAATCCGGACTCGGAGTCTATGTCGATGACGGCGATATCTGAAAGTTTCCCCGCCACAATCCCAACTTGAGAATCGGGATACATAGACCACCACTCTTTAAGGTCTTGCTCTAGCGGTTTATGAGACTGCCAATGTTCCCATTTAATTTTAGGCTTTTTATCCTGCCCTACAGGGATAGGGGTCCAGCCCCGTTTAAGATAATCCTTGGCCGCTACAAAAAGGCTGTTCATTCAAAACTCTTTAAATCAGCACGATTGAAGACGCATCACAATACCAATGTCCGCATATCGCACGGCCCCTTCCTTTGTGTCCTTTTCCTTTCCTTTTCAATGCCGGGAAATACACTAACCACTCATATTCCGTATCGGGCGCTACGATCTTTCCCCGCATGCCGAACATGTCGTCATCAACGCCTTGAACGTGTCCGTATCGGCTAGGCCGGACATACTTGACGCGGTCCCCGACCTGAAAACCTGTCAGGTTCGAGGCCACGGACCTGGATAACTTACTCACCTTTTGTCCTCCGGTATAAGATTATACCAGAAATCAAAAAGATTGACACGGTTATCCCACAGCCAATCCTTTCCCTCCGAGTGCTGTTCCGTATGGCACTTCCTACAAAGAGGGATCACCTTATACTCATCCGTCCCCGCGCCCTTCGTTCTCGGGAAATGGGCTGGATCAGACGGCTCATCCCCGCACGCTGCGCAAGCATGTGCCTTGACGTATTCCTTCCACGTTTTACACTTGTCAAGATTAATCTCGATCGGCCTTGTCCGCCCCGTCCCGCGAACCTTCCCCACCTCCGTCGCCAGATCAGAGCGGCTAAGCTCCTTGGCCTTTCCTAACCATTCCTCGGGATTAGACTCGACCAGGGGAGCGATTAGCTGAAGTCGGCGCGTCCCGATTTCGATTAATCTCTCGGTTGGAATCTTTAGTTTCTGAACGTAGAGTTCGTATTGGTGTATAAGATTATAAACGGTGGATCGCTTCGCCGCAATTTGCGGGTCTGCCAAGTATTCATCGAAAGTTTCCCAACCTAAGAGTTTGTAATACGAACGGTCGCGGCACTCTTTATAGAGTCCCGCCAAAATGAATACGGACCTACCTGCTTCTTTTTGGGTAGAGATAATTTCTTCTCTGTTCGAGTGCGCCAGACTAACTGTTATGTCGATGTTTTTGATTACTGCATTTGTCATAGTAACTCCCATTCCGATGTCATAGTAACTCCAATTCCGAAAGAGAAAAACCCAGACGCGTAGTCGGGATATCCATCTTGACCCCATGGTATATTTCAATTGGTAAATCGAGGCGCACGCGAACCATACCCAACTCCGAAACGAAATCAACGGTGCCTTGCAAATTAGACATCTCCGGCCAATCGTCAATGGCCCCTGTTTTAACTCGGTCCCCAACAACAAAAATTGTCAATTCTTCAGCTATACGTCGAGATAGACGGCTCATAACAACTCCAATTCAGACGGCAAGAACGGAACTGTGCTTAAAATGTCGAGAAAAACATACCCCAGGCTCGAAATTAGAACTATGACCCCTTCGGTTCCGGCCTCGATTCCCCACGCTAGCGACGCTCTATCCGGCCAAGCTACCCGGACCGTATCTCCAACACCAAGACCGACCAGATCACGAGACACCCGCTTGGATAGCCCGCTCATATCAATTCCAATTCTTTCGCAGATAAGGCCCACCGCTCTTCTTTCGGTCTAACGTCGAACCTGACCAAATAAAAACCCGAAAGCGGGTGGGACGGTCCCAATACGGTCCCAATTTGTCCGCAAATACTGTCAGCCGGGACGTTGACTGCCATTACTCTGTCCCCTGATTGAAGACCAGCCAGGGCAACAGCGACCCGACTAGATAATTTACTCATTATCTTTCAAGGCGCTCTAGTTGTTCTATGAGATTAAAGTCTTTTCTATTACCATTACTCTCCTTCCATTCCTTGTGTTGCGGGCAAACGTCCCGGACCTGACAATAAGACAGACATTTCATCGGTACATTTGGAATAAGCACTTTAAACTTCCAATTCTTAATATCACGAAACCACCTGTCCTTCACCCCGCACGTCCCGACTTTCAAGGGATCGCGCTCCGATTCTAAGAATTGGGCCAACCGTTCCGTAACGGCGTCCCTGACTTTTTCGTCCTCGAATTTTGGCACGTCAATTCTTTCGATGGGCAGGACCCCATCTTCAAGCAGACTCGCCGGGGACCAATCCTTCAACTGAAATTCCAGCGTCATTTTTTCGGCCGGAAATCCGTAAACCCGATATGTATTCAACTGCCAAAAATAATCTTCGTCATCCCCGCCTTCACGCAACTTCTTTATTTGGTATACTTTACCCGTCTTGTAATCCGTGATCTCGCTGTCTGTTTTGCTGTATTTGTCCACCCTCCCGGTTAGCGTCGCTTTCCCCGCCCGGGTTAAAATCTCGACGGAGAAAGAAGCTTCCCTAACGGCGTCTTCGACATAGCCATGCGTATCGAATTTCCCGGGCTCGCCTTCCAAGATAGCGTGTAGCCCGCTTCCCAGGGACATCGCGGCCATGGAATACGGGCTAACAAAGAAGTCTCGATTGCGGGCTAAGTAAACCTGCTGAACCGTCTTTCGCAGTTCGGTAACATGATAGATTCGCGGCTCGGGGATTCTGTCGGAATGCATAGCCAGCAACATATCTACAGTCATACATCGCCTCGGTTTGGCCGGGCAACCCTTTAGACAGTATTCGATCTTGACGTTCCCGAAGCCAAGCGGACACGCAAAACCCATCATTTATTCCACCGGATTCAGCGTGTGATAATACTCTTTTAACAAGGCGTCCCCGAAATACGCAACCACCTCGATAAAGTCTTGCTTCTTGGAGTCTAGTTCCTCCAGCGTCATCCCCTCAGCGACCTTGGCGAACAACGGCACGGAGATTTCCCCGGCGATCTTAAACATGGTCTGGAGAATAATCTCCCTCCGTTCGTCGGGTGACTTTTGCTGACGCGGCTTAAATCCGGGCGCGGCAACGGGATTATTGTCTTGGGCTCCGGCTTCCCGGTCCTGCCTTGCGATAGCCAGGAGATTAGCAAATGTCCCGGTTGCGGTTTGTTTCTCCGCATACGTTGCCTCTACCGTATCTCCAACCTTGACCCCCTGGAGTTCCACGAAGGCAGGATTCCCGGAAACGCCGTCGCCGCCTTTGATAGTTTCCCAGGCCCTGATCTTCTTCCCGCCAACGGTAACATCCTTAAATCCGTCGCCGGGGTAAACACGATCCAACCGTCCGGTCAATTTCTTGACGTCCATAAAATCCTCCTCGATACTAATTATTTCCGGGTTTAAAAACACCCGGTTCATGGCAGAAAGGACATTCGCAATCATCTCCCTGTCTTCCCGGCCGCAACCGGGCGGGAGACTGTCCATCCGGATAGACATTAGTAGCCCTTTCAAAGGTGGCCGTCATTTCGCGCCGCCTGAATTCCTCGATGTCTTCCTCAGGGATAGTCCGGTTATGGACCTCAAGGTTTGAGGAATAAATAATGTTCGCGACCTCCGTAGGGCTCCACAACCTATCCGGATCAACATGATCCAACCATTCCTTAAAATCATCTTGAGTCAGGATGCCGGGGATTAATGGTTCTTTCATGATATTTTATCCTAACATTATTTTTAGCGGTTGTCAAGCGATTTCTTTCTTTTCTGCTCGATAAGCTTTAGGCGACTTTCTGGCTGGCAAAAGACACCGTTGCAGTATTTTGCCGTTGCCTCCTTATCCCACGTAACCCACACACTATTTGCCTCGACTGCCCCCCAATAAGGGTGTACTCCGTATCCCCATACCGTTCCCGCATCTCCCTTCTTCAGCCCACAATGGAACTCTGTTTTGTCTTTAATCATAACCCTATCGCCTGGAGCGAATCCGATAAGTCCAGAGGCAATCCGCCTAGATAGACTGCTCATTCATCCTCCGTAATGACTTCGTATTCACCCGGCCAAAGACACCAAGAAACTCCTGGCCTTGCTCCGTCTTTGTTCCAGCCGACCTTATTTTTGAGTTTAATGGTTATGTCCCCGTCCGGACCAACCTCAGTAACAATCCCCCCTCTGGTCCGTCTAAGATAATCCCCCCACACGACAATACCTCTCTGGGTCAAACAAACGCGATCCCCGACCTGCGGCCCGATCAGGCTACCGGCAATCCGCCTAGATAATTTACTCATCTTGCATCCTTACCACGTCCCCAAAAGGCGGGTCTGCGTCCTTCGTCATTGTAGCCCAAATGACGGGATAATTCGGCGGCGTCTCCGGAAACTCCCCATAAAGATCGGTCAAGTAGATCAGCACTTTAGGCGGGGACTCATCACAATGAGCAAACACGGGCCGAAAGTCTGTTCCCCCGCCGCCCCTCGGCTCAAACTGCCCGGCTGACACTAACTCCCCAGGCTCAAAAGTCTGAATATGCCCTATCTCTGCGTCACACCAGATCATTTCAACGGCCGCGCCGGTTTCGTCGGCTATGGAGACGACTTCCCCGATAAATTGTTTTAGAATGTCCCCGCAAATTGACCCAGACGTATCTATGGCCACGGTTATCTTAGACCATCCCTCCGAATAAAGGCCGGGGAAATAAAGTCCCCTGTGGATCAGCCGCCGCGATGGTTTTGTCCAAGAGTAATCTTCCTTCCTGCAACTGTCTACAAACGGCCTTAATTGGAGCCTCCAATCAATTAACGGATTTACGATTTCGTCTATGATCCGTTCCAGCCCGGCGGGCAAACTCCCCCGGCTCTTGGCCGATCGGGCGGCCTCCGCTATAACCCCCCGCATTCCCGCTTCTGTTTTTTGCGTGTCTTTACCGCCGTTGGCGTCTCGGCATGCCCCGAAATTATAAAAACCTTTGATCTTTTTGGCATGTTTGAATAGATCATCGTAAACCCTATCGACAGTCCAATCATTATCATACTTGTCGTCTAAAAGACAGCCGGGGGGTAATTCCGCCCCCTGCTTCGTAAGAATCCGGTTAATGATGTAGTCTCCGGCGATGTTCCAAAGTAGCGGATCGCGGCCGTTCCGTCTGGTAATATGAAGAAAGCAAATATGAAGGGCCTCATGCTCCAAAAAAGCCCTTATCTGATTGTCGGTGAGTTTATCTATAAACTCCGTACCATAGCCGATAACCCGACCGTCGGTGTATCCGGTAGGCTGGCTGTTGTCCTCTTTCAAAAGCAGTCGGGTAACTAAAAGACCATAAAAAGGTTGCCCCCCGACGGCTTTTAACAGATTGATCCTCTGTTTAACGATCCTATCATGGGCTGTCATGCTAGTCTTATGTCCTCTTTCCAACACCAATAACCCTGACATGGGCGGGTGTGCCCGCCGCAACTGCGCAAGGTCACGCATTTCGGCCACTCAACTGCCCAACTGTTATCGCGTTGGTCAAAAAACCGAACCACTCCACGGGTCCCTTTTTTGATAGCCATGCCACCCAAGTCCAATACAGCTATAACCTCATCGCCGGGCAATATCCCAACTAAATCCCCGGCGATTTTCCGGGATAGTTTACTCATCTTACCCCGCAATCCGGCGCGATAGATCGCTCACACCAACACCGCCTTGTTCTTCTCGCACCACTTTTCGTACTCTGGATTATCCCGCATCGTCCGATGCTTTCTTAGGGCATCCTGGACGATAAGCGTTGCGAACTCCGCCGGGAGCCGTTGTGCATAAATCATGACACGTCCGAAATTATCTGGCGTTGTTACGTCCCCTAAAGATGTGGCCACGGCGTACATCGCGGACGTATTCTCAGACGGCGGGACCCGGGCGCTTTTCGGAGATTTTAGGATTTCTTCCGTTGTCGGCAACTCCCGCCACGTTTTCAGAAATCCATCGTATTCGATTGCCGCGCCCTCGCCGACCGCCCCGGCGGACAAAAGAAATTCCATGCCAGGATTATGGTTCGCCTTCAAAAGCCGGTCCAGCTTTTCCCATGACCGGGGAGTCGGAAACGCTTTTTCGTTTTTCTTTGTATCGTGATTAAACAGCATCACTCTCCGGGCGCGGATGTAGCCGATTACCATCGGGCTAACCTTATTTGCTTGCGCCCACATGATCCATTCGTCTACGTCTGGCTCTAATGTGGCGTGCACAAACCTATTAGCCAAGGCCGAGGACATAGAAAAGGCAATCGCCCGATCATTAAGCCTATTTCCCGCCGCGATAACATCCCATCCCTGAGGCAATTCATAGCTCCCTAAGCGCCGATCCAAAATCAATTGATAAAACGCCGCCTGGATACTAGGGGGGGCCGCCGTCAATTCGTCCAGAAACCATATCCCCGACCCCTCCGTGGGGAATTCCGCCGGGACAAGCCACTTTGTACGATCCCCCACCGCCGCCGGGACTCCCCGAGTATCCACGGCATCCATTTGCGAGGCCCTTGTATCATATAATACCCGCCCCATTTCCTCGGCCACCTGCCGGACGATAGCCGATTTCCCGATCCCTGGCCCGCCCTCAATATAGACAGGTTCGTGGCAAGAGACCGCCGTAAACAGCAGGGCGCGGAGTTCTGATGGTTTCATGTGTCCCCCTGAGTGATATCATTCGCCTTCGTTGTTGTCAAGCTGTTTTTGGCCCGACGCGACCCGGCCTCCGCAAGGGCCGCGTTTCGTCCTCACCGGACTCGTCAGGGGCAGTTACCTGATTTTTCCCTCCCACAAAACCTTCCCGCCTTTCCCCCCGTGAAGTCTCCATTTCTCGCCGCCGAAGGATGGGACTAGCCCCATTTCCCATAGATCAACGGCGGCCTGGAACGGATAAGTCGTCGTTCGAATTTTCTCCGCGCATTTCCACGACTTGCGAGGGAGAGCAAAGAACGATCCGGTATAAGCCAAGGCGCTTCCCCAGACGCTTCCCCAGGCGCTTCCCCTGACGCTTTCCCTGACGCTTTCCCTGACGCTTTCCCAGGCGCTTTCCCCGACGCTTCCCCAGACGCTTCCCCAGACGCTTTCCCCGACGCTTTCCCTGACGCTTTCCCCGACGCTTTTCATGACGCTTTCCCAGACGTTTGACCATTGTTTTAATAGGGTCAGGTGTTTTGCCGTTATCTTTTTCGGGGGCGCGACCCGGAACGGATGGACGATCGGCTTGCGGACGAGAATCTTATCCAGCTTCGCAAGCCACTTCTTGTGTGCCGTCGTTGCCTCCGCCATGTGGACTTCGCTCCACCAATCCGGCGGAGCGTCCTCGTCCAGCCGGAACTTCCACTTGTCCGGCGCGAGATAAGACCCGTTGGCCGGGGCTATCTCGAACCGCGCCCAGTCCCGGGTATATCCGTCGTCTTTTAACACATAGTCGCGGACAAGGTCTTCATGCGCATCCGTGCCGAATTTCCAAATGACCTTGCCTGACTCTAGGATCAGCCCGGAAAAGGCTTTACACATATGACCGGATTCCGACGTTGAAAGGGAGGAATCCGACCGACGCCAAGAACAGGAAAAGGACTCCCAGGTCTATCCCGAGATAGTCCGCGAGTCCTACCGCAGCCCCAATCGTGAGGCCCACCTTCGCCAGCCTGATGAGATACATGCGGTTCTCCTATCGTTTTATTCCCGGCCCCCATATCTAACTAGATAGACGGCCGGGTGAGAAATTCAGAGATACCGGACACAAAGAGCCCAAAAGCAGATCGTCAGATACATCAGGACGGTCAAGGCCGCCCCGATCCCGAGGATGTTCCAAGCTGTCTTAGTCATTCCGTTTCTCCTTCCGTGTCTTCTGGCCTCTTCAGTCTCCGCATTACGGAGAGACGGGGGAGTCCCCGTTTCGGCCTGTTACTTCTCCTTCGCCTTGGCAATGGCGGACCCTGAGATTCCGAGGTCCTTCGCCCGATGGCTCGTCCGGGCGAATCCCAGGATTGCCTTCCGCGCCGCGCGATAGGCCTGGTCCTCGCAGTCGATGGCGCAAAAATGGGCCGCCAACTGCGCGGCGATCCTCGCATCCACCCGGACGCCCCTGGAGCCGCACCAGAGCGGCCAGCAGGCGTAATCCAGGTCGGCCCCGCTCAGGTTGGCCCCGCGCAGGTCGGACCAGCTCAGGTCGGCCCCGCTCAGGTCGGCCCCGCTCAGGTTGGCCCCGCGCAGGTCGGCCCCGCGCAGGTCGGACCAGCGCAGGTCGGCCCCGCGCAGGTCGGCCCCGCGCAGGTCGGACCAGCTCAGGTTGGCCCCGCGCAGGTCGGCCCCGCGCAGGTCGGCCCCGCTCAGGTCGGCCCCGCCCAGGTCGGCCCCGCTCAGGTCGGCCCCGCTCAGGTCGGC
>Ga0210377_10000249_pt1 | contig 51157 bp, 43 predicted proteins | sample PLM4_65_b1redo_FD_155480 | JGI IMG/M metagenome (GOLD analysis project Ga0210377, IMG submission 155480) | Groundwater sediment microbial communities from an aquifer in East River, Colorado, USA - PLM4_65_b1 redo | ecosystem: Environmental > Terrestrial > Soil > Riparian zone | place: USA: East...
GTGCAGGGGCCGCCGGAGACGCTCGAGGGGACCATCGTCCTCGCGTCGGCGCGCGGCGAGGAGGTGGCGTCCGGCCTGCTGCGCCACGCCGCCGCCGAGGCCGGCCTGCGCCGCGAGGCGGGAACGGTGCGGCTCGAAGGCCTGCGCGACGGCGCCTTCGCCTACCGCATCGCATGGCCGATCCCGCCGGGCGCCGAGCCGGGCGAGACGCGCGACCGTTACCTGCGCGCCCTCGCCGCCAACGCCGTCGGGCTCGAGGTCGGCGTGCGCGAAGCCCGGCTGGGCGGCGACGCCGGCTCTTCGTGAGCGCCTCGCGATGATCGGCGAGCCGCGCGGGCGGGCCCTCCGGCTCATCGACGGGGCGATGGCGGCGGCCGCGCTCGCGGCGCTCGCCCTGCTGGTCGCCGAGTACGGATTCCTTCCAGGGCGCGCCACCGTCTCGGGGCTGCACCTTGCGGGAGTCCTGTGCGCCGCGATCTTCGGGGCGCTGCAGGCCGCCAAGCTCCTGGTGGTCCGCGAGCCGCGCGCGTACCTGCGCACCCACCGTCTCGACTTCTCGCTGCTGGCGGTCCTGATGGCGCAGGCGGTCATACACCTCCAGTTGCGCGGCACCGGCGAGTTCCGCTACCTGGCGGCGCGCGGCCTGGCGTCGCCCCTGCCCGCCTTCTACGTCGCGGTCCTGCAGGTCTACCTGCTGCTCATCGTCGTCCTGCGCTCGTCCCGCTTCCACGCCCTCCTGGTGCGGATGCGGCTGCGGCCGGTGCAGATGCTGGCGGCGTCGTTCGCCGGGCTCGTCGCGGCGGGATCGGCACTCCTGGCGCTGCCGGGGGCGGCGGCGGACGGCCGCTCGATCGGCCTCCTCGACGCCCTGTTCACCGCCACCTCGGCGGTCTGCGTCACCGGGCTCGTCGTCGTCGACACCGGCACGGCGTTCTCCGGCTTCGGACACGCGGTGCTGGGCCTGCTCATCCAGGCCGGCGGTCTCGGCATCCTGACGCTCACCGCCTCGGTGGCCCTGTTCGGAGGCTACGGTCTCGGCCGCGCCGAGCGCGAGGCGCTGGTCCAGGCGCTGCAGATGGACGACCCCGGTGTCCTGCGCCGCGACTTCGGCCGCATCCTCGCGAGCACCTTCGCGATCGAGGCGGCGGGGGCGGCGGCGCTGTGGCTCGCCTGGCGGGGCGCCCTGCCCGACCCATGGGAGCGCGCCGCCTGGGCGGCGTTCCATTCGGTCTCGGCCTTCTGCAACGCCGGGTTCGCGCTGTTCGCCGGCAACGCCAGCCTGACCGCCTTCAGGGGCGACGCCGCGACCTGCCTCGTGATCGCCGGGCTCATCGTCCTCGGCGGTCTGGGGTTCCCGGTCCTCGCGGAGATGGCGGGACGCGCCGCCCGCGGTGTCGCGCGTCTCCGATCCGCAGCGGCCCGCGCGCGGCGCGCCGGCGCCCCGGCCGCACGCCTGTCGCGACATGCGCGCTGGGTCCTCGTGGTCACGGCTCTCCTCCTGGCGGGAGGAGCCCTGGGCTTCGCCGCCCTCGAGGACCGTGGGGCGCTCGGCGGCCTGCCGCCGTTCGAGAGCGCGCTGGCGGCGTTCTTCCAGTCGGCGACCCTGCGGACCGCCGGCTTCAACACCATCGCGCTCGGCGGGCTCGGATTGCCCGCCGTGTGGCTGTGCGTCGTCCTCATGCTCGTCGGCGGATCGCCCGCCAGCACCGCCGGCGGGATGAAGACGACGACCGCGGCGGCGATCGTCGCGGGCCTGGCGCGCCGTCGGCGCGTCGATGCGGGAACCTGGCGGCGGGCGCTCAGGCTCGGGGGGATCTTCCTGCTGGCCTACGGCGGCTTCGCGCTGGCGCTGGCCCTGGCGCAGGGCGCCTGGGACCGGCGTGTCGCCTTCGAGGCCGCCTCCGCCCTGGCGACGGTGGGACTGTCGATGGACTACACGCCCCTCGTGCAGCCGGCCGGCAAGCTGGTGCTGTGCGCCGCGATGTTCGCCGGGCGGGTCGGCCCGTTCGCGGTCGCCGCCGCCCTGCTGCCGATCCGTGACCAGGACGCGCCGCGCGGCGTGGGCGCGATCCTGCTCGGCTGAGCCGGGGCGCCCCGTCCGGGGCGGCCCGACCGGAGCGGCGCGCCCCCGGTGGTACACTCGCGCCCGGTCCGGAACCATCACGTGAAGGAGGTCGGCGCCCATGATCGCCCGCACCTGGCACGGTCGCGTCCCGGCCGCGAAGGCCGACGACTACGACGACTACCTGAAACGCACCGGCGTGGCCGATTGCGCCGCGACGCCCGGGAACCGCGGCGTGCTGGTGCTCCGACGCACCGAGGACGACGTGACGCATTTCATGTTCACGAGCCTGTGGGAGTCGCACGAGGCGATCAGGGCGTTCGCGGGGCCCGACCCGGAGCGGGCGCGCTACTACCCCGAGGATGACGACTTCCTGCTCGAGAAGGAGCCGCGCGTGACGCACTACGAGGTCCTGGTGGCGCCGGCGCCGCCGGAGGGCGCGCCGTCCGGCTCCGTGCCGCCGGGACCCGCCGGCGCCGCGCGCGGGCCGGTCGAACCAGGCGCGGCGCGCGAGCGGTTCGCCACCGGCACGCCATGGGAGCCGATCGTCGGCTACTCGCGGGCGGTGAAGGCCGGCGGCTGGATCCACGTCTCGGGGACGACGGCCACCGACGGCCGCGGCGGCATCGTCGGGATCGGCGATCCGCATGCCCAGGCGGTGCGGTGTCTCGACAACATCGAGGCGGCGCTGCGGCGCGCCGGCGCGGGGCTCGCGGACGTGGTGCGCACCCGCATCTACGTCGTCGACATCGCGCAGTGGGAGGCGGTCGGCCGGGCGCACGGCGAACGCTTCCGCGACATCCGCCCGGCCACCAGCATGGTCGAGGTCAGCCGGCTCATCGCGCCCGAAATCCTGGTCGAGATCGAAGCGGAGGCGTTCGTCGGGGAACGGCCGTGAACGCCGCCGCCGGCGCCGCCGCACCGATCGCGATCCGCAAGGCGACGCCGGAGGACGCCCCGGCGATCTTCGCGCTGCACGAAGCGTCGATCCGGGCCGCCTGCGCCGGCCATTACACGCCCGACCAGATCGACGCCTGGACCGGCGGCCTCGGCGTCGAGCGCTACCGCGAGGCGATGCGCCGTCTCGAGTTCCTGGTTGCCGACGAAGTGGGCCGTATCGCCGGTTTCAGCGTCGTCGACGTCGCCGCGGGCGAGCTGCACGCGCTGTACGTGGCGCCCGGCAGCGCCGGCCGCGGTCTGGGGCGGGCGCTCCTCGGCGCGGCGGAGCGGATCGCGGCGGCGTGGGGTCTGCGGACCCTGCGCCTGAAGTCGACCCTCAACGCCGAGGGGTTCTACGCGCGGCGCGGCTACGTGCGCCTCGGCGAGGGCGTGAACCGCGGCCCGACCGGCGTCGAGCTGCCGTGCATCGACATGCTGCGGCCCGACCTGGCGACGGGCGCGGGCGACGCCGCCGCCATCCCGGGTGTCCAGGAGGGGCCGAGCCCGGCCGCACCGGCGGTGCTGTCCCTGTTCGCCTTCCTCGTCGGCCGCTTCCACTGCGAGACGAAGGTAAAGCGGCCGGACGGAGGCTTCGACACCTGCGCCGCGGCCCGGCACGGGCGCTACATCCTCGGCGGCCGGGCGATCGCCGACAGCTGGCGCCAGGTGGGGGCCGACGGCGGCGTGACGCAGCACGGCCTCAACATCCGCGCGTACGATGCCGCGCGCGGCGCCTTCGTCCTGAGATGGTTCGATGCGCTCGCCGCGACCTGGCTCGACCTGGGGCCGGAGGATCTCGGCGGGGTCACCGTCGCCGCCGGCGCGATCTCGTACCTGCACCGGGTGCCGCCCGGGGCGGCGGATCGGCTCTTCCCGAAGGAGACTCTGTTCCGCAACACCTTCCACGACATCACCCCGGCCCGCTTCCTGTGGCGGGCGGAGATCGCGCGCGCCGGGGGCGGGACGTGGGAGGAGGTGCAGACGATCACCTCGTGGCGCATGAATGAATGAACGACGCGGACGGTTCCGGGGCGCGCCGACGAGCCGCCGACCGATGCGCCGCGGGCGATGGCCATCACCATCGACGACCTGCCGGGGGCCGGTGAAGGCGTCGAACTGGCGCGCCTGCGCGCGATGAACGCGACGATGCTCGCGGTCCTGGAGCGTGAGCAGGTCCCGGCCATCGGTTTCGTCAACGAGGGGAAGCTGCAGAGGGATGGCGAGCGCGATGCCCGCGCCGGCATCCTGGCCGACTGGCTCGACGCCGGCATGGACCTCGGCAATCACACGTTCCGGCACAAGGGCCTGACGCTCACCCCGCTCGGCGAATACCAGGACGACGTGCTGCGCGGCGAGGTGGTCACCCGGGCGCTACTCGGCGGGCGCGGTCGCCGGCCGGCCTGGTTCCGCCACCCGTACACGCAGACCGGGCCGACACCTGAAATCAAGTCGGCGTTCGAGCTGTTCCTCGCCGTGCACGACTACAGGACAGCGCCGTTCACCGTCGAGGATGCCGACTACATGTTCGATGCGCTTTACGAGGTAGCGCGCGACCGCCGCGACGCCGCGGCGGTCGCGAGGGTGCGGGCGGCGTATGCCGCGCACCAGGCGCGCATGCTCGATTGGTTCGAAGACCTGGCGCGCGGGATGTTCGGACGCGACATCGCCCAGGTCCTGCTCATCCACGTGAATCTCCTGAACGCCGACACTCTGGCCGACCGGCTGGCGGCGCTGCGGGCCCGCGGCTACCGGTTCGTGACGCTCGACGAGGCTCTGTTCGACGGGGCCTACGCCACCCCCGACCTGTACGTCGGTCCGAACGGTCCGTCGTGGCTGCACCGCTGGTCGGTCGCGAAGGGGACGCCGATGCGGCTACGGGACGAGCCCGATCCGCCGGCGTGGGTGCGCGAGGCCTTTCAGTCGCTGCAGGGGCGGCTGGACGGGACGTCATGAGGGAGGAGGACCGATGATCGAGCGTATCTGGCACGGCTGGACCACTCACGGCAACGCCGACGCTTACGAGCGCCTGCTGCGCGGCCGGATTGTCCCGGCGATCCTCGGGCGCGGGATCGCCGGCTTCCACGGCATCGATCTCGTGCGCCGCGAGGCGGGGGACGAGGTCGAGTTCGTCACCAGGATGCGCTTCGAGTCGACGGCGGCGGTGCGGGCCTTCGCCGGTGACGACTTCGAGAAGGCGGTCGTGCCCGCCGACGCCCGGGCGCTGCTGGCGCGCTTCGACGAGAGCGCGGCGCACTACGAGGTCCGCGATCTGCCGCGCGACGGTGTCGTCACGGTGGTGGCGCGCATTGCCGCCCGACCGGGGATGGAAGACCGCGTGCGCGAGGAGCTGCGGCGGCTGCTGGACCCGACACGGGGCGAAGAGGGCTGCCTGAACTACGACCTGCACGAAGCGACCGACCGTCCCGGCGAGTTCCTCTTCCATGAGAATTGGACGAGCGAGGCGCTGCTCAGAACGCATCTCGGTTCGGCGCACATCGCGGCGTGGCGGGCGGTCGCCGCCGATCTTCTGGCGCGGCCGATCGAGATCACGCTCTGGAGGCGCGCCGGCTGAACGCGAACGGTGCGGCCATTTCAGGCCGAAGTAGGCAACGGAGATTCACGATCAACACAGGTTCATTAGGACATATTGTCCTAGGTGTCATGATCGACGTACTCACTGTGTCTGTTGCGACAATGTGGCCAAGGTCGCTGCGAGTCGCGACCAATCTGTAGTCGAGTGGCTCGCCCTGCGGGACTCGGAGCCGGTGTGCTTGGAGAGCGTAAAGCACTCCTCTGCAAAACGCGGTTCCTTCGCGGCCCATCGAAGACCCTTACGTCCCACCAGGGTCACGTGCGCGCAGTAAATCTCGCGGCCGGTGCTGGGTCTGTGCCGGAAGGCGCGCTGATTTGCGGCGAGGGTGCTGTGCCCGAAAGACCCTCAGCATGTCGGGCAGGTATTGACAGAAAACTAGGGCCGGCGTACAAGAACACCGCTCGCTCTCGACGGAATAGTGTGCTGGCTGTACGAGTTCCAAGCTCGAGGCCATCGGGGGTCTTGAGTGCGGAGGTGTTTATGCGCAGGCGCCGGCTTGCCGTAGCTCGCTCCCCGTGTTCACTCCGCCCCTATCTGCGGCACGAGCATCATGAGAGACAGACAACTCTACTGCTGCATTGTAAGCCCAACCACAGGATTATCAACCGCCAGGGGGACTGTGTCATCGCATTGGCTTCCCTGAGTCCCTCTTGACCTGCGTCCGCGTGAATCGACGAAGGGGAGGTATTTCAGGGACGTGAGGTCAGGTTTCGCTCTGGGAAGTGTGCAGAATGAGGCATTCCTGGATGCTGGGGGGCCCTCCACTTGGCTCACGGCGCCACCGACAGCAACGAACGCAGGCAGATCGTGAGCGGAAGGCTCACCCCCCAGGAGCCACTCTGGCTGTATGTTGCCTTCGATAATGCAACCACTCAATGGTCGGTGCTCCCCCGCACACCGAGCAACATCACAGTAGTCCCCATGAAGACAAGGACCCCCGGTCGCACAGGCAAGTAAGGAGGACCAAATGCATCTGAACCGTTCGCCTTTCGTTCGTATTGCACTTCTGGGACTGCTCGGTCTCACGACCCTGTTTCTGGCCACTAACGCCAAGGCAGGCAAGAAGAAGGTCAAGCCACCGCAAACGGTCGAGTCGTTCCGATATGTGTATTCCGGTGAGGGCGAGCCGAAACAGGATATCGGCAAGATCACGATCGAGACCAAGAGTCTCATAAACCAGGACGAAGACTATCCGGAGATTTTCGCGTTCACCGACGAGGAGTTCGCAGCGGCGGATGGAATCTGGAAACAGCTCTCTGGAAACCCGGCCGCCACCATTTCGAACAAGTTCTTGTATCCAAAGGACAAAACAGTCGGTAAGCACTGGGTGAACATTCTGGGCCACCCCGGAGGCGAAATGGCGCTGGCCGCGTTCTGGGTGAAGGTGACCAATAATACGGATCACATCCTCAATTTCAGCAAAGACTCGAAGCTCTATTTCAAGGATGGACTGCACGAGGAGCCGATCAAGCCCATGGCTTCTTATGATGCAATGGTGCAATGGCTCATTACAATGGAAAAGGACTACGATCAGAATCGCAAGAAAGGGCTCCTGAGTCTCGGCTTCCCCTTCGGTCTGTCTCCGTCGCTCTTCATGATGCGGTTTGGCAGGACCGGCGACACCGGCTTCGTGAACAAGGATGTACTGCCCGGATTTGGGGCTTCGGGCCTTCTGCTCTTTCCGGCAACTCTTGGCAAGGCGGTCAGTAGTTCGAACGAGATCGAGGTCCTGTTTTATGAAGTACCCAGTGAAACGAACACGGCTGGGGACATTACGGCGCGCTCACGGTGTGCTTTCAAGTTCAAGCAGGTGCCTGTGAAATTCTGGTTCGACAAGGACCAATCACATTGGACTGAAGGAGAGCCTCCGACGCCTGGCGAGGAATAGCGATGGCGAATTGTGCCTGGATTCGGCGGGCAATCAGAACCGTGGGGTGTATTGTATGGTGTCTGGTCACTGTTTCGTCCGCGGCCGGAGCGGAGGAGGCGAATGCGATCATCGTGGACCTCGGGCTGGGTCCGGCCGTGCCGCGGCAACTGGGGGTTAATGCCTACACGGGCGAGTTCGTCATAGCTGCGGATGAAGGCTTCGATGCGGTTGATGACAGTCAGTGGTTGTCAGGCGAACGGCCCGTGGTGATTTCCCGTGTGTCGTTGTTCCGTAAGCGGGATGGGTCGTGGGAACCGGGATTCGGTAAAGGCACTCCGTGCGGGGATCCACTCTGCAAAAGGGTGAATCTCGAGCGCGGCCGCTTCGATGCTAGCGGAACTGAGCTGTGCGCTACCACACGTGGCGGCGGTGGAGATGGGTCGATATTGTTCGACCTTCGGCATCCGCAGTACTACAGGTCGTGGGTCTCGTCAACCAAAGGTGCGCTGGCCTGCGGAGTGGGTAACGGGGCTCGGCGCATTATCAATGTGACGGCGAAGGGTGTGGATGTGGAGACGTTTCTTGGGACAAACGGCGGCGATATCGGCCGACTGAGTATTCCGTTTCCTCCGGGGACTGCCCTTGCGAAGGCTGTACCGGTCGTCCCGGCACCATCTGGGGAGATGATCGCCGTGGGGGTTGGCGCGGGCATTGCGCTCGTTGTGCCTGCCGGGAGCGGCGCGCCGCAGCTGCTTTCAGGCTTTTCAGAGGCGGTCGCTCAGATCGCATGGTCTGGCGATGGTCGAAAGGTCGCTGCGGGGAGTCTTGGTGGGGAGGTCGGGGTGTGGTCGGCCGAGGATGGCGAGGCTCTTTGGATCCGTCCCGTGCACGGCAAGAAGGAGGTAACGGGGCTTGTTATGACTCCACGCGGCGATGCGGTTGTGTCTGTAGGGGGCGATAATACGTTGCTGCTGCTCTCGGGATTCGATGGAATGGAGAAGCTGAGGTACAAGTCTCGCCGGGGTTTGCGCGGTGCGGCTATCCATCCGGATTCCGGCGCGGTAGCCACTTTGGAAAAGGCCTCGGGGATGACGAAGGTTGGACTTGGCTCGACGAGCATCGGGCTGCACATTCTGTTGCCACAGGAAAATCCTGCATTGGCCGAGCTCTATAAGGAGGACCCGCTCGCGCCGATCCCTGGGTTGAATCGCGACGAAGAAATCTGGGCGCGCATGCGCATTTGTTCACGGATTCTCGAGTCAATCGATAAGGCGAGAAAGAAGGCACAGGTGGCGAGTACAGCAGAGGTTGCCGCGTTGAAGCGCACAGAATTCGAGACCGCCGGAGAATTCGATGTGCGACGGCAACAGGTTCGCGAGGCTGCCGTGAACAAGGCTCTGGGACCGGCGGCGGGAAAGAGCGAGGAACAAGCCAACGAGTGCGTGCGCGAGCTGGGGACCACGTCTCTCGTGGCGACCGCCACAATCACGCTTAAGACGTACGATATGGAACGATCTCAGTTCCCTTTCACGTTCGTGGTTCATTCTCCAGGCCCGCCGTTCAGCGGCGAGGGAGCGCTTGGCGTCGAGCGGGAAGAGGCAAGGCGAATCAGGGAAAAGGCGAACCTGTACCTTGCCACGATTCGTTACCGGCTAACACTGCCTGGTGCTCCGCAACCACAGGGCTTGAGATACGAAGGGATCCTGGGGATAGAGCGCTTCGGGGTTGCCATCGAGGGAATACAACTTACGGACCCCGATTTCGCCGGTGTTCCGGCGGCGGTTGTCGCGACCATCTGGGAATGAGGCTCGGGCCAGGCCACCCGCACGAGTGACGGAAGTAGTGGAGTTGTGGTCGCACAGGACGTGCGGGTGGGCCGAGTCGCACGTCCGGCTGGTGTTATTCCCTCCACGACGAGCGCTGCGTCTACCGCGTCCGGCCGCCGGTTCCCCGGTCGAGGGTGAGCAGAGCGCCGGCGCCGGCGGGGACGTAGATGGTCCACGACGACCGCGTCTTGTCGGGGATCCCTTCGCCGAGCATGAAGCGGACGATCTGCGGCGCGGTGGGGTACTCGTCGCCGTCGACCTTGAGCCGGTAGACGCCGTACGGGATGTGGTTGAGATCGGTGACCTCGATGCCGTTCAGGAACAGGCGCGGTCCCTTCGGCCCGGGCTTCGGGTCGAGACGCAGAGCGAACCGGGCGCGGTCGATGAAGACGGTGTCGGCGTCGGTGGCCTCGGGCACCATGAAGGCGCGGTCGATGTCGCCGCCGCGGCGCCCCTGCACGCGGTAGAGGCCGGGTGGCAGCGGCACGGTGAAGGTCGCCTCGCCGCGGTCGAGGGCGGCGCGCAGCAGGGCGTCGCCGCGCACGAGCAGCCGCTCGTCGAGGCTTCCCGGTGGCGGCGGCGACGGCAGGCTCAGGCGCACCTGGCCGAGATCCTGGGTCGTGAAGCCGCGCAGCTCGAAGGAGACCGGCCGCGCCCGGTACCAGATCGATCCGAGCGCCGCCTCGAACTCGGTGAGGGTCAGGAGATTGTGCCGGGTCAGGAGCGCCTTCCCCGGACGGCCGCTCTGCAGCGACACCCACTCGGTGCGGAACGATGGGCTTTCGACGATGTCCGACAGGGCCCGCGCCCGGGCGATCTCCTGGCGGGCGCGGTCGAACTCGAGGCCGTGGGTCTCGAAGAGCGCCAGGTTCAGGTGCGCCGTCGCCGCCAGGTCCTGGAGCTTCTGGCGCTCCGAGGGCGCCGCCTGGAAGATGGCGGCGTTCGCCGACAGCCGGTCGATCTCGGCGACCGCGCGCCGCGCGTCCGACACGGCGGCACGGATGGTCGCGGGGTCGGAGCGGCGGTCGAGGATCGGGACGGTGTCACGCAGGATCTGGGCATAGCGCCCGGCCATGTCGAGCACCTCGTCGACGCTCTCCTCGGCGGCGAGGGCCGCGCGCGGCGCGGCGAGCATGAGCGCCACGACGAGCGCCGTGCCGGCGGCGAGCGACGACGGTCGCATCAGCGCACCCCCAGCGTCGCGGTCTCGGCCTGGACGCGGGCCGCCAGGCCGTCCTGGCCGAACTGCCGCAGGATGTTGACGTAATTCTGCGCGAACGGCTGCAGCAGGGGACCCTCGAGCCGGCCGCGCGCCATCCGGTAGGCGCGCTCGCCGTGCGTGAGCGCCTCGGTCTCGCGTCCCATCTCCGCCGCGGCGCGCGAGAGATCGAAGAAGGCGACCTCCATCCCCTCCCACTCGAAAGTGACCGACTCCTGGGCGCGCGCCAGCGCGTCGCCGAACTTGCCGGTGGCGTAGGCGGCGTAGGACAGCAAGTGCAATGCCGTGCCGTACTGGCGGCGGATCTCGGGGCTGGCGGGGTCGAGGTCGAACGCCTGTTTCGCGAACCCGGCCGCCTGCACGCGTCGCGCCGGGGTGTCGAGGGTCGAGGCGAAGTCGGACATCTGGCGGTAGACCTCGGCGCGGTCGCGCTTGCGGCGGGTGATGTCGGCCGCCTCGGCGAACACCGCCAGCGTGGCGTCGGGATCGGACTTGGGGTCGCGCATGAGATCCAATCCGCGCTGCCAGAGGGCGGCCGCCTTCATGTGGCCGTCGTCGAAATAGGCCAGATCGTAGATCTGCCAGAAGCGCGCATCGTAGGCGGTGCCGAAGCCCCAGGGCGCCACCTCCCGCAGCCGCTGGATGTACAGGTCGGCGCTGTCGGACGAGCGCGCGTAGTCGAGGCAGCGCTCGAGGTAGAACAGCACGTGCCGCGCGAACAGCTCGTACTCGGGCGCGGCAGGGGCCAGGCCGCGCACGTCCTCCTGGCGCAGCAGGATCGACTTCAGGAGGTGCCAGTGGCCGCGCGCTTCGGCGTCGGCGTCGGCTCGGCCGCTCTCCGACCACAGCGTGTGCCAGGCATTGCCGAGCAGCATGTTCTTGAACGCCGGGTCATCCTGCATGATGCGCAGGCTCTCGTCGATAGGCAGGACCACGTCGGCGCGATAGTCGCCGGCGTAACGCGCCGGGTCCTTCTGGTGCAGCTCGTAGCGCGAGTGCCCGAGGATGAACGAGATCGCCGCCACCTCGCGGCCGGTGCGCCCTTCGGCGCGCGCCCGCTCGAGCCAGCGGTCGGCGAGCGCGGCGGCGCGCGCGTAGTTCTGGGCGTTGTAGATGGTGATGGTGTCGTTGCGCAGCATCGCCATGTCGGCCGGCTCGGCGGCGGACGGGCGGGCCGGCGCCGCGGCCGCGGAATCGGCCAGGAGCGCCGCCTCCGGCGGGGCGTCCGCCGCGCCGGGACCGGTGATCGCGGCCGCGACGGCGAGCGCGAACAGCAGACCGCGCTCCGCCGGGGCGGCGCCGCGGTGTCGGCTCATCCGCGCGTCTCCCGCGCGCCCAGCCGCTGCAACGCCAGCAGGGCGCGCTCGGCTTCCTGCACCTTGGTCCGTCCGCCGGCGGTCGCGGCCGCCGACACGAACAGCGCCACCAGGCCGTCGGGGGTCGGCGCGAGGACGTGCACGGTGCCGTCGCGGTACCGGATCGCCACCGCCTCGGCGTCGGCCTGGATGCTCTCGACCGGGTCGCCCGGCGGTCCCGAACGCCGGCCGCGGAACCGGATGGCCCGCATCGCCTCGCTCAGCGCCGGCACCAGCAGCGAATAGCGCGCCCCGTCGCTGGTGCGCGCGCCGAGGCGGCTGGCGTCGGTGAGGGTGACGCCGTAGCGGCGCCCGAGGAACGACGCCAGGCCGGCGCCGGTGAACGCGCCCTCCGCGCGCATGGCAGAGTCGCCGGCCGACCCCTCCTTGCCGCCGCGGCGGATCGACCCGAGCGGGTCGCCCGCCGGCGGCAGCGCGATCTGGTCGCGTCCGGCGACGCCGCCGCCCGACGAGCGCGGCCGCGCCGCCCCCGGGGTCAGGAACGCCAGCGCCGGCTCCTCGCCGGTGCCGGCCTGTGGTGTCGTGGCGGCGCCGAGCGGGGCGAGCGCCGGCGCGGACGGCGGCAGGGTGTTGTCGCGGACGCGCACCTCGGGGGCGGCGTCGGCCACCCGGATCGGCTGCGGGTCGGGCTCGACGCGCAGCGGCGGCGGCTCGCGGCGCGCCGGCTCGATGGGGACCGGCGCCGGCGGCCGCACGATGAGCGCCGGCATTTCGGCGGGCCGCGGCGGGGGCGGTGGCGGCGGCGTGTCGGTCTTGTCGCGCAGCGGCACCAGCTCCGGCGCCGGCGGCGCGTTGGCGAAGAACCGGATGGTGAGGGGCGGCGGCGGGACCGGCCCGACCTCGGAGAGCAGCGCGACGACGATCCAACCGCCCAGGACGACGTGCGTCGCGATCGAAATCCCGAGGCCGCGCCCGACACGGCGCGGCGCCAGGGCGCCGCCGCCGGCGCCGCCGCGCATGACCGCCGAGCGGAACTCGGGTGCGCGGCTCACGGTGTCACCGCCCCGCCGGCCGCGGAGGGAGTCGCCCCGGACGGGGTCGCCCCGGCGGGCGGCTTGGCCGGCGGTTTCGGCGCCGGCTTCTTCCCCCCGCTCCGCGGGGTGGCGGGCTTGGCGGGTGGCGGCGTCTCGGGCGCCGGCGGCGGGGGCGGCGGCATCCGGACGACGCGTGCCTCGAGCAGGTCGCCGTCGCGCGCCGGGTTGCGGAAGTAGGGGCGCACGGCGATGACGTTGGTTCCCTCGGCGAGGCGCAGGTTGGCGAGCTCGAACAGCACCGGCTGGCCGGCATCGCGGGCCGCGGCCTTGTCGGCGTCGGGCAGGCGCTCGCTGACCTCGGCGGCGCCGGCCGGGCGCAGCAGCGCCTCGCGCCCCGACACCTCGACGCGCGACACCGCCTCGTCGGCCATGACGATGCCGCGGATCGTGATCGCCTCGTCGGTGGTGCGATCGGGGAGCGCGTCGAGCAGGATGCGCGGCCGCAGCCGGTCCTTCTGGATCAGCACACCCAGGGCGCGCAGGGCGTCGGCCGAGGCGTTCCCCTCGTTCTTGGCGATGCCGAGGTGCAGGAAGGCGTCGCGGTACTGCCCGAGGTGGTGGTAGTCGGCGGCGAGGTGCAGGTGCGGCGAGTAGTCGACGAGACGGTCGGCCACGACCGCCAGCCCTTCCGAGCGGTCCTTGAGGGCCAGCGCCTTCTGCATCATGTCGACCGACGCGGCCCACTGGCCGGCGTCCTCGAGCTGCAGCGCCATGTGGTAGTAGAGGAACCAGTCGGGGATCTCGGGCCGTGTCACGGCCGCGCCGGGCGCCGGGCGGGCCGATCCGCCCTTCGGCGGGGCGGCTTTCGCGGCGGCGCCGCGCGCCGGCCCGGCGCGTTGCGCGGCCCAGGCGAGGCCGGGACGGATGACCGGCAACGGCAGGCCGAGCGTGGCCGAGGCGGTGGCGGGCGGCACGGCGCGTGCCGCGAACACCAGTGCGTCGTCGGCGCGCGCTTCGCGAACCGTCGGGGTGCGCTCGACCGCGGCCGACAGCTCGGCCATGGCGTTCTCGAGGTCGCCGGCGCGGCCGAAGACGGCGCCGAGCATGTAGTGCGAGGCGGCATACTGCCCATCGAGGCGGAGGGTGTCGCGGAAGGCCGCTTCGGCCGCGGACAGGTCGCCGCGCTGGGCGGCTGCCAGCCCGACGGCATAGCGCGCCTCGAGGAACCGCCGGTCGGCGTCGGCCGCCGCCCGCAGTTCGGGTTCGGCGGCCCGCGGGTCGCCGTAGACGAACTCGGTCACGCCGAGGACGTAGAGGATCTCGGCATGCGCCGGGGCCGACTCGAGAGCGGTGCGCAGGGACTTCTCGGCGCCGCGCCGGTCGCGCTCGCCGAGCGCCGCCAGCGCCAGTCCGAAATGAGCCTGCGCCAGGCGCGGGTCGATGTCGGCCGCCTCGCGGAAGCGATCGCGCGCGACCTGGTGGTTCCCTTCCTCGATCGCCAGGCCGCCGGCCTGGAGCAGCTCGCGGGTCGAACGCTCGCCGGCGGGGCGCGCCGGCGCGGCCGCGGGCGGCGCGGCGGGGGCCGGGTTCGGGGCCGGGCGGGGCTTCGGCTTGTCGGCGGCATGCGCCGCGGCCGCGAGGAACAGCGCCAGGGCCGCCGTGGCGGCGCGTCGCCGCATCAGATCCGCTCCAGGCGCGCGTAGCGCGGCAGGAACTTCTTCGAGCCGTAGATCGAGAACGACACCGTGACCTTCTGGGCGTCGCCCCGGCCCTCGATGCCGATGACGGTGCCGACGCCGTATTCCGAGTGGTGCACCTTGCAGCCGAGGTGGTACGGGCTGGGCGGCGTGGCGTCGTCGTCGGGCGACGCGTCGTCGACCTCGGCCCAGTGGCGGATGGCGCGCTCGGGGTCGCCGCGGCGGAGGTTGCGCGCCATCCGATCGGCGGCCCGGCCGATGCGCGCCGCGTAATCGTCGGGACCGCCGGCGGCGACAGTCTCCCGCAGCAGCCGCGCCGGGATCTCCAGCAGGAACCGCGACGGCTCGGTGGTGCGCGCCTGGCCGAACTGGAAGCGGGTCATGGCGCGGGTCAATATGAGGCGTTCGCGCGCCCGTGTCATCCCGACGTAAAACAGCCGGCGTTCCTCCTCGAGGCCGTCGTTTTCCTCGGCGGAGCGCAGGTGCGGGCAGAGGTCGTCCTCGACGCCGACGATGAAGATGACCGGGAACTCGAGCCCCTTCGCCGAATGCAACGTCATGAGCCGGACGCCGCCGGAGCCCTGCACGTTGTCGGTCTCGGCGAGCAGCGCCGTGCGGTCGAGGAAGGACTGCAGGCCGTCTTCCATGCCGTCATATCCCGCCATTGCGCTCACCAGCTCCTCGAGGTTCTCGACGCGCGCCGCGGCATCGCCGGTGAAGGCGGCGTGCAGGTGGGCGTCGAAACCGGTGCGGCTGATGATACGCGCCACCAGGCGGCTCGGCGGCAGATCGCGGCCGTCGCGACGCAGCTCCGCCATCAGGTCGAGGAAGCCCTGCAGGGCCCGCGCCGCCCGCGCCGTGACCGCCTTCGCCTCGATGGCGCGCGGGATCGCCTCGCCCAGGGGGAGGGCGCCCGCGCGCGCCACCTCGAGAACGGCCTCGATCGTGGTCTTGCCGATGTCGCGCGGCGGCAGGTTGATGATCCGCCGGACGCTGGCGTCGTCGCGCGGATTGACGACCGCGCGCACGTAGGCCAGCACGTCGCGGACCTCCTTGCGGTCGTAGAACCGGGTGCCGCCGACCATCACATACGGCACGCCGTGCCGCGCCAGCGCCTCTTCGAGGAGCCGCGACTGGGCATTGGTGCGGTACAGGACGCCGACGTCGTCGAGGAGACGCGGCCCGCGCCCCGAGGCGGTGCCGGCGCGCACCAGCTCGCGGGCGCGCTGCACCACGCGCTCGGCCTCGCCGCGGTCGTCCGGCGCAACCAGGACTTCGATTGGCTCGCCCGCCGGAGCCTCGCTCCAGAGCGCCTTGTCGATCCGCCGCTGGTTGTTGCGCACCACGGCGGTGGCCGCCTCGAGGATGTTGTTCGTCGAGCGGTAGTTCTGCTCGAGCTTGATGATTCGCGTGCCGGGGAAGTCGGACTCGAACGACAGGATATTGTTGATGTCGGCGAAGCGGAAGCGGTAGATCGACTGGTCGGGGTCGCCCACCGCGCAGACGTTGCCGTGCACCGACGACAGGAGGCGGATCAGGCGGTACTGCGGCGGGTTGGTGTCCTGGTACTCGTCCACCAGCAGGTAGCGTGTTCGATCTGCGACCTCGGCGAGCACATCGGGATGTTCGGCGAACAGACGCAGCGTCTGGCCGATGAGATCGTCGAAGTCCATGGCGTTGGCGGACCGCAGCTTCTCCTGGTACAGGGTGAACACCTTGGCCGCCATGTCGTCGCGCGGGCCGGCCGCCTCGACGGAGAGGCGCTCCGCATCGAGCCCGCGGTTCTTGGCGTCGCTGATCCGCGAGCGGAACTGGCGCGGCGGGAAGGTCTCGTCGTCGATGCTCAGGATCTCGAGGCACTCGCGGATGAGCGCCTGCTGGTCGGTGTCGTCGTAGACCAGGAAATCGGCGCCGTAGCCGATGCGCGGGGCGTGCCGCCGCAGCAGGCGCAGGCAGAACGAATGGAAGGTCGACACCTGCGCGCCGCCGTGGTCGGCGCCGACCAGGGCGTCGACACGCTCCTTCATCTCGCCGGCGGCCTTGTTGGTGAAGGTGACCGCCGCCACCTCGAATGGCGCCGCCAGCCGCCGGCCGAGGATGTACGCCAGCCGGTGGACGATGACCCGGGTCTTGCCCGACCCCGCCCCGGCCACGATGAGAAGCGGCCCCTCGGTATGGGTGACCGCCTCGCGCTGCTGCGGGTTGAGGGATTCGAGGAGATGCTCCATAGAGGGGCAAATTATCGCACACGCCACCCCGCGACCACCCCCGCCGACCCCCCCCGCCGCCCTTGACGACGGTCCGCGGCCGGGCTAGCCTCGGGAATGCGGCCTAAGACAAGCGCTACGACCCCATGACCCTCCGGACCGCCCGGATCATGACCGGACCGGTGGTTGTTCTCCTGGCCTTCGGAGCGGGGATGTGGTCCCCGCCCGCGCCGGCGCAGGAGCCCCCCGCAGCCTACCGGTGGAGCCTCGAACTGCCCGAAACCGGCACCTTGATCGTCGACCTGGCCCCCGGCTGGACGCCCAATTCGCCGCAAGGGGGGGGCGGGCTCGCCGACTGGCGGGCGACCACAAGGAGCCGCTGCGAGATGACCGTCCACATCGTCGCCAGCCCGCTGCCCGATCCCGCATTCAACGGTCCGACCGCCCTGCGCGATTTCGTGCGCCAACAGGCCGAGGCGCTCCTGCCGGAGGCGATCGAGGCGCGCTACACGCTCGTGGAGCTGCGCGGTCACGAGGCGGGTGGCTACTACTTCGCGCTCCGGGAGCGGGCCCCCCGGCGCAAGAATGCCGCCTACATCACCCAGGGAGCGATCGGGCTCAGCAATCTCCGGATCGAGTTCATGTTCAGAGGCCCGGCTCCCGACCTTCCCGAGATCCAGAAGGCCCTCAAGGCGCTTGCCGCCGCCCGGCTCGACCGGCATGCGGCCGATGGAGGTGACCTCTGATGGCGAGTCCCGTCCGGTATCTTGCCGTCGTCGCCCTGCTCCTGTCCATTCCCGGCGCGCCGCCGGCCCGCGCCAAGGAGGAGTCCGACGATCCGCTCTCCGTCAAGGTCGCGGCCGTGACCCTGCCGGCCGGGGGATCGGCCGAGGCGATCGTGACGATCGTGCTCGCTTCGGGGTACGCCATCCTCGCCGACCCTGCGCCGACCCCCTGGACCACGGGCGCCTCGCTGGCGGTGGTGTCCACGGGCGGCGTGGTCGCCAAGACGGCGCTTTTCCCGGCCCCGCAGAAGGTGCGCGACGCGGACGGCGGCAAGGAGGTCGGGCGCTGGACGGGGACCTTCGAGGTGCGCGTCCCGCTCGAGGCGGCGGCGAAGGCCGCTCCGGGGGACAGGCGTCTCCATGGTCGGTTGCGCTACCAACTGCACGTCGAGGAAAGCTATTACAAGGTCGCGACGCGGGACATCGAGATCCCGGTGAAGGTCGTGAAGGCGAAAAAGGGGTCCGGTGGTGCCGCCCCGGCTACTCGACCGTGACCGACTTGGCCAGGTTGCGGGGCTGATCGACGTCACAGCCGAGCCGCAGGGCGATGTGATAGGCCAGCAGCTGCAGCGGCACAACGGCCAGGATCGGCGTCAGCAGGTCGGAGGTTTTCGGGATGGTCACCACCCGGGCGCAGCGCCGCCCGGCTTCCTCGTGCCCTTCCTCGGTGATCATGATGATGGCGCCGTCGCGCGCCTGGGCCTCCTCGACGTTCGACATCATCTTCTCGTAGAGCGCGTCCCCGAACACCAGCGCCACGACCGGGAGGTTCTGGTCGATGAGGGCGATCGGCCCGTGCTTCATCTCGCCGGCCGGGTATCCCTCGGCATGGATGTAGGAGATCTCCTTGAGCTTCAGCGCGCCCTCGAGCGCGATCGGGTAGTTGATGCCGCGGCCGAGGTACAGGAAGTCGGCGGCCTTGAAATACTCCTTGGCGATCTCTTCGATCTCCGCGTCCTTGGCGAGGATCTGCTCGATCTGCGTCGGGATGTGCAGCAGGTCGCGGATCAGGTCCTTGCACTGCTCGGGGGTCAGGGTACCGCGCACCTGCGCGGCGTGCAGCGCGAACAGGTGCAGGGCGGCGATCTGCGCCGTGAAGGCCTTGGTCGAGGCGACCCCGATCTCGGGGCCGGCGTGGGTGTAGATGATCCCCTGCGCCTCGCGGGTGACCATCGAGCCGACGACGTTGCAGATGGCGATCGTCTTGAGACCGCGGTTGCGCGCCTCGCGCTGCGCCGCCAGTGTGTCGGCGGTCTCGCCCGACTGGCTGATGACCATGACCAGGTGATCGGGGTCGAGGATCGGGTTGCGGTAGCGGAACTCCGAGGCGATGTCGACCTCGACGGGAAGCCGCGCCAGGCGCTCGATCAGGAACTTGCCGACGAGAGCCGCATGCCATGACGTCCCGCACGCGACGATGTACAGCTTCGTGCAGCGCCGGAACTCCTCCTGGGTGATCTCCATCTCGTCGAGGAAGATCCTGCCGGTGTCCTGCGAGACGCGCCCGAGCAGGGTGTCGCGGATCGCCCGCGGCTGCTCGTAGATCTCCTTCAGCATGAAGTGCTTGAACCCGGCCTTCTCGGCCATGATCGGGTCCCAGGTGATGCGCTGCACCTGCTTGCTGATGGTGCGGCCCTTCTCGTCGGTGATCACCACGCCGCCCTCGGTCACGACCGCCATCTCGCGGTCGTCGAGAAAGAAGACGTCGCGGGTGTGGTGCAGGATGGCCGGGATGTCGGAGGCGACGAAGAACTCGTCCTTGCCCAGGCCGATGACGAGCGGCGGGCCGTTGCGCGCCGCGACGATCTTGCGCGGGTCGCGCGCCGAGATGACCGCGAAGGCGTACGACCCGGACAGGCGGGGGACGGCGCCGACGACCGCTTCCTCGAGCGCCATCTCCGGACGGCCCCTGCGGACCGCTTCGATGAGGTGCGCGATGACCTCGGTGTCGGTCTCGGTCTTGAACTGGTGCCCCGCCGCCTGCAGCTCGCGCTTCAGCTCCTTGTAGTTCTCGATGATGCCGTTGTGGACCACCACCATCGAGCCCGAGCAGTCACGGTGCGGATGGGCGTTTTCCTCGGTCGGGCGGCCGTGCGTCGCCCAGCGGGTGTGGCCGATGCCGAACGAGCCCTCGAGCTGGGTGAGCCGCAGGCTCTCCTCGAGCTCGCGCAGCTTGCCGGCGCTGCGCACGACCTGGATGTCGGGTCCGTTGACGACGGCGATTCCGGCCGAGTCGTACCCGCGGTACTCGAGCCGCCGCAGCCCTTCGAGGATGACGGTGCTGACCTTCTTGTTGCCGATATAGCCGACGATGCCGCACATGGAGCCTGGAATATAGGCCCTCACGGCGATCCCCGGCAAGCCCTCGATCGGCGCGGCTCCGGCGGGGCGGGCACGCTGCCGCGCGGGGCGGCGGGTCCGGGCGCGCGGATCGCGCGCGCCCTCCCCTCACCTCGCCCTTCGGGGCCCGCTGAAAGGCGCGGGCTTGACCCTCAGGGTCTCGGAGGCCCCGCGCGACAGCGCGCCCGCCCCGCCGTCGCCTCGACGGTGGGTGACTGCCCGGGTCGTCGTGTGGTGCCCTGGCACGAAGAATCGACTCGCGACGTCGTTCTGCGCGCAGTTCTACCTGAAGGCGCCCGGTGCGAGGCTGGGGCCCGGCGTGCGCAGGCCGCAGGACTGAAGCGCGTTGATCGGGGGTGCCGGCGAGGGCGGCGCGCGGCCGGCGCGGGGCCTCCGAGACCCCGAGGGATTAGCCCGCGCCCTTCAGCGGGCCCCGAGTGGGCGAGGTGAGGGGAGGGCGCGCGCGATCCGCGCGCCCGGACCCGCTGCCCCGCGCCGGCCGCGCGTCGCCCTCGCCGGCGGCGCGGACCGCTCTATCGCTTCTTTTTGGCGGGCTTCGTCGCTGAGTGGGCATCCCGCCGCGCCACCGGCCCGAACCGCTTCGCCCAGCCTTCCTTGTTCTCCTGCCGCGCCCGCGACAGGGCGAGCGCCTGGGAGGGGACGTCCCTGGTGATGGTCGAGCCGGCGCCGATGAACGAGCCGCGCCGCAGCCGGACGGGGGCGACGAGGGTGGAGTCGCTGCCGACGAACACCTCGTCCTCGATCACGGTGCGGTGCTTCTCGACGCCGTCGTAGTTGCAGGTGATCGTGCCGGCGCCGATGTTGACGTCGCGGCCGATCTCGGCGTCGCCGAGGTAGGTGAGATGGTTCGCCTTGCTGCCGCGGCCGAGCCGGGTCTTCTTGGTCTCGACGAAGTTGCCGATCCGGGCTCCGTCGTCGAGCGTGGTGTCGGGCCGCAGGTGGGCGAAGGGCCCGACCCGGCAGCCGTTCGCCAGCCGCGCCCCCGCGATGACGCAGTAGGGCAGGACCTCCGAGCCGTCGCCGATGACCGTGTCGGCAATCCGCGAACCGAGGCCGATGCGCACCTCGGCGCCGATCCGCGACGCCCCCCGGATCATCACGCCCGGCTCGATGATCGAGTCGCGCCCGATGATCACCTCGGCATCGATGTAGGTGCTGGCGGGATCGACGAGGCTGACCCCTTCGGCCATCAGGGCCTCGGCCTTGCGACGGTAGAGCGAGCGCGCCGCCGCGGCCAGCTCGCGGCGGTCGTTCACCCCGAGCACCTCGACGGCGTCGGGATGCCGGTAGGCGGCCACCGCCTTCCCCTCGTGGTGCAGGATGCCGACCAGGTCGGTGAGGTAGATCTCGCCCTGCGCGTTGTCGCGCGTGGCGCGACGCAGCGGCCGGAACAGGGCCGCCGAATCGACGCAGTAGATGCCGCAGTTGATCTCCTGCGTGGCGCGTTCATCGGGGCTGGCGTCGGCCTCCTCGACGATGCGCGCGACCTCGCCGCCGTAGTTGCGGATGACGCGGCCGTAGCCGCGCGGGTCGGTGATCACCGTGGTCACCAGGGTCAGGGGAGCGCCGTGCGACCGGTGGTAGGCGACGAACGTCTTCAGGGTCTCGGGGCGGAGCGCCGGCAGGTCGCCATTCAGAATCAGGACATCGCCGGTGTGGCCCTGGAACTGCCGCTCGGCGCACAGCACCGCATGCCCGGTGCCCAGCTGCTCCTTCTGGAAGGCGAAGGCGATCCGCTTGTCATGGTCGCCCACGGCGAGGCGGACCTCCTCGGCCTGGTTGCCGACGATGACCACGGCGCGCGCCACGCCGGCGCCCTTGGTCGCCTCGACGACGTGGCGGACCATCGGCCGGCCGGCAACCGGGTGCAGCAGCTTCGACCATTTCGACTGCATCCGTTTCCCGAGGCCGGCGGCAAGCACCAGCGCGAGCAGCTCGCGCCGGGCGGCACCGCGGGCGGCCGGCGGGTCGTTTCCGGGAATCGCACCCACCGGTCGCAGCGGCCAGACGCCGTTCGGCGCGCCGGCGCCGGCGCCGGCGGTGAGCGTGGCGGCGTGGTTCGGACCGCTGTTGGTTGCGTGATGCAGCGACGGGTGCGCGGGACGGTGCGGCGCCGGCCGGGGGACCGGCGCGGGATGGCGGAGTGCATCGCCCTGGGACACAGTCACGGATGTGCGGATGGCGGCGGCCGGTCGGGCGGCGACGGCCTGCGGTCGTGTTGCGGGTGGCGGCGCCGACGCGGGGCGCGCGCTGCGGCGCGGCGCGCTTGCGCGCGCCTTCGGGCGCTTCGCCACCTTCGTCCTCGCCTTGCGCGTCATGGGCCCCTCCTGCGGAGCACCTCCGCCGACTAGCCCTCCTCGGGGTGGACGAGGTTCTCGAAGTCGTCCTCGCCACGCAGGGGTTCGAAGTCGGGGTCGTTCTGGGCGTAGTAGCGGTTGGTCGCGTTGAGCGCGATCGCCTCCTGCAGGTGCTTGATCGCGTGGTCGCGCTCGCCGCGCTGCGCCCGGGTCGAGGCCATCACGTAATGCGCCTTCTCGTCCCGCGGGTTTACTTGAAGCGCGCGGTCGAGAAACTCCACCGCCTCGGCGTAGTTGGCCTCGTTGGCCTTCATCACGCCGAGGTAGAAGTAGTTCTCCGGCCGCGCGGCGGATTCCCTGGAGCGGGCCATGGCGTTCTTGCAGACGCGGGCGTACATCTGCACGCGGTCGACCAGCTCCTTCTCCTGCGGGTAGCCCTGGGCGATGGCCTCGAAGTGCGGCAGGGCCTCGGCGTAGCTCTGCTTGTGCAGCAGCGAGATACCGCGCTCGAGCTCCTTGAGCGCCTTCTCCTGGATCGCCCACGTGTTCCCGCCGCTGGTGACGGCGGCCGGGGTCTTCACCACTTTCTTGGTCGGTTTTTTCATCTCGTCTCATCCCCGCTGCGCCGGTCGGGCCCGTCGGGCCGCGGCCACCGCGGACGACTCCGCACGGTTAAACCGTGGAAATGCGATGATTTGCGAAACGGAGATGCTAGCAAATGCTATCTTTCCCTGTCAACGCGAGGGCGGCATGGAACGGGCCTACATCGGGCTTGGCTCGAACATCGGCGACCGCCGGGCGGCGCTCGAGGAGGCGGCGCGCCGGCTCGAAACCGGCGCCGGCCGGATCGCGGCGCGCTCGCCGGTCTACCGCGCAGAACCCGTGGAAGTTGTTGACCAGGAAGAGTTTCTGAACCAGGTATTGGGGATCGACACGACGCTCGAGGCGGCCGACTTGCTCCTGCGCTGCCTGGACATCGAGAGGGCGATGGGGCGGGTGCGGACGCGTGACAAGGGGCCGCGGGTGATCGATCTCGACCTGCTTTTTTACGGCGACGCGACCCTCGCGGGGCATGGTCTCGAGGTTCCGCACCCGAGACTGCATGTGCGCCGTTTCGTTCTGGCGCCGCTGGCCGAGATCGCGCCGGGGCTGCGCCACCCGCGGCTCGGGCTGACGGTTGCCGAGCTGCTCGCGCGCTGTCCCGACGTCTCACGAGTTGAACCACTTGCATGAGTCGGCGCCGGATAGACCTCGCCGATCGGCGGTTTTGATCGGAGTCTTCCCCCCGGGCCTATCGGTTCGCCGCTTGATGTGCTTCCGCAAGATCGGGCAACGGCTTGCGTTCACCCTGCTGGCCTGGCTGGCCGCCGCCCTCCCCGTATGCGCGCAGACCGTTGGGGAGTTGCGCGGGTCGGTCCTCGACCCGGCGGGTGCGCCGCTGGCGGGCGTGACGGTGGTGGTGAGCGGCGCGCACGGGTCGGTCACCGGGCGGGGCGGGGTGAGCGACGCGCAGGGCCGCTTCCGCGTGCCGGCGCTGCCGGCGTCGGGGGATTACGAGCTGCGCGCCTCGCTGCCGGGGCGGTCGACGGTGGTGCTGTCGGGGATCGACATCGCGGCGGGGAGGGTGACCAGCCTGACGGTGGTGCTGATGCCCGAGCGCGACCTGCGCGAGCGCGTCACGGTGCGGGCCACGCCTCAGGTGGTCGACACTGCGCAGAGCTCCACGGCGTCGCGGTTCTCGACCGAGTTCCTCGACTCGGTTCCCATCCTCGGTCGCGACTACCAGGACGCCCTGACGCTGGCGCCGGGTGTCACCGACATCGATGGCGACGGCAACCCGAACATCCACGGCTCGCGCGACACCGATGTCGGGACCTTCGTCGACGGCGTGTCGACGACCGATCCCCTGACCGGGAAGGTCGGGGCCCAGCTCAACATCGAGTCGATCCAGGAGATCGAGGTGAAGACCGCGGGGTCGACGGCCGAGTTCGGGCGGGCGCAGGGCGGGACGGTGAACATCCTGACCAAGTCGGGTGGCAACGATTTCGAGGGGATGTTCAAGTTCTTCTGGCGCGGGTCGGCGCTCGATGGCGACGGGGCGGGCCAGGACGATCCCCGGCTGCACGCGGGGCTGGGGGAGATCGGGCTGCGGGACCTGGAGTTCAACGACTACCTGCCGTTCGTGTCGGTGAGCGGGCCGATCACCCGCGATCGGGCGTGGTACTTCGTGGCGGTCGAGTACGTGAGCCGGGAGGAGCCGGTGAACGCGCTGTCGACGGCGTTCCTGACCGGGGTGAAGGAGTGGCGGGAGTTCGCCAAGGCGACCTGGCAGGCGGCGCCGTCGTGGCGGCTGGCGCTGTCGGTGAACCACGATCCCCAGGAGTACACGAACCAGGGGCTCAACAGCGTGACCCGCGAGGAGACCGGGTTCACGCTCGACGCCGGCGGGCTGCTCACGGCGGTGCGTGCGACCGGGGTGCTGAGCCCGACGGTGGCGCTCGAGACGACGGCGTCGTGGTTCGAGGGGCAGCCGGCACTGGTGCCGAACCTCGCGCCGGACACCAACGGCAACGGCTACATGTACGTCGACCGCGACAGCAACGGCTTCTTCGACGCCGAGGAGCGCGACCCGGGCGAGGACTACGACCGCGACGGACGCTACGACGTCTTCGAGGACTACCTCACGCCGAACGGCAAGCTCGACGCCTACGAGGTCTGTTGTTTCTATGATCGCGTCCAGCAGCAGGTGATCTGCACCTGCCCGAGCCCGGGCCCCACGTTCATCGACGAGGACGTCGACCGCGACCGCAGGCTGACCCCTCCGGGTGGCTGCGAGGGGTCGGGCCGCGAGGATGTCGACTGCGACGGTCACCTCGATCGGATCAACGAGGACATCAACCACGACGGGATGCTGCAGCCGAGCGAGGACCTCGATGCGGATGGGCGTCTCGATCACGGGACCGAGGATCGCAACGGCGACGAGCGCCTGAACGACCGGCCCACTCCGCGAAATCTCTACCCTTACGGGCAGATGAAGCCGACCCCGCAGGACCGCGACTACACGATCGACCTGAATTCGGGCTTCGTGAGCGGACCCTACTTCGAGAGCTACGACGACACGCGATCGCGGGGGAGCCTGCGCCAGGACCTGTCGATCTTCACGGCGCTGAAGGGGACCCACGACCTCAAGACCGGTTACCTGGTCGAGCGTGAGGCGTTCCACCGCGACAACACGGCGCAGGACATCGTCGGGTTGAAGGACCCCGGGTACGAGACCGGCAAGCTGATCGACAAGATCCAGCATCCCGAGCTGAACATCGTCTGCAACCCCTACACGGAGTACTGCGTCGACCCGATGGAGGGACGGATCACGGTGTCGCTGCCGGTCAACCGGGTGACAAGCGAAGAGGCGTCGAGTCTGTCGGCCGGCGTCTACGTCCAGGACCTCTACCAGCCGCGCCCGGGACTGTCGCTCGGGCTCGGCCTGCGCTTTGACCGCGAGAGCGCATCGACCGACGGCTACAGCGCCTTCGACCCGAGAGCGGAGCGCGTCCTGTTCGATCGGCTCAACGCCCTGGCCGGGCGCGAGCGCAACCTCGACGACCAGATCGGCGGCAACGGAGACGGCGTGCGCAGCCTGGGACTGACGGCCGACCCGATCTTCCTGGGCGATGCGTCCGGATGGCTCGCGAACAACGTCCTCGACCCGCTGGGGGGCGCCGCGCTCAAACGCCTGACCCTTCCCGGCTCGAGCGTCGACTTCTTCTCGGCGTCGCTGGCGCAGCAGTTTCCCGACATCTTCGAGGGCGACACCGTCGACCTGGCACAGCTGCGGGCGCTGGGTCTGCAGGTGCAGGCGCCGGAGCCCTTCACGGTGACCAACAACAACCTGGCGCCGCGGCTGTCGATCACGTGGGACCCGTTCGGCGACGGCCGCACCAAGACCTGGGCCACCTGGGGGCGTTACTACGACAAGCTCTTCCTGAGCTCGGTCAGCGCCGAGCAGGGGACCGAGCGCCTCCTGCGCTACTACGTTTACGACCGCACCGGGATCGAAGGGAACAACCCCGACGCAGTCCACACGCCGAACCACAACATCAGCACGCTTCTGTCCAAGGCCGCGCCGTCGGTGACCCAGGTCGATCGGGAGTTGCAGACCCCGTTCTGCGACGAGGCGACCCTGGGCTTCGAGCGCGAGGTCGCCCCCGAGGTGGCGCTCACGGTGCGCTACATCCGCCGCCGCTATCGCGACCAGCTCCAGGACATCGACGTCAATCACCAGGTCCGCGTGAATCCGGCAACCGGGCGGCCACTCGACCGTCTCGGGCAGCTGGTGGAGATCCCGACCGAGATCCCGGGGGTGCCGGGGCCGGTGATCCGGGTGCCCGACGGCCGCCCCGACCTGTTCATCAACGACCCCTTCTTCAACGAGATCCTGCGCATCGGCAACTACAACGCCGCCGCCTACAACGCGCTCGAGTTCGAGGTCAAGCGGCGCCTGTCGCGACGCTGGGAGCTGCAGGGCTCGTACACCTACTCGCGCGCCCAGGGCGACGCCGAGGACTTCCAGTCGCGCCTCGGCAACGACCCGTCCACCGCCGGCACCGAGGCGGGATACCTCGAGTTCGACCAGCGCCACGTGGTCAAGCTCAACGGTGTCACCTTCCTGCCCAACGACTGGCAGCTCGGCATGGCGGCGACCTGGTCGAGCGGGCTGCCGTACTCGGCGGTGTCGAAGTTCTTCGCCCTCGACAACGCCGATTACCAGCAGTACCGCACGCTCTACGGGGTCGTCGCCCGCCAGGGCAATGCCGTGGTCTTCGAGGACGAGCAGCGCAACAGCCGGCGCAATGGGTCGGTCTTCGACCTGAACCTGCGAGCCAGCAAGAACTTCGTCATCGGGCGCCACGCCGCGGGTCTGTTCCTCGAGGTGTTCAATCTGCTGAACTCCGACGATCTGCGCATCTACACCGTCGACCCGAGCCGGACGAGCGGGTTCGACCCGAGCGGGTCGGTCTCGGTGGCCGGGCCGCTGCAGCTCGACGCCACCCGCAGCTTCGGCCGCCGCTGGCAGGTCGGCTTCCAGATCGCCTTCTGAGCCGCGCCGGCCGCCGGTGCCGCGCGCCGGCCCGCGATTGCGCCCCCGGCCGGGCGGCGGCTATAATCCGCCCTCCTTCCGGCGGCAGGAGCGCATGAACTTCAAGACCATCGCGGTGGAAGGGCCCATCGGGGTCGGGAAGACCAGCCTCGTCGACTTCCTCGCCGAGCGGCTCGAGGCGCGCAAGGTCCTCGAGCCGACCGACAATCCGTTTCTGAACGACTTCTACCAGGACCGGCCGGGCGCCTCGTTCCAGTGCCAGTTGTTCTTCCTGGTCAACCGCTTCCGGCAGCAGCAGGAGCTGGCCCAGGGCAACCTGTTCGCCCAGGCGATGGTGTGCGATTACGTCTTCGCCAAGGACAAGATCTTCGCCTACTTGAATCTCAACGACTCCGAGCTGATGTTGTACGAGAAGATCTACGGCGTCCTCGAGGAGCAGGTGCCGCACCCCGACCTCGTCATCTACCTGCAGGCGCGCGACGAGGTGCTGATGGAGCGCATCCGCAGCCGGGATCGCGAGTACGAGAAGGAGATTTCGGACAAGTACGTGGCCGAGCTGAACCGGGCGTACAATTACTTCTTCTTCCATTACAACAGGACGCCGCTCCTGGTGATCGACACGTCGGACATCGACTTCGTGAAGAGCCGGGAGGATCTGGAGGAGATACTCAGGCAGGTCCAGTCGATGCAGCGGGGCGTGCAGTACTACATCCCACTCGGATCCAAAGGACCGGGATGGGCGAAGACGTAGGGCAGGGCCCGCTGCGCCGCTGAAACGATTTCCGACCCATCCCTCGACCGGCACCGTGACCGCGCTGCGGCACGCGTTCGGCGGGGAGAAGGAGGTTGCGATGTCCACCGCCCGTCCCGTCACCGTCCCCGACATCCGCGCCGCCAAGGGCGTTCGCCGCCTGGTCATGCTGACGGCGTACGACTGCCCGACGGCGCGCCTGCTCGACGCCGCAGGGTGTGACGTCCTGCTCGTCGGCGACAGCGTCGGCAACAACGTCCTCGGCTACGACAGCACGCTGCCGGTCACCATGGAGGAGATGCTCCATCACACGAAGGCCGTCGTGCGTGGCACACGCCGGGCGCTGGTGGTCGGCGACATGCCGTACATGTCGTACCAGACCGGCCGCCGCGACGCCATCCGCAACGCCGGCCGGTTCCTGAAGGAGGCCGGCGCCGCCGCGGTCAAGATCGAAGGCGGTCGGAGGCGCGCCGAGCTCGTGCGGGCCCTCGTCGAGGCCGAGATCCCGGTCATGGGTCACGTCGGCCTGACGCCGCAGTCGGTGCACCTGATGGGCGGCTACAAGGTGCAGGGGAAGCGCGTCGACGAAGCCCAGACGCTGGTCGACGACGCGCGCGCCCTCGAAGAGGCCGGCGCCTTTTCGCTGGTCCTCGAGGGGATGCCCGAGGCGGTCGGCCGCCGGATCACCGAGGCGGTCGGCATCCCGACCATCGGCATCGGCGCCGGGCGGTTCTGCGACGGCCAGGTGCTGGTGTTCCACGATCTCGTCGGGTTGAGCACCGGCACGGCGCCGCGTTTCGTGCGGCGCTATGCCGACCTCGCCGGCGTGATCACCGACGCCGCGCAGCGCTTCGCCGCCGACGTGCGCAGCGGCGGCTACCCGAACGAGAGCGAGACCTACTCGGCGCCGTCGGCGGTCCCGGCCGCCGGTCCGACGCGGGTCGGGGAACGCTGAGGGGCACGCCGCGCGCGGCCGCGCCACCCGGCCTGCGTCACGGAGAGGGCATGCGCATCGTCAGCACCACCCGCGAGATGCAGGACCTTGCCGCCTCGATCCACGCCGCCGGCGGACGGATCGGCTTCGTCCCGACCATGGGGGCGCTGCATGAAGGGCACCTGTCGCTCGTCGCCCGGGCGCGCGCCGAGTGCGACGAGGTCGTCGTCTCGATCTTCGTCAACCCGCTGCAGTTCGGGCCAACAGAGGATTACGCTGCCTACCCGCGCGATGGCGAGCGCGACGCCGCGCTGTGCCCCGCCGCCGGCGTGACGACGCTGTTCGCCCCCGCCGAAGGCGAGGTGCACCTGCCGGATCACCGCACCTGGATCAGCGTCACCGGGCTCGAGGAGGTTTTGTGCGGCCGCAGCCGCCCGGGTCACTTCCGCGGTGTCGCGACGGTGGTCGCGAAACTCTTCGTCATCGTCCGCCCGCATGTGGCCTATTTCGGCGAGAAGGATGCCCAGCAGCTGCGCATCATCCGGCGCATGGTGCGCGACCTGCACTTCGACGTCGCCGTCACCGGCTGCCCGACGGTGCGGGCCAAGGATGGCCTTGCGCTGTCGTCGCGCAATGCGTATCTCTCCGCCGATGAGCGGCGTGCCGCGCCGGTGCTGCAGCGGGCGCTCGCCGCCGCGGCCGGGCGGGTGCGGGCCGGCGAGACCGACGCGGCGCGGCTCGTCACCGAGGTGCGAGCTGTCATCGCCGCCGAGCCGCTGGCGCTTCTCGACTATGCCGAGGCGGTCGATGACGAGACGCTCGAGCCGATCGGGGAGGTCCGCCGCCCGGTGCTGCTGGCGGTGGCCGCCTACTTCGGGAAGGCGCGGCTCATCGACAATGTCGTACTGAACCCGCAGGGTGAGTGAAACACAGTTTGATCTCGCGGTGAGGCCAGGGAGCGCCGGCGAGATGCGCGCAACGACGTCGTCGCGTCGCCGACCGGGGCAACGGGTCGGCGCCCGGCGATGTCTCCGAAGCGGCGTGGTAAACTCCCGCTTAATGATGCGTCGCGCCCTGCTGCGTTCCGCGATCCTCGTCGCGCTATTCCTGTGCGCGGCGCACGCCCCCGTTGTCGGCGACGACACCCCGGCCCTCGCGGACCAGTGGACATCCGGGCGTGTTCTGCCGCAGAAGATCCGCAATGTCCTGATCGTGGGGATAACGCCGGACGCCCAGGCCCGCAGGGCGTTCGAGGACCGCTTCGTCACCCTCCTGCGGGCGCGCGGCGGCGAGGCGATCACCAGCTACTCGATCGTCCCCGATCTCACGGCCGAGCGCGATCCCGCCGCCGTCCTGGGGGCCCTCTTCGCCCGCCGGGTGGAGGGGATCATCACCGTGCGGCTCCGGCCTTTCGACAAGAAGACGCCGGAGCCGGAACGCGCCGCCGCCTGGAAGACCGCGATGGCGACGCCCGAGCCGGTGCGCGACTACATCGCGGCGGCGTTGCGCGATTTCGACACCAAGACGAAGGAGTTCGGTGCCGAGGTGGCGTTCTGGTCCATGGATGACGAGCGGCGCGTCTGGGCCGGCCGGTTCCCCGGGGAATCGCTCAAGGGGCTGCGCTCCCGTGCCTCCGAAATGGTCCAGGTGCTCCTCGACGAGATGCGGTTCGAGGGCCTGTACTGAACCGCACCCCGTCTCCTGTCCCGTCGGCGCCGTGATTACGAAGGGACCCGTAGTCCTGCGGGACAAGACACTCTACCGCTCGATCGCCTTCACCCGGGCGGAGCGCGACCGCCTCGGTCTGCGTGGTTTCCTGCCGCATCGCGTCGCCAGGCAGCGCCAACTCGTGGGGTGGGTGATGGCCAGTCTGCGCCGACTGCCGAAGGACATCGACCGTTACATGGCGCTGTCGTCCCTCCAAGAGCGCAACGGGCGGCTGTTCTACCGGACTGTGGTCAACCACATCGACAAGTTTCCCGGGGTCGGGCTCGGCGCCGTCGTCTGCCGCGCCCGGTCAATCACCGACCGGATGTTCCTGGCCGCGGCCCGCGCTCTCGCGCACCTGGTCCGGAAGGACCATCGCGAGCGGGGCGCGCTCTATCCGCCGCTCAAGGAAATCAGGAATATCTCCCTGGCGATCGCGACTGCCGTCGCGGAGGATGCCTGGGCGGCAGGCTTGGCGCGCAGACAGCGGCCCCGCGACGCGCGCCGGAGGATCCGGATGTTCATATACCACCCGTGACACGGTCGCCGGGGAGGACGAGGCAGGTCGGCCGGGCCGCGTGTCCCGCTACTTCCGTCCGAAATTGAACCGGATGAAGGCGTTCCACTGGTCGGCCTCGTCGAACTTCTCGTAGGCCGCGCCGAAGCCGAGCCGCCAGATGTTGATGATGCCGCGCGCCTCGTAGCTCAGGTCCGACTCCGAGCCGACGTCGTTGTAGTTCACGAAACCGTCGAGCTCGAGGAGGTCGAACGGCACCCAGCGGATGCCGCCGACGACGCGGTAGCCGGTCTCGCTCTCGTCGAAGCCGGGGCCGTTGACCGACTGATCGACGTAGTCGAATTCGCCGATCACGTCGGCCTTGTCGCCCATCAGGCCGTGCCAGCCGAACCCGATCCGCCAGAGATCCTGGTCGTAATCCGGCCCGAGGTCGCCGCTCGCGTAGTAGACGGGGATGTGCCACCAGTCGCCGCCGAAAGAACCGCCCAGGAAGTAGTTGTCCCCGGAGTCGTCGAGGTCGTCCACGTTGACGCTGAGGTAGCCCCCCTCCACGTACTTGTAGTCGGGTGGATCCGCGAGCGCCGGTGCGGCGCCCAGCGCCAGCACCACGGTCCCGATGAGGAGCATTCTCGAAGAGACTCCCATGGTCGACCTCCATTCCGCCCGGCCCATGCATGAGCGCGCGGCGCAGGCGTGAACGTAGCACAGATGGCGCTCCGTTGTGTCCGCGCAGATCGCGGTTGACCTGTTTGCGGGCATCGGGCCTACAATCGCCTGCCCGACACGACGGAAGGGGGCCCCGATGAAGGCCGACAAGCCGATGAAGCGCAAGCAGTACGAGAAGGAGCTGCGCAAGCTGCAGGCGAAACTGTGCGCGCTGCAGGAATGGGTCAAGGCGAAGGGGCTGCGCGTCATCGTCGTCTTCGAGGGGCGCGACGCCGCCGGCAAGGGGGGCACGATCAAGGCGATCACCGAGCGCGTCAGCCCGCGCGTCTTCCGGCTGGTGGCGCTGCCGGCGCCGTCGGATCGCGAGAAGTCGCAGCTGTTCCTGCAGCGCTACATCCCGCACTTCCCGGCGGCGGGAGAGGTGGCGATCTTCGACCGCAGCTGGTACAACCGCGGCGGCGTCGAGTACGTCATGGGCTTCTGCTCGAAGGAGCAGCACCGGCGCTTCCTGATGCTGTGCCCGGAGTTCGAGAAGTACGTCGTCGATGGCGGCATCCTGCTGATCAAGTTCTGGCTCGAGGTCAGCGACAAGGAGCAGAAGCGCCGGTTCGAGGCGCGCATCGACGATCCGCTGCGCCAGTGGAAGCTGAGCCCGATGGATCTGCCGTCACGCAGCAAATGGTTCGAGTACTCGCGCGCGCGCGACATGATGCTGAAGGCCACCGACACGCGGCACGCCCCCTGGCACATCGTCCCGTCGGACGACAAGAAACGGGCCCGGCTCAACTGCATCAGCCACCTGCTGTCGCTGATTCCCCACAAGAAGGTGCGGCGCGACAAGGTGAAGCTCCCCAAGCGCTCGATGAAGGGCGCCTACGACGACCAGGCGGCGCTCAAGGGCAGGCGGTTCGTGCCGGAGAGGTTCTAGGCGGGAGTCGAAAGCGCCGCGAGGTCGTGCTCGAGATGGCGCCAGACCTCGCGGGCGCGGGCCTCGGTCGCGCCGAACCCCTCCGACGTATCGATGGCGTAGTGACCCATCGTCACCTTCTCGGCGGCCGGCATCTGCGAGCGGATGCGCATCAGCGCCTCGTCGTGTCCGAGCCCGTCGCGCTTCGCGACGCGCTCGACCTGCATCGCCTCGGTGCAGTGCACCACGACGACCCGGTGATAACGCCGCCAGGTGCCGGTCTCGAACAGAAGCGCCGCGTTGACGATGGCGATGCGCGCGCCCCCGAGGGCGGCGACGCGGGCGATGAAGGCCTCCTCCTCGGCCAGGATCAACGGGTGGAGGATCGCCTCGAGCCGCGCCCGGCGGGCCGGGTCGGAGAAGACGATGCGACCGAGGGCGGGGCGGTCGATGCCGCCGCCCGGTGTGACGATGTCGGCGCCGAACTCGCGCACCACCGGCTCGTACCCGGCGGCGCCCGGCTCGACCAGGGCGCGGGCGAAGTGATCGGCGTCGGCGACGACCGCCCCGCGCTCTTCGAAGTGCCGCGCGACCGTCGACTTGCCGGTGGCGATGCCGCCGGTCAGGCCGACCCTGAGGACGAAGGGGCGCGGCGCGGGACCTGGCGCCGCATCCGCGCTGTGGCCCGGCGGTGGCGCGCCGGGCGTGCCCGCCGGCGGCGCCGCGTGGTCGCCGGTCTTCATGCCCAGGCGGTCGACTCGCGGCGCATGCGGGCGGCGCGCACGGTGTTGCGCAGCAGGCAGGCGATGGTCAGCGGCCCGATGCCGCCCGGCACCGGCGTGATCCAGGCGGCGCGCTCGACCGCCTCGCGCCAGTGGACGTCGCCCATCAGGGTGAAGCCGCGCTCCTGAACCTGGGCGACGCGCGGCGAGTCGGGGCCGTAGACGTCGCGCACCAGATCGAGGTCGCTGACCCGGTTGATGCCGACGTCGATCACGACGGCGCCGGCGCGGATGTGCCCGCCGCGCACGAACGCCGGGTGGCCGACCGCCGCGATCAGGATGTCGGCCTGGCGGGCGACCGCCGGCAGATCGCGCGTCTTCGAATGGCACTGGGTCACGGTGGCGTCGCGGTGCACGAGGAGCATCGCCAGCGGCCGCCCGACGATTTCGCTGCGGCCGATGATCACCGCCCGCATGCCGGCGATCGCCAGGCCGCTGCGGTCGAGGAGCTCGATCACCCCGGCCGGCGTGCACGGCACCAGGCCTTCGAGTCGCATCGCCAGGCGGCCGGCATTCATGACGTGCAGACCGTCGACGTCCTTGGCCGGATCGATCGACATCAGCACCTTGACGCGGTCGATCTGCATCGGCAGCGGCAGCTGCACGAGGATGCCGTCGACGTCGAGGTCGTCGTTCAGCCGGCGCACCGCGGCGAGAACATCACCCTCGGCGGCAGTCGCAGGAATGCGGATCTCCTGCGACCGGATGCCGACCTCGGCGCAGGCGGCGATCTTGCTGCTGACGTACACCTTCGAAGCGGGGTCGTCGCCGACGAGAACGGCGACCAGCTGGGGAGCCAGTCCGGAGCGCTGCTGCAGCTCCCCGACCGCCCGTTTCACCTCGGCCCTGACCGCCGCGGCCACCGCCTTGCCGTCCAGAGTTCGCGCCGCCATGGCTGTTCCTCCCTGCGCCGGGCGGTGATCGCCGTCCTCAGGCCTTCTCCTCCCGCCTGTGGAAGTGGAAGGACAGGGTGTGGGTGTCCCGCCCGATCTGCAGATAGGAGAAGTGTACTTGGAACTGCTTCCACTTGCCCTCGATCGGCCGGAAAACCACCAGCCGCGACACGCCGCTGCCGCCGGGAATGACGGTGCTCGAATCGAACATCACCGTGCTGCTGCGGTCGATCACGGCCTGCAGATCATCGACCCCCTGGTGCTCGGCGGACATGTACATGTCGGTCATGTCGAGCGGGAAGGCGCTCTCGCCCTTGTCGGTCACCAACGCCACGTTGCCCGGGTTGAACACCACCTGGTCGCGGCCCTGGTTTTTGAACGTGACGATGAAGGCGACGACGCGGTCGGGGCGGCCCGGGGCGACGGCGAATGGATCATCGATGTCGGCGCCGATCGATTTGAGGAACTCGGCGCGGCGGGCCGGCGGGGCGTACTCGACGCTGACCGCGAGCCCTTTCAGATTGCTGCGGACGATCCGGACGCCGGGAGGAGGAGGCGTCTTCTTGTCGGGCTTGACCCAGGCGCCGGCGTAGATCTCGTACGGTGTGGGTGGCTTGGGGGTCGCCGCGAATGCAACACCAGCGGCGATGACGAGAGCCACCGCCGCGACACCGGCGCGAATGCGCACGCGTCTCAGTGGTCGGTCGACAGGATCTTCGGGGAGGCCTTGATGATGAAGACCTCCTCGGAGCCGTCGGGGTTGACCTTGGTCACGCGATGCAGAACGACCTGCTTGTTGTTCTTGCTCGCGACGATCGTGCTGACGAAGATGTCGTCCGCCAGCGGCTCGTCGGACGGGACCAGCGTACCCTTCGGCTTGAGCGGCTTCAAACTCCAATCCTGGATCTTCATCGTGAGAGCATCCTCCTGCGCCCCATTCATATACCCCAATGGGACCCCTGCGTCAAGGAAAACCGCCACGGTAAAGCCCTTTGGTTAGAGGCATTTGCTGCTATACTCCGGCCATTCCGGGGCAGGAGGAACGAACATGAGACACGCAATGATCGCCGGCGCCTGCAGGACCCCCATCGGGAAGTTCCTCGGGACGCTCAAGGGACTGTCGGCGCCCGAGCTCGGCGCCATCGCCGTCAGGGAGGCCGTCGCCCGCGCCGGGGTCCGCCCCGACGAGGTCGAGGAGGTCGTCATGGGGAACGTCGTCTCCGCGGGGCTGGGGCAGAATCCGGCGCGCCAGGCGGCCCTCAAGGGAGGCATCCCGGTCACCGTTCCGGCCGTGACCGTCAACAAGGTCTGCGGCTCCGGTCTCAAGGCGGTGATGATGGCGGCGCAGGCGGTGCGTCTCGGCGATCACGAAGTTGTCGTCGCCGGCGGCATGGAGTCGATGAGCAACGCCCCCTACCTCATCAACGGCGCCCGCGAGGGGATGCGACTCGGCCACGGCGAGATGGTCGACTCGATGATCAAGGACGGCCTGTGGGACGCCTACGAGAACTTCCACATGGGATGCTGCGGCGAGATCGTCGCCGAGAAGTACGGCATCCCGCGGCAGGCGCAGGACGAGTACGCCCTCGGCAGCCACCGCAAGGCGATCGCCGCCATCGACGCCGGCCGTTTCAAGGCCGAGATCGTGCCGGTGACGCTGCCGCAGAGGAAGGGCCCCCCCCAGGTCTTCGACACCGACGAGTCGCCGCGCCGCGACAGCAGCATGGAAGCGCTCGCGAAGCTCAAGCCGGCCTTCAAGGAGGGCGGCAGCGTGACCGCGGGCAATGCCCCCGGCGTCAACGATGGCGCCTGCGCCATGGTCGTGATGTCGGAGGATCGCGCGAAGAAGGGCGGCGTCAAGCCGATGGCGCGCATCGTCGCCTACGCCGCCAGCGGCCTCGAGCCCAAGATGGTGATGATGGCGCCGCTCGACGCGGTGAAGAAGGTCCTCGCCAAGGCCGGCTGGAGCGTCGCCGACGCCGGTCTTTACGAGCTCAACGAGGCGTTCGCGGTGCAGGCGGTGGCCCTGGTGAACGAGCTCGGGCTCAAGGCCGACCGGGTCAACGTCAACGGCGGCGCCGTGGCCCTCGGTCACCCGATCGGCTGCAGCGGCGCGCGTGTGCTGACCACGCTCCTGTACGCCATGGCCGACCGCAAGGTGACCAAGGGGGTCGCCGCGCTCTGCCTCGGCGGCGGCAACGCGGTGGCGATGGCGGTCGAAACCGTCTGACGCGGCGCCCGGCGACCCGCCGCCCCGCGGCGCGATCGCGGTGATCGCGGCCCCGGCATCCGTGGTCCCGGCGAAGGAGGGGAGATGACCAGCATCGATGGTATCCGCACGTTCGGTGTCGTCGGGGCGGGGCAGATGGGTTCCGGCATCGCCCAGGTGGCCGCCACCGCCGGCCTCGCCGTCGTCCTGAACGACCGCGAGCAGGGCTTCCTCGACCGCGCCCTCAAGGGGATCGAGACCAGTCTCGGCAAGCTGGCAGAAAAAGGTGAGATCCCGAAGGAAGCGAAGGACGCGGCCCTCGGCCGCATCACGCGCAGCCTGTCGATCGACGCCCTGTCACCCTGCGACTGGGTGGTCGAGGCGGTCAACGAGTCGCTCGACCTCAAGACGTCGATCTTCATCGCGCTCGATCGGATGTGCCCGCCCGCGACGGTGCTGGCGAGCAACACCTCGTCGCTGTCGATCACGAAGATCGCCGCGGTCACGAAGCGTCCGGCGCAGGTGATCGGCATGCACTTCATGAACCCGGTGCCGCTCATGAAGCTGGTCGAGATCGTGCCCGGCCAGGCGACCGCCGCCGCGATCACCGAGGCGACCCGCGCCCTCGCCGTGAAATTCGGCAAGACGCCGGTGGTGTCGCAGGACCTGCCGGGGTTCATCTCGAACCGGGTGCTGATGCCGCTCATCAACGAAGCGATCTTCGCGCTGTACGAGGGGGTCGGGACGCGCGACGACATCGACGCGGTGATGACCCTCGGCATGCGCCACCCGATGGGACCGCTCAAGCTCGCCGATTTCATCGGGCTCGACACCTGCCTGTCGATCATGAACGTGCTGCACGACGGTTTCGGCGACCCGAAGTACCGTCCCTGCCCGCTCCTGAAGCGGCTGGTCGACGCCGGCCACCTGGGCAAGAAGGCCGGCCGCGGCTTCTACGACTACACCGCCGCCCTCGAGCCGCGCAGGTGAACGGCGCCGGACCGGCCATCCGCCCGCCCGCAGGCGGCGTTGCCGAGCCCGATCCGCCGGGCTACGATCCGCGCCCGCAGAAGAAACCGCGCCGCGCGCCGCGCGGCGGCGGGCGCGGCTCCCGCGGCACGGCACCACCGGCGATGGCCGATTTCATCGCCCGCATCCTGCGCTCGGAGAGTCTCGGCGGCGACGTCGTGCATCTCGAGACCATCGCCGCGCAGCCGGCCGAGTACGCGGCGCTCGCCGATCCGCTGCCGGAGCCGCTGGCGGCGGCGCTGCGCGACATCGGCATCGAGCGGCCGTACGCCCACCAGGCCGAGGCGATCGACCGCGTCCGCCGCGGCGAGGATGTGCTGACGGTCACGCCGACCGCGAGCGGCAAGAGTCTCGTCTACCTCGTGCCGACCTTCGAGTCGGTGCTGCTGCGGCCGGGGCGCCGGGCGCTCTACCTGTTCCCCTACAAGGCGCTCGCGCAGGACCAGCTCGCCGGGATCGAGGAGATGGCTCAGGCTGTGGCGCGGCGCGGCGGCGTCGTGCCGGACGACGGCGACCTGCCCGGGCACGGCCGGCCGATCTCCGCCGCGATCTACGACGGCGACACGCCCGACACGCGCCGCCGCCAGATCAAGGCCGCGCCGCCCGACATCCTGATCACCAACCCCGACATGCTGCATCTCGGCATCCTGGCGCATCACGACTCGTGGCGGGAGTTCTTCCTCAGCCTCGACCTCGTGGTCATCGACGAGCTGCACGTCTACCGCGGCCTGTTCGGCTCGCACCTGCACCACATCCTCAAGCGCCTGCAGCGCATCGCGGCGTTGTACGGAGCGGCGCCGCGCGTCATCGCCTCTTCTGCGACTGTCGCCAACCCCGGCCGCCTCGGCGAAGGGCTCGTCGGCCGGCCGTTCTCGGTGGTCGAGAAGAGCGGCGCGCCGCGCCCGTCGCGGCACCTGATGTTCCTGAACCCGAGCGTCAGCCCGTACACCGCCGCGCAGACGCTCCTCGCCTGGTCGCTCGACGCCGGCTACCGGACGATCGCCTTCACCAAGGCGCGCAAGATCACCGAGCTCCTGCACTCGTGGCTGCTGCAGACGGCGCCGCGCTGGCGCGACAAGGTCAGCGCCTACCGCTCCGGCTACCTGCCCGAGGAGCGCCGCGCCATCGAGAAGCGGCTGTTCGACGGCGACCTCCAGGGGGTGATCTCGACCAGCGCCCTGGAGCTCGGGATCGACATCGGCGGGCTCGATGTCTGCATCCTGGTCGGCTATCCCGGCAGCATCGTGTCGTCGTGGCAGCGCATCGGCCGCGTCGGTCGCGAGGACCGGCCGTCGCTCACCATCCTGGTCGGCATGCCCGACGCCCTCGACCAGTACTTCATGACCCACCCCGAGCAGTTCCTGACGCGCGGCTTCGAGGAGGTCGTCTTCGACCCGGAGAACCCGGTGATCACCCGCGCCCACCTCGTCTGCGCCGGCGCCGAGACGCCGCTCGGTCCCGCCGACCGGGAGCTCTATGGCGCGGCGAACTTCGCCCATGTCGAGGCGCTCGAGCGCGAGGGCGTGCTGGCGCGCGACGCCGATGGGGAGCGCTGGTTCACCCTACGCCGCCGCCCGCAGCGCGACGTCAACCTGCGCTCGGCGGGCAGCACGTATGCGATCCACGACCGCGGCGCAGGCCGCGTCATCGGCAGCATCGACGGCGTGCGCGCCTTCCACGAGACCCATGGCGGGGCGATCTACCTGCACCACGGGCAGCAATACCTGGTGCGCCAGCTCGACATCGAGCAGCGCCGCGTCTTCGTCGAGCCCTCCGACGTCGATTACTACACCCAGGTGCGCGCCGAGAAGGAGACCGCCATCCTCGAGATGCTCGAGGAGCGCATGGCCGGCCCGCTGTGCGCCCGGCTCGGGCGGCTCAAGGTGACCACGCAGATCACCGGCTACGAGAAGCGCCGCCTGCACGGCCGCGACCGCCTGGGGATCCACGAGCTGACGCTGCCGCCGCTCACCTTCGAGACCGTGGGGCTGTGGCTGACGATCCCGGACAGCATGCAGGAGGCGGTGCGCGAGCGCGCCGGGCACTTCATGGGCGCGCTGCACGCCGCCGAGCACGCGATGATCGGACTTTTCCCGCTGCTGGCGATCTGCGACCGCGGCGACATCGGCGGGATCTCGTACACCCACCACCCCCAGGTCGGGAGGGCGGCGATCTTCATCTATGACGGCCATCCCGGCGGCATCGGTCTGGCGGCGCGCGGCTACCGCGGCCTCGAGGATCTCATCGGGCGCACCGCCGACCTGCTGCGCGCCTGCCCGTGCGAGGACGGCTGTCCCTCGTGCGTGCAGTCGCCCAAGTGCGGCAACGGCAACCAGCCGCTCGACAAGGAGTCGGCGGCCTTCGTGCTCGAGGCGCTGATCGGCCGCGCCGAGGTCGCCGCCGGTGAGCCGCCGCCGGCGCCGCGCCCCATCGCGCCCGGCGCCCTGCTCGCTCTCGGCCAGGGGCAGGAGAGCGAGCCGACACCGACACCGCGCCGCCGCGGCGGCGACAGCGGAGCGCCGGCGCGTGTCACCACCCTGTTCTTCGATCTCGAGACCCAGAAGAGCGCCGAGGAGGTCGGCGGCTGGCAGAACCTGGCGGCGATGAAGATGGCGCTCGGGGTCACCTTCAACGACGTCACCGGCCAGTTCCACACCTATTTCGAGCCGGACGTCACCGAGCTGCTGCTCGATCTCCTGACCGCCGATCGCGTCGTCGGCTACAACATCGACCGCTTCGACCTCGGCGTGCTGAAGGGATACACCGACCGCGACCTGTCGCGTGTCCGCACCCTCGACATGCTCGCCGACATCTGCGCCAAGCTCGGGTTCAGGCTGCGCCTCGCCGACGTCGGCGAGGCGACCCTCGGGGTCGGCAAGAGCGCCGACGGCCTGCAGTCGCTGCAGTGGTGGAAGGAGGGGAAGGTCGACCTCATCGAGCAGTACTGCCGCCGCGACGTCGAGCTGACCCGCGACCTCTACCTGTTCGGGCGCAACAACGGCTACATCCTGTACCGTGACCGCGCCGGCCGGCAGATCCGCCTGCCGGTCGACTGGAAGTAGCGGCGGCGCCTTGATCCCCGCGCACCGCCCATGCTACAACGTCGGCGATCCTCCGCGATGGCGCGGAGGCGGGGCCGATCGACGCCACCTGGAGGATAGCCGAGCATGAATCGCACCGAACTCATCGATGCCATCGCCGCCGAAATGGGCGCCGACAAGAAGGACGCCAAGACCTTCCTCGAGGGCTTCACCAAGGTCGTCGAGACCGAGATGCGCAAGGCCGGTGAGGTGCCGCTGGCCGGTCTCGGCAAGTTCCGCGTCTCGAAGCGCCTGGCGCGCACCGGCCGCAACCCGGCCACCGGCGAGACCATCCAGATCCCCGCCAAGACCGTGGTCAAGTTCACGGTCGCCAAGGCCCTGAAGGACCTCATCAAGGTCTGAGGGGCCGTCGTCTCAGGCGAGGGCGGCGAGCGTGTCGTCGCCGGTCGCGGCGCTCACGCGCGCCGTTAACAGGTGGTTCACCAGGCCGGCCTCGGCGTGCCGGCCGGCATCCAGCCCCACCTCGATGAAGTTGTCGGAGAGGGCGCGCAGGCGGCCGTCCGGCCGGGTCCCGCGCAGCACCAGCACCGGTAGCGTGTGCCCGACGAACCGCTTCCGGAAGCGCAGCGACAGATCCCCGCCCAGCCCCCGGAGCCGCGCGCTGCGATCGCGGATCGCCGCCGGCGGCACCGCCGGCAGCGTCGCGGCGGTAGTGCCGGGCCGCGCCGAGTAGGAGAAGACGTGCAGGTAGGCGAGCGGTGATCGCTCGATGAACCGGCAGGTCGCCTCGAACTCGGCGTCGGTCTCCCCCGGGAATCCGACGATGACATCGGCGCCGATGCCGGCGTCCGGGACCGCCTCGCCGAGGGTCTCGACGGCGCGCGCGTAATCGGCGCTCCGGTAGTTGCGCCGCATGCGCGCCAGCACCGCGTCGCAGCCGCTCTGCAACGGCACTTGGAGATGCCGCGCGAGGCGGCCGCCCGATTCCGCCAGCAGGCGGACGATCGCCGGCGTCACCGTGCGCGGCTCGAGCGAGTTGAGCCGCAGCCGCGCCGGGCCCGCGGCCGCGAGCGCCTCCGGCAGCAGGTGGTGCAGGCGGCGCGCCGGACTGAGGTCGCATCCCCAGTCGCCGGTGTTGACGCCGGTGAAGACGATCTCGCGGTAGCCGGCGGCGGCCAGATCGGCGATGCGGCGCAACACCTCCTCACCCGCGAGGCTGCGGCTGCCGCCGCGCACCGAGGGGATGATGCAGTAGGAGCAGCGCAGGTCGCACCCGTCCTGGATCTTCAGGAAGGCGCGGGTGCGATCGCTCGCCGCGGGGTCGCAGGCGATGGTCGCGCCGAAGCGCCCGAGGTCGAGCGGCTCCACCGCTGCCGCCGTCGCCTCCGTGCTCCCCGGCGCCCCGGGCGGTGGGACCGGCAGCCCCAGGGCCCTGGCGGCGAGGGCCGCGACCCGTCCCGCCTGGTCGCGCATCCCGACGACATGATCGACCCCCGGCAGGGAGGCCAGGGCGCCGCCGTCGCGTTCGGCGTAGCAGCCGGTGACGATCAGCGTCGCCTCCGGATGGGTGCGCCGCAACCGGCGCGCCAGCTGCCGCGCCTCGCGATCGGCGCCGGCGGTGACGGTGCAGGTGTTCAGGATGACGAGGTCTGCCGGGGCCTCCGGCGCCCGCCGCAGACCGAGACCCACGAGACGCGCCTCGAGCGCGCCGGAATCGGCCTGGTTCAGCTTGCAGCCGAGCGTCAGGATACGGTAGGTCGGCATGGGGCGGATGCTGGCCCGGCGTGCTGCGCCATTCTGTTGGGCGCGTCCTCAGGCGCCGCCGCCGGCGCGGTTCTTGAGGGCGCGGTTTTTCTCGATCACCTTGCGCGCCATCTCGTCCTTGTGGCGCCGCAGGCGCGCGCGCAGACCGGGGTCGCCGGTCGCGAGGATCTGCGCCGCCAGGATGGCGGCGTTCTGCGCCCCCGACTTGCCGATGGCCACGGTGGCGACCGGGACGCCGGCGGGCATCTGCACCGTCGACAGCAGGGCGTCGAGCCCCATCAGCGCCGACGACGGCAGCGGAACGCCGATGACCGGCAGCGTGGTGTGCGCCGCGACCACGCCGGCCAGGTGCGCCGCGTGACCGGCGCCGAGGATGGCGACGCCGAAGCCGTTCTCCTCCAGGCCGGCGGCCAGACGCGCCGTCTCGTGCGGCGTCCTGTGGGCGCTGGTCAGGTCGATCTCGTAGGGGATGCCGAACGATGCGAGTGTCCGGGCGGCTTCTTCCATCACCGGCAGGTCGCTGTCGCTGCCCATGGCGATCCAGACCTTGAGCGGCGCCCGTCCGTCCGGCCGATCGGCGGCCTTCCTCTTCTTCGTCGCCTGTGCCACGTAGAGCCCCCCGCGTGTCTCTTCGGGAAGCGCGGATTATAGCAGGGGGGCGATGGTGGGTGACGATGGCCGGGGAAAACAGCGCGGGACGCTGATGGTGAACGCAACGCCGCAGCCGCGACGCCGCTACGAAGCGGCGGCTCTCAGGCGGTGATGGCGGGTCTGAGGGGCTCCTCGCAGCCGCAACGCTCGAGGCGGCGGTTGCACGCGAAGCAGTAGCCGTTTTCGGCGAAGAAATCGGCCATCTCCTCCTGCCAGGCATCGATGAACCCGACCTTCTCGTAGTCGTTCATCGGGCTCATTTCCATGAGAAGGCGGATGTTCTCGCGCGACTGGTGGTAGGCGCGCAGCAGATCGAAGATGGGAAGGTGCCGTCGGCGGATGTTGGACACGAGCGAACCTCAATCAAGCGACAGAGGAATTCTACTCAAAAGAGCCCCCGGAGGCAGGTCGGCGGCCGTCTGGAAGCGGCATTTTCACCGCGTGCCGCATGCCCGTGCCGCATTACGAAACCCCGGCCCTCCACCCGGCCGCCTCGCGGTCGACGGCGATCCGGGCGATATCGAGCCGGCGCTGGCGCCCGGCGAAGCGGATCGCCTCGACCGCCGCGTAGCACCGCCGGGTCGCAGCGCCGAAGTCATCGCCCCTGGCGGTGGCCGTCAGGACCCGGCCGCCGGCCGTCACCATGGACCCATCCTGCCGGCGCGTGGCGGCATGGAAGACCTTCACCCCCGGCATCCCGGCGGCGGTCTCGAGCCCTTCGATGGGTGTTCCGGTGACCGGGGTTCCCGGATACCCGGGTGCCGCGAGGACGACGCAGACGGCGCCGCCCGGATGCCACGCGACCCCCGCCTCCTCGAGCCGCCCCGCCAGGGTGGCCTGCAGCGCCGGCACGAGGTCGCTCTGCAGGCGCATGGCGATCAACTCCGCCTCGGGGTCGCCGAAGCGGGCGTTGTACTCCAATACTCGAGGTCCGCCGCGGGTCAGCATCAGGCCGCTGTACAGGATGCCCCGGTACGGCCGGCCCTCGCGCAGCAGGCCGCGCACCGTCGGCTCGACGACCCGCTCCATGATCAGCCGCTCCATCGTGGCGTCGACCAGGACCGACGGGGAGTACCCACCCATCCCGCCGGTGTTCGGTCCGCGATCGCCGTCGAGCAGTCGCTTGTAGTCCTGGCAGGTGGTCAGCGGCAGCGCCCGCTCGCCGTCGCAGAGCGCGAAGAACGACACCTCGGGGCCCTCGAGGCAGTCTTCAATCACGACCCGGTCGGAGGCAGAGCCGAAGCGGCGCTCGACGAACATCGCCTCGACCGCGTCTTCGGCCTCGCGCCGGTCGGCCGCGACGAACACCCCCTTGCCCGCCGCCAGGCCGTCCGCCTTGAGCACCACCGGGCCGTCGCGGCGGCGGGCGAGGATGGCGCGCGCCTCGGCGGCGCTCGTGGCGATGTCGTGCGCCGCGGTCGGGATGCCGTGGCGGCGCATGAACTCCTTCGCGAAGACCTTGCTCGATTCGATCTCGGCGGCGGCGCGCGTCGCTCCGAAGAGCGGCAGATCCCGGCGCGCGAACTCGTCGGCGATACCGGCCGCCAGCGCCGCCTCCGGCCCCACGACCGTAAGCCCGACGCCGTGCGCCGCGGCGAGATCGGCCATGGCTGCCGGTGCCGCCGGATCGCCGGCGACGCAGGTGGCGTCGAGCGCGATGCCGGCGTTCCCGGGCACGCACAGCACCTCCGCGATGCCGGCCCCCTGACGGATCTTCCAGGCCAGCGCGTGCTCGCGTGCCCCGCCACCGACGATCAGGACCTTCATGGGACCGTATTCTAGCCGCGTGGCGGCCGGCGCGCGCCGGCAGTTTGCCGGCTGGCCCGCGCCGGCGGCGTGCTGGCGATGCCGCACCGCGGGCGGATATGATGGGCGGGACACGACGGCGCGCGCGCCCTTCCCGGGTGCCCGCCCCGGCTGATTGTCCGTGGAGAACAACGTGAATCTCCGGCGTCTCGCGGTGACGGTGTTCGCGGCGTTCGCGCTTCTGCTCGTCGTCGGCGCCGTGGCGGCCCGCGCCCAGGAGGCCGCGCCGCCCGCGGCCGCCGATGCTCCGCCGGCGCTCGTCGACAACCCGCTGGGGCCGGTGCCGCCCGACGAGCCGCGCAACGAGGCATACGCCCACGCCGGTTACGCGCTTTTTCTCGTCAACACCCTGTTCTCGCTCGCGCTTCTGGTGGTGATCCTGGCGACCGGCATGTCGGCCTGGATGCAGCGCCTGGCCGAGAGAGTCACAGAACGCCCGAATCTCAAAGTGGCGGTGTATGTCGTCCTGTTCACCCTCGTCGGGTTCGTCGCCGGGCTGCCGCTCGACATCTACGGCGGCTTCATGCGCGAGAAGAAGTACGGCTTCATGAACCAGACCTTCGGCGCCTCGATGGGCGACCAGGGGAAGGCGCTGGTCGTCTCGATCATCCTGCAGGCGATCTTCTTTCCGCTCCTCTATATCGTCATCCGCCGCCTGGGCCGGGCGTGGTGGCTGCCCGGGGCGACCCTGGCGGTCGCCTTCATCATCCTGGGCCAGGTCATCGCCCCGGTGTTCATCGCGCCGCTGTTCAACACCTTCACGCCGCTCAAGGACGCGACGCTGCGGCAGGAGATCCTCGACCTGGCGCACACGCAGGGGATCCCAGCCGGCGAGGTCTACCAGGTGGATGCCAGCCGCCAGTCGGAGCACAACAACGCCTACGTCGCCGGTCTGCTCGGAACGCAGCGCATCGTCCTGTACGACACCATCCTCAAGCGCTTCACGCCGCGCGAGATCCGATCCACCATGGGGCACGAGATGGGGCACTACGTCCTGAACCACGTCTGGAAGACGGTGGCGTTCATCGCGGTTCTGATCCTGGCGGGGCTGTGGTTCGTGGACGTGACGGCGCGGCGGATCATCCGGGCCCGGCCTCGGTGGGGCATCGGCGGCTTCGAGCAGCCTGCATCCCTGCCGCTCCTGCTCCTGCTGCTGAGTGTCGTCTTCCTGGCGGCGCGGCCGGTCATCTCGACCTACAGCCGCTGGCAGGAGCACGCCTCCGACCGCTTCGGGCTCGAGGTGGTGCGCGACCCCGAAGCGGCGGCCTCGGCGTTCCGCAAGTTCGCCTCCTACGACCTGTCCGAGATCAACGTCCATCCGGTGATCGAGACCGTGATGTTCTCGCACCCGAGCGTCGGAAACCGCATCCGCTACGCGCAGGAGTGGGCGGCGGCAAACGGCGTCGCGGCGCCGGAGGCCGCGGGCGATGCCCACTAGACTCGCCGGCGGGCGGGTCGTGGCGGCGCTCCTGGTCGCCGCGGCGCTCGCCCTGTCCGGCGCCTTGTCCCTTCCGGCCGCCGGCGCCGCGTGCGACGGCGTCGCTCCTGTCGCGGGGACGGACATGACCGGATTCGCCGTCGTGACCGGCCTTGTCGGCCGGCCGCTCCTGGTGATCGCCCCGCCGGGCGACGCCGACCGGATCTTCATCGTCGAGCAGAACGGCCCCATCCGCATCCACCGACATGGCGCCGCGCCGGGCGTCACCAGCGTCTTTCTCGATCTGACCAGCCGGGTCCTGTCGTCGTACAACGAGATGGGACTCCTCGGCCTGGTCTTCGACCCCGATTACGCGCAGAACGGATGGTTCTACGTCAACTACACCGAGGGCCCGCTCCTCGGACCCTGGTACACGGTGGTGGCGCGTTATACGCGGTCGGCGGCCGACCCCGACACCGCCGACCCGGCGGGCGAGGTGCGGCTCCTGAGGTTCCAGCAACCTCAGGTGAACCACAACGGCGGGCAGATGCTGTTCGGGCCCGACGGCTATCTCTACATCGGCACCGGCGACGGCGGCGGTTCGAACGACAACCATGGCGCCTGCGGCAACGGTCAGAACCGCGCGACCCTGCTGGGCAAGATGCTGCGCATCGACGTGCGCGGGATCGATCCGGCGGGCGTGGCTCCGGACTGCGGCGACGCCGGGGCGCAGTACCAGATCCCCGCGGCCAACCCGTTCGCCCTCGCCGGCGACGCCGACTGTGGCGAGATCTTCGCGTTCGGGTTGCGCAACCCCTGGCGCTCGGCGTTCGACGAGGTGACCGGCGACCTGTTCATCGCCGACGTCGGGCAGAACTGCCGCGAGGAGATCAACGCCCTGCCCGTCGCCGTCGCCGCGGGCGCGAACTTCGGCTGGCGCGCGATGGAGGGAAGCGCCTGCTTCTCGACGGTGACGCCGTCGAACTGCGACCCGACGCCGGTCCTCTGCCCCGGGACGCCGATGTGCGACGACCCGGCGCTGGTCCTGCCGATCGTCGACTACCTGCACGCCGCGGGCGCCTGCTCGGTGACCGGCGGGCCGGTCTACCGCGGCTGCCAGATGCCCGACCTCGCCGGGACCTACTTATACGGCGACTACTGCGCCGGCTTCGTACGGACGCTCCGCTTCGCCGGTGGCGCCGCCGTTGACATGCTCGACCGCACGGCGCGGATCGATCCCGGCGGCGACCTGGCCTCCGGGCTGACCAGCTTCGGCACCGACGGCCGCGGCGAGGTCTACGTCGTCCATCGCAGCGGATTCGTCGGCCGGCTCGGCCCGCCGTTCACCGCGCTCGAAGTCTCCGGCCCCGGCGCCGGAACGTCGTTCCAGGTCGGAGCCCCGTCATGGACCTGGGAGGATCTCCCGAGGTCGACCGACCGCGAGGTTGCCCGCTACCGCCTCTACCGCGGCACGCCGGGGGGCGCGTTCACCTGCGTCGCCACCTCCGCCTCCCCGGCCCTCCCTGGCGGTGACGCTGAGAATCCTCCCGCCGGCGGGATGTTCGCGTACGTGGTGACGGCGGTTTCGGCGACGGGGGAGGAGACGCGCCCGGGTATTCAGGGCACCGCCTTCCTCCCCTCCACATGCCCGTGATCGTCGAAACGCGCCCGCAGCGCGGGTGCGGCGACAGGGCAGGCATCGGCCGGCGCCGCGAACCACCGCCTCCGCCCTCTCGCCACGATGTCGTACAGCGCATCGCCGGCGGCGCGCGGGACGAGGCCGCCGAGGCGGGCGGCGATCGTCCACCAGCCTCCGAGCGCACCGAGAATGAACACGACGGCCGCGGCGCGGGTGAGGATGCGGCCCTCGGCGGTGAGCACGACCAGGCTGTCGGGAAGGTCGCGCCGCTGCGCGTCGTCGAGGCGCTGCTCGAGGAGGCCTGACCGGAGCGGCGCGAACCGGAAGCCCTCCCCGCGCGGATCCTCGGCGACGACGAAGCGGACGGCGCGGTGGCACAGGCCGCAGGCGCCGTCGTAGAAGAGAATCGCCGGGGTGCCGCCGCGCCGGCCGGGGACCCACGCCGGGTCGAAGCCGAACAGGAGCGCCACGAGGAACGCGACCGCCTCGGTCGCGGCGCACGGGGTGGCCGGATCGAACGCACCCATGACGAGGTCTCCGGGTGCGAGCGCGCCGAGCAGCCGTCCGAGCATCAGAACGCCGGCGCCGATGAAGACGCCGGCGCGCGACCGGGGGATGAGCGCCGCGACCGGCAGCGCGATGGCCAGCGCTCCGGTGATGACCCTGTCGGGATCGGGACCCGCCGCCGGCGCGCCGGCGAACGCGCGCAACGCGGCATCGATCTGCGCCAGGGCGAGGACGATCCAGACCGCGTGCCACCATCCGCGCCCGGGCGCCCAGCCGGCCGACGGGTCGGGCCGGCCGCGCGCCGCCCACGAGCCATACGGAGCCGGCGGGGTCGCCAGATGCGCGAGAAGCACACCGGCGATCGCGATCCCGCCGGCGCCCGGGGCGGCGAGACCGGCCGACGTCAGGAGCGTCCCGGCGGCGATCACCGTCACCGCCGAGGCGCGGTCGCCGATGCCGGCGGCGAAAAGGAAGGCGGCGAGCGCGCCGGTGAGGGCCAGACCGACGCCGGCGACACTGCCGCCCGCGCCGGTCCCCGCCGGAAGGTGGCTGCCGCCGGCGCGCCAGGCGCCCAGCGCGACCGCCACGAACCAGGCGGCGACTCCCGTCCCGAGAAGCGCGCGCACCAGGCTGTACTGTCCCCCGGTCCACCACGGCCAGGGTGGGGCAGGCCGGGTGAGCGACGGGTTGTCGGCACCAGGTTCGGTCATCCGGGGCGGGCTCGCAGAGGCGGGAGGAGCGACACGACGCGGCGATAGTAGCATGGCGCCCGGCGGCGCGCGGTAGTGGGCCATTAGAGTGTTGCCGCCGACTCAAGTAGCTCGCGCACGGTCCAGACGTGGTCGGTGATCCGGCTCCCCATGCCCGGCGTTATCCGCGTGGCGCTGTGCACACGGCAGAGGTTGTACCACACCACGAATAGCGCGATGGCCGCCTGGAAGCCTTCCACGGTCTTAGAGAAGGCGTTCACGAGTCGGCCCATGCGGCGGATGTGCTGCCGAAGAATCCCGTTCGCCCGCTCGATGTGGCTTGTGCTAACGCGGCTCGGGTCCGGCTTGCCGGAGATAAGTCTTCGGAACATCCCGATCACCTGCGGCGCGGGCTTGTACCACTCTGGTCCGCCCTGCTCCGGCTGACCGAACACTTTGACCGCCTGCGCGAAATTCACGTCGCCACCGAAATGTTCTTCGACCACAGGGACGTACCAGTTCAAGCCGTCCGTGGTCAGCTGGAACACTCCATCAACGCGGCGGCGCAAACCCTCGATGAAGTCGTAGGCCGCCACGCTGTCACGTTTCCCGACGTGATAGTTGAGAATCGCCTTGGTCTCGGAGTCCAGCGCCGCCCACACATAGCAGTCGCCCCACGATTCTGGGTCCGTGGACCGACGGCGCTTCTCTTTCGTATGGATGTAACTCCAGGCTTCGTCGGCCTGGACGAATCGGGCTGGAATGCCCGTCATCTTGGTATCGAGCAGCCGTTCACAGTTCCGGCCCACCGTCAGGAGCAGCGCCATGATGGTGTTCTTGTGAGTGCCGGTGAGGCGGGCGGTTGCCCGGATACTCATGCCCTCGGTAATGAGGTTGACGATCTGGACCGCCTGATCCAGGTCGATGCGGTGATGCCCCAGAGGCTTTAGGCGCGGCTCTAGGAACGTGGCGCGGCAGGCATGGCAACGGTAACGCTGGACTCGATTCTTAGTACTCCATTCCACAAATACGATGACGTATATATCTAGCGCTTCCTGCGCACACGGTGTACCATCCTCCCGGTTCTTCCGGGAGGATACATGTCGAGAAAAAGCCCGTTCCTCATCGCACTCGACCGAAACGAGAGAAGCGAACTGGAGTCTCTTGCCCGGAAATATACGTCACCATATCGTGACGTCGTGCGCGCCAAGATCGTCCTTTACGCCGCGCAGGGATTGGCCAACGACGAGATCGCCGCTCGCCTCGACACGCCGCGCCAGATCGTCTCCAAGTGGCGCAAGCGCTTCTTCGAGCAACGCCTCGCCGGGCTGGAGGAACAGTCCCGGGGTGGACGGCCCACCCGTTTTTCCCCCCAGGGTGGTCATCGCCGTTAAGGCCCTGGCCTGCGAGCTTCCCTGCGACAGCGGCCTGCCGCTGTCCCGCTACAGCATCCCGGAACTCAAGCGCGAGGTCCTGCGCCGCGGCCTCGTCGCCTCCATCGGCGAGACGACACTGTGGCGCTGGCTGGATGAGGATGCGATCCGTCCCTGGCGCCACCGCAGTTGGATCTTCCCGCGCGATCCCGAGTTCGAATCGAAGGCGGGGCGGATTCTGGACCTGTACGAGGGCGTCTGGGAGGATCGCCGACTGACCGCCCGCGACTTCGTGATCTCCGCCGACGAGAAGACCAGCATCCAGGCCCGCCGGCGGATTCACCCCACCCGGCCACCACGGCCGGGCCAGCCGATGCGGGTCGAGCACGAGTACGAACGGAAAGGCGCCTGGGCCTACCTGGCGGCCTGGGACGTGCGCCGGGCCAAGGTCTTCGGCCGCTGTGAGCCCACGACCTGGATCGCTCCCTTCGGACGGCTGGTCGCGCAGGTCATGCGGCACGAACCCTATCGTTCGGCCCGACGGGTGTTCTGGATCACGGACAACGGCTCG
>Ga0210377_10000250_pt1 | contig 51002 bp, 36 predicted proteins | sample PLM4_65_b1redo_FD_155480 | JGI IMG/M metagenome (GOLD analysis project Ga0210377, IMG submission 155480) | Groundwater sediment microbial communities from an aquifer in East River, Colorado, USA - PLM4_65_b1 redo | ecosystem: Environmental > Terrestrial > Soil > Riparian zone | place: USA: East...
TTCAGATTATTTACGTCAACAACTTCGTTCACCTGCGGTTCAGATGACGCTTGCGTAAGTCCATTCATAAATGCAATGGTTATTTATGGTGTTAGTTCCTATCCTTTTTATTTCTTAAACGAAATCGAAGGTACAAGATTTATAGATATAAACTACATTGACAGACCAATTTCCATAACAATATGGATTGTTTGGCTCGCATTAAATCTTTTTGTCGCCCCCTCAATCATGTGGTCTTTCACTAAAATTAAGAAATGACCAATTTTCAAAAAGGAGAAGGACATGTCAGAAACAACAGATCGAAAACTGCGCGTTTTTCTTTGTCATGCTGACGAAGACAAACCTAAAGTACGAGAACTATACGAGCATTTACTTCGTGACGGATACGATGCTTGGTTTGACCAAGAAAAAATAATATCTGGTGCAGACTGGAAACGCTCGATTAAAAAGGGCTTGAGAGAAGCAGACGCAACGATTGTGTGCCTCTCAAATATTTCTGTCCAGAAAGAGGGATATGTTAATGTGGAGATAAAACAGGCACTTGACATTGCCAAAGAAAAGCCTGGAAACACAATTTATATTATCCCTGTGCGCCTCGATAATTGCGAAGTGCCAGATGAATTTCTCGATCTTCAGTGGACAAATTTGTTTAATGAAAACGGATATAAAAGGGTATGTGATGCTCTTAACGAACGCCTCAATGATTTAATAAGAAAAGGTTTAATAAAAAAAAACGAAACTGATGGCTTTGTAACTAAAAACAATATTTCATCTTTTTTGCAATGGCTTGCTGTTGGGAAAAAATTTAAGCCAAAATTTACACAACACGAACAAGAAAAGAGATTGAAAATAGATATATTCATTTGGTACGCGATTACTTTGGGAACAGCCTTTTTTATTCTCTTGGCGGAATATGCCGGGCATAGGGGCGATGGCCGCACATCCGCTTATTTATTAATATTTATCCAATGGGCAATAATAAATAAGTATACAAATAGAGGCTGGGTTTGGTTTGCGGCTAACTTGTTGCTAATTTTGACGATAGACCTACTCCCATTTTTTGGTTTAGGGGCATATATTAACATTAACCCAAATTCAGTTCCTCCTGTTATTATCAATCCAATAGAAATGAGAATAACTGTCGCACTATGGACGATATGGTTAATTTTGAGCGCAATTATCGCACCATTTACGATGTGGCAACTTGGAAAACTTTTAATCATGCAACGGAAAGCATAGTCCGATTTTCAGCGATAAACATTATGAGGCTAGAAGCTTATGACTAACAAGAATACAAATTGGGCTTTGCTCATAATAGGTGGAATGGTGATTGCAATTATGTGTGTGATTGCATTTTTCACTATTCCGTACTTCATCACAAAAAGAGAAGAAGCAATATCAAGAGCCGCTATCGTTGACAGAAGCCAAGTCAAAAATGCTTATGCTGAACAAATCGTAAATGGGTATAACCAGAATGGCGTAACGATTAATGCTAATTTTGAAGTTGACGCCAGAAAAAACGTACCATGCGTGATTATCATATTATTCTATGACGAGTCTGGTAATCCCTTAAGAGACAAAAATGGCTCACTAGCAACCGATAGTGGACAGGTGGCTATCGGGGAATACTTCACTCCCGAATACGACAATATGGAAGTCACAAAAATGCTGTTGTTTATTCCTGTTGAAGAACTTCATTTGAATGATGGAATCACCAGTTTCAAATATCAAATCGAATTGCACGAAAAGGATTCAGGAGCATTAATCGCTAAATCCGATTATTATGATTTCTCGATTACAAAGTAAGTATCTAATGGTCAAAAAGCGCCTAACAAAGCGTGCAGCGGATTTTTGGGAGTCTGCGACTTCGAGAAACATTTTTCTGGCTTCGGGCTTTTTCTACATCTCAAACCGTATCTCAGCCCGCCCAAAATCCGCTAACGCAAACCGTTGGGCTGCAACGTGAGTTACTTAGAAATTCAATTTCCGTCCGGCACATGGAAAATCGAAGGGCAATTAAGGTTGATTATGCAAAACGGTAAATACGAACCCTTAGCAAAATATCTTCCTCCCGAATGGTCTACTGAGCGGGTTCATATCAAAGATTGTAGAATACAAGATGTTTCGCTCCTCACTGAGATATTCAACTCATGTAATTACGTTGAACAGTGGGATCCTACATTTTCTTTCGTTGACGAGAATGAAATCAAACTGTTAGTAGAAAAAAGTCTCTCTGAAATAGATGAAAATAAAGGCTTTCGTCTCCAATGTTTGGGAGTAAAGGACACTAGAAAGATTATCGGTTATTTTCATTTACAGCATTACTCCCCTCGCCTCCCTCAACCAGCCACAGCTTTTATCTCGATGTTTGTAATACATCCAGAATTTCAAGGAAAACATTTTGCTCAAGAAATCGTGGAGGGGATATCTAAGCAATTGGCAGATTGCGGTTATATCGCGATATGGCTAGCAGTTTACCTAAAAAATTGGGGCGCCATCCGCTTCTGGATACAGCAGGGTTTCAATAAGATCATTGAATATGATGGAGCAAATCAATTTTCCGAGACCGCACAGGCATCTCTGACATTAGAAAAGCGGCTTAGGTGAGACAGGCAGCCGCCCAACAAAGCGTCCCGGGCAAGTGCCGGGATCATGTACCGGACGCTGGGGACTGTCCGTAGGGCGTGCGCCACGCTTCGCGCAAGCAGTTTTCCATGCCTTAGCCCTTTTCTGGCTGGACAGCTTCGCCGTCCCCGCCCCAGCGCCAGTACCCCGCCAAAAGCACGCGGGGCTTACGCAAACCGTTGGACGCTCTGAAGACGGCACGCGTATCGAGACTCGACCCCACCGGAGGAATTATGAGACCTAAACATCAAATTTTCGCGATGAAATTTGCAAATGTATACCCACTATACATTCAAAAAGCAGAACGCAAAAATCGTACGAAAGAAGAAGTTGACCAAATCATCTGTTGGTTGACTGGCTATGACCAAGCAGGATTGCAACAGCAAATTAAACAGGGAAATGATTTTGAAACCTTTTTTGCTCAAGCACCAGCCATGGATCCAAATAGTTCGCTGATCAAAGGCGTAGTGTGTGGTGTGCGTGTGGAAGAAATCGAAGATCCGCTGATGCAAAAAATACGCTATTTAGACAAACTGATTGACGAACTCGCAAAAGGAAAAGCGATGGAGAAGATCCTGCGGTCGTCCCACGCCTGAGCCTTTTTCCAGTTGGACGGCTTCGCCGTCCCCGCCCCAGCGCAGGTACCCCGCCAAAAGCACGCGGGCTTACACAAACCGTTGGCTGGCTTCGTCGCGTTCCAACATATACTCTTGACAGTTTAGAACAAGTATTCTAAACTCCATTTTGTCGTTTGCCTACTTTGAACGAGGCAACCAGATAGTAATTCAGATGTTGGAGGAACTCAGTCATGAGAAGAGTTATTGTGCTTGAACATATCTCCATTGATGGTGTCATACAAGCCCCAGGCGGGCCAGACGAAGATACCAGCGGCGGCTTCGAGTATGGCGGATGGGCAGGACCATATTCCGATGAGATTGGTGGAACAGCCCTGAGAAAGCAGATGAACATGCCGTTTGACCTGCTGTTAGGGCGCAAGACCTTTGATATTTGGGAACCGTACTGGCCAAAACATGCGGACGCATGGCCTGGCGTCAACACGGCGACCAAGTACGTCGCCTCGAATACCATGACGTCTAGCGAATGGCAGCCGTCCGTGTTTTTAAACGGAGATATCCCAGAAAAAGTCGCCAAAATCAAGCAACAGAAAGGGCCGGATTTGCACGTTTGGGGAAGTGGTAATCTCCTTCAGACGCTTATCAAGCACGATCTGGTCGATACGTTCTGGCTGATGATCTATCCGATCACGTTGGGCGGCGGAAAACGGTTGTTTGCCGATGGCACGATCCCGGCGGCGTTCAAGGTGACGGAAAGCATAGTCACCCCGACTGGCGTCATCGTCGTGAATTACGAGCGTGGAGGCGCAATCACAACCGGAAATTGATGAATATTCGCGCCGTTCTTAACAGCAAGTAGAGTATTGCAAAACAAAAAGCTAGCCAACAAAGCCATATCCTCTGGTGGAATATTTGCTGCAGATAATCGTTTCCGCTTGTGGGCGAAAGATAAGTCCTTGGCCCTCAAGCTAACCCGAAAGGAGTTGTTACCCCATGACTGAACCGATTATTGTTCCCGATAGCTCTCAACATGCAAGCGCCCAGCAGCCCATTGAAGCGATTGGGCAATCCTTCGATTTGTATGAGTGGAGCGGCAGCGGCCCTGGCTACCTGCACGTCCATTACGCGGACGATGAAGCGTGGCATGTTCTTGAAGGTACCCTCACCTTTCGGTTTGGCGACCGTCAGGTCGAAGCGCCCGCAGGAACAAGCGTGTTTGTGCCCGCAGGCGTGCCCCATGACTATTTTGAGACCGCTGGACCTACACGCTACTTGATTATTCTCACGCCCAGACTACGAAAGCTAATTGCTACGCTCCAGTCGGCTCCCATTCAACAGCACGCGGCGATTATGCGCCAATTCGAGTCAGCTATCGTGGAACCATTGGAATAGAGCGCTCCACATAAGATTTCTGTCGCCAAAACCTGGCCAACACAGCGTGCAGCAACTGTCTTGAATGTCAAAGCGGTTGCTGTTTTTTTAACTACCTCTCATAACGATAGTCTCCTTGAACAAATAATTGAAAGTCCTAGATATCATAGTAGAATTTCCCAAATCCTATGCCACCCTTCAACGCAGACCGAGTGTACTTCCCCAACCTCAACGGGTTGAGATTTATCGCCGCACTGGCAGTGATCATCCACCATATCGAACAGCAAAAATCAGATTACTCCCTGCCCAACATCTTTGGGGCACCTGCCATCCAACTCTTTGGCGAGCTGGGCGTTGTATTATTCTTCGTCCTCAGTGGATTCCTGATCACATATTTGCTGCTGGAAGAGGAAAGAACCACCAGCACCATCCGCATTCGAAATTTTTATGTCCGCCGTATTTTACGTATCTGGCCCCTGTATTTTTTGATCGTCATCCTGGGTTTGCTAGTGCTTCCCAACATTCACCTGTTCGATGTGCCCGATTACGACAAAGCCCGGGTCTATCAAAACTTATTCACAAAAATCCTTTTCTATGTTTTCTTTTTGCCCAATCTGGTTTCTCCCCTGTTGGGGATCGTGCCGTATGCCGCGCATACCTGGTCCATTGGGACGGAGGAACAGTTCTACCTAACCTGGCCCGTAATTCTGAAATCCGTCAAAAAGCACAGACTCCTGCTAATGTTCGTGATCATTGCCGGATATTTATTGTTCGCCCGCGCTTTATACTCCAGCCGCACCGACTTCCTCCCCATCAAGGATGCGCTCTACGCGTTTTGGCCCACCTTCAATATTGATTGCATGGCGATCGGCGGTTTCTTCGCCATGTTGTTGCATGCCAAACATCCGCTGTTGAAGTTTTTTCAAAACAAGTATCTTTTCTATTTCGCGCTGGTAGTTACAACCATCCTGATCTATAACGGTTCCCTTTTCCCAAGCCTGACCGTGAACGATGTCAAATTCTCGTATATGTATAAAGAGTTCTACTCCCTGTGGTTTGGGATCATCATTTTGAATTTTGCATCCAACCCTGAAATTGGCATCAGCCTAGAGGCAAAGCCTTTCAGATACCTTGGCAAGATCTCGTATGGCTTGTACATGTATCAACCCATCGGCATTGCGCTCGCATTCCAAATTTCCCTGCTGTTCGGGCAGGCGTTCAATTGGGTGCTTTACCCGTTAAGCATGGCGCTCACGATCGGGATGTCAGCGCTATCCTATAAATATTTTGAAGCATACTTCTTGAAATTCAAAGGGAAATTTTCCACCCTGGTCAGCGGGGAAGGCAATTGATAATTTCTGTTAAACATATATTGCTTTATGCGTAGGGGCGACCCGCCCAGCGAGAGCCAAGCACACTAACAAGCCTAAAGGGTCGCCCTTACTTACCCTTCCAGATCGTAAAATCCTTCAGGATCGAACCCCCAAGAAATTCCCGCACAATCGAAGTCTCTGGTACACGGTTGATATTCAGCGGCAAAAACCATTCCAGGAACGCCAGCAACCTTTTAGCTTCGATATGTTCAGGCGTGCCGTGTTGCACCTGCCTCAATAACGGCTCAGCCAATGGCTTGAGCGCGGCAAGTTCGTACACCAACGCAGAGTTAAACATCACATCTGCATTCTCCTGATACGGGAAGATATGGCGTTTCTCACCGCGCCGCACAGATTCCCAGCGCGAGATCGTCTGCGCCGCGTTGTAGCCGCGTTCACGCGCATCGCGCACAATGCGCCGGATGAGGCGCGTGTCAGTGGTGGAAACGCGGTTGTGGCGATCCAGGTTCAACTGAGTCAGAGCCGAGACGTAGATGCGAAATACTTCATTGCTCAATGAGTCAGGGATCAGGCGCGGATTTAATCCGTGGATGCCTTCCAGGATGATGGGCTGTCCGGGCTGCAACTGGATCTCATCGCCCGCCTCGCTCAACCCGGACCTGAAATTGAATCGCGGCAAATGAACTTTTTCTCCCCGGATCAAACTCTGCAAATGCTCCGCCAACAAAGGCAGATCCAACACTTCCAGCGCTTCAAAATCTGGTTTACCATCTTCATCCAACGGAGTGCGGTCGCGCGGCAGAAAATAATTATCGAGTTCCAGCGGGAATGGGGAAATGCCACGCGCCAGCAACTGCACAGCCAGCTTGCGGGAGGTTGTCGTTTTGCCAGATGAGGAGGGACCCGCGATCAAAATGATGCGCGATTGTTCGATCCGCCCTGCAATTTGTCTTGCGATCTCAGTAAGGTACTGTTCATGAAATGCCTCTGAAACCAGAATGATCTGGTCGCTGCGCCCGTCTTGAATGGCATCATTCAATGAGCCGACATTTTCAATGCCCAGTTTGTTCAACCATTCGCCGTATTGTAAAAATGCAGAGAGTAACTTTGGATATTGAGGCAGGGGCAGCAGTTCATTGGGATTGTGCCTGCGCGGGAAATGCAAAATAAATCCGCCCGGTGTCACCATGAGATCGTACCAAGGCAAATAACCCGTGGAGGGAACCATGTACCCATGCAGGTAATCCATTTGCCCGCCGAGCCGATACAACGTGAGGTAGTCTTTGTTACGATATTTAAGCAGTTTTACTTTATCTTCAATACCCCGCGCTTGAAAATACTCAACCGCCTTCTCCAACGAAAGTTCGATCCTTTCAAAAGGCAGGTCGGCTTCGATCAATTCCTGCATATGGGCTTTGAGCAGGGCAATCTCAGCATCAGACAAAGCCTCACGTCCAGCTACCTGACAGTAATATCCACCTGATGCAACAGAGTGATCAACAAACAAAGTTGCGGCGGGGAATAGATCTGCGAACGCCATCTCGAGCAGGAAGGTGAGCGAACGGCGATAAATGCGCGCACCGTCAGGCGACTCCATCAATAGAGGCTGGACATACGATTCGATTTCAATGGGATAGGTCAATTCACGCAAGTCGCCATTGATGATTGCAGCCACCAGCTGTGACTCATGCTCGATCGCCGCCAGGAACTCCCCCACCTGCGCCCCACGCGGACCGGACAACACACGTCCATCCGGGAGATGGATTTCGACTTCTTTGCGAGGGGAAACAAGTTTTATGTCTTTCATTTTTTCTTATACTTCGGTGGTTGAGTAGTTCCGAGCGCAAGCGAGGAACGTATCGAAACCACCAATAACTGAAATTATTTTGCTTACTTGGGGTCTCGATACGCCCCGCTAAGATCATGCGGGGCTACTCGACCACCAGAATATTTATGGCAATTTCTTCAATAACTTTTCCGGCTTATGCGCGAATTCTTCTAACGGAATTTCCTTGTTCGTCAACGCGAGTAGGGTTTCATTCAACACTTTATTTACCGGGGTTGGAACTTTAAACTTCTCACCAGCACGCACCACCGCACCGTGTAAATAATCCACTTCGCTTTTGCCACGGCCGGAATACAGGTCAATGTGGAAGGACGGCATTTTTGCGCCGCGTCCTGCACCCGCCGCGCGCCCGAGCAGGGGCTTCGAGAGCCAGAGCGGTAATGTTGTCGCAAATGCCAAAGCACGCACCGGTGTGCCAGGCAGGTCAACAACTTCAAAACCTTGTGCTTTCATGACCTCTAGGCATTCTTTCAACATGTCTATTTCGAGTTTGTATAAATTCTTGTTCGCGAAAACTTCACCCGCGGTCATATCCAAGATCGCGGAGGTTGGATTTGCAATGAGGTTGGTCAACATCTTCGACCATTTCATGCTCGCCGCATCTTCAAATAAGCGTGAGTTGAGATACGCGGCATCCAACGCGGCATGGACTTTCTCGGAGAGTATATGTCCTTTCGCGACGCCAACACCACGCAATTTCTCAAGGACAATATCGCCAGCGCCACGCCGACCGATGGCAGTGGTCACGGTGCCGTAGATGACTTTATCTTTTCCCAACGCTTCAGCGATGGCAGGCTCGTTCGAAACACCGTTCGATAAACACAACAAGGGCGGCAGTTTATCGGCGAAAGGCAACATGCCTTCCAACGCGGCTTGGGTGTCGAAAGATTTCAGGGCAAACAGAGCCAGGTCAAAGGGTCCGTAACGAAGCGCTTCGTCCAGTGAGGAGACGATCACGAACGCGGATGAATGAATAACGGAGGCATCCTTCGTCTTGCGGCGTTCATCCAAAGTGAGGTCGAGGCGCAGTCCGCGCTCGCGAAGTTCATCCACCACTTTTTGTTGTTCGACAAAAACGACTTGATGCCCGGCAAGCACCAGACTGCCCCCGATATAGGTACCAATGGCACCAGCACCAAAACTTAGGATCTTCATTTTCCCATTGATGTGACTGGCTGATTCAGATAAGGTCATGACTACTCATTTTTCAGGGATTTTAGATGGGCACGGTCATTGACCGCGTCAATTGCCCAGCGATGCCGGTGCGGGAAGTAGATCACCCGTGCAAAGGATGTATTTTCAAAGTGAAAGCGCACACCAGATGGATCAGGCTGATGCGCAATACCAACAATGGCATGCATCAGTTGATTCAACATGCCGCCATGGGAAACGATCAGATAACTTCCGGCGGGTCTGCGCAGCAAGCCATGCAAGGCTTTGCCTGCGCGCAGATAAAGTTCCCAATCGCCCTCGCCGTTGCCGCCGATCGAATTGTAGGGCGTGACGTACGGTGGCGGTGGCTTTTGGCGGACCTCTTCAGCGGTCAAGCCTTCCATCTCGCCAATATCGCGTTCCAGCCAGATCGAGTCGAGTTCAACTTTCACATTCAGAGCAGTAGCAATGATCTCAGCCGTCTCCTTGGCACGCCCCAATGGACTGGCAATGACAAGATCGAACTTCATCGCTTCTGACTGCCAGCGCTCCGCCAGAGCACGCGCCTGGGCACGCCCACGTTCGGTCAACGGATAATCGGATTGTCCCTGCCAGCGAGATTGCGCGTTCCCCACTGATTCACCGTGCCGTAAGAAAGTGAAATGATAAATAGGTTTATCCATTGCGCTCATTCTCTTCATCCCTCTTGATCAAATAGACGGGTCGGTTCTTGACCTCATGAAAAATATAGCCCACATAGACGCCGATAAAACCCAACAAGACCATGATCATACCGCTGACGGTCAGGATAATGAACATGAGCGAACTCCAGCCAGGCGCCAGGGTGGATGTATCGCCCTTGATCCAGAATGAAAGCACATAGAACATTTCAATAGCGGCGAAACAAAAGAACATCACACCCGCGCTCAAGCCGATATACAATGGCATCAGTGAAAAAGAAAAGATGGCATCCATCGCCAGGCGGAACATTTTGCCCAATGAGTACTTGGATTTTCCTGCCATTCGGCTGGTTTCATGATACGGCAGGATCACGCTTTTGTATCCCAGCCATGAGACCATGCCGCGCAGGAAGCGATGATATTCAGGCATTGCTTTTAACGCATCTACTGCCTGGCGACTCATGCCGCGGAAATCCGCTGCGCCGGGTACCATCTGTGTTCCGCTAATACGATTGATCAGGGTATAAAAACCCAGAGATGTGATTTGCTTGAACGAAAAGGAGCGTGTGTCTTCAGCGCGTTGCCCCTGAACGATATCATAGCCTTGGGTAAGCAGTTCGAGCATTTGAGGGATCATTTCTGGGGGATGCTGTCCATCACCATCCAGCGAAATGACAAAATCGCCTTGTGAGGCATCCAGCCCGGCAGTCAGCGCTGCCTGGTGACCAAAGTTACGGCTAAGGGTGAGCACGGTGACGCGTGAGTCTGAAGCCATGATGGCTCGCAACGCAGCAGCCGTCCCGTCGGTGGAACCGTCATCCACGAAAAAGATGTGAATGATGGCAGGCAATCCGGCTAATATAGTGGAAATCTGTTCGTAAAACTTCTCGATCACCCCTGCTTCGTTAAAAACAGGGATGACGAAGTCAACTTTTGGTTTTCGCTTGGGAGACATTGAAAAGATTCTACCATGCCGGGGAATTTGCTTCAGAAGCTTATCATCTGCAGCTCAAAATAATATCACAAACGCGCTCAGCCCGTTCCGAATCAAAATGCCTGTCATTAAACAAATTGATCACGTTCCTGGCAAGCATTTCTGCGATTGGTGCCCGGTTCTCAGACATGATCCCCCCCAGCGAGGCATAATGTGAACTGGCAAACAATCCCTGATCAAAGATCGTCTTCAAAACCTGCGTCTGGTTTGGCACCCGGATGTTAAATCGCCACGTTTGGTATGCTTCCGGCAATTGGATTTCCCTGGGCAGACGCGAAGCATAGATCGTGTTGATAGCTTCACGCTGGGCAAGCGCTGGTACCAAGGCATTTTGCACCTGCCCACGATACTCTTCCCATTCAGGCAGATCGGAATTTGTTTGAAGCCAATCGCTATCATGATAGGAATATTGAACACCTGCCTCGATCGCCTGCTTATAGGAACTTTCCATTTCAGTATGATGTTCTGCACCGAACGGCAAGTTGACCAGTTGATATTCAATGCCTGGTCTCATATAGGCATAACCGCCAAATCCCATATCTACAACCTTGACATAACCGGTACTGTATAGAACCACATCAGCCGTTGAAGACATATCAAATTCAGGGGTGCACAAACATCGGTCATCGACAACGAGCAATTCAGGGTTTAAGGATTTAACCGATTTAAAGAAATCATCTGGGGTGGAGGGATCTCCATAGGTGTGGGCATAAAGCAAGCCACCAACCTCTTGCCTCCGTACCAACTTCTCTGCCTGCTCCAAATCTATATCCAGAGTTGCAGCCGAAATATCCACGAGCTCAAACGGGATGCGTGCCTTAAAAAAGGTGATCGGAACGACCGGACAGATATTTGCTGGCAACAGCCAAGTCTTTTTTTGTTTCTGGCTAACCAACAGTTGATAAAGAATGGCGGAGGCGCGCGGGGCTTGGATGATTTTCATGAAAGAAATGTGGGAAGAACCTCCCGAGCTCCAGATTTAGATATCCTTGCGGACAAGAATCGTGAAGTCATACAACCCATAATCATGTAGCAAAGCCACATTACGTGAGAAGTTACGCTTGCAGAAATCAAAAAAGAATAGTGGATCGCCATAAAACAAATCGGGGCGTTGAGCCATGCGATCAGCATCTGAATATTTCGTCAGCATATTGAACGCAAAGCCTTTGGAGCACAGTGCATTCATACGCGAAAGTGTTCGGATAACAAATTCCTGCCAGCTTTCATAAGTCTCATCAAGTTTTATATTGAAGATCGCACCCGCCAGAAGATAATCCACTTTGGGCACTTCATTTTCCAGCGTTGTGAAATGAGCATTGGGAAAATCCTTGTACAATTCACGACCCGCAACAACCATCTTTTCGATCAAGTCAATACCATAATATTCGAACTGCCATCCTTTTCTGTTCAAAAAATCAAACAACGCACCGTAACCGCTGCCAAAGTCAATAACTGAAAATGGCTGAGATGGATTAATCACTTTCGCCAATTGTTCAAAGCGGCGCTCCTGGGATTCGGAACCGTTGTAATCGACGCCTTTTGGGGTTGTCCCAAAGGCATCAAGTTTTTCTGTAAAATATTCGCTTAATTTCTTCTGAGTATTATCCATGCTCATTTCCATACTCCTTCAGGGATTAAAAGTACTTGATCGCGTCTTTTCCAGTCATAAACAACAGATCCAAAATAGATACGAATTGGTCATAGGGTGGATGTAATTGCGGGTATTCGGGGTAGTTATATTGCATATATTCAAACGAGATCCCGGCTGCAGCGAACTTCTCGGGTTCCATGTATGAACTGGCAGAGGGTCCACACAGGTAATGTGTCGCGCCAACTTGCTTAAGCACATTGATGACACGGTCAGTCTTTTGCCCATCGACATCTGAAAGCTCGGAGGAGCGCATAAAACGCGTGGAGGTAAAACCCAGCTCGCGCGCCAACAGGATGGAAGTCTCAATGGTGAAATCGGCAAGTGTCTCATCCTTGCGTTCAAACATGGATTCCAGCAACGGCAGATAGCTCTTAAAATACGGCGACTTTGAATAAGAAATGGTCAATGATTTTAGATGACTCTTCGCCCATGGTTTGGACCAATCGATCCGCACATCCTTGATGGGAATCCCGCTGGTCACACCCTTGCTGTTCACCGGGATGGTCAGCCATTGTTTGCCTTGATGGGTCTTGATCTGATTGCGGTTACGCCAACCATGCTTATCGTATTGAATATCATCGTAAAAGATGAAAAGGTCTGCACGGCGGATCTGGTCAAAATATCCGCGCCACGGAATGTACGAGGGCTGCAAGATGACTACGTTCATGATTTTTCCACCGTCTGGTGGATGATATAGGCAGGTCGATCCATACTGCGGTCGAACATACGCGCAAGATATTCCCCAAAAATCCCCAAGGCAAAGAGTTGTGCACCGCTGAACAAGGCAATGATGGATGCCAAAAATGGAAAACCGGGTAAACTGCCAACCGTGAAGTAAATTACCATCACATAGACAAATACACCCAACCCAAAAAGGGTCATGATAAAACCAATCCAACTTGCCAGACGCAAAGGTTTGGTACTAAAGCCGATCAAGATCAACAAAGCAGCTTTCACCAGCGCGGCAAAATTGTAGTTTGATGAACGCGCCTCTGCAATATTCACCGGAACTGACGTAAAACGGGTGGTGCCCCAGGAAAGCAAAACGTCAACGATCATGGTAGGGCTTTGAAAATTTTCAAAGGCTGAGCGCAAATGGGTACGAAAAGCACGGAAGGCGGAAATATTCTTTACCGATGGAAGCCCCATGATATTGGCAAGGACGTTCTTGATGTTCGCGGTCAGGATATTGCGGATGAAACCCTGCGGAAGTTTCTTCGGCGCACCATAGACCACATCAAAGCCTTTTTCAAGTTCTGCCAGCAAAAGGGGGATTTCTTCAGGTGGGTGTTGCAGATCCTGGTCCATCGTTACAACAACTTCGTACTGCGCCAGGCGCACACCGCATAGCGTGGCATTATGTTGACCGTAGTTTCGCATCAAGCGAATGCCCCTCACCCATTTATATTTTTTCGCCAGTTGCTCAATGACTTCCCAACTACCATCTGGGCTGCCGTCATTCACCAGAATGATCTCATATTTTTTTGCAAAAGTAGGCAACGCCTTACTTAAACGTACAACCAAAGGCTCGACAAGCGTCTCGCCTCGATAAACTGGAACGACAACGGATAGATTCATAGGGCGCTATTTTACCCTACCCGCCTCAAAGCTCAAGCCCATGCCTGTCTGCCAAAATGGACAACGTGCGCACCACTTCAGCCTGTTTCCGCTCCGCGTCCCAGTCAAGGACATTGCTAAAGACGCCCGCCAACTCTTCGACTGTTTCGCGCGTGACACGTCCCAACATTGCCAGGAGCGAGCGCCTGAGGAGAAAATCATCCAAGTGGTGAATCTTTTCATGCTGAATTAGGAACGTGATCTCGCGGCGTGAATAATCAAGGATGCTTCTAAGCACAAAATCTGTGCCGCCATTCATGAAGGTGGCAATCGCTTCGGCACGGCTGCCATAACGTTCGAACAATATCTTTAGCTTTTCCTTGGTGACACCCGTCCATGCCGCGAGGCTTTCGACCTGGCGTTTGAGTTCATCTTCATCACGCGGATAGCCGTGCCCGCCACCGATGGGTAAGGCACGCGTATCTTTTTTACGTGCTTGTCCAAAATGAGTGAGCACTTTGTCAGTCACTTGTTCAGAGAACGCGCGGAAGGATGTCCATTTGCCGCCAACGAGCGAGTAAACTGGAAAGGCAAGATTCGTCCAGTCGCCGCTGAGCACTTCGATACTGTGATCGCGCGAGATCTGTCCGGTTGTTTTGGCGCCGGAATGAGGTAGCGGACGAACGCCCGAGAATTGAAAGACCACATCGGAGCGAGACAGCTCAATGGTTGGAAAGATGCGGAGCACCAAATCCAGAAAATAATTGATCTCATCATTCGTGCAACGGACTTCATCGGGGGCGTCCACCGGGATATCCGAAGTGCCAATGATGACACGGTCAAACAGCGGGAAGATCAACACGATGCGTCCGTCATTATTTTCAAAGAAGAACTCGTTTTCGCCAATAGCTTCGCGGAGTTCATCATGCTTCACGACAATATGCGAACCTTTGGTGCCGCCAATATACTTCGTGGACATGCCCAGCTTGCGATTCGTAAAATCGATCCATGGACCGGCGGCGTTGATGACAAGTTTCGGACGCACATCGTATGTATCATCAGTCAACTCATCGCGCAGGATGATCATATCCTCATGCCCACCCACCATACTCATATAGTTCAATGCATGGGCGTTGGGTGATTCAGCCTCTGCGTCCAGCACCAACTCAACGCCCAGCCGTTCAGGGTTTAAGATCGCGCCATCATAATAGACAGCTGTGTTAACGATCTCTGGGTTGAGTTTATTCCACTGATCAAGTGACTTTTTGCGTGAATGGAATTTATGTTTGGGCACAACGCGTTTTCCACCCTGTGCGCTGGTATAGGCATCATACATCATCAAGCCGAGCTTGATCACAAGTGAACCGCGCTCGGATGGCTTATCCAACCATCCAAAAAACTTTAATGGCGCATTGAGCAAACCAGATAATCTTTTAAACATTGGGATCGTGGTTGGTAAAGGCTTCACCAGATGCGGCGCATTTTGCAACAAGCGGTTACGTTCCTGCACTGCCTCACGCACCAGTCGGAACTCGCCGTTTTCCAGATAACGAATCCCACCATGTGCCATGTGCGAAGATGCAGAACTTGCGCCTGAACAAAAATCTCCGCGTTCCACCAGCAACACATCTACGCCATTCAATGCCAGGTCGCGGAATACGCCAATGCCATTGATGCCGCCGCCAACGATCAGCACGGAGACTTCAGGATTCTGCTTGAGTTCAGAGAGGGTTTCTTGTCGGTTCATTTCTTATTCCATCCAATCGAACGTGCGCGTTACCGCCTTCTTCCAACCCGAGTATAACTTCTTTCGCAAATCAATGTCCATTGCAGGACGCCATTCTTTTTCCTTTGCCCAGTTGGCACGCAATTCATCATAATCCTTCCAAAAGCCAACTGCGAGCCCCGCTGCGTACGCCGCACCGAGCGCAGTGGTCTCAGCAACCTTGGGTCGGATGACAGGCACGTCCAAAATATCAGATTGGAACTGCATGAGCAGATCATTGAAGACCATGCCGCCATCCACTTTGAGCGCGGTCAGTGGTACGCCTGAATCAGCGTTCATCGCATCCAACACTTCGCGCGTTTGATAAGCTGTGGCTTCGAGGGCTGCGCGGGCAATATGTCCCTTATTAACATAACGCGTCAGCCCGACGATCACGCCACGCGCGGATGATTTCCAATACGGTGCATACAGTCCGCTGAACGCCGGGACAAAATAGATTCCGCCGGCATCCTCCACGGATTTCGCCAACGCCTCCACCTCAGCCGACGATTGGATCAGTCCCAAGTTATCTCTCAGCCACTGGATCAATGCCCCCGTGATCGCAATCGAACCTTCGAGTGCATACACGGCTTTTTGATTCCCGATCTTATAGCCAAGCGTCGTCAACAAACCTGATTTGCTCTGCACCGGTTTTTCGCCAGTGTTTAACAACATGAAGCACCCTGTGCCATACGTGTTCTTCGCCTCCCCCGGATTGAAACAAGTCTGACCAAACAACGCGGCGTGTTGATCGCCCAAGTCACCGGAGACAGGAATACCATGCAATAACATGCTCTCGCTGCCGTCCCCGGCGGCGAGGACGCCGCCTCGAGCATTAACATAACCATATACTTCTGACGAAGATCTAATCTGCGGCAACACCGCGCGCGGAATACCCAACTCGTGCAAGATTTCATCGTCCCAATCCAGTGTGGATAGGTTCATCAACATCGTGCGCGAAGCGTTGGTCACATCGGTGATATGCTCACCAGTCAGATTCCAGATCAGCCAGGTATCGATATTGCCAAACAACAAATCCCCGTTTGCGGCTTTTGTACGCGCACCGCCTACGTTATCGAGAATCCATTTCAGCTTGGGACCAGAGAAATAGGTTGCGAGAGGCAAGCCTGTCTTGAGTCTGAAGCGGTCCTGTCCACCATTCGCCGCGAGTTCATTGATGATGACATCTGTCCGCGTATCCTGCCAGACGATGGCGTTATAAATTGGTTTGCCGGTGTGCTTATCCCACACTACCGTCGTCTCGCGTTGATTGGTGATTCCGATTGTAGCAATATCTTGCGGTGAAATATTCCCCTTGGATAATCCGCCTTGAATGACTTCCTGTATGCGCGCCCAGATCTCCAGCGCGTCATGTTCCACCCACCCGGGCTTGGGATAAATTTGTTGATGTTCTTTTTGATCAACAGCAACAACATTCCCCCCATGATCGAAGATGATGAAACGTGTGCTGGTGGTACCTTGATCAATTGCAGCAACATATTTTGTCATATCTGCACCTCCCCACTATTGTAAATGAAAAGTCCCCGCCATACAGGCAGGGACTTTTCATTTCTCTTTTTATTTACTTCTTCGTGCTTTTGCGCACAGCAGTTTTCTTCGCGGGCTTTTCTTCTACTACAAAAACTTCTTCAACTTCCACTTCTTCGAAATCAGCATCGTCTTCCACGCTGGCAGATGGAGCGGACAGGAGTTGATACACCAAGACCGCCACAATCGCGCCGATGAATGGACCGACGAAGAAGATCAAGTACAGCATGGGGTTTTGGAAATCAGGTGATGTTCCATTGAGCGCAGTGGTAAAGATCGCAGGACCAAACGAACGCGCCGGATTCAAGGATGCGCCCGTCAAAGGTGCACCAGCCAGAATGGCGATCGTATAGGTTAGACCAATTGCCAAGCCCGCAAACGGACCAGCCTTGCCGCCCACTGAGGCATGCAAAACAGTGTTGACAAGGAAGAACGTCAACAAGGCTTCGATGCCCATCGCATAATAAGGATGTTCAGCAATAAGCACACCATTTGTTGCCGCAGCGCTGAATGCATTGGGATCGATCAGGCTTACGAACATGCGCAATAAAAACGCCGCAAGCGCAGCGCCTGAAAATTGAGCTACCCAATAGACAGCCGCATCGCTCCATTTGATGTTGCCATTGGATGCGAGACCAAGCGTAACCGCCGGGTTAAGATGCGTACCCGAAATATGACCATAAACATAGGCAAACACAGCCAGAGTCAAACCATGCGCCAGGGCAATGCCCAGCAAACCAACGTTATACATTGCTGACGCCGCACCCACAAATACCAACGCGAACGTCCCGATAAATTCAGCTACAAACACTTTTGGACTAGCCATACAACCTCCGATAGATTTAGATTACAGCGGTTAAACCCCGCCGGTCTCGCTACGCTACGCTACTTGACCACCAGATTATATCCAATTGCGTGTGCCCAAAAGGAGTAATACGGTAAAAATCAGGGCTGTGTATTTCAATACAGCCCTGATCAAACATCAAACCACCCGCGCCTTCACGCGGTTAGGCAAGATCGAAGCGGTCAAGGTTCATGACCTTGTTCCAGGCCGCGACAAAGTCATGCACGAATTTTTCCTTATTGTCGTCTTGGGCATAGACCTCAGCGAGCGCGCGTAATTGTGAGTTGGAGCCGAACACCAGGTCCACACGGGTGCCGGTCCACTTGACTTCGCCGGTCTTGCGGTCGTGGGCATTGAAGGTGTCGGCAGCTTCCGAAGTGGGATGCCAGGCAACGCCCATGTCAGTCAGGTTGACGAAGAAGTCATTGGTCAGCTTGCCAGCCTGTTTGGTGAACACGCCATGCTGTGCCGCGCCAACGTTGGCGCCGAGCACACGCAAGCCGCCGACAAGCACCGTCATCTCGGGTGCGCTGAGAGTCAGCAACTGCGCCTTATCCACCAGCATTTCCTCAGCAGAGATGGTAAAGGCTGTCTTCTGATAGTTGCGGAAGCCGTCTGCTTCGGGTTCGAGCACGGCGAACGATTCCACATCCGTCTGGTCTTGCGAGGCGTCGGTGCGTCCGGGCGTAAAGGGCACCTTCACCGCGTGACCAGCCGCCTTAGCAGCGGATTCAACCGCGGCACAGCCACCCAATACGATCAGATCAGCCAGCGAAACCTTCTTGCCGTCAGACTGGGCGCTGTTGAACTCTTTTCGGATGCGCTCCAGCGTCTTGAGTACTTTCGCGAGTTGAGCAGGTTGGTTGACTTCCCAATCCTTCTGCGGCGCGAGGCGGATGCGCGCGCCATTGGCGCCGCCGCGTTTGTCTGATCCGCGGAAGGTGGAAGCTGAAGCCCAAGCGGTGGAAACCAGCTCCGATATAGATAGACCCGAAGCCAGTATCTTATTCTTCAACGCGGCGATATCCTTCGCGCCGATCAATTTGTGATTGACCGCAGGAATGGGGTCTTGCCAGATCAAATCTTCCTTCGGGACTTCCGGTCCAAGGTAGCGGACTTTGGGTCCCATATCGCGGTGGGTCAGCTTGAACCACGCTCGGGCGAAAGCATCTGCAAACGCTTTCGGGTTCTTATGGAAGCGGCGCGCGATAGGTTCGTAGATCGGGTCGAAGCGCAGTGAAAGGTCGGCGGTGGTCATCATCGGCGCGTGCTTCTTTGACGGATCGTGCGCGTCGGGGATCATGTGTTCGGGCTTGCAGTTCTTCGCCTGCCACTGTTGAGCGCCAGCCGGGCTTTTGACCAGTTCCCATTCGTAGCCAAAGAGCATATCGAAGTAACCCATATCCCATTTGGTGGGGTTGGGCTTCCAGGCGCCTTCGATGCCACTGGATGTGGTATGTACGCCCATGCCAGTGCCGAGGCTATTCTTCCAGCCCAGTCCCATTTCTTCCAGGAGGGCACCCTCGGGTGCGGGACCCACCAGCGCCGGGTCACCCGCGCCGTGCGCCTTGCCGAAGGTATGTCCACCGGCGACAAGTGCGACGGTTTCCTCATCGTTCATCGCCATGCGGGCGAAAGTTTCACGCACATCGCGGCCCGAAGCCACAGGGTCAGGGTTGCCATTGGGACCTTCGGGGTTGACATAGATCAAGCCCATCTGCACGGCGGCCAGCGGATTCTCCAGACTGCGTTCGCCACTATAGCGTTTGTCACCCAGCCATTCGGCTTCGGAGCCCCAGTATATATCTTCTTCGGGCTGCCAGATGTCGGCACGGCCCCCACCGAAACCGAAAGTCTTGAAACCCATCGACTCCAGCGCCACGTTGCCAGCCAGGATCATCAGGTCGGCCCAGGAGAGTTTGTTGCCGTATTTGCGTTTGATCGGCCAGAGCAGGCGGCGCGCCATGTCCAGGTTGATATTGTCGGGCCAACTATTTAGTGGCGCAAAACGCTGATTGCCGGTGCCACCGCCGCCGCGTCCATCCGCGGTGCGGTAGGTGCCGGCGCTATGCCAGGCCATACGGATCATTAGTCCACCGTAGTGACCCCAGTCAGCGGGCCACCACTCCTGCGAATCAGTCATCAACTTGGCAAGGTCTTTCTTGACCGCAGCCAGGTCGAGCTTCTTGAATTCTTTGGCGTAATTGAAATCAGGATCCATCGGGTTGGAGGCCGGCGCGTGCTGGTGCAGGATGTTCAGGTTTAATTGATTGGGCCACCAATCGCGGTTGGATGTACCTCGGCGGCGAGTAGTGCTACCAGTTTTTCCTGTGGTCGGACGCTTGTTTTCTTCGCTCATTTTTATACTCCTTATGACATTTTGTATACAAGAGAAGGCAGTGATAAATCACTGCACACAAAAGCTCAACATCATTTTAATCATATATCCCGCCACGAATATGTAACGTTGCTTTCGTCATTATTTATATAGTCATTCAGCCCAATTTCTCGCACCCGCCAAAAATGCCCTTCCATTCATGGATTTTTTCCCAGCAGATTGCACCTCATCCAGGATGAGAAGCCCGCCTCGCGCGCCAACCGCAGGCTGATCCTGAACAATTAATCTCTGCCCCACCTCAGCCGCTCCTCCCTCAACATGCCCACGATGGACTTTTAGAATTGTCCCATTGAAATCCATGAACGCCCCAGGCCAGGGATTGAAAGCACGGATGAGTCTTTCCAATGCGTTCACATCGCGCGTGAAATCGAGTTTACCTTCCTCTTTCTTCATCATCGGCGCATAGGTTGCAAGCGCATCGTCCTGCACTTGTGGTTGAATCTCGCCGGCGATCCAACGCGGCAAAGTCTCGATCAACAAGTCCGCTCCCAGCGTGGATACGGCTTGGAAAACAGAACCAGCTGTATCGGTTGGCATGAGACGGATGGAGCGTTTGGACAACATCGCACCGGTATCGAGTCCCACATCCATTTGCATGATGGTGACACCCGTCTCTTCATCGCCAGCAAGGATCGCAGCATTGATCGGCGCAGCCCCACGCCAGCGCGGCAATAAAGAAGCGTGAACATTGATACAACCATAACGCGGCAATTCCAAAACATCTTTTTTGAGGATTTGCCCAAACGCTGCAACTACAATCAGCTCGGGAGCCCACGCGCGCAATTGTTCCATCGCTTCGGGTTGTTTGAGTTTTTCGGGCTGCATAACGGGAATGCCCAATTCAAGCGCCAGGGTTTTCACCGGCGGAGATTTTAGTTCCCGTCCACGACCTGAGGCACGATCAGGTTGCGTCACAACTCCAACAACTTCAAACTGCTCGTGGCGAGTCTGCCCACCTGCGTGGGTGCTTCGCGAAGACCCGCCACGAGCAGAAAGCGCACGCAGGCTGGGCAATGAGAAATCAGGTGATCCCATGAAAACAATTTTTGTCATGTGGTCATTTTACCAGTACTTATGTTTGAAATAATTCAGTTGATTTTTGTCTTGTTTGGTTGTACAATACTTAAAACTCAAACCCAAATCATTCCGGAGGAACTTATGTCTCAAGCACCTATGTCCGATATCACCAGTGATGATAAACTGTGGGCCGCCCTTGCCTATGCTTTCGCTCCCATCGTGCCCATCATTATTTTGTTGATGCCTGACAAAAAAGATCGTCCCTTCATCAAAGCGCACAACACACAAGCTCTTGTGCTGGGCATCATTACCGCAGTTACTTCGGCATTCTGCGTTGGTATCCTCGTCTGGTTCTATGCGTTGTATTGCGCATACCAGGCTTATCAGGGCAACCTGGTAGAAATTCCGATTATCTCGGGCATGGTCAAAAGCTAACCCTGCATTTGCATAATAAAAAGCTCATGGCGTTTGCCATGAGCTTTTTGGATTCCATCGAAAGAGAACTTCACTCCACAAACGGACTTGCCGAAGCAGTGGGGTTCCCGTTTTTTTCAATGGGCAATAAAAACGTGAACGTACTGCCTTTACCTTCCTGGCTTTCCGCCCAAATTCTGCCATTATGTAATTCGATCATTGATCTTGCAACTGCCAACCCCAACCCCATGCCGCCATAGCGCCGGGTAAGGTGCGCTTCCACCTGGAAGAAACGTTCGAACACCCGCACCAGGTCTTTCACTGGAATACCGATGCCATCATCGCTCACAGCTACCTTGATGTAGCCCGAGTCTTCCTCCACTTTGACAGTAACATGTCCGCCTGCATCCGTGAACTGTAGGGCATTCTTGATCAGGTTACTTACTACGATGCCGATCTTGACACCATCCGCTTCCATATAAAAAGGCAGTCCGTCCAACTCAGCTTTTAACGTAATGTTCTGTGTCTTCGCCTCATCTTGGAACGTTAGGATGGCATCCTCAACGATCTTCGCCATGGAAACCTTACTACCCCGCACGCGCGCCGCGCCAGTCTGATAATTATCCACATCGGAGAGGTTTTCAACAATATCCTTGAGCCGGGTGGCATTGCGGACGATCGTATCCAATTGGTCGGCATATTCATTGCCCGCCAGTTCGCGCAAGAATGTTGCATGACCCAATATCAGGCCCAGGGGTGTGCGAAGTTCATGGGACGTGATCGCAATAAAATCTGTTTTGAGACGTTCAAGTTCAGCCAGTTCGATCCGCGCTACGCGGACCTTTCTAGCCAACGCAATATTCTGCATGGCTTGTGCGGCGAGCGCGCCAAGTGTTTCAAGTATCGTTAGGTCTTCTTCGGTATAATGAGCGTTGTCCTTCTTATTAAGCGTCTCAAGCACACCGATCACCTCACCACCTACGATCAGTGGAACAGCCGCAAGGGAATGGGTGGTGTGCTTGGTCACACGGTCAACTGTTTTGAAATGGCGCTGATCGGCTTTGGTGTCCTGTATGATCAGGTTCTGCCCCTTACGATAGACCCAGCCTGCGGCACTGCCCTCCAGGGGCACACCCATGGGTCTGAGCAGGTCACGGTCAAACCACTGCATGGCGAGGAAACGTAGTTCTTTGGCTGCATCATCATATTCCAAAATGGATGCGAGCTCGCTATCCGTCATCTCGCTGGCTTCAGATATAACAGTTTGCAAAAAGGATTCCAGGTCGGGCGCTGTGGTAAGCCCCCGCACCACTTCAAGCAAACGCTCAAGGTGATCAATGCGCTTGGTAGGTATCATTTGCATGATTATACAACACCGACCCAATAACACAATAGACAATTCATAACAATCATATCAACAAGGCTTTGAAAAGCCAAAACAAGGAGATTTCAATACATGACAGGCAAAAAGGTACGTGTCGCAATCATTGGCGTAGGCAACTGCGCCTCCTCACTGGTGCAAGGTATCCAGTTCTACAAGAACGCCGCAGAAGATACGGTCATCCCCGGCATTATGCACTCCACCGTCGGCGGTTATCACATCCGCGATATTGAGTTCACCATCGGCATCGATGTGAACGTCAACAAGGTCGGCAAGGACCTAAGCGAAGCCATCTTCGCTGAACCCAACAATACCTACAAATTCGCCGAAGTCCCGCACCTCAACGTCCCTGTTGTGCGCGGCATGACCCATGACGGGCTCGGCAAATACCTGAGCGGCATGATCACCAAAGCGCCCGGGCCCACCGCCGACATTGTCAAACTGCTCAGAGACACCAAGACCGATGTGGTCATCAACTTCCTGCCCGTAGGTTCTGAGATGGCAACCAAATGGTATGTAGAACAATGTATCGAAGCCGGCTGCGCCTTCGTCAACGGTATTCCCGTTTTCATTGCCTCCTCTGAATATTGGGGCAAACGCTTTGCGGATGCTGGTCTGCCCATCCTCGGCGATGATGTCAAGAGTCAAGTAGGCGCAACGATCCTGCACCGCGCCCTCGCTACGTTATTCGTAGATCGCGGCGTTAAGATCGACCGCACCTATCAACTCAACTTCGGCGGCAATACAGACTTCCTCAACATGCTCGAACGCGAACGTCTGGAAAGCAAGAAGATCTCCAAGACCGGCGCGGTCACCAGCATGGTCCCGTACGATATCGGCAAAGACAACGTCCACGTGGGACCTAGCGATTACGTCCCTTGGCTTACTGACCGCAAGTGGGCATACATCCGCATGGAAGGTACCACTTTCGGCAATGTTCCGCTTAACATGGAAGTTAAGCTCGAAGTGTGGGATAGTCCCAACTCTGCCGGCGTCATGATCGATGCCCTGCGCTGTGCCAAGATCGCGCTCGACCGCGAACTTGCCGGTCCCATCACCGGACCATCTTCTTACTTCTTCAAAACCCCTCCCATACAATATCGCGATGATATCTGCCGCGAAAAAGTGGAGGACTTTATTTCAGGAAAATCTGACGAATAAAACCTACTGGGTAATCCGCATGATGTTTACGGATTACCCAGTTTTCATAATGGGAGTAAGTTGCGCGCATTTCAAAAAACAAGCTGTTTGACTCCAAAAAAATTCAGGGGGATGTATACTTAACCCAAGATGGACCACCACCCCTACATTCCAGGGATGAGCCCTGCGGACCCAGGTCCGCTTTCGCGATTTATTCCGCCACTCGAAGAGGGCGTTATTTCCGCGTGGCTGCCGCCTCATGCCTCAGCTGGTAGCTGGTTGCTGGACCCATTCGGATTCTCCCCGCGGCTGGTTCTCGAAGCTGCGCGCGCAGGCTATCGGGTACTGGTCACGGTCAATAACCCGGTCACACGCTTCTTGCTGGAGATGTCTGCCAATCCCCCCTCTGAAGCAGACTTCAAAGCTGCGTTCGCAGAATTGGAAACATCCAAAAAAGGCGATGAACGGCTTGGCATCCATTTACAATCCCTATACCTCACACCCTGCGAAAAATGCGGAAAAGAAATTCAGGCCCACTCTTTCCTGTGGCGCAAAGGCGAGGATGCACCCTACGCCCGTGTATATGAATGCAAGGAATGTGGCGACACGGGCGAACGTATTGCAACACAACAGGATATTGACCGCGCTAAAAAAATCGCCGCGACCGATAGCTTGCATCGTTCCCGTTCCTTTGAAAAAGTTGTTTCACTCAAAGATGATGACCGCAGCTATGCCGAAGAAGCCATCGAACATTATTTACCGCGTCCGTTATATTTTCTGCATACGGTCATCAATCGGCTTGAAAGTTTAAATCTCACCCCCGCACGCCGACGTGCCTTGAACGCCATGATCCTGCTCGCCTGTGATGCAGGCAACACACTTTGGGGATATCCATCCGAAAGATTACGCCCCAAACAACTGATGATCCCGAATCAATTCCGCGAGCACAACTTGTGGATCCAGCTTGAGCGTGGATTAAGTCTATGGACAGAAACAGCCTCCGGCGTCGTGTGTGAGGCGTGGCCCAATAAGGTCCCAGAAAGCGGCGGAGTGTGCATTTACGAAGGTCGTTTGAAAGATCTGGCACACGAAGTCAAAAAGGAAATCCCGATCGTCGCAGTGGTTGGCGCGGTGCCACGTCCAAATCAGGCGTTCTGGACTTTATCCGCTTTGTGGGCAGGCTGGTTGTGGGGACGCGAAGCCGTGGAACCATACAAACTTGCGCTGCGCAGGCGACGCTACGATTGGGCGTGGAATGCCACCGCATTGAACGCCGCCTTCGTGCATCTATTTGAGTTGTTGCCGCTGGGCACGCCGTTCTTTGGATTGTTACCCGAACCAGAACCATCATTTTTGACATCAGCATTGACCGCTGCGAGCGCTGCAGGTTTTGATCTGCAATCGCTGGCGATGCGTACCGAACATGACCCCATTCAAATTTTATGGAAACGCGGCGAGCACTTGAAGCGTGAAGTGAACAAAGCCAACGCAGACGATGTGAGTGCAGCTGTTCATGCACACTTGATCGAGCGCGGTGAACCCGCCAGTTATTTGCATATCCATGCAGCGGGGTTGATCGCTTTGACCGAAGCGCATGCGTTGAAAACAAAAGAGCAGGAGTTTGACGAAGCCCTGCGTGAGACACAATCACTGATTCAAAACGCTGTGACAAGCGACGAACGCTTTGTACATTATTCAACCGGTGAAAGTATGGATACGGGTGTATGGGCGATTCATCCTTCGTCTACGCCGCCAACGGACGGCGGCTCCGCTCAGGACGAATCGCTTTCTGACCGCGTGGAAGTTGCGATTGTCACGTTCCTGCAAAAGAACCCCAATAGTATTTATCTTGAGATCGAAGACGATTTGTATCCACGTTTTCCGGGGTTGTTGACGCCATCCAAGATGATGATCTATTCGGTGTTGAATTCCTATGCTGAAAAAGACGGCGCCGCGTGGAAGTTGCGCCCGGAGGATGTCGCTTCCGCGCGCCGTAATGAACTCATCACCATCAACGCCATGATCGAAGCTGTGGGCAAACGTTTGAATTACGTCACACGCAAGCAGGATAAAAACCTTTTGTGGGTGGAGAACGATCAGGTCAAATATGTATTCTACGTGCTGGCTTCGGCGCTGATGGGACGTGCCATTTTGGAAACGCCCCATCCACCCGAACAGACACTCATCGTCATCCCCGGCGGACGTGCGGCACTTGCTGCGTATAAAGCGCAACGCGACCCGGCTCTGGCGGCACGTCTGAAAAATTATCGGGTGGTGAAATATCGTTTATTGCGCACGCTGGTTGAAGTTCCGGTATTGACGCGGGAAACTTTTGAGGAACAGCTTGCCACCGATCCGCTTGAAAAAGCCAAAGCGCAGATGATCATGTTTTGACCCAGCAGCCATGTTACACGCAACCAGCCCGAATTATCTCTTGAGATACCGGGCTGGTTGCTTTTTAAGCGAGTCAATTAATCTGTCAATTAAAGGAGTCAATTAATCGCAACTTTGTCAACGCGCCTTTTGATAAAGTAGGCACACATCAATCAGTTCATGCGGGTCGTTCCCCCGCCAAGCCAAGGAGAAAAAATGGATACAAAACAAATCGAACTCGTGCAAGCTTCCTTCGAAAAAGTACGCCCCATCGCCGATCAGGCGGCTGAACTCTTTTACAATCGTCTGTTCGAGATCGCGCCACACTACCGCCATATGTTCAAGAATGACATGCGGAAGCAGGGCGCCATGCTGATGAGCACGCTCGGGCTCGCTGTGGGCAGTTTGAATGATCTGGAAAAGATCCTGCCAGCCGTGCGCGCCCTCGGTCAGCGCCACGCCGGTTACGGTGTGACCGCCGAAGACTACCAGCCTGTAGCTGAAGCCTTCTTATGGACTCTTGAACAAGCTTTCGGCAAGGACTTTACCCCGGAATTACAAGGAGCCTGGGTAGAAGCTTATACAACCCTGGCTGGTGTGATGATCGAAGCCTCACAAGCTGTGCCTGCTTAGTATGTTCAAAGTTGAAGGTGCGTTAAAAATTTACAGGTAATCAACACTCAAAATTGAACAAGCATTAAATAAAATGTTTCCTCGATAACTCATGCGTGTCGAGGAAACATTTTAGATTTAAAAGTCATGAGAGATATAGCTACTCAGTAGAATTTTGCAGACAAAGATCCGGGGAAGAAAACATCTATCAAACAGGAGCAGATATCAGCTTGGTATGAAGCGGACTTCAGTTTATGCGTCGTACGTCCCGCGCATGGTATCTGTCAACGCTTGAAATGCTGAAGTCCAGGCATCCTTGAGCAGGGGCGTAAATTGATCGCCCAGATGTTGTTCAAGCGCCCAGATAAAAGAATCGAGCGCAGGTTGATAATGTTCCAGTTTTACGCCATAACTGAAATGCCGCTCACCCAGCGCCTGCACGGAGGGGCGCACATCGTCCATATTGCTCAAGCCGCTCACTGCCAGACTGAGGCTGGTCATCAACATGGAGCCCTGACGGTCCATATCGCCGGTAAATAATTTTTTGGTATCGGGTGCGAGCTCGAACAGATGCAGGTAAAAACTTTTGGCGATCTTATCTGCAATGGGTTGTATAAGGGTTAAAGAGTCCAGTACGAGTTTTAGTTGTTCTGCTTTCATGGTTCTACCTTTTTGGCATCAAGCCTCATACAAATTTATTTTTAAACATTGCCGTAGGATACCATAGGAAAGAGAAAACCGGATAACAAACATAATAATTTGCAATTCATAAGTTCACCAAGTTATAATGCTCAAATGAATCAAGCTGCTGCCATCACCCCGCAGAATTTTACAAATTTCGGTGCCTTGTTGCGTTATTTACGTGAGCGTGTTGAGTTATCACAAAAGGAACTGGCGGCACAGGTGGGTTACCACTATAGTTACATGAGCCGCATTGAAAAGAATCAACGTACACCCGACCTCAAAACATTGATGGCGCGTTTCATCCCCGCCCTGGCATTGGATGACGAACCGCAATGGACGGCGCGACTTTTGGAATTGGCTGGCTCCACGGAAGCAATTGATCCTACTGTGGATGTGAAGCCCGCTGCCATCGCCCCCGCAACTGCTCTGCCCATCTTCGATCTTTCTGCCAGCAATTTGCCGGTCTTCCTCACTCCCCTGCTGGGACGTGACAATGAAGTCAGCGCGCTGATCAATCTACTCAATCGCAATGACGTTCGGCTGGTCACCGTGATGGGACCACCCGGGGTGGGCAAAACCCGGCTTGCCGCGCATGTTGCCGCGCAAATGGCGGGCATGTTTGCCAACGGTCCGCTGTTCGTGGATATGACAACCATCACGCAAGCCGCTGATTTTCTGCCGGAACTTGCCCAGGCGTTGGGCGTATTCGAAACATCAAACACACCCCTCATAAAAGATATCAGCGCTGCTTTACGTCAACGTAATATGCTGCTGGTGATTGATAATCTTGAACAGGTGATCAACGCCGCCTCATTACTTCCCGGCTTGCTGATGGGCGCGCCCAATGTAAAGATGTTGGTCACCAGCCGTGAGGCACTGCACATCACGGGCGAGCATGAATTTTCGCTGGTACCTTTGCCTTTACCACAACCAGTCACCGAACAATTTAAGTCACCACTTACAGACAGCGGACAAATCGAGTCGCTTGCGCAATTTGCGGCGGTGCAATTGTTCATTCAACGTGCCCAGGCTGTGCAACCAACTTTCAAACTCACCGATGAAAACGCTTCAGCAGTTGTTGAGATCTGCCAGCAATTGGATGGACTGCCGCTGGCGATCGAATTAGCCGCTGCGCGCATCAAATCCCTGACTCCGCAAGCCATGCTCCAACAATTGAACCGCCGCCTCGAATGGTTAACGCGCGGATCACGTGACTCGATGAAACAAACCTTGCGCGGGACGATCGAATGGAGCTACAACCTACTCTCGGAGCTTGAGCGCAGCATGTTACGTCGCCTGGCAGTGTTCGCAGATGGTTGTACACTGCGCGCCGCCGAATCCATTTGCGCGGATACACGAGACGGGGGTAGCGAGTCACCGTTGCGCCGCGAAGAAGTTTTGGATCTGCTCATCAAACTGATCGACAAGTCACTGGTGATCTCTGAGTCCAATGCCCAGCAGGTGCGCTATCATTTACTTGAGACCGTGCGCGAATTCGGGCGCGAAAAACTTTCGCAAGCTGGCGAATTGGATGAACTCCTCACCCGTCATCTAATCCACTTCACCGAATATGCTGAAGAATCCGAAAGCCATCTGGATGGAACCGATCAAGCCAAATGGATCCGCATTACCGAGAAGGAACATCGCAACTTCCACATTGCCATGGAGTATGCGCTTGCCAATCCGGAGGTCCTTACATACGGTTTGCGTATCGGTGCAGCGATCAGTTTATTCTGGCTGGAGCGCAATCATGTTCGTGAAGGTAGTGAGCGTCTGGGTACCTTGATCGAAAAAGCCACAGAGCCAGAACATAAAAAATCACGGGCAAAATTGTTATACCGGCTTGGGGCAATTCAAGCGCGCGTATTTAATTTCAATGCTGCCTACAAATTATGTGAGCAAAGCATTGAGATCTCCCGCACACTGGACGATAAACAAAGCCTTGCAAGCGCATTATTTTATTTCGGTGAAATCTGCACTGCCATCAAGGATCATCAGAAAGCGCGGATGCTGTTGGATGAATGTATAGCATTATGCCGTGAGATCCACTTCATAACCCAACTGGGCATGGCGCTCACAGATCTGGGTAAGGTTTCCTTTGAACAGGGCGAGATCGAGCAGGCATTGAAAACAGCCCGCGAAGCTTTGGTGACCACGGAGAGTATCAACGATACCTGGGGATTAAGTCATGCCTTACAATTTTTGGGCGACATCTACCATCAGATCGGTGAACGGGATGCCGCCATTGGGTATTTCGAACGCAGTCTGCCACACATCCGTGAGATCGGTGATCGCTTCGCAGAAGGCGTGGCGCTGGCAAATCTTTCCATTCTGTATAATTTGAAAGAAGATCATCACGCCTCGGGGCATGCCGCCGAACAATCCTTTATTGCATTCCAATCCATTGGCGATGAACTGCAACAACCATTCCCACTGCGCATGATGGGCTATTCAGCGATCAACGCTGGTAATCTTGTCCGCGCGCGGGCATTGATCGTGGAAAGTTTAAAAGGCAACCGCGGACAGGACCATCTCCCCGGTCAATTGGCGTGTCTGGTCGCGATAGGCGCTTGCGAATTAGCGCAAGACAATGCGGAAAAAGCGGCAACCTATGCCACGTTGGTTGAGAACCGCATCAATAGCGAATCGATCCCCCTGTTAGAGCCAGATGCGCTTGCCCTCCATAAACTATTGACCACAACCAAAGAAAAATTGGGGAATAAGTCCTTTAAACAGATCCTTGAAAAAAGTAAAAGCTTGCGCATTGAAGACATGATCACCAGCGAATTGCCTTCTGCGGTATAACATGGCAATGCTCAAGCCACGCAAACTTAATCCGGGTGATAAAGTCGCAACCGTCTCCCCTTCCTGGGGTGGACCTTCGATCTTCCCGCAGCGTTATCAAATCGGTGTTCAACAACTGCAAAAGGAATTTGGTCTGCAAGTTGTTGAAATGCCCAACACTTTGAAAGATGCGAGTTGGCTGGCACGCAACCCCAAAGCCCGCGCGGACGATCTTATGCAGGCCTTTGTCGACCCATCCATCAAAGGCATCTTTGCGACCATCGGCGGCAACGACTCGCTGCGGCTTTTGTCCTACATTGATTTCAATGTCGTTCGGAACAATCCCAAAATCTTCATGGGGTATTCCGATACAACTATCAGCCATTTGATGTGCTACAAAGCGGAACTGGTTTCGTTTTACGGTCCGAGCATCCTGGTAGAGTTTGCTGAAAATGGCGGGATATTTCCATATATAACTCAATCGTTACGCCAAACCATATTTTCTAGCAACATAATTGGTGAAATAAAACCATCCACAGACTGGACCGTTGAACATCTCGACTGGGGTAACCCTGAAAATCAAAACATCAAACGCAAATTGACTCCATCCGCTGGCTGGAAGTTTTTACAAGGCTCAGGCGCTCATCACGGACATTTGATCGGCGGCTGTCTCGAAGTCTTTGATTGGACACGTGGCACAGAACTTTTCCCCACTCAATGGCAAGATGCAATTCTATTTTTCGAAACCTCTGAAGATGCCCCGCCGCCTGAATTTGTCAGAGATACCTTGCGGGTATATGCCGCCATGGGAATCCTGCGTCAACTCTCAGGGATTCTGTTTGGGCGACCTTATGATAGTGGCGATAAATTTGATGAGTATGACCACGCCATCTTGCAGGTTGTCCGTGACGAAGAAGGTTTGACCAACCTTCCTATTATCACCCGCATGGATTTTGGTCATACAAGTCCCATGTTTGTCCTGCCGTATGGCTTGCAGGCGGAAATCGATTGCGACAATCAACGCTTCTCCATTGTGGAGAATGCAGTTACCGATTAATCGTAATGCGACATAAATGTCGCGGTACAGAAAACAACAATGACAAAACTTGATCAACATAAAATCTGGGATGTGATCATCGCAGGCGGTGGACCAGCGGGTTTCTTCGCGGCGATTCGTTGTGCGGAGTTGAATCCAGATCTGCGCATTTTGATCCTTGAGAAGGCAAGTCAGACACTTGGCAAGGTATTAATTTCCGGCGGTGGGCGTTGCAATGTGACGCATGCCTGTTTTGACCCCGCGCAATTGATCACCTACTATCCACGCGGGGCGAGCGCGTTGCGTGGCGCGTTCACGCGTTTTCAACCCAAAGACACCATCGAATGGTTTGAGTCGCGCGGGGTCAAGTTAAAGACCGAAGCGGATGGGCGTATGTTCCCTGTTACCGATTCATCGTCCACGATCGCGGAGTGTTTGCGTGAGTCCGCGCGGAAGGCTGGGGTGATGGTGCAGCTCGGAGCGAATCTGTTGAGGGTAGAAAAAATTTCTTCGGACGGATTCAGGCTCGAGGTCCGGTTGGAGGCGCAGCTCTTCATCATTCAAACGAAAAAGTTATTGATCGCCACCGGCAGTGATTCCAACACGCGTGCGATTGTCAAGGCACTTGGACATTCCATCGCCGAACCCGTGCCTTCGTTGTTTACCTTCAATGTGAAAGACAAACGCATCGATGGGCTGGCTGGTGTGGCAGTTGAAGATACAACCTTAAAAATGGATTCGGTTACAACACGCGGCGCGCTGTTGATCACGCACTGGGGATTAAGCGGACCGGCTGTGTTACGATGTTCGGCTTGGGGTGCACGCATTTTATATGAGAAGAAGTACGCTTCATCCTTAACTATCAACTGGCTTGGCGACTATAAGCCGGATGCCGCGCTGGAAGTTTTACAGCACAGTAAAGATTGGCCTGAGAACGCGCGTAAAAAAGTTTCGACACAAACTGCGTTCTCACAGATCCCGATCAGATTATGGAAACAGTTGACCGAGTTTATCGGCGAGAAGAATTGGAGCGACGTTTCAAAAGCCGAATTGCGAAAACTCGCCGAGGAATTAACAGCAGGGCAATACAAGATCACAGGCAAAGGACAATTCAAGGAAGAGTTCGTCACCTGCGGCGGCGTGAATTTGAACGAAGTGGATTTCAAAACCATGCAAAGCCGCGTAGTTGAGAATTTATTTTTCGCAGGTGAAGTGCTGGATATTGACGGAATCACGGGCGGATTTAATTTTCAATCGTCGTGGACAACAGGCTGGCTGGCGGGGAATGCATTGGCGAGTTAATCGATAATTTTTATATTGACCTGTCACCATTCCTCCCGTAAAATCTCCTATCGAAAATTATATATAATCCAAGGAATAAAGAAACATGGCAAAGTATCGCATTATGTATTGGAAACACATCCCACAATCATTTACCGTTGAAGGGGATGGACGCACAGTCAAAAAACAACTCTCGCAAAAAATTCAAGATAAGATCGACGCATACGCGATGGCAGTGGGCGCAACCTCCACCACTGATTACGCCAAGGAATACAAACGCGGACCATGGGTCGAGCGCGAAGGCACCCTTGAAGAGGTCGCTGAGGCATTGTTGGCAGAGCTTGAAATCGAGTTCGCAAAAATAGAGATTCCCAAGTAAATAGATTAATATTCTGGACACGGAACACACGGACGCCACGGAATCAATCCGCAAAATAACGGAAAGAATCCGTTCAATCCGCGAAATCCGTGTCCAAGAATTTGGTAATCATGACAAAAAAACATAACATTATCCTGCAACCTTCTGGCAGCCGCGGACAAGTGGACGAAGGCATGTCGATTCGCTCTGCCGCGCGTGAACTTGGCGTGGAGATCGAATCCATTTGCGCCGAGAATGCCACCTGCGGCAAGTGCATGGTTTTAATTGAAGAAGGTCGCTTCGAGAAATATAACATTGACTCAAAACGCGAGCACCTCTCCCCTGTTACCACCGAGGAAGCCGCTTATTTTGCCCGCCGACCCAAGTACTTAAAGGAAAAAGGCTGGGAAGTGGGGCATATCCGATTATCCTGTCAATGCAAAGTTCACGGGGATGTGCTGGTCAATGTTCCTGAAGAGAGTCGCGGAAATAAGCAGATCGTCCGTAAGAGCGCCAGCAATCGCGCGATCGAAGTCAAACCTGCGATCCGAAAATATCTGGTGACGATGAGTCCGCCTACATTGGAACGTCCGATCGCAGATTGGGAACGACTCGCCAAGGGACTCGAAACATCGATGGGGCTGGTGCGCGGTGCGGATGTAAAACTTCCACGCTGGTACGACCTGACGGTTGACTACGCCTGTTTGCGGACGCTCTCATCCACGTTGCGCGAAGCAAAATGGAATGTGACCGTCTCGGTATGGCAGGATAAGGAAATCATCGAAGTTCAGGCTGGGTACGTGGAAGACAGTTACGGCGCGGCAGTGGATATTGGCTCAACCACAGTTGCGTTGTACTTATGTAATTTACGCACGGGTGAAATGCTCGCGGCTGAGTCAGAAATGAATCCACAGATCGTATATGGCGAAGATGTGATGTCACGTATCCAGTACACGATTGAACATAAGGACGGTTTGGAGAAACTGCACAAGGCGATCATCTCCACGCTGAATAAATTATTGAAGCAAGCCGCACATGAGGCAAAGATCAAGACAAGTGAGATCCTTGAAATGGTGCTGGTGGGTAATTCCACGATGCACCACGTCCTATTGAACCTACAGCCAAAAGATTTGGGATTGGCTCCGTTCGTGCCTGCGATTCACAGATCCATGGATGTGAAGGCTCGTGAACTGGGATTGCATATTAATCCATCGGGCAATATCCACGTGCTCCCCACCATTGCTTCGTTCGTCGGCGCAGATACCAGTGCGATGATCGTCGCAGAGGAACCACATAAACAGGATGAGAATTGGTTGTTGATCGACGTGGGTACAAATGCGGAACTTGTGCTTGGCAATCGTAAACGGTTGGTTTGTACATCAACTCCCACGGGTCCCGCCCTTGAGGGCGCGCACGTAGAATATGGCATGCGTGCGGCGCCGGGTGCGATGGAACGCATCCATATTGATGAGAACACACTTGAACCGAAATATAAAGTCATTGGCGTAAATGGTTGGAATACTGATCATGCTGAGTTCAAGGGTCAAGTCAAAGGGATTTGCGGATCCGCCATCATCGACGGAGTGGCAGAATTGTTCCGGGCCGGGATCGTGGATTCTCGGGGCAAGTTCAAAAAAGATTTAAGTACGAAGCGTGTGCGCGAAGGGGAAAAGGGTTGGGAGTATGTGATCGCCTGGGCAGAGGAAACGTCCATTGGGCGAGACATCCCCATGACTCAACAAGATGTGAGACAGATCCAATTGGCAAAAGCAGCTTTGTTCACTGCCGCACGCACCTTATTAAAACGCAGCAATTTACAAAGCCCTGATAAAATAATTCTGGCTGGCGGCTTTGGAAGTTATATTGATAAAGAGAAGGCGATGTTGATCGGGTTGATCCCCGATTGTAATCTTGAAAATGTGTATGCGGTCGGGAATGCAGCGGGCGATGGTGCACGCATTGCCTTGTTGAATGTGGAGAAGCGCAATGAGATCGATGACGTGACTCGCAAGGTTGAACGGTTTGAGTTGCCCACCGATCCTGAATTCCAAAATCAGTTCATGCTCGCAACGAGTTTTCCACATATGAGCGAGCCGTTTGAGCATATCGCACATTTGATCCCCAACCGTGTGGCGGATCCGATGGCGAAGAATTTTATGAAATAAATTTTGTAGGGGCGAAGCAATGCTTCGCCCCTACGGAGGAAACGATGAACAAATTTCTTGAACGATTGAACAGCGGGGAAATTCTAGTTGCCGATGGTGCCACAGGTTCCAACTTACAGAAGATGGGACTCAAGCCCGGTAAGCCGCCCGAAGATCTCATCATTGACGACCCTGCTACGCTGCTGAAACTCGCTTCGTCATTTGCAGAGGCAGGCTCTGATATTATTCTGACATGCACCTTCGGCGGCACGCACATGCGGATGAAGGATTCAAAATATCAGAACCGGACTCCCGAAGTAAATATGCGCGCGGCGGAGATCGCCCGCAAAGCCGCCTCGTTACGCAGTGGAGGCTTGGTCGCTGGATCGATGGGACCGGTCGGCGCTTTGATCAAACCGTATGGTCCGTTGGAAGCTGATGATGTCAAAGCGACATTTGCTGAACAAGCCAAGGCATTGACTGAAGGCGGCGTGGACTTGTTGTTGATCGAGACCATGTTCTCATTTGAAGAAACCACTGCGGCATTTGAAGGCGCAAAGTCCGTGACTGACCTCCCCATCGTAGTGTCATTCAGTTATGACCGCGGCACGCGCACGATGATGGGCGTCAAACCGAAAGATGTCATGAAGAAATATTCTGAAATGGGCGCAACACTCGTTGGTGCGAATTGCGGGAATACATTGGCGAACATGGAACTGGTTGTTAAGGAATATGCCGCCACCATACCCAACTTCCCCTTGTGGGTAAAACCGAATGCGGGCGTGCCGCACATGGATATTGAGACCGAGCAAGGTGTGTACGATATGGGTCCCGAAGATATGGCGACATATGCCAAAAAATACGTTGCACTGGGCGCGAAGGTCGTCGGTGGTTGTTGCGGGAACACACCGGAGCATATCGCGGCAATTGCGAAAGCCGTAAAAGGCAACTAACCACAAAGTGTCACGAAGTGACACAAAGGAATACAAGGAAAAAAACTTCGTGGCAGAAAATATGCGTAAAGAGATTCTCTCGTTGCTGTCGGGTCAGAAAGTTGATGTGGTTCCTGCGTTCAGCGGGTTGATCCATATTACTGCTGAGGGCTTGGAACGTGAGGATCTGTCATTTAACGAGATTCATCACGATGCAAACAAGATGGCGAAAGCCGCGGCGAGCACTTTCCGTTTGACGGGGATGCCTTCTGCGGCTTTGCCTTTGGATCTATGCGCGCCTGCTGAGGCATTGGGCGCAGAGTTGCGATATTACGAAGATAAGGATTTCCGTTTTCCACAGGTGGGTAAGGTGAAGTTCGAAAGCACGAAAGAGATCACCACATTGATCACAGAAAACTCTGATGTTTTGAATTTGGGGAGATTGAGCTTAATCTGCGAAGCCCTTCGGCTGGCTAAACAAGATATCGGCAACGAGGCTGTGATCGCAGGGACAATTCCAGGCGTGTTCACATTGTTATTGTATGTATGCAAACCCAAAAACGTTTTTATCGAGATCAAGAAGGAACCTGATGCGGTTTCCAATGCACTCATGCTGCTGGCAGATTATCTTGCCAAGATCGGTAATGCTTATTTGGAAGCAGGTGCGGATTTCATCACCATCCATGAAATGGGCGGGTCGCCGGGATTTATCGGTCCCAAGCCATTTGAGAAACAAGTACTGCCTGCGCTTCAAAGCCTGACCCGACAGTTGCGAGGTCCGCGTGTGCTTTCGGTGTGCGGACGGACAAACGCCGCCCTGGGATTACTTGCCCAATCCGGGGCAGATGCGATCTCAGTGGATCAGTTGAATGATGTGGCAGCATCCCGTGCCATGTTAAAGGATACGATGTTGTTCGGAAATATCGATCCTGTACAAACACTGTGGCAGGGCGATGAAGCTCAAGTTCACGAAGCAGTTTCAAAGGCGAAGGAGGCGGGCGTGGATGCCGTATGGCCGGGGTGTGATCTCGTCCCACAGACTCCGATTCAAAATATCAAGGCTATGTTGTGATACTTTTGTAATAAGCTAGTGTTATCTACTTTGAGAAAATAAAATCCAATCAATTTGGCGGCGGAGAGGTTTGAGATGAGATCAAAGGGCGAGGCTGTTTCAGAGGTTTTGAATTTTTTGGGCGGCATTCCACTGTTTTCACAATTAGTTGAACAATGCTCTACACGCTGATCGGCGAACGCTTGAGCCAGACAGAATTACCGTGCGGCACGGGTTTCAACCAGCCGTTGCTGCGCGAACTGCGCACGAGCCAACCTGATATGAAAACAGAACCTGCCTCGGCATAAGGTTACAGTATGATCGGTTTCGAACAGTTTGATTGTAAAATTATTAGTGACGTTTTACAACCCATAGGGGCGACCCGCCCATCAAAGTCAGAATACTTTGACAACCTTGATGGGTCGCCCCTACTGCTATATACGAGAACATAAAACAAATCAGAGGATTGAGGAGCAACGGGTATGGCAAAGAAGTCCACTGTACGCAAGGCGGTTAAGAAAGTCAGCAGTCAGCAGTTAGCAATCAGCGATCAGGTCACTTCGCGCGTGCGCGAACTCGCATGGACAGGTCTGCACGCGCCCGCAATTGATCTGGCGACACAAGCTTTATCTGCGCCGAAACTTAAACCCGCCGACCAAATGGATTTGCTCGACCTGCGCGCCGAGTCTTACATCGCCATCGGCAAACTTGATCTCGCATCCAAAGACGCCAAGGCGATGAAAAAATTGGGGACAACCACCGCGTTGAAAGCGCAGGCACTCAACCGCCTCGCCCTCGTCCAAATGCGGATGGGCGATCTGAAAGCCGCGGTCAAATCTGCGACGACGGCTGTGAAGATCAAACACAATTCACCCGCGTTACGCGCCCTCGCCCTCTTCCGCCTGAGCGAAGCGCAATTCCGCACCCGCCAAAGCGAAGCCGCCATGCAGACCGCGCAGAAAACTATCGCCCTCTATCAAGAACTGGGCGACCTTTCAAGCGCAGGACGCGCGCATTGGTCGCTGGCAAACGCCTTCTTTGACATGAACCGCATCGAAGAGTCGCGCAGCGCCGCGCAGACCGCCCTAGAACTGTGCGGGCAGGTGGGCGATCAGTATGGCATGGGTAATGCCCTGAATGCGCTCTCTTTGACCGATGTGGATCTCGCTGAGCGCATCCTGCACACCCAACAGGCAATCCAAGCCTTTGAAACCGCAGGTTATGCCGATCGACAATCTGTTGCGCTTGGCAATCTGGGGCTTGCCTATCTAGAATTAGGTTTGTATCTACACACCCGTCGCCTATGTAGTGAAACAACTGAAATGAATCGCGCTATGGGTGCAAAAGTGAGCTTGACTTATGGGCTGGGGAACATCATCATTCCAGAACTCATTCTCGGCGCGCAAGACACGGCGCGTCTGCATCTGCAGGAGTTGGAAACGCTCGTCCCCGACCTTGGTGACCCAAGCATGGAATCAAACCTTTTCGCTCAACGGGCAGAATTGGCATTCGTCGCGGGCGACCTGCCAACCGCCATTCGTCAGCAAAAATCTGCCGTGAAGATTGCCAAAAAAGCGCAGACAGGCAGTGAACATATCGCCCTCATCACGCTGGCAATCCTGCACCTCGCAAATCATGACCCTATCTCCGCGCTCAAAGCCACAACAAAAGCTACGGACATGCATCGCGCCCAAAACTTTGCTAAACCCGATGCCTTCGCTTCTCAAACAATCTGGTGGCGACACGCACAGGCGCTGAACGCCAATGGGAAAACGAAAGAAGCGCGCGAAGCCCTCGACCGCGCCTACGACTTTTTGCTCGAAAGTATCACCAACATCCGCGACGCAGGCTTACGCCGCAACGCGCTCAACAAGGTGGAAGATAATCGCAAACTTTTGCAATATTGGGTCAAGGGTGAGACGAAGCGCAAACTACCCCAGGAGCGGCTCTTTGCGCATCTCGCCATCGAGTCCAACCTGCGCGAGCCGTTCAAGCGCCTCGCGGATACGGGTCTGCGCCTGAACGCGCTGAAAACCGTCGGCGAGATTCAAACCTTCCTCGTCGAAGAAGCCACCGAACTGAGCGGCGGCGAGCGCGTGATGTTGATCCTTGAAAAAGATGGCAAACGCGAAGTGATGGAATCCATCCTGCCATTACCATCATATCAATCGGGCAAAGGCTACGAAAAAGCCGAAGACCCCAAGGATGTGCTGCGCGGCATTGGGAAGTATTTGGATCAAGCCCGCCTCACCCGCACCGTGCAGTTGATTCAACCCAAGAAAACGGGGACTCACCGAATCATTGCCCCACTCATCGCGCAAAACCAAGTCCTCGGCTACCTATACGTGGACATGGACTCGCTCTACGGCGATTTCGATACTACCGACCGTGACATGCTGGGCATGTTGGCGAATCAAGCCGCTGTCGCATTGGATAATGCCCAATGGGCGCAGGGACTCGAGCGTAAGGTCGAAGAACGAACCGAAGAACTTAACGCCCGCGTGGACGAACTCGCCATCCTCAACAGCGTGGGCGAAGCGATGGCGAAGACGCTGGATGTAAAAACGGTGACGAAGATCGTGGGCGACAAAGTGCAGAGCATCTTCAACGCGGAATTGGCATTCATTCGTTTGTTCAATCCACAAACCAAGATGCTTGAATCTTTTTATAACTACGATTTGGGAGAGGTCGGACTGGAACCTCCCATTCCGTTTGGTTCGGGGATGTCATCCAAGGTGATCAAAACAAAACAGCCAGTCGTATTTGATTCAGGGGATCAGGCAGATAATTTAGGCGCGGTAACTTCGACTATGTTAAATGCCAAGGGGGTTCTGGAAGAATCTCAATCAGGAATCCTTGTGCCCATTATTGTGGGAGAGAAAGCCATTGGCGTAGTCAGTGTTCAAAGTTACAGAGCAAATGCTTTTGATAAAAATGCTTTGAGTCTTTTACAAACGCTCTCAGCCAACATGGGCGTCGCCATCGAGAACGCCCGTCTCTTCGAAGCCGAACAGGAACGTGTCGCCGAGTTACAGATCATCAACTCCATCCAGCAGGGACTCGCCGCCGAGTTGGACTTCCAAGCCATTGTGGATCTGGTCGGCGATAAGTTGCGAGCAGTGTTCAAGACGAGAGACTTCGGTATTCGCTGGTACGACGAGAAAGCCAACTTGGTTCACTTTCTGTACGAATACGAACATGGCAAACGACTGGCGATCCCATCTCGAACGCTTGAGCAGGCTGTTTCTATTCGTCTCCTAAAAGAAACACACCAGCCTGTTGTTGCCAACACGGCTGAACTTGGAGCACGAATAGGCGGCGCTCCGTTGCCTGGCACTGACATGAGCAAGTCCATTATCATCGTACCCATTATTAGCAGTGACCGTCTCATTGGTTCTTTGCAAATGGAAGACTACGAGCGCGAGAACGCCTACGGCGAATCTGAACTGCGCCTGCTGACCACCATCGCCGCGTCGTTGGGGACTGCGCTCGAGAACGCCCGTCTCTTCGATGAGACCCAGCGTCTCTTCAAAGCCGAGCAGGAGCGCGTGGCAGAGTTGCAGATCATCAACTCCATTCAGCAGGGACTCGCCGCCGAGTTGGATTTCCAAGCCATTGTGGATCTGGTCGGAGATAAGTTGCGGGAAGTGTTCAAAACGCCCGACTTGGGAATCAGTTGGCATGATGAGAAAGCCAACCTCATCCACTATCTTTATGCTTACAAACATGGGAAACGACTGACTATTTCACCGCGCCAGCCAACTCCGGGCGGAATGTTTGAGACGCATATTAAAACGCGCCAGCCTATTGTGATGAATACAGCAGACTATCTGGCAAAAACAGGCGTTGAAACAACTCCAGGAACTGACCAAAGTAAATCGATTTCTGTTCCCATCATCAGCAGTGACCGCGTACTTGGCATGATTGGTATCGAAAACCACGAGAGCGAGAACGCTTTCGGTGAATCGGAAATACGTTTATTAACCACCATCGCCGCGTCGTTGGGGACTGCGCTCGAGAACGCCCGTCTCTTCGATGAGACCCAGCGCCTCTTCAAAGCCGAGCAGGAACGCGTTGCCGAATTGCAGATCATCAACTCCATCCAGCAGGGACTCGCCGCCGAGTTGGATTTCCAAGCCATTGTGGATCTGGTCGGCGATAAATTGCGTGAAGTTTTCGACATGGGCGACATAGGTATTAATTGGTATGACGAGAAAGCAAACCTTGTTCATTATCTTTATATGTATGAACATGGAAAACGAATCTCCCTTCCATCCAGGGCACCAGCAAAAGGCGGCATACTAGAAAAACAAATCAAAACACGTAAGCCTGTTATTTTTAACACGCTTGCCGATTATCAAGTATTAAATACAACTTTGATTCCTGGCACAGATCAGGGAAAATCGTACGTCTCTGTTCCCATCATCAGCAGTGACCGTGTACTGGGCGCAGTTGATATGGAAAACTACGAGCGCGAGAACGCCTTCGGCGAATCTGAACTGCGTCTGTTGACCACCATCGCCGCGTCGTTGGGAACTGCGCTCGAGAACGCGCGTCTCTTCAAAGCCGAGCAGGAACGCGTTGCTGAGTTGCAGATCATCAACAACATCGGGCAGACACTGACAAAAGAACTGGATCTGAACACAATGATCGAGCGTGTTGGTGATAAATTGCGAGAGGCCTTCAATGTTGGGAATATTCGTATTGCTGTTGTTGATGAAAAAATGGGTTTGATGATCTCGCCATATGTATATCGATATGGCAAGCGGGTCGAATTTGAGGAAAACTGGCAGGGGAAAGCAGATAGATACAAACTTGCGATGAGGGCTTCAGCGAAAACAGGACTCAAAACATGGGTGGTAAATACCAATGCAAAAAAAAGCTGGAGTAAATTTGCAATCGTGGTTGATGATGAGGATGTACCGAAATCCTTTGTGATGCTCCCTCTGCTGGCCGGCAGGGAAGTGATCGGCGGCATCACCATTCCAAATTACGAAAAGGAAAACGCGTTCACTGATTTTTCAATTGATATGCTTGAAACCATTGCATCCAACATGGGCACCGCCATTCAAAACGCGCGTCTTTTTGAAGAAACCCAACGCCTGCTCAAAGAGACCGAGGAACGCAACGCGGAATTGGCAGTCATCAACAGTGTGCAAGCCGCTCTTGCCGCCGAATTGAACATTCAAGGCATCTATGATGCGGTCGGCGACAAGATCCGCGAAATTTTCCACAATACGGATATGAACATCCGCATCATCGACCCACAGACGAGCACAGTGCTTTACCCATATATGTATGAAAACGGAAAACGGCTCGATAGCTTCTCGACACCGCTGAGTGACAAAGGCTTTAGTGCGTATGTATTTCGCACTCGCGAAACGGTGGTCATCAACGCAAACCTGCTTGAAGAAGAAAAGAAATACGACAGTTTTACGATCCCCGGAACTGAGTCTGAAAAATCGGTCGTATTTGTCCCGCTGGTCGCAGGCGAACAGGTACGCGGTTTGTTCAATCTTGCCAGCATGAATGAACACGCCTTCAGCGAATCGGATGTGCGCCTCCTGCAAACGCTCGCCAACTCCATGAGCGTGGCACTCGAGAACGCGCGTCTCTTCGATGAGACCCAGCGCCTGCTCAAGGAGACAGAACAACGCAACGCCGAACTCGCCATCATCAACAGTGTGCAAGCCGCGCTCGCTGCAGAATTGAACATTCAAGGTATCTACAACGCAGTTGGTGACAAGATCCGTGACATTTTTCATAACACGGATTTGAATATTCGCATTTATGATCACAAGACAAATCTAGTTCATTTCCCATACTTTCATGAGGGTGGAAAGCAGCTTAAAGTTGACCCCATAATAATGAACGAAAAAGGGATAACGCCTCATATATTCCATACTCGCAAGACGTTGGTAATTAATGAAAATTTGGAGGAAGAAACAAACAAGTTAGGGAGTTACACCATTCCGGGCACAGAGCTTGAGAAGTCGGCAGTCTTTGTACCATTAGTGATAGGCGACCAAGCGCGCGGCTTGATTAACCTTAGCAATATGGAACGTGAGAATGCCTTTAGCATCTCGGATGTGCGCCTACTCGAAACCCTTGCCAACTCGATGAGCGTGGCGCTCGAGAACGCCCGTCTCTTCGATGAGACCCAGCGTCTGCTCAAAGAGACCGAGCAGCGCGCTGCGGAACTTGCCATCATCAACAGTATTCAACAAGGACTGGCATCCAAGCTTGAATTTCAATCAATCATAGACCTTGTAGGAGATAAGTTGCGCGAGGTGCTCAACACAAAAGATATTGGCATTCGCCTATATGACGAGCAAACCGATCTAATGCATTACCTCTATGAGTATGAACATGGACAACGATTTACTACGGCACCAGCAAAATCCACCAGCATGTTCCAGGAAATGCGTAAAACTCGTTCTTCAATTGTTGGTAACACAATGGAGATCATGCAAAGATTCGGGGTGCCTAGTATTCCTGGAAGCGATACTTCAAAATCGATGGTCAATAATCCGATTATTGCAGGCGATAAGGTAATTGGAGCAATTATCGTTGAGGATTATGAACGCGAAAATGCATTCAGCGATTCAGATGTGCGCCTAATGCAAACAATTGCAGCCTCAATGGGAGTCGCGCTCGAGAACGCCCGTCTCTTCGATGAGACCCAGCGTCTGCTCAAAGAGACCGAACAGCGCGCCGCCGAACTCGCCATCATCAACAGTGTGCAGGAGGGGCTGGCTTCCAAGCTGGATATGCAAGCCATCTTCGATCTGGTTGGCGACAAGATCCAAAGCATGTTCAACGCTCAATCGTTCGTCATCAGTTCGTTCGACCATGAAAAGCAAGTCTCGCGCCTAGATTATGCGTTCGAAAATGGCGAGCGTTTATACGATGATGAATTATTACCGTTCAACTCAATGAACAATCATCTCATCACAACGCGCCAACCAGTGGTGATCAATGAGAAAGCCATTGATGTCTCAAAACAATATGGTTTGAAAACAATTGAGGGAACACAGGCGCCCAAGTCTTTGATCTTCGTCCCGTTTGGGACGGGGACGCAGGTCAACGGGTATTTCAGCCTGCAAAACTTCGAGCGTGAAAACGCCTTCGCCGAATCAGATGTGCGCTTGTTGCAAACACTGGCAGGCAGTATGGGTATCGCGCTCGAGAATGCCCGTCTCTTCAATGCCGAGCAACAGCGCGCCGCGGAACTCGGCGCCATCAGCACGGTGACCCAGGCTTTAGTGGCGGAAACAGAACTGGATTCAATGATCCAGCTGATCGGGAGTCAGACGCGGGATATCTTCCATGCCGATATCGCCTATCTGGCTTTGCTCGATCCACAGACGAATCTCATCCACTTCCGATATCAGTATGGTGAAGAATTTAATGTGCTGAAGCTGGGCGAGGGGCTTACCAGCAAGATCATCCAAACCGGCGAGCCTTTGTTGATCAATCAGGATATTCAGGAACGCCGCAAACAAATTGGCGCGACACTGGTGGGCAGGGAGGCGCTTTCGTATCTCGGTGTGCCAATTAAGGCGGGCAAGGAAACACTCGGCGTGATCAGTGTACAAAGTACGCAACAGGAAGGTGTGTTCGATAATGACTCCCTGCGCCTGCTTACCACCATCGCGGCAAATGCGGGTTCTGCCATCCACACCGCGCAACTGCACGCCGAAACGCAACGCCGCGCGAGTGAAATGTCCACATTGGCAGAGATCGGGAATGACATCGCCGCCACGCGCGAACTGGAACCCGTATTGGAAAAAATTGCTACGCACGCCAAAAGCATTCTGCTCGTGCGCGATATTGCCATATACCTGCGTGAAGGTGATCTGTTCGTTGCGCCTGTGGCACTGGGTACATTCATCGAGGAAATCAAATCCTCCCCGGTTCTGTTGGGTCGCGGAATCACGGGAAACATCGCTCAGACGGGCGTGGCTGAATTTCTAAACCATCCGCAACGCGACCCGCGAGCATTTCACATTCCAGGAACACCTGAACCAGAGGAGGAGCAAGAAGGCTTGATGTCGGCCCCGTTGATCTCGCGCGGACAAACGATCGGTATTGTCACTGTTTGGCGGCCTTGGGTAGATGGACTCTTCACGCAAGCTGATCTCGACTTCCTCGTGAGCGTGGCACGTCAGACCGCTATCGCCATTGAAAGTGCACGCTTGTATTTGGAGACACAACGTAATGCATTCCAGATGGCAACCATCGCCAGTGTTGGACGCGAACTTTCCGCCACGCTTGAACTGGATACAGTCACCAAGACCGTTGTGGAAAATGTCCATACGCTCTTCGCAGCCCGCGATACCATCTTGCGGCTCGTAAACACGGATGGAAAAACGCTTCAGACCGCCCTGGCGCTGGGCATGTATGCCGAAGAGAATTCAGCCGACCCGCTCCTGCTCGGCGAAGGCATTACCGGCAGCATTGCCGAATCGGGTATTGCCGAAGTAGTGGACAATGTGGAACTCGACCCGCGCGGCGTGCATGTGGCAGGCACACCCGATCAGGAGGAAATACCCGAGACCATGATGGTGGCACCGTTGATCGCAAGCAACCGCACCATCGGTGTGCTGTCTGTGTATAAAGACCGCACTACAGGGACTTTCTCAAAAGTTGATCTGGATTTCCTCATCGGTTTAGGTCGCCAGGCTGCGATTGCGATCGAGAATTCACGGTTGTTCGATGAAGCCCAAACCGCAAAAGCCGCCGCCGAACAAGCCAACGAAGCCAAGAGTTCCTTCCTCGCCACGATGAGTCACGAGATCCGCACGCCAATGAACGCGGTGATCGGCATGAGCGGACTCTTGATGGATACCGAACTCAACAAGGAACAACGCGATTACGCTGAGACCATACGCAACTCGGGTGACGCCCTGCTCGCCATCATCAACGACATCCTCGACTTCAGCAAGATCGAAGCCGGTAAGATGGATGTGGAACATCAGCCCTTCGATCTGCGCGAATGTCTCGAATCCGCATTGGACCTGACAGCTGGGCGTGCCATCGAAAAGGGTCTCGACATCGCCTACATCATGGATGACGATGTATCTACTGGCATCAAGAGCGATGTGACCCGTCTACGCCAAATTCTCATCAACCTGCTCAGTAACGCTGTTAAATTCACCGAGAAGGGTGAAGTGGTGCTCACGGTCAAAAAGGGTAAAGTCAAAAACGAATTACTCTTCGCCGTCCGTGATACCGGCATCGGCTTGTCCGAAGAAGGTATGAGCCGCCTGTTCCAATCCTTCTCGCAAGCCGATTCATCCACCACGCGTAAATTCGGCGGCACGGGTCTGGGTCTCGCCATCAGCAAACGTCTCGCTGAAATGATGGGCGGCGCCATGCTTGCCGAAAGTGCAGGCATTGGCACCGGTGCAACCTTCATCTTCACTATCAAAGCCGAGTCCGCCAAGGTGGCTGAACGTAAGACATCGCGCGACATCAAGGGCATTCAACCCTCCCTACAGGATAAGCGCGTGCTCATCGTGGATGACAACGCCACCAACCGCCGCATCCTCAAACTGCAAACCGAAAAGTGGGGCATGACTTCGCGCGATACTGAATACCCCACCGAAGCCATTCAGTGGATCCAAAGCGGTGAACGCTTCGATCTCGTCATCACCGATATGCACATGCCCGAACTCGACGGTCTCATGTTCACCCGCGAGATTCGCAAACTACAGGATGAAAAGGCTCTGCCCATCATTCTTTTGACTTCATTGGGCAGGCGTGAACTCGGCGCTGACGAATTGAACTTCTCCGCCTACTTGACGAAGCCACTCAAACCATCGGCTCTTTACGACGCCCTGGCTGGCATCTTCGCGAGGAACCTTATCGCCCCGAAACCTGAATCTACGATCAAAGCCAGCATGGATAAAGAGATGGCAAAGGAACATCCCTTGCGTATTCTGCTCGCGGAAGATAATCAGGTCAACCAGAAACTCGCCATCCGTATCCTTGAGCAGATGGGTTATCGCGCCGATATTGCCTCGAATGGCATTGAGGCAGTAGAATCCATCGAACGCCAGATCTATGATGTGATCCTCATGGATGTGCAAATGCCAGAGATGGACGGTCTTGACGCGACACGCAACATCCGCAAATTGCAGGCTGCGACCCAGCCTCACATCATTGCCATGACCGCCAATGCCATGGAAGGCGACCGCGAAATGTGTCTCGCCGCCGGGATGAACGATTACGTCAGCAAGCCAATCCGCGTCAATGAATTGGTGGAAGCGTTATTGAAAGCGGAAAGAAAGAATTGAGAGCGTAGACACGTAGACACGTAGACACGTAGACACGTAGACACGTAGACACGTAGACACGTAGACACGGAAACAAGAAAGCACGTTTTACTTACCTGTGTACCTATATTCTTGTTTACCTGTTTTCCAACACATCAAGCAACAAAAGGAATTTCACCTATGCCCGTAATAGATAAAACGACCTTCGACGAACTCAAGCAAATGTCTGGTGATGATTTCATCAACGAATTGATCGACACCTTTCTGGAAGATGCACCAAAAATGATCGCGGAAATTAGATCTTCCCACGCATCCAACAACGCCGAAACATTCCGGCGCGCGGCACATTCGATGAAATCCAATGCAGCGACGTTCGGTGCGAGTCAACTGGCGGCGTTGGCGAAGGAATTGGAAATGCTAGGGAAGGAGAACAAGCTTCACGAAGCCGGAGACAAGCTCAAAGCATTGGAAGAGGCGTATGCATCCGTACGCGATGAACTCAAGGGCTTGAAATCATGAAGTCTAGGCACGATCCCGGTCAGATGCTCGTGGTGGATGACAACCGCGTCAACCGTCTCCTGTTGACGCGTGCGTTGGAGCAGAACGGTCATCAGGTTGCCAATGCCGAGAACGGCAGAATTGGTTTGGAGATGTTGAGAGCCAAACCTTACGATGTGCTGCTGCTCGATATTGACATGCCCGAGATGAACGGCTTTGAGGTGCTCGAAGCTTTGTTACAGGATGAAGAACTGCGCTACCTGCCTGTGATCATGACTTCCGCTTCCGATGAACTCGACCGCGTAGTGAAGTGCATTGAAATGGGCGCAGAGGATTATCTCGTCAAACCGCTGAACCCAGTGCTATTGCGGGCACGCGTCAATGCCAGCTTGGAAAAGAAACGCCTGCGTGATGAACAACGCAAACTTTTCCGCACGTTTGCTACGCCGGCAGTGGCGGAACAATTATTGCGCGATGGTTTTACGCTCGGCGGCAAATACGTTACGGCTTCGATCATGTTCTGTGATATCCGCTCGTTCACCACGCTTAGCGAAAAACAGGAACCATCGGAGATCATCGAACTGCTCAACGATTATTTTGCCCTAATGTTCGACGCGATCACCGCCAACAGCGGAACAGTTAATCAGATGCAGGGCGACGGCTTGATGGCAATCTTCGGCGCGCCTGCCCATGATGAACATCATCGTGAGCAGGCTGTGAACGCCGCGCTTGAAATGGTTGAATTGCTAAGAGCCTTCAACGAACAGCGAGCCGTACAAAATAAAGAGGATGTTCGTATTGGCATTGGCATTGCGACAGGCAAGGTTATCGCAGGGTATACCGGCACACAGCATCGCGCCACCTATACCTGTGTTGGTGATACGGTGAATCTCGCGGCACGCATCGAGAGTCACACCAAGGTGGTAGGCAAGCCTATTTTGATCGATCATTACACACGTGAGGGAGTATCTGAGCAAACCCAGGTTGAAGATCTGGGGGAAGTGTTATTCAAAGGAAAACAACAGCCCATTCAAATATTTGCGGTGAATTCGTAACTACTCATCCATCATACAAATGTACTGACAACCAACAAGGATACTATTTTATAATCTTGCCCATGACATCTTACCGGTTTGGGATACGGAGCATTCCGTATCTTTTTGCTTTTATCACCGTTATCGCTTACGGATTACTTCTGCAGCATACAGGCTTTTATTGGGACGACTGGCCTTTTGCCTGGATCGCAAAATTTCTCGGCCCAAAGGAATTCATTCAAGCATTTACAGGGGTGCGCCCATTTCTTGGCCCGATCTTCTTTGTGACCACGAGTCTAATTCCACCCATCCCGATCTACTGGCAGATCTTTGCGCTTGTTATTCGCTTCCTTTCAGGGATTTCAGCCTGGTTTGCGCTAAGTCAGGTCTGGACTCATCATAAAAAGCAGGCACTGATCGCATCATTACTTTTTCTGGTGTTTCCAGGTTACAGCCAGCACTGGGTTGCCTTTACACATATCAATCAGGAATGGATTCCATTTATTTTTTATCTCCTGTCGTTTGGTTTTACAGCCCGTGCTCTGCGAAATCCGGATAAATTTACATCGAACACTATTTTGGCACTGGTCCTAACAGTTGCAGGTGTCTTTCCCACCGAGTATTTTATCGGGCTTGAGCCCATTAGATTCCTGTTCATCTGGGTGATCGTTGCTGAAGAAACTGACGCATTGCGACAGAGACTTTTCCAAGCAGTGAAACGCTGGTGGCCTTATTTGCTCGTTTGGCTTGCAAATGCTGCATGGCTGGCTTATTTCTACACAATCGGGTCGTACGATTCTTACAACGTTGAGATTGCCAGTGAACCGCTGAATTTATTACATCTGCCAGCAACACTGTTGGACGCTCTCTGGAAAGCAGGAATCTATGCTTGGGGACAGGTAATATGGCTAATTACTGATACGATCACTGCCCCATCATCCCTCGTCGCTGTGGGATTAATCCTTATTACTTTTATTCTTGTGTTGTTCTATCTTACAAACCTTGATACCACCTCCTCCAGAAGCAAAATATTCGCTCTCTCCGCTTTATTCATAGGCATTGTTGGAATCCTGCTTGGACGCATGCCATCCTTTGCAGCAGGTCTGCCATTGACATTGCAATCCAGCAATGACCGCTTCATGATCTCAATGATGCTTGGGGGCAGTCTATTTATTACGGGATTCATTGAATTGCTCATCAAAAATCCCCGCATCAAAACCTGGTGCTTTGCTTTGCTGATCGCATTGGGCGTTGGGCAGCAATTCTTCAATGCGAACATCTTTCGCCGTGATTGGATGAAACAGCAGGAGATTTACTGGCAATTGGCATGGCGCGTACCAGCATTGGAACCAAACACACTTTTGTTAACAGATCAACTGCCACTTGATTACGAAACCGATATCTCCATGACTGCCCCGATCAATTGGCTGTATGCTCCTGAATACACACGGTCCAACTTACCTTATGCTGTTATGTACTCTGAGATTCGTCTGGGCGGCACATCCTTGCCCGCATTGGAAGAGAATATCATGATCGATGTTGGGATCCGTACGGTTTGGTTTCATGGTTCCACATCCCAAACAGTTGTTTTTTTTATGCCTAAAAACGGATGTCTGCAAGTATTAGACGCAGCACAGGGAGAT
>Ga0210377_10000251_pt1 | contig 50973 bp, 42 predicted proteins | sample PLM4_65_b1redo_FD_155480 | JGI IMG/M metagenome (GOLD analysis project Ga0210377, IMG submission 155480) | Groundwater sediment microbial communities from an aquifer in East River, Colorado, USA - PLM4_65_b1 redo | ecosystem: Environmental > Terrestrial > Soil > Riparian zone | place: USA: East...
CGACCACCGAGGTGCTCGAGCAGCTCTACTCGCTCACCCACGCCGAGGCCGAGCTGGTGCGACTGCTCTCGGAAGGCCGCTCACTCGAGGAAGTCGCGGCGAAGCGCCGTGTCACGATGAACACCGTGCGCAGCCAGCTCAAGCAGGTTTTCTCGAAGACGGACACCAAGCGCCAGGGAGAGCTCGTGCGCCTGGTTCTGACGGGCGTCTCCTCGCTCCAGGACTGATGGAGATTCCCGGTGCGCCGGCTCACGATGGCCCGGAAGTCGGCTCGGACCCACCTGCCGCGAACAGGCGCCGCCCCGCGATGACCACGGCACCGAAACTCACCGAGAGCATCGCCGCGCGTCTGCGCAACGAGATCCTCGTCGGCACCTACAAGGCCGGCGAGCGCCTGCCGGCCGAGCGCGACCTCGCGAGCCGGCTCGGGGTGAACCGCGGATCGGTCCGCGAGGCGCTGAAGCAGCTCGAGCAGATGGGGCTCGTGGTGATCCGCCATGGAGACGGCGCGACCGTGCGCCACCTGCACGACGCGAGCATCGAGATCGTGCGCCACCTGCTGATCGTGAACGGGGTCGTGAACCGCCGGCTGCTGGAGCAGGTTCTCGACGTGCACGAGATGCTGGTGGCCGGGGCCGCGCACCTGGCCGTCGAGCGCGGCAGCCCCGAGGACCACCAGCGTGCGCGCGAGCTGCTGCGGAAGCTGATCGAGCCCGGCGTCTCCAACGCGGAGCGCGCGGCGTTGTTCGACGCGCTCGTCGACGTGATCACGGAGGCGAGCGGCAACCTCGTGGTGCGCCTCGTGCGCAACGTGATCCGCCCAGCGCTCGCCGAGCGCATGCTCGAGGTGCAGCGACGGCTCGCCTCGGACGCGCAGGGATTCGACGTACGCATCCGTGAGATCGATGCCGCGATCGAAGCCGGGGACGCTCCCGCGACCGCGGCGGCTGTGCGCTCGCTGGTGCGGGAGCGTCGCGAGCGGATGCTGCGAGCGCTCGACGCGCTCGAGTCGGAACGCGCGCTCGACGCCGCCCGGGTCCCCGACGCCGCTACAGGTTCTGCTTGAGCGCCGCGATGCGCTCCTCCAGCGGCGGGTGCGTCATGAACAGGCGCGCGATCCCGCTGCGCGCGACCCCCGACACGCCGAACGCCGAGAGCTGATCCGGCAGCGGCTGGGGCGCAGCGGCGGCCTGGAGCCGTTCGAGCGCCGCGATCATCTTGGGGGCTCCGGCGAGCCGCGCGCCCCCAGCATCCGCGCGGAACTCGCGACGCCGCGAGAACCCGAACACGATCATGCTCGCGAGGATGCCCAGCACCAGCTGCGCGGCGATCGAGGCCATGAAGAAGCCGGCACCGTGCCCTTCCTCGTTGCGGAACAGCACCCGATCGACGAACGAGCCGATCACGCGCGAGAAGAACAGCACGAAGGTGTTCACGACACCCTGGATCAGGGCGAGCGTCACCATGTCGCCATTCCCGATGTGGCTGATCTCGTGACCCAGCACCGCCTCGACCTCGTCCCGACGCATCGAGCGCAAGAGACCCGTGCTGACGGCGACGAGGGCCGCATCGCGCCGTGCGCCGGTGGCGAACGCGTTCGGCGCGTCGGATTCGAAGATCGCCACCTCGGGCATGCTGATGCCCGCGGCCTGCGCCTGGTGGGAAACCGTCTGGAGCAGCCAGGCCTCCGCGTCGTTCGCGGGCTGGCTGATCACGCGCGCCCCCGTCGCGCGCTTGGCCATCCACTTCGACAGCAGCAGCGAGATGAAGCTGCCGCCCATACCGAAGACGGCGGCGTAGATCAGCAGGGCGCGATGGTCGAGGCCGCCCCCTTGCTGATCGAGGATGCGATCCACTCCGAGCAGCCGCAGTGCGAGGCTCAGCACGAGCAGGATCGCGATGTTGGTGAGAACGAAGAGGAAGATGCGCTTCATGGGGGGCTCCTTTACGTCCGAGTCCGGCGCCGGACTTCCAAATTAGGCCCCGGCCCGCTTCGCGCAAGCCTCACGGCCTGGATGCGTCTCGCTCGCCTGCGGTTCCCCGCGCGCGGACCTGCGATCAGGTCTGCCCGTGGTTGAAGAAGCGCAGCTGCCAGTGATCGCGGTGCAGGTCGTGGCGCAGGATGTAGAGGCAGCCATCGTCGCCGCGCACGCGGAAGTCGCGGTGCGCCTCGCTCTCCCAGCAGTCGAGGACTTCCGCGACGCCGCGCATCCGACCGAGCCAGCCGAAGCGCACCGGCACCTCGCCGCGCCGCGGCTCGGGATCGCATTCGACGACGAGACCCGGCACCGGGACCCTCCTCGCTGCGTTGCACCGAGCGTACCACCGGCCGCCGGTGGAGCGAGCGCCCGCTCGATTCGCCCGCACCCGCTCCATCGCGGTAGATTCACCGCCATGTCCCAGGCCGATTGGATTCCCGGCCGGGCGACGCCGCAGGGAACGCGACGCTTCGAGGCCCGCTTCCCGGACCTGCCCGGCCACTTCCGCTGCCCGGACCGCCTCTGCGTCTCGAGCTTCGGGCTCGGAACGCGAGCCGGTGAGATCGGCGGCGGCGACGACCTGCTCTATCGCCAAGCCGTGCCAGAGCTGCTCACCGGTGGCGTGAATCTCTTCGACACGGCGCTTTCCGACCGCATGCAGACCAGCGAGCGCGCGCTCGGCGTATCCCTCGCTCGCGCGATTCGCGAGGGCGTGGCCGCGCGCGATGAGATCGTCGTCGTGACGAAGGGCGGGCTGCTCACGCCCGATCCCGATCTGGCGCGCAGCGCCGCCGAAGCGCGCCGCAACCTCATGGCCACGTATGTCGAGACGGGGCTCGTCCCGCCGGAGCGCCTCGCAGGCGGCGTCCTGTGCCTCGAGCCGGCGTTCCTGCGCGACCAGATCCTGCGCAGCCGACGCAACCTGCGGCTCGAGACGCTCGACGTCTGGTGCCTCGAACAGCCCGAGCTCGCGCTGCGGGAGTTTGGCGGCCAGGAGTTCCAGCACGTGATGTGTCGCGCCTTCGAGGCGCTCGAGCAGGCGGTCTGCGACGGACAGATCGCGGCGTATGGCCTGTGCACCTGGGATGGCTTGCTGCGCCCGCACAGCGACCCCGGCCACCTGTCCCTGCTCGATCTCTTCCAGTGGGCGCTCGACGTGGGCGGCGCCGACCACCACCTGCGCGCCATCCAATTGCCGTACAGCCTGGCGATGGCCGAGGCGCTGCGCCTGCCCTCGCAGCTCGGCCCTGCCGGCGGTATTGCGAGCGTGCTCGCGGCGCTGCGCGGCACCGGCAGCCTCGTGCTCGCGAGCGCACCGCTAGCGCAGGGGCGCGCGTTCGGGCGCCTACCAGACTTCGTGCGCGAGTACCTGGCGGGCCCGCGCAGCGACGCACAGCTGTGCCTGCAGTTCGCGCGCAGCAGCCCCGGGATCACGGCCGCGATCGTGGGCATGCGCGACGCCGCTCACATCGACCAGAATCTGGCGCTCGCGCGCGTGCCGGTGGCGAGCCCGGAAGCGATCGAGGCGCTGTTCAAGCGCGCGGGAGCGGGGCGTTGAAACCGCCCGAGCCCCCGAGGCATCCCAGGCTGGCGGGGGCACATCTGCGCCGGCGCGACCTGCTGCGCGGCGGCACCGGACTCGTGCTCGGTGCGGCAGCGCTCGCGCCGCGGCTCCCCGCGAGACCCCGCTGACCTAAACTGCCCGTCCTGCGCTGGAATGGGGGCCACGATGCCGGCGGTCCACGACGCTCGCGCCCGCCGCACGACGCCGCGCCTCACGGGCGCCATCACCCTCGCTCTCGTCGCGACGACCTTCGCCGTCTACGGGCGCGTCGCCGGGCACGACTTCGTCGAGCTCGATGACTGGAACGTGATCGTGCACAACCCGCTCGTGCGCGAAGGCGTGACGCCAGCGAGCGTGCTGCGCGCGTTTCGCGAGCCCGCGGAGGCGAACTGGGTCCCGCTGACGTGGATCTCGCTCCAGCTCGGCTACGCGCTGCACGGCCTCGCGCCGGCCGGCTTCCTGCTCACGAACGTCGCGCTGCACGCCCTCGCCAGCGTGCTGCTGTTCCACGCGCTGTTGCGCCTCACGGCTGCGGTCTGGGAGAGCGCCTTCGTCGCGGCCGTGTTCGCCGTGCACCCGCTTCACGTCGAGTCGGTCGCTTGGGCAGCCTCGCGCAAGGACGTGCTTTCGGGTGTGTTCTTCATGCTGACCCTGCTCGCATGGGCGCGCTTTGCCGAGCGTCCTTCGCCTGCGCGTTACGCGGCTTCCGCCCTCGCGCTCGCCGGCGGCCTGCTCTCGAAGCCCACGCTCGTGACGACACCCTTCGTGCTGTGGCTGCTCGACGTCTGGCCGCTCGGACGGCTCGCCGGGGCGTCCGGAGCGGTCGCGATCGCGCGCCGCGCTGCCAAGCTCCTGTTCGAGAAGCTCCCGTTGCTCGCGCTCGCGGCCGCGACCAGCGCGGTCGCGTACGCCGTTCAGAGCAACGTCGGCGCCACCGCGCAGGGCGAGCGTCTGCCCATCGCGCTGCGAACGATGAACGCGATCGACGCCTGCCGGATCTACCTCGCGCAGAGCGTCTGGCCGAGCGGCCTCGCGATCTTCTACCCCCATCCGCTCGATAGCCTCGGACTGCCGCGCGTGGCCGCCGGCGCGCTGCTGCTCGCGCTGCTCAGTGCGCTCGCGCTGGCCGGTGTCCGCAAGCGCCCCTACCTGCTCGTGGGTTGGCTCTGGTTCCTCGGCATGCTCGTTCCGGTGAGCGGTCTCGTGCAGGTGGGCATGCAGGCGCACGCGGACCGATACATGTACCTACCGCTGATCGGACTCACGCTGGCGCTCGCCTTCCTCGTCGCGGACGTCGTGCGCGAGCGACCCGCGTTGCGCGCGTCGCTCGCGGTCGCGGCGACTCTGACGCTCGCAGCGCTCGCGCTCGTGGCAGCGAGGCAGACCGGCTACTTCCGCAATGAGATCGCCCTGCACACCCGCAATGCGGACGTGACGGAGAACAACTTCGTCGCGCACCACCGCCTGGCGCATGTCCTGCAGCGCGCGGGACGTCTCGCCGAAGCCGAGCGCGAGTTCGGCATCGCGCTCGCCCTCCAGCCCAGCCGCGCCGATCTGCGCCTCGGCCTCGGGGACGTGCTGGCGCGCAGCGGCCGGGTCGAGGAGGCGATCGCACAGTACCGCCTCGCGATCGCCGCCGAACGGCGCAGTGCACGCGCCCATGCGAATCTCGGCATCGCGCTCGCCAGCTCCGGGCAGCTGTACGAGGCGAGGCTCCACTTCAAGCGCGCGCTCGCGCTCACGGCTCCCGGGCCGCAGGGTGCGGACGAGCGGGCGCGGGTGCTCTCTGCCCTGCTCGCGCTCTCCGCCAAGCGAGCCGCCGCCGGCCGCGAAGACGAAGCCGCCCGCTTGCGCGTGCTCCGGGCCGAGCTCGAGCGGCGAGCCTCGCGGTTCGACTGAAGTTGCTAGCCTCGCTCCTCCATGCAGAGCCCGCAGCCGCCTCACGACCTGGAGGCGCACCCGGACATACACATTCTCGATGTCGACGGCCGTGAATTCATCGTCGTTGGCACCGCCCACGTCTCGAGGGAATCCGCCACTCTCGTGCGCGAAGTGATCGAGCGCGAGCGTCCCGACCGCGTCTGTCTCGAGCTCGATCGACAGCGCTACGAAGCGCTCTCGAACCCGCAGCGCTGGGACACGCTCGACCTGAAGCAGCTGATCCGCAACCGCCAGCTCGCGCCACTCGTCGCGAACCTGATGCTCGCCGCCTATCAGAAGAAGCTGGGGGGGGCGCTCGGCGTGAAGCCAGGGGCCGAGCTGCTCGAGGCGGGCCGGGCGGCCGAGGGCCTCGGCATCCCGGTCTCCTTGTGCGATCGCGACGTGCGCGTGACCCTGCGGAGAGCCTGGACCTCGCTCTCGCTGTGGAAGAAGTCGCTACTGCTCTCCACTTTTTTGGCGAGCGTGTTCGAGCAGCCGCAGCTGTCCGAGGACGACCTGCGCGAGCTGCGCCAGCAGGACGTGCTCTCGCGCATGATGGCCGAGCTCGCCGAGTACCTGCCCGCGCTCAAGCGCGTGCTGATCGACGAACGCGACGCCTATCTCGCGCAGCGCATGCGCGAAGCGCCGGGCCGGCGCGTGGTCGCCGTCGTCGGCGCGGGCCACGTGAGCGGCGTGCTCGCAGCGTTGCGCGAACGCAGCCACGTGGGCCTCGCGGAGCTCGACCGCATCCCGCCGGTGTCGCCCGTCACCCGCTGGCTGGGCTGGGGCATCCCGGCCGGCATCGTCGCGGCGCTCGTCGTGATCGGCGTGACGCAGGGCGCGTTGGCCGCATTCCACGATCTGGCTTTCTGGATCCTCGTCACCGGCATCCCATGCATGCTCGGCGCGGCGGTCGCCTTCGCCCACCCAATCACGATCGTAGCCGCCTTCTTCACGGCCCCCGTGACGACGCTCTCGCCGGTGATCGGGGCCGGACACGTGCTCGCGCTCGTACAGGCCTGGGTGCAGCCTCCCGTCGTCGCGGAGTTCGAGCGCCTCGCCGAGGACGTCATGCGCCCGCTCCAGTGGTGGCGCAATCGCCTGCTGCGCATTCTGCTCGTCTTCATCCTGACGACTCTCGGGACCCTGCTGGGGATGTACGTCGGGGGCTGGGAGATCGTCACGGGGCTGTTCGGAGGACCGGGCGCGTGAGGCTGCGGTATCCTGCCGCCCGTTCCGTCCCGGCACCTTCTCCTCTCGAGGGTCCAGCCGCGATGACGAAGCTGCGCCGCCCGCTCACCCTCGCGCACGTGACCGGCGAGACCGGCTTCTCCGGCGGCGAGCTCCAGGTGTTCCTGCTGCTCGAGGGGCTGCGCAAGCGGGGACACCACAGCGTGCTGCTGTGTCCCCCGGGCAGCCGCAGCCAGCACGAGGCTGCACGGCGCGGGATCGAAGCGCGGCCGATCCGCACCGGCAACGAGTGGTCGCTGCGCAGCATGTGGGAGATGCGACGGGAGCTGCGGGCGAGCGCGCCCGACCTCGTGCATCTGCACACGGGCCGTGCGAACTGGCTGGGCGGCCTTGCGGCCTGGAATCTGGGGTTGCCGGCGCTCACGACCCGGCGCATGGACCGCGCCGTGAAGCGCAACGCCCGCACGCGCTTCATGTACTCGCGCGTCGTGCGACGCGCCGTCGCGATCTCGGACGCGGTGCGCGCACGGCTGATCGAAGGCGGCGTACCCCCGGCGATGATCCGCGTGATCACCAGCGCGGTCGACCCGGAGGCGCTCTATCCGCAGCTCGGCCGCGCGGCGATGCGCGCCCAGGCGGGGCTCGCGAGCCACGCGGCCCTGCTGCTCGTGGTGGCGGCGCTCGTTCACCGCAAGGGTGTCGACGTGCTACTCGACGCGCTCGCGCGGCTGGCCGATGACGGGCTCCGGCCCGCGCTCTGGATCGCCGGCCAGGGCCCCTCCCGCCCCGCGCTCGAGAAGCAGGCGCGCGAGCTCGGGCTCGACCACCAGGTGCGCTTTCTCGGCGAACGCAGCGAGATCGCGGACCTGCTCGCCGCGTGCGACGTGTTCATCCTGCCGTCTCGTCACGAGGGGCTCGGGGTGGCGGCGCTCGAGGCGATGGCGGCGGCACGTCCGATCGTGGCCACGCGCGTCGGCGGGCTGGCCGAGGCCGTGGTGGATGAGCGAACGGGCCTGCTCGTCCCTCCCGACGACCCGGCGGCGCTCGCGGGCGCTCTCGCCCGGCTGCTCCGCGATCCAGCGCTGCGCGCGCGGCTCGCCGCGCAAGGTCCCGCTCGCGTCGCCGAGGGGTTCGGGGCCGACGACCTGGTGGACGCCTACGAGGACCTCTACTTCGAGGTGCTCGCGGAGGCCGGGCGCTCGTGAGCCAGGCCCCGGGAACACGCTTGCACTCGATCGAGATCGTCGAGGACCGCACCGCCGACAGCCGCTGCGACGAGGGCTTTCTGCGCCTGCGCCGCTTGCGGCTGCGCAACCGCTACCAGGATGGCAGCCACTCTGCCGTGTATCCGTGCGATGTCCTGTCGCGGCCGGGAAGCGACGCGGTGGTGGCCGCGCTCTACGAGATCGACGGCGCCCGACGCGTGCACGTGCTGCTGCGCGACGCGCCGCGCGCACCCATCTACCTGCGCCACGCCAAGCGCTTCGTCCATCCAGATCCGCGCATCTATCTCTCGCTGATGGAGCTGGTGGCGGGTCTGGTGGAGGAATCGGACGGCGCCGGAGACCCGGGGTTGTGTCGACGTGCGGCGATCGAGGCGGAGGAGGAGGCGGGCGCGCGCGTGCGAGCGGAGGACTTCCGGGTGCTCGGCGGCGAGAGCTTCGCGAGCCCCGGCACCGGCGACGAGAAGCTGCGCTTCTGCGGCGCACCGACCGCGCTCGCGGCCGCGTCCGTTGGCAACGGAGACGGCAGCGTGATGGAGCAAGGCGCGCGGCTGGTCACGCTCGAGCTCTCCGATGCGATCGAAGCCTGCCGAACCGCAGCGATCCCCGACATGAAGACGGAGCTCGGCCTGCTGCGCCTCGCCGACCACCTGGGCTACCTCCCGCAGCTGCGCTGCTTCGTCGACGAGCTGCCGCCCGCTCTCGTCGCCCGCTACACCCGACTGGGCGTCGATCCGCGATCGTGAGCTCCCGCATGCACCCGGCCATCGCGCTGGTGGGAGCCGGCCGGCGGCGGCAGGGGCTCGGCCCCTTCGTCGCCCGGAATCTCGTCGCCGCGGGCGCCGAGATCCCGGGCTTCGTCGTGACCAGCGCCGCGAGCGCAGCGGCGGTGGCGCGCGAGTGGGCAAGCGATCTCGGCATCGAGTCGCGCGGCTACCTCGATCTCGCTTCCCTGCTCCGCTGCGAGCGCATCGATGCGCTCGCGATCCTCTCGCCGGCCGAGACGCACGCGCAATACCTGGAAGCGGCTCTCGAGGCAGGGCTGCACGTCCTGTGCGAGAAGCCGTTCGTATGGGGCTTGCCGCAGCTCGGCGCCACGGCGCGACGCCTCGCGCTCGCCTTCGAGTCGCGCGGGCTCCTGCTGTGGGAGAACTGCCCATGGCCGTATGTGCTCCCCGCCTTCGGGCAGCTGCATCCCGGCGTCCTCTCCCAGCAGCCGCGCCGCCTCGCGATGCGGCTGCAGCCTGCGTCGCGCGGCGCCCAGATGCTGGGCGATTCGGTTCCGCATGTGCTCTCCCTCGCGCAGGCGTTGCTTCCGGGCGGCCCCGGCCGCATCGAGAACCTGCGCTTCGCCGGCGGCGCAGCCGCGGCGGATGCGCTGGATCTGGCCTTTACCTATGAGCTTGGCGACCGCGCGCTCGGCGTCGAGGTCGAGCTGCGACGCAGCGAACGACACCCGCGCGAAGCCGCCCTCGCGATCGATGGACGGCGAGCGCAACGCCTGGTCAGCGCCGAAGGATACCGGCTATCCTTCGCCTCCGACGGCCGCACGGTGCCGCTGCCCGACCCGCTGACGCAGCTCGTCGCCGACTTCGTCCGCGCGCTTCCCTCCCCCGGCGAGCGGGCGACCGCGTCGCGCAGCCAGGAGATCGCGGAGCGGATGGAGCTGCTCGAACAGATCGTGGCGGGCTTCGCACTTCAGATTCGAGGGGAGGCTGGCCGCTGACGGATCCGATCCACGATTTCACCGCGAAGCTGCGGCAGCCCTCGCTCGCCCCGCAAGTCGAGGCCTATGTGCGCTGGCGTCGCGAGCTCGCGCATGCGCGCGCGGCGGGCCGGCCCGAGCCCGCGCCTCCCGACGTGGCGCCGATCTCGCTGAATCTCGACCTCACCACCGCCTGCAACTACCGCTGCGACCACTGTATCGATTGGGACATCCTGAACACGAAACACCGCCACGCTGACACGGAGCTGCGCGCCAGCATCCGGTCGCTCTGCGAGCGCGGTCTGCGTTCCGTGATCCTGATCGGCGGAGGCGAGCCCACCCTCTACGCGGGCTTCGAGAGCTTCGTACGCTTCGCGAAGGGGCTCGGGCTGCAGATCGCCGTGGTCTCGAACGGCGGCCAGGGTGACACGCTGCTCGCGGTCGCGGATGCGTTCACCCCCGGCGACTGGCTGCGGCTCTCTCTCGACGCGGGCAGCAACGAGCGGTTCCGGGCGATGCACCGGCCGGTGAGCCGCTCGCTCACGCTCGACGAGATCTGCGCGTGGGTGCCGCAGATCAAGCTGCGAAACCCAGGTCTGCGCATCGGGTATTCCTACATCATCGTGTGGCGCGGCGCCTCGCGCGATGGCGTCGCCCTGTACGAGAACATCGACGAGATCGTGCTGGCGACGCAGCGCGCCAAGCAATTCGGCTTCGACTTCATCGCGCTCAAGCCCGTGCTCGAGCGTGCGCCGGGCGGCGCCGAGGTGATGGATCCGGCCTCGGCGCAGGAGGAGCTTTCGCGCGTAGTGGACAGGATCCGCGGCGAGGTCGAGAAGGCCCAGCGGCTCGCGTCCGACGGCTTCAGCGTCCACGTCAGCACGAACCTGCGCGTGCTCGAATCGGGCAACTGGAGCGAGCTCACGCGGCAGCCGCGCACCTGCCACGTGCAGGCGCTGCGCCAGGTGCTGACGCCGCTGGGCCTCTACAACTGCCCGGCTCACCGCGGCGTCGAGCGCGCGCGGATCGCGGGCAAGGACGCCTTCGCCGACGCGGAGCGCACGCGGCGCACCGGGCTCGAGTTCGCGGCGTTGCTCGACCGCTTCGACGCGAGCTCGGAATGCCGCGAGGTCACCTGTCTCTACAACGGCGTGAACTGGTGGCTCGAGAAGATGATCGAGGACCCGCGCGAGGGCGTGGAGATCCCGCCCGGCGACGAGCGCCTCGACCACTTCCTCTGATGCAGCCGCGTCGCATCCTGGTGCGCCTGCCGAGCTGGGTGGGCGATGCCGTGATGGCGACGCCCGCGCTGCGCGCGCTGCGTGCGGCCCATCCCGACGCCTGGATCGGCGTCGAGGGTCGCCCCGCGCTGGAGGGTCTGCTCGCCGGGCTCCCGAGCTTCGACGCCTTCCTGCCCGACCCCTCGCGAAACACTCTTGCGCGCGTGCGCGCCCTGCGCGCAATCCATGCGGACTGGGCGGTGCTGCTCCCGGACTCGCCGCGCGCCGCGCTCGCGCCCTTCCTGGCCGGGATTCCGCGGCGCGCGGGCTACGCGCGCGATCCGCTGCGCCGTCTGCTCCTCACAGACGCGCTCGAGCCGCCGCGCGCCGACGGGCGGCGCGTCCCGATCTCCATGATCGAACGCTACCTGGCCGTGACGAGCCGCCTGGGCTGTCCCGAGCGGGGGACGCAGCTCGAGCTGCGCGTCGAGCCAGAGGCCGCCGAGCGCGTCGCGAAGGCCCTCGCGCGACGTGGCGGTCCGGAGGACGCGCGCGTGCTGCTGGTGACGCCCGGCGCGGCCTTCGGCTCGAGCAAGCTCTGGCCGCCGGAGCACTTCGCCCGCGCCTGCGACGCGCTGGCGCGCAGCCACGGCCTGCTCCCGGTGCTCGCGCCCGCGCCGGGCGAGCTGGCGATCGCGCGCGACGTCGCCTCTCGCATGAGCGAGCGCCAGATCGTCGTCGCGGAGCCCGAGGCGACGCTCGCCGAGCTCAAGGCGTGGGTCGCGCGCGCCAGCCTGCTGCTCACGAATGACACCGGACCGCGACAGATCGCGATCGCCCTCGAGCGGCCTGCGCTGGTGCTGATGGGCCCGACCGACCCCCGTCACACGGCGCACCATCTCGAGCGCCAGCGCGTGCTGCGCGAAGACGTGGCGTGCAGTCCCTGCCACCACCGCACCTGCCCCATCGATCACCGCTGCATGACGCGGATCACCCCGGAACGTGCGCTGGCCGCTGCCGCCGAGCTGCTCGCATGACGGCGCGCATCGTTCCGGATTATCGCGAGCTCGCAGCGCTGCTCGAGCCGGCGCGCGGGCGCGGCGCGCGCGTCGCCCTCACCAATGGCTGCTTCGACGTGCTGCACGTCGGACACGTCCGTCTGTTGCGCGGAGCGCGCGCGCTCGCGGATCTGCTCGTGGTCGCGCTCAACAGCGACTCCTCGGCGCGCGCCAACAAGGGCGATGGACGGCCGTTGGTTCCGCTCGTCGAGCGCATGGAGCTGCTCGCCGCGCTCGAGGGCATCGACTACGTCACGAGCTTCGGCGAGCCGACCGCCGCCGCGTTGCTCGCGTGCTTGCGGCCCGAGATCCACGTGAAGGGCACCGATTGGACTGCGGACACGGTCCCCGAGCGCGACGTGGTGCAGGGCTACGGCGGCCGCGTCGTGATCGCCGGCGACCCGAAGACCCACGCGAGCTCGGATCTGATCCGCCGCCTGCGGGCTTAGCAGGCTGCGGAAGAACGCGCGCGTAACTGGGTCGGGGGCGGGGGGTGGGCGGAGGCGAAATCAAGCGCAGCCGGCCCGCAGGATGACCGGTTCCTCGACGCCACAGAATTGAGTTCTGGCACGCGATCGCGAAAAGAGAAACGGCGAGCCATTCGCCGTAGCCCACCCCCCGCCGCCTCCCTCCGCTCGCTCGTCGAATGTCGGATCGGGGTTAGCGGGGCCCACCGCCTTCGAGGGGGACGGGGTTCTTCAAGCGAGGCGCGGAGCCGGCCGATCCATACCGGGCGGAAACCCGCGTCTGGACGGCGATGAACGCGTACGTCTTGCTGGTGGCCTCGGCCGCGCTCATCTCCGCCCTATGCGCGGGCGGGATCCTCGCGCGCGATCCCCTGGGTCGCGCGAGCCGGCGCGGCTGCCTGCTGCTGCTCGTCTCGGCCTATTGGGCGATCTGCGAGGTGGCCTGGAACCTCGCGCCGAATCGCGCCACGGCCCTCACCTGGGTGCGCGCTTCGGCCCCTGGCTGGCTGTTCCACGGTCCAGTCGTGCTTCAGCTCTTCCTCGAGGCCGAGGGCGGGCCGTGGCCCCGCCTGCGCCGGCTCGTGGTGCCCCTCTACGCCGCCTCGCTCGGCTTCCTCGCGATCACCTGGTTCACGCCGTGGATGGTCCGCGACGTGGTGCGCACGAGCTGGGGCTGGGGCTACGTGGTCGGCCCCGTACACCCCATCATGTTTGCGGTCACGATGCTGGGGATCGTCGCGGCGCTCTTCCTCGTGAGGCAGCTCTTCCGCAAGCTCTCCTCCCCGGCCGAGCGGCGGCAGCGGCCGTGGGTCGTGCTCGGGATCGCGGTGCCGATCTGCGCGGCGTCCGTCACGGATGTCCTGCTCCCGTGCCTCGGGTTCCAGCCGCCGCGTTTCGCGACGAGCGCGATGGCCTTTCTCGGCGCCCTCGCGCTGTGGAACATCCTGCGCTTCGGGCACTCGCTGCTCACGCCGGGAACCTTCGCCGAGCAGATCCTCGCGACGCTCCCAGACGGTGTCGCGCTCCTGCACCCGGACGGCCGCATCCGCTCGGCGAACCCCGGCCTCGCGAGCATCAGCGGCTACCCGGCCCAGGATCTCGTCGCGATGGGGGTCGAACGCCTGCTCACGAGCGAGCTCGTCGGAAGCGAGGCTGACGCGGTCGAGCGCGTGTTGATCCGCGCCGGCGGCGAGCGCATCCCGGTGTCGATCGCCACCTCCGAGCTGCGCGATCGGCAGGGGTATCTACTCGGCCGTGTGCTGGTCGTGCGCGACCTGCGCGACGTCGCGCAGTTGCGCAGCCGCCTGATCATGTCTGCGCGGCTGGCCGCGGTGGGCGAGCTCGCCGCCGGCATCGCCCACGAGATCAACAACCCGATCGCGTTCGTGCGCTCGAACCTCTCGCAGCTCGCGAGCCACTGGAAGACGGTGAAGAGCGAGCTCGCAGACGCGGGCCGGGCGGAGGCGCAACGCGAGCTGCTCGCCGAAGGCGAGGAGCTGATCGAGGAATCCGTCGAGGGCGTCGACCGCGCGGCCGAGATCGTGCGCGGCGTGAAGGGCTTCTCTCACGCCGGCCAGCAGGTGCGCGAGCCGACCGATCTGAACCAGCTGCTCGAGGACGTGCTGCGCATGGCTGCGGCGCAGCTCCGCGGCCGCGCCACGGTCGAGCGCTACTACGTGGAGCTGCCCGCTGTGCATTGCGTTCCCCAGGAGCTCAAGCAGGTGTTCTTGAACCTGATCGTGAATGCAGGACAGGCGATCGGGGACGGCGGCACGATCCGCATCGCGACCGAGGCCCGCGGCGGGTTCGTGACGGTGAGGGTCGAGGACGATGGCTGCGGCATCGCGCCCGAGAATCTCGAGCGCATCTTCGATCCTTTCTTCACCACCAAGCGCGTGGGAGAAGGCACGGGCCTCGGCCTCGGCATCGCCTACCACATCGTGCGCAGCCACGGCGGCGAGATTCGCGTCGAGTCCGAGGTCGGGCGCGGCAGCCGCTTCCGGGTCCGCTTCCCGATCGCGTCCGGTTGAGCGGCTACTCGAGCAGGCGGCGTTCGAGGCGCGCGACGGCGGCGTCGGGGACGCCGATCTCGTGGACGTAGGCGCGCATCGAGCCATATTTGGCGCGCACGCGCTCGAGCAGCGCGATCATCGTCGCGGGCTCGGCGTGCAGCGTGTCCGGCGGCAGGTTCTCGAGCATGCTCTGGTAGCCCTCGCTCGCCATCAGGCGGGCGATGATCGCGTCGAGGTTCTGCTGCGTGGCCGCGTAGTCGGCGACGATGATCTCGTCTGAAACGCCGAGCAGCCCCAGCAGCACCGCGGAAACCACGCCGGTGCGATCCTTGCCCGCTGCGCAGTGGTAGACCGCCGGCGCCTCGGCGTCGGCGAGCGTCGCGAGCACGCGCGCAAGCGGCCCCTTGGCGTGCTCGGTCATCAGGAAATAGCGATCCGAAAGACTGATCCGATCGCCCAGGTCCGCGCTCACCGCACCCGCGCCGTCGAAGAGCGGCAGGTGGTGGATGCGCAGCGCCTCGGCGGCGAGCCGGCCGCGCCCGTCGATCGCGATCTCCCCGCTCGAACGCAGGTCGACGACGTGGCCGATGCCGAGCTCGCCGGTGAGACGGTCGACATCCTGGGGTGTCAGCAGGTGCAACGCATCGCTGCGGAAGATCACGCGCCAGCGCAGCTGCGCCCCCTCGCGCGTCGGATAACCGCCGAGATCGCGGAAGTTGTGACAGCCCTCGAGCTCGACGTGACGCTGCATCAGGCGATCACGAAGCCGGCGAGCCGTTCGAGCTCCTGCGGGCGATGGATCACCACGTAGCCGCGCTCGAGCGTGATCAGCCCGGTTTCCGTCCAGGCGCGCAGCTGCTTGTTGATGCTCTCGCGCGTCGCTCCCACCAGGTCGCCCCACTCCTCCTGCGAGAGCTTCAGGTCGATCCGCACGCCCTCGGCGAGCCGCTCGCCGTGCGTGCGCGCCAGGTGCACGAGCTTCTTCGCGAGGCGCACCGGCAGGTTCAGGAACTGCGTGTCCTCGACGAGCTCGCTCACGTGCTTGAGGCGCTCGGCGAGCACCGACAAGAGCTCGATCGCCGCCTCGGGGTGGCTGCGCAGGAACGCGAGGAATTCGCGCCGGTCGATCACGAGCAGCTCACAGGGCGTGATCGCGCTGACGGTGGCGGTGCGCTGCGGCCGGCCGAGCAGCGCGATCTCGCCGAACACCTCGCCTTCACCGAGGATGCTGAAGACGACGTCGTCGCCTGCTTCGGACGTCGTGAGCGCTTTCAACGTGCCGCGGATCACGACGTAGACCTGCGTGCCCTCGTCACCCTTGTGGAAGAGCTGCGCGCGGGCGTCGAGCCGGGTGGTGCGCGCGACGGAGATCAGCGCGTCGAGGTCCTGGTCCGAAAGCGCCGAGAACAGCGTCACGCTCCCGATCAGTCGGCGCTTCTCGTCATGCGTGAGCGGCGGCACGCGCAGAGCATACCCTCCGATCGCGAAGCACGGGTCGGGGTCGCGCCGCGGAAAGCCTCAATCTTCGCGGCGGCCTGCCGATTCGAAGGCCCATGCCCGCTCGAGCCGCCGCCCGCCGGACCGTCGCCTCCTACGTCCCGCCCCATGCCTTCGCGCCCCGTGCCCGCGGGGTGCTCGCCGGCCTCGGCTACCGCATCGTGCCGGTCACCACCCAGGGACGCTTCGCGGACGACCGTTGGGAGCCGGATTTGCGCATCGTCGACGAGCGCCATCTCGACAAGCTTCCGGACGAGAACTACCTGCCGCGCACGCCGGTGATCGTGCTGACTGGCACGCAGCCGAGAAGCCTTTCCGATCCACGCGTGATCGGCTGCGTGGAGCGCCCGGCGAGGGTCGATGCGCTCTACCCGCTGCTGCAGAAGGCGCTCGAGCCGACGCCGCGGCGCTCCGCGCGCGTCTCCACCCTGCTGCCGGCGCGCTGCACGCGCGCGGACCGCCGCTGGGTCGGCGCCGTGCTCTCGCTCTCGCGAGAAGGCTGCCTGTTCCGAACGCTCGAGGCGATGCCGCCGGGGCTCGAGCTGAACCTGATCTTCCCGCTGCCGCTCGGCCGCATGGTGTCCACGCGTGCCCGCGTGCTGCGCCAGCACGGCGAGCAGGTCGGCATGGCCTTTACCCACCCGCCCGCGCAATCCAGCCGCGCCATCAGCGAGTACGTCGAGGGCCGCCTCGCGATCCTCTGATACTCTCAGGTTCGTTTGAGCTTCGCTCGGCTCCGCCTCGCTGCGCGGCCGCTCCAGAACGCGCGGCCTTGCAAGCGGCGCGAAGCGCCGCGCGCAGCGAGCCGAAGGCGAGCGAAGTCACAAGACTGGAGGCGCGCATGAAGCTGGGATTGATGGTCGGCTATTGGATGGGCGGGCCGAGCGATCCGATCGAGACGGTGCTCGAGGCCGAGCGCCTGGGCTACGACTCCGTGTGGACCGCCGAGGCCTACGGCTCGGACGCCTTCTCGCCGCTGTGCTGGATCGGCGCGCGCACCTCGCGCATCAAGCTCGGCACTGCCGTGATGCAGATCTCCGCGCGCACACCCGCATGCGTCGGGATGACCTCGATGACGATCGATCATCTCTCGCACGGGCGGCTGATCCTCGGCATCGGCGTGTCGGGCCCGCAGGTGGTCGAGGGCTGGTACGGCCAGCCCTTCCCGAAGCCGCTCGCGCGCACGCGCGAGTTCGTCGAGATCCTGCGCCTCATCCACCGCCGCGAGGCGCCGCTGCGCTACGACGGCGAGCACTACCAACTGCCGCTGCGGGGCGGCGCGGGGCTCGGCAAGCCCCTCAAGCTGATCACGAAGCCGCTGCGCTCGCACATCCCGATCTACATGGGTGCCGAGGGCCCGAAGAACGTGAAGCTCGCCACCGAGATCGCGGACGGCTGGCTCCCGATGTTCATCCCGCCGTCGCGCATGGGGCTCTACACCGATTCGCTGCGCGGGGCGAAGCCCGAGTTCGACATCGCTTCGACGTGCTCGGTGATCCTCGGCGACGACGTCGAGAAGGCGCTGCTGCCGATCAAGATGAGCCTCTCTTTCTATCTCGGCGGCATGGGTGCGAAGGAGAAGAACTTCCACCTCGAGCTGATGGAGCGCATGGGCTACGGCGAGGCCGCCCACCGCGTGCAGGATCTCTTCCTCGCGGGCAAGCGCGGCGAAGCGGTGGCCGCGGTGCCGAACGAGCTGGCCGACGAAATCGCGCTCGTCGGCCCCCCCGAGCGCATCCGCGACCGCCTCGAGATCTGGAAGGCGAGCCCCGTGAAGACGCTGCTGCTCGGCACCCAGGATCCGAAGGCCCTGCGCCTGATGGCGGAGCTGCTGCTCTAGCGGGGTGGTCGAGAACGGCGTGCAGATACGCTTCCAGCGTCGTTCGTCTTCACGAAAGGTCGATTCCTCGAAGTCCTCCGCTCACCCTCGCGCGTGACGCGGCCGCACCGGCAGATCCGCGAGCGTCCCGGCGACCTCCGGCGGTTCGCAGGGTCCAGCCCAAGAACGCGTGCCACCGTGAACGCCTCGCTTCGTCAGTGCGTGAACGCGAAGGCTCGATCACTCGTGATGGCGCCTGCAGGAACAGGGGAGTCCGACACACGGGTCGCATCGCTCCGGGTGCGATGCCGGAGAACAGACCCGCCCGCACGGTCGCCAGCGAGGGCACTCGGTCGACCTCTGCACACGCGGCAACCCACTCGATTCACGAAGACGCGGAGGACGCCTACACACCGCGATCGCCGGAGCGGACGCCGCTGTACCGCGTCGTTCGCGAACAGCTCGAGCCTTTCCTCGCACGCGCACGAACCCGAGAGCAGCCGGCGCCGCGATTCATCGAGCAAGAGCTTCGGGCCTTCCTGCGCTGCGGCATCCTCGCCCACGGTTTTCTGCGTCTGCGCTGCGACGAGTGTCGTCACAACCGCCTTGTGCCGTTCTCGTGCAAGCGCCGTGGCTTCTGTCCTTCCTGCGGCGGCCACCGCATGGCCGACACCGCGGCTCACCTCGTGGATCGTGTCCTCCCCTCGGTGCCGGTTCGCCAGTGGGTGCTCACTCTCCCATACCCACTTCGCTACCGCTGTGCATACGATGCCAAGCTCACGAGCGAAGTCCTTCGCGCGTTCCTCCGGGCGCTCTTCGCGCAGCTGCGGCGGCGCGTTCGGCGACAATGGGGCGCCCTTGCCGAGCAGTGCGGCGCCGTCACCTTCGTCCAGCGCTTCGGCTCGGCGCTGAACCTGAACCTTCATTTCCACACGTTGGCTCTCGACGGCGCCTATGCGCACGCCGCCGGTCACGAGGAGCCGCTCCTCGCGCCACATTCAACTGATGAACGACCCCAAGCGCCTGGCTCGCACAGGAGGAGATTTCGTCCAGCCGCTGAACCTCCGGACGACATTCGTGAACTACCTCTCGCCCACGTCCATCTCGATTCGCCCGGACTTCCCGTGGCAATCGGCCCGACCGCGCGCAACCGTGGAGAGATTTCCGGAGACGCGGTTGGACTACGTCGAGGAATACGCGAGTCTGACCGTGACGAACCCGATCTGGCTGGTTCTGACGCTTCTGGGCAGTGTCCTGATCGCGCGTCGCGCCTCGATGCGGCCCAACCCGTTCGCCAGGTTCCGGCCCATCCTGATCGGGGCGGCGGTGGGTGGCTCGAGCATCTTCGTCGTCGCTTGCATCACGCAGCGATACCTGCATGACCTCTTCCCGCCGTTCGTGATCGCGGGGGCTGTGGCTTGGCAGGGTCTCAGCCTGCTCCTGAAGCCACGGACGAGTCGGTGGGCCGTCGCCGCGCTCTCGCTGCTTGCCGTGCTGGGTCTCCATGCGAACATCGCAGTGTCACTCTCCATGCGCCGGTGGATTTGAAGCGCCCGGCCGGCGCCCCCCGATCAGCATCGCGGGCGAGATGACCCAGCCGGTGATGCGATGGACCACCGACGCCGCGAAGTAGAGCTGGCGGGCCCGCGGGTCGCTCGGTCCGTGGGAGAGCGGCGGGCTCGGCCAGCCGCGGACGTCGGTGAAGCCGATCGCGCTCAGCCGACCGATCAGGAACGAGCGAGAGAACGAGTAGAGGTGCTCCGGGTTGTAGAAGCGGATCTTCGTCGCGCGACCGCCGCGGATGCGACGCCACACGCGCCGCAGCGCCTCTCCGGCCCGGATCCAGGCCAGGCGGTTCGGTACGCGGATCAGCACGGTCCCGCCGGGTGCGACGAGCCGGGGGAGCAGGCGCCAGACCGCCGGCAGATCGGGCTCGTAGTAGAGCACGTCGCTCATGACGACCACGTCGAAGGCTTGGCCGAGGGCCTCCAGCGTCGCGAGCCCCCCGCAGACCGAGCGCAGGCCGAACTCGCGGGAGGCCGCGTCGCATGCCGCCTGGGACAGGTCGTTCAGGACGAGCGAGAGGTCGGGGCGGCGGCGCCGCACCGCATCCAAGAGATGGCCCTTCGCACCGCCCACGTCGAGGATGCGCGCGCCGCGCGACGCTCGCTCGTCGATCAGCCCCGCGAGGTGCGCGAAGATCGCGGCGCGCCGCTCGCAGAAGTAGTCGTCATCCTTGTACGCCGACTCGAAGTGTCCACGCACGACCTCGGGATCCAGACGCACATCGGCGTAGGCCAGGCCGCAGCGGGCGCAGCGCCTCAGTCGGAAGAGCGTGCTGTAGTAGACGTACTGACCGACCTCGCGGGAGGCGGCCTCTCCGCAATCGGGACAGCCCCGGAGCGGCTCGGCCGAGACGCGCTCGAAATGCTGGGTGCGGGCGTAGTCCAGCCACGCTTCGGGCGCGTCGAAGCCGACGTTGCGGCGCAGGAGCTCGAGCCAATGCTCGCGGTCCTGCTGGCTTGCGGGCACAGCCTCGCCTGCCGGGCGTGCGGTCGAGCCGGAGCGTTCCACCCGTGCATCCATACCGTGGAAATGCGCTGGCTGTCGAGCCCATGGGGCTTCGCCGACGCCTCGAGCGGACCGTGCAGCGTCTACGCGCCTGCCGCGAGCCGCGGCCGGGTGGCGCGGAACAGCGCGAGCGGGATCTTCCAGTCGTGGTTCGCTGCGACGTCGAACGCGGCCCTCACCTCAGCCGGCGCGGCGTCCATCAGGCGGCGGAGCTGCGCTCGCTCGGGCTCGGGGGTGTTCATGCGCGCGGTCCAGTCGTCGAAGTCCAGGCAGGTCGGGAACGTGCGCAGGTGACTGCCGTCGAGGCCCACCTCGCGGAACCACGCGAGCCACTCCGAGACGCGGTAGTTGCGCACGTGGGACGGATCCCGGAGCCCGCTACGGAGGGGTAGCTGACAGAATGCTGCTTCTCGGACGTCCCGAGAATCCAGCTTGAATCACCTTCCTCTTCCGGCCTCCAAGATGGGGCTCTACGCCGATTCGCTGCGCGGGGCGAAGACCGAGTTCGACATCGCGGCGACCTGCTCGGTGATCCTCGGCGACGACGTCGAGAAGGCGCTGCTGCCGATCAAGATGAGCCTCTCCTTCAATCTCGGCGGCATGGGCGCGGAGGAGAGGGTCCCCCGGAGCGCATCCGCGACCGCCTCGAGATCTGGAAGGCGAGCCCCGTGAAGACGCTGCTGCTCGGCAGCCAGGATCCGAAGGCCCTGCGCCTGATGGCGGAGCTGCTGCTCTAGCCGGGTTCACTCGGGCAGTCGTGCGCCCGCCGCAGCGGCTTGGGCGGTGACGCAGTTGACGTAATCGGGCGCCAGCGCATTGGCCGGATGGCTCGCCGTCAGCTGCCCGATGAAGGGCGGGTGGATCGAGTAGCCGAGCAGCTCCTGGAGGCGCACCGGCATCTGGCGCGCCACCTCCTGCGGTACGCCGAGGATGAAATTCTCCTGCGGCCGCGCCCATGGCTGGCAATACTGGTTCGAGAACGCGCAGCGCGGCGCTGCGCTGCGGTTGCTCCCGCCGCGATGCACCAGCGTGCCGGAAAATACGATGCAGGCACCGGCCGGCATCACCGCGCTCTGCGCCTGCTGTTCCAGCCGCGCGTCGGCCGCGGCGCCGTCGCCCCCGCCGGTGAACGAATACATCTCGGCGCGGCGCGTCTCGTCCCAGAGGTGGCTGCCGGGAATCAGGTTGGTGCCGCCGTTCGCTTCGGTGAATGCATCGACCGCGACGATGGTCGAGAGCGAAATCATCGGGCGCGGATGCGGCAGGTGGTGAAACGAGTCGTCGCTGTGGAACGGCTGCGGCGTCTCGCCCGGGTTGATGCGGATCGCCTGCGACGCGGTGAGCAAAAAATTGGGCAGCAGGAAGCGCTCGCACAGGGCGAGGATGCGCGCATCCTGCACGATGTCCCAGAACACCCGCGCGCGCGCCACCAGCGTGTAGACGCGCTCGGTGCGCATGCCTTCAAAGTCGTTGCGCCCGACGTGCGTGTCGAGGTACAGCGCCAGCACGCGCCGCACCTCGTCGAGCCGGGCCGGGGTGAGGAATTCCTCGATGATGGTGTAGCCGTCGCGCTCGATGGCGGCGCCATGCCCGGTGAGGTCGAAAGTCATGCTTGCCGTTTCCGCTCGACCAGAGTCGACAGTGTAGCGGCCTGCTACGGAGGAAGAAGACAGAACGGTACTTCTCGGACGTCAGGAGAATCCAGCTTGAATCACGTATCCTCGTTGCAGCCCATGCGGGATCGGGAGGTCGATGACCTCGTTCACGGGTCGCTGCTCTGGCGTGTGCGCTCGCGAGATCACGAGCCTGCTCGGCCTCGTCGGAGCGTGCGCGCTGATCCTCGGGCTCTGTCTCGCCTCGGCGAGCCCGGCGACCGCGAAGGCCGCTGCGGGCCCGAGCTGCCAGGCCTCCCAGCTCCGCGCTGCCAGCCGCTTCATGAAGGCGGATTTTCAATGCTGGAGCGCTCATCACAAGAATCCATCCGCTGATCCGACGGAAAGCAAACTTCTGGGTTGCCTTGCGAAGGCGGACGCTGAGTTCGCGAGCGCCTACCTGAAGAGCCTCGACGCGGCGGGCGCTGGGGTCTGCGAAATGGAGACTCCCCTCGACGAGCTCCTCCCGAGCCTGCGAGTCGACGTCGACACCCTCGTGTTCGCGATCTCGCAGGATTTCGTGGGGACGCTCAAGGGCGAGCGTGCGCTCCATGCCGCGCTGCTGAGCGCGACGGGGACGGCGCTGGCCGCTGCGCTGAGCGCGGAGAGCCAGGACGCGAAGCAGGCCGATGAGGCCAAGCGCCGGGACTCGCGCAGCCAGGCCCGCTCGAAGCTCCTCTCGGCCTTCACCAAGGCGCAGGCCAGTGCGGCCGCGAGCGGGGTCGTGTACGGGGGCCTTCCTGCAGGAGGCGTCGCGAACGAGGTGGATCGAATCGCGGACGAGCAGGCTGCGTTGACCTCACCGCCCGGTGACACCTCGTACAGCATCGGCGGGACGATTCGAGCCGCGGACGGATCCGTGATCGACTCGGACGTGAACGACCCGAATGCGGGCACGCTCTCGAACGACACGCCCGCGCTCGCCCAGGAGGTGCCCGTGCCCGCGTCCGTCGGCGGCTACGTCAACCTCGCGGGCGCCGGGCCGGCTGGAAACTCGCGGACCTTCGGCGACGTCTCGGACTTCTTCCGCGTATCCCTGAGCGCGGGTCAGCTGGTGAACCTGCGCTTCGGCGACCCCTCGGCCGCGGACATCGACCTGTGCCTCTACGCGCTCGGGAATCCGGTCACACCGATCGATTGCTCGCTCGGATCCAGCGCGACCGAGCAGCTGTCTGCGCCGTACTCGGGCTCCTTCTACGTGGAGGTCTACCCGTGGTCGGGTTGCGGCTGTGGCTCGAGCTATGTGCTCACCTTGGGGCAGCCGTTGCCCGCGGCCGGCCCCACGGGCGTTCGCCTCAGCGACGAGTTCCAGTCGGGCGAGCTCATGCTGACGCTCGAGAGCAACGCCGTTGCCGCAGGCGCCAGGACGCTGGGCGCAAGCGCCCTCGCAGCCAGTTTTGGGATGCGCGCCATCGGCGGGGCGCCCGATCGGGAGATGCTCTTCCAGCTGCCCGACACAGCGGAGGAGCGTGCGAGAACGCTCCAGACCCTCCAGAGCTCCGGCGCGGGCGCTGCGCTGGACGGGCGCTTCGAGGGGCTTTCGGGCACGCAGCGGGAAAAGCTCGACACGCTGCTCGCCTCGAAGGGGCTGCACCGTAGCGCCGACGTCGCGCTCGCCGAGCCCAACTTCATCCGACATGCGCTGACCACGCCGAACGATCCGCTCTACGGACTCCAGTGGCATTACCCGCTGATCAATCTACCGGCCGCCTGGGACCTCACGACCGGCAGCGCGAGCGTCGAGGTGGCGGTGATCGACACGGGCGTGTTGCTCGGCCACCCGGACCTCCAGGACCAGCTCGCGCCCGGCTTCGACTTCATCTCGAATTCATCCACCGCGCTCGACGGCAATGGCATCGATTCGAACCCCGAAGACCCTGGAGATGGCGGCGGTCTGGGCCCGTCGAGCTTCCACGGCACCCACGTGGCCGGGACGATCGGAGCGAAGACCCAGAACGCTTTCGGCGTCGCGGGGGTCGCGTGGAACGTCACGCTGGTTCCGCTCCGGGTGCTCGGGTTCGGCGGGGGCACGGAATTCGACATCCTGCAGGCGGTCCGGTACGCGGCGGGCCTCGCGAACGACTCGGGCACGTCGAACCAGGTCGACGTGATCAATCTGAGCCTCGGAGGCTCGGGCTATAGCCAGACCGCCCAGAACGTGTTCGATCTGGTGCGCAGCGCTGGCGTCATCGTGGTCGCAGCCGCCGGCAACGACGGCTCGAGCCAGCTCTTCTATCCGGCGTCGTACGACGGCGTCGTTTCCGTGAGCGCCGTCGACCTGCTCAAACAGAAGGTGTTCTATTCGAGCTTCGGGCCGGCGGTGGACGTCGCGGCGCCGGGCGGTGACGCCTCCGCGGATCGCAACGGGGACGGCTATGTGGATGGTGTCTTGAGCACGCTCAAGGACGAGATCTCCGGTCTGTTCAACTTCCGCTTCTACACCGGAACGTCGATGGCGGCGCCGCACGTGGCAGGCGTAGTGGCGCTGATGAAGGCCGTGAAGCCGACCCTAACTCCGGCCGAGTTCGACACCCTCCTCGCGGGCGGCAGCCTCACGACGGAGCTCGGCGCGGCGGGTCGGGACGATTTCTTCGGGCACGGTCTCATCGACGCGCGCAAGGCCGTGGAGGCCGCGAGCGCCTCGGCTCCGGGGACGAATCCGATCCTGCTCGTGAGCCCGACGGGCCTGAATCTCGGAACGGCCGCCACGCAGGCGACGTTCCAGGTGGCCAACGGCGGTGGAGGCACGCTGTCGGTGACGGCCGTGACCGAAGACCAGCCGTGGCTATCGGTGGCCGCGACCGCGGTCGATGCGAACGGCCTCGGCAGCTACCAGGTCACGGTCGATCGCACGGGACTCGCGCCCGGCACCTATTCCGGAGCCATCAGCGTGCAGACGTCCACGGGTAGCAGCTCGGTCTCGGTCGTGATGGCGGTGGTGACGGCAGCCACGAGCGCGAACGCCGGCTTCCACTACGTTCTCTTGATGGATCCCGATACGCTGGTATCCGTGGCCCAGTTCAACGTGGCGGCCGTCGACGGGCTGTACGCCTACGAGTTCACGCATGTTCCGGCGGGATCCTACTTGCTCGTCGCCGGCAACGACTCCGACAACGACTTCTACATCTGCGGCGCGGGCGAAGCTTGCGGCGCGTATCCGACCCTCGGAAGCCAGGAATTCCTCCAGGTCACGAGCGACCGGTCCGACCTCGACTTCGTGACCGGCTTCTTGCAGACCCTCAGCGGCTCGGCCGCTGGCGCAGCTACTCCCGCTGACAGGAGCGGACTGCCACGGCTGCGCAGCAAGCAGCTGAGCCCCTGACCCACTGCTCGTCCGGGACTCCCCGACATCCGGACGGCGCGAAGCGCGCTCAGCCCGTCGCGACGATGCGGTAGTCCTCGCGCGGGAGTCCATCGCGGTCGACGCGAAACCGGACGCAGTCGACTTCAACAGGAAGAGACCTCCAGGCGCAGCTTGCGCGGCCCTTCCGACAGGCCCGCCGCGAACTCAGAGAGCCGACGGCGCCGTCGCTCTGAAGGACGAGGACTTGAAGCTCAGCACCCCCGTGCGGGTCGCCCTCGCCGACGAGTTCCTGCGCCACATGACGTCGCGGCGCGAGGTCGGGGGCGTGGAGGCCGGGCTTGCTCGAGGCGTCGAAGAGATCGCCGTCGGTGAAGTGCTCGAGCACGTGACCCACGGATCGCGCCAGTCGTCGAAGACCTGGCTGCCCAGGATGTGGCGGCCGACGCCGGCGTGGTGCGTCCAGCCCGCGGCGCGCAGGAACCCGAAGCACGACCCGTACCGCTAGCTCGAGACGTTGGAGGGGTTGTCGCTAGAGGTGGTCGGGCAGCTGCGAGATTCGTTCCTTCAGCCACGGCAGAAGAAGGCTCGCCGCGAGCTGGTTCCCCTTGTCGTTCCAATGGCAATCTCCGGGCACGTAGAGGGGTGCCGGGTCTCGGGTGGCCGCTTCGCGAAACCCCCACAACAGGTCCAGACTCGGGATCCCGTTTTCGAGCGCGATGCGCTGCACGATCGTCTGAGGAAGATTCATGACGTAATCGGAGCGGCTCAGCCCGTATCGGCCCAGCACGCGAGCGAGAAGCCGGTCGTCGACCTGAATCTCATCGGGCAGGATCACGATTGCGAAAGCGACTCCACGGCGTTGGAGGTACTCCCGCATCTCGCGGATCTGCTCGCGGACGAATGCGATCTCGTCTCCGAACCTCGATCCATCGCGAGTCTCTCTGCGAAAGAATTCCAGCCAGGACCGAGCGATTCGTTCGCGCGCCTCGGGCGTGAAGATTCCATCATCGGCCCGCGCTACCTCGTTCCTTTGCCGGACTTCCTGAGTCACGAGGGTCCAGGCGCGCGACCGGAAGAGAATCGGTCTCCCGAAGAGCCGCATCTCGTGGCGGGAGTCGATGTTGATCAAGGCGTCGTTCGCGACGATCCGCTTGCGAAACCGCTTGGCGTCGAGGAAGTCGTTCCCTGCGAAGAAGGCCAGAACCACGAGATCGGGATCGAGGAGCGGCAGGGTCTGCTTCAGGAGGGCGAGCTGCTCTCCCGTGTGGGTCATCGGAAAGCCCGCGTTCAAGATTTCGATCGGCGGAGCGTGGTGCGACCGCGTGAACTCTCGTTCCAGGAGGTGGGTGTAGTTCTCCTTGCGGCCTTTCCAGTTGAACGAGTCGCCGAGGATCACTACGCGGATCGTCGCGGGATCGGAATTCTGTGCGGGTCGTTCACGGTCATTGAACCCCAGACTGTTGGACCCCAAGGCTCCGGGACGGACCCGGAAGCCCAGCTCGGCGTCATAGACGTAGGCGCCGTGGCTCAACCAGGGATCGAGGATCGTGAGCGCGACCTCTAGAAGCAAGAAGCTGATGACGCAGACGCCGATCGCGGATAGCACCTTCGACGCGATCTTCATGAGCGAATCCTAGTATTTTTGCGCCATGGAGCAGCCTGCGGCAGGTCGACTCCCTGGCCCCGGAGGATACGGTTCTTCGAACTGGAGCACGTGCCCGGATGCGGCGTCGCTCGGCATGGCCGGTGCGCCGGGGGGGTGCACGCTACGGGGGTAGCTGACACAATGCTACTTCTCGAACGGCAGGAGAATTCAGCTCGAATCACCCATTCCGCGCCGACTTGGGCGCTCTCTTCCCGAGAGCATCGACGTAACGCGCCGACCCGGACGTAAAATGCCCGCTCGAACCGCTTATCCCATCGAGGCACCCGGTTGAACGGCGCCGTGAACCTGCTCGTCGACCGGTTCGGCTAGAGGCGCCATGCGAAGAGGGATGCTGCTGATCGCCTCGACGGTCGTCGCGCTGGGGACCCTGGAGCTGGCGATTCGGGTCTTCGACCTGTTCGCTCCCGCGCGAGCAGCGATCGTGGAGGCGAGCCTGCGCGGGGCTCGGCCCGCGGACGCCCCCGCGAGCGACATGCAGCTGCATCCGTTCTGGGGCTGGACCCTGCGGAAGAACCCGAAGCTCCAGCACCCCTTCGAGCCCGCCAGCCATCGTAATCTCCTCGGCTTCGCCTCGACCATCGACGACTACCGGGACGTGAACGAAGCTGACTTCACGATCGGGATCTTCGGCGGCTCGGTCGCGGGCGGCGTCGCGAACTGGGGCGGCGACGAGATCGCATACGAGGTGGCGCGAGCGCGCCCCGAGCTGGCCGGAAGGATCCGGATCCTGAACTTCGCCTCCGCCGCCTACAAGCAGCCGCAGCAGCTGATGGTCCTCAGCGAGATGATCCTGCTCGGTGTTCCCATCGACCACGTGGTGAACGTAGACGGGCTCAACGAGGTGGCGGTTGGCGGGATGGATGCGAGAGCCGGCCATCACCCGCTGTTTCCCGCACGCCCGCAGATGCAGGCTTTGGTGGACATGGCGCGCGGGGCTCCGACGGAGGCGTTCTACGAGACCAGCGCCGAGATCATCCGGCAGCGGAGAGCCGCCGAAGGGATCGAGTCCCACGCGACGGGCTGGTTCGGTCGCAGCCAGCTGGTCCGGGCCTTCGCCGGGACGCTCGCGGGCCGCCACCACCGGCGCGCCGACGAGCTCGAAGCGGGGCTCCAGTCGGCGCTCGCACAGGGCGCGGACTCCGGCCTGATGGCTTCGATCCCCGACGCGTGTCTGGGTCGCGAGCCGGGCTGCCGGGAGCTGATCGCCGACATCTGGACACGCTCCTCCCTGTTGATGGCGGCGCAGGCGTCGAGCATCGAAGCTGGCTACCTGCACGCGCTGCAGCCCAGCCAGTACGTGCCCGGGAGCAAGCGTCTCAGCGACGAGGAACGCCAGCAGGCCTACGCTCCGGGCAGCGTCTGGATGACGTCGGTTCAGGGCGACTATCCCCTGCTCAGGGAACGAGCCGTGGTGCTCGCCGCGCGCGGCGTCGACTTCCTGGATCTGACGCCGAGTTTCGCTGAGGTGACGGACTCGATCTACGTCGACACCTGCTGCCACGTGAACCCGACCGGCTCCCGCATGCTCGGCCAGCGGATCGGCAAGCGGATTGCGTCACGGCTCGCCTCGGCGAGCGCGGCGGCGGAGCAGCCCTTGCGCTCGCGGGGCTCGCGGCAAACACACGGACGCTAGATGCGCCCGATGCCGAGCCTGCCGAAGCTCCGACCGCCCCCCCCGAGCGCGTGGCGCTCACCCAGCGGCGGGGGGATCGAGCAGACGGCGGCCCGGTTGGCTCACGGACGCAGCTGGATCTGAGTCACCACTTGCGCGGGATGAGGTCGAGATCCGGCGGCGGGAAGTCCGGCACCTTCCAGCGGATGTAGGGCTTCTCCTTCTGCTCGTGCCAGGCGTTCGCGGAGTCGATGACCTTGTCGAAGGCCCGGAAGAAGGCGGCGGAATCGTCCGCCTTCAGGATCGGCTCGAGCGGCGCCCAGTCGTCGCGCAGATACTCCTCGATCGCCGCCTCGTGCTTCGGCCGCATCTAGGCGCCCAGCTCGAGGAGCGCCTTCGTCTCCTGGTACGAGTCGTGCTTCGGACCTTGCGCGGCCCTTCCGGCAGGCCCGCCGCGAACTCAGAGAGCGCGAACGCACCCGCCATGGCCCGGCACCGATGGCACGTCGCGCTCGATTTCGGCGCGGTGCAGGGGTCCCGCTCTTCGGTCTCCTACTGGATTTCGAGCACCGCAAGGCCGTCGGGAAACGCGAGGCCCTGGAGCACGATCTCCGGAGCGCGCGGGGTGCCGTCGCGCTCGAAGCGGATCCGCCAGACCTTGCCGTTCGGACCGGGGCCTGGCCAGAGCCCCTTCCACACCAGGTCGAGGTCCGCGTAGTAGAGCGTACCCTGCGGGTCGACCGCGAGGCCCTGCGGCGTCCCGGTGGCGTGCGGCGGCAGCCAGCTCTGGGGCTCGAGCACCATGCGTACGAAGTCGCCGTCGAGGTCGAACTCCGCGATCCGACCCGTCAGCACGCTCGCCACGTAGAGCGTACCCCGCGGCGAGAACGCGAGGCCGGTGTAGGTCAAGAGCAGGCGCCGGAAGTGCGGGCCGAGGAAGGTTTCGCGCCGCACCTCGGCGGCGACCGGGGCGCCGGCGACGTCGCGCCCACCGCAGCCGCCCTCGAGATCGTCGGAGCTCGGGAAGGGCGGCAGGAAGCGCAGCACGCGCAGGCGCCCGGCGGACGTTACATACACGCGATCCTGTCGGTCGATCGCAACCGCGCCGGCCGTGCCCAGGTCGGTGGCGAGTTTGCAGAAGCCCGCGCTCGGCTCGTCGCTCTTCGGGTAGGCGCCCGACGGGCCGGGGAAGCGGTCGAAGGGCGGGAACCAGAGCAGGAGCTGGCCGTTGGCGCGCCAGAAGCCCGGATCGCCCACCTCGCTCGTGAAGAGCCGCCCGCTCGCGGCCAAGGCGCAGCCGTACGGCTCGGGGTAGGAGGACTGGTAGGTGGGCGTCAGCTTGCCCACCTGCGCGCCGTCGGCGCCGAACACGCCCCAGCCCGCCGGCGGGCTGGGCTGGCCGCTGTCCTCGCCGCACACGAAGCGCCCCCTGCCGCCGGGCAGCGCGCAGATCTGTCCGTTGACGTCGCGCCCGCGAGCCGGGTCGGTGTCGGCGTTCTGGATCAGGATGCGCTGCCGCAGCGGCCCGGCGTCGAGGCTCGCGAGATCCACCACGCGCAGGCGGTTGCCCTCGGTGACGTAGAGCGCCTCGCCGGCCGCGGCGGGTAGCGGTGCGGGCGCCGACGCCGCGGCGAGCAGCCCGGCGGCGACGGCGAGCTGCGCGCGCCTCATCGCGCGACCGCTGAGTGGCTGTCCCAGAAGCCGACGTAGAGCGGCCCGATGACTGCATCCGCCGTGGACATAGGATCGCTCCTCCTGGCCCGCTATGGGGGTAGCTGACACAACGATACTTCTCGGACCTCAGGAGAATCCAGCTTCAATCACCTGTCCGCGCGCGGGAGTCCATTGCGGTCGACGCGAAACCGAGCTCTTCGTCTGCTGTCGTGGCCGGCGCGATGTCGCGCTCTCGCACCCGCGCGCGCCGGTGGAGGGTCGTTTCGAGCGGGCGTTTTCACGCGCTCGATCTCGCCGGGAACCAGTGCCGTGTCCGGTTGCAGAACGCGCACACGGAGAGCATCACCGGCACCTCGACGAGCACGCCCACCACCGTCGCGAGCGCTGCCCCCGAGCCCGGGCCGTAGAGCGCGATGGCGGTCGCGACCGCGAGCTCGAAGAAGTTGCTGGCGCCGATCAGCGCCCCGGGCGCCGCGACGTCGTGGGACACGCGAAGCAGCCGCATCAAGGCGTAGGCGAGGCTCGAGTTGAAGTAGACCTGGATCAGGATCGGGATGGCGATCAGCAGGATGTGAAGGGAGCGGCCCGTCAGATTCTCGGCTTGAAACGCGAAGATCAGAACCAGCGTCGCGAGCAGCGCGAGCGTCGTGACCGGCTGAAAGGTCGGAAGGAACCGCTCCTCGAACCACGCAGCGCCCCGGGCTCGCAAGAGCAGCGCGCGGCTCAGGCTGCCGAGCGCGAGCGGCACGACGATGAAGATCGCGACCGAGTAGAGGAGAACGTCGAACGGGACCGAAAGCCCACTCGTGCCGGTCACGAGGAAGGTCACGATCGGAGCGAAGAGGACGAGCATGATCAGGTCGTTCAGCGAGACCTGGACGAGTGTGTAGGCCGGATCTCCGTCGGTCAGGTAGGACCAGACGAAGACCATCGCCGTGCAGGGGGCGGCGGCGAGGATGATGACGCCCGCCAGGTACTGGTCGGCCAGCGCGTCGTCGATCCACGGACGGAAGACGTGCTTGAAGAAGAGCCAGCCCAGGAAGGCCATCGAGAAAGGCTTCACGAGCCAGTTCACGACGAGCGTGACGAGGATGCCGCGAGGTCGGCGGCGCACGCCGAGCAGGCTCGCGAGATCGATGCGCAGCATCATCGGGTAGATCATCAGCCACAGCAGAGTCGCGATCGGCACGTTGATCTGGCTGCCCTCGGCGAACTCGAAACGCCGCAGCGCATCGGTGAGCGCCGGCGAGAGCTTGCCGAGCGCCACGCCCGCGACCATGCAGAGCGCGACCCAGAGCGAGAGCCAGCGTTCGAAGACATTCAGTCGCTTGGGCGCGGACGCCGCTTCCTCGACGCTCGCCACCCTCAGGATTCCTCGCTCTCGCGAGGTCGATTCTTTCCGATGTCGGCAAGGCGCTCCCGAAGGCGGATCCGATCGAGCGACTCGAGGCTGAGGCTCGTGAAGAGATCGATCCGCCGCTCGAGCACCTGGTAGACCCGGCGGAACAGCCAGCGCTGCCGGTCGACCGGCCCCTCGAATGCGGCAGGGTCTTCCACGCCCCAGTGAGCGGTGATCGGACGCCCGGGCCAGATCGGACAAGTCTCCCCCGCGGCGTCGTTGCAAACGGTGAACACGAAATCCAGGGCCGGCGCGCCGGGCTCTGCGAACTCGTCCCAGCTCTTGCTTCGCAAGCCGGTGACGTCGTCGCCGCGCTCCCGCAGCAATGCGAGCGCCAGCGGGTGGATCTCGCCCTTCGGATGACTTCCGGCGCTGAAGCCTCGGAAGCGTCCGCCGCCCCGGCGATTCAAGATCACCTCCGCGAGGATGCTCCGGGCCGAATTCCCCGTGCAGAGGAAGAGCACGTTGTAGACCTTCTCGGACATCGGCTCCCTCAGGGGACTACGCGCATCGCAGACGCGTCTCGAGACCGCGCAGTCGCGCTCGATCGGCGGCGAGCTCGTCGACGTCCGCGAGACAGCCGCGAACACAGCGCAGCAACGTCCGGTGGAGAGGCGAGGGCGGCGTGGCGAGCGCGTAGATCTTCCACTTGCCCTCCCGGCGCACGTCGACGAGGCCGGCGCGGCGCAGGATTGCGAGATGGCGCGACACCTTCGGTTGAATCTCATCGAGCACGGCGCAGAGATCGCAAACGCAGAGCTCTGTCTGGATGCCGAGGAGATTCAGGATCCGCATGCGCGTGGGATCGGCGAAGGCGCCGAAGAGGTCGCAAGTCGATGTCATATGCGTAAAATCGTATATGTTCGGATCGCGTCTGGCAATCGCGCCCGACGCTGCCGCGCGAGAGGCGTGCGTCGCGGGCTCCTGCTGCAACGATGTAGACTGCCCGGTAGGAGATCGAAAACATGAAACGCGCCGCAATTTTCGCTCTGTGCGCGAGCGTCGGTGTGACGATCGTGTGGTTCTTGGTGCGCTCCGGGGAATCCGGCAGCGGAGGCGAGCGCGATGGGGGGGTCACAGCCGCGTCGCCTTCGGACTCGGCCAGCAGCCCCGATCCGACACGTCCTGGGGCGGCCCCGATGCGGGCGCACGAGGGCACGGGCGACGAGCCGGCGAGCAGCGGCGGCCTTGCTGCCCACGGCGCAGCGGGCGGCTCGTCGATTCGCAGCGGGCCGATCGGATCGGCGGACGTGGAGTCGGAAGCCGTGCCCTCCGACGGACAGTCGGTCGGGCAGCGAGCCGAGCGTGATTCGGATGCGCAGACCCCTCTCGACCCGGAGGCCGAGCGCTCCGGCCCGATCGATCTCGGGTCCCGGCAGCAGGCCCCGACAGCGCCGGACTCGCAGAACGCTCCCGAAGTGCCCGAACCCGCCATCTCCCTCGAGGGCGCGGGGAACGAAGGCAGTCCGAGCGCTGGCGACGCGCAGGCGCCCGAGGGCGGGGAGGGGCTCGGGGTCCTCGATCCGCAGGAGATCAAGCGCCGAGCCGAGAAGGCCTATCCGGACGGGTCGCTGCCGCCCGACGAGCTCGCGAAGGTGCGCGAGATCGAGGCCGACATGATCCGACAGAAATCGAAGATCGCCGCAGGTCTCGCCCGCTAGCTTCTCGAGCGCGAGCCAGCGATCACGAGCCGCCTCGCGACGAGGGCGGCCCCGGCTGTGCCGGCGCCGGGAACCGCTAGAGCGTCGCCCGCACGGCCGTGGCGGCCTCCGCGACGGCGCGCTTCGCCACGTCGAGCATCTGGGTCATCGAGAAGAAGCCGTGGATCATGCCGTCGTAGCGGATGTGCGTCGTCGGAACGCCCTCGCGCTGCAAGCGGGCGGCGAGCGCTTCGCCTTCGTCGCGCAGCGGGTCGTACTCGGCGGTGATCACGTGCGCCGGCGGGAGACCCGCGAGGCTCGCGGCGCGCAGCGGCGAGGCGTAGGCATTCGCGCCCTCCTCAGGGCGGACGAGATAGTGGTTCCAGAACCAGCGCATCATCTCGCGCGAGAGCAGGTAGCCCTGCTGGTTCTCGTCGTAGGACGCCGTGTCGAAGGCGTGGTTCGCGACGGGATAGATCAGCAGCTGGTGGCGCAGCGCCGGGCCGCGGCGGTCGCGCGCCATCAGCGCCACCACGGCCGCGAGGTTGCCACCCGCGCTGTCGCCGCCGATCGCGATGCGCGCGGTGTCGACGCCGATCTCGGCGCCCTTCTCGGCCACCCAGCGCGTGGCCGCGTAGCAATCCTCGGGCCCGGCGGGAAACTTGTGTTCGGGAGCCAACCGGTAGTCGACCGACACCACGGCACAACCGATCGCGTTCGCGAGGCTGCGGCAGGTGCCGTCATGCGTGTCGAGGCTGCCGATCACGAAGCCGCCGCCGTGGAAGTAGACGAGCGCGGGGAGGCCGCGGGCCTCGCTCGGGGCATAGATCCGGACGGGGATCTCACCCGCGGGACCGGGGAGCGTGCGATTCTCGACGCGCGCGACCGCTTCGACGGGGCCCGCGGTCCCGGGCATCGCCGCCATCGCCTGGCGCAGCATGGGGGGCGCCAGGGCGAGCACGATCTCGTCGCTGAGCAGGGGAATCTGGTCGAGCATGGCGCGGGCCTGGGGATCGAGCGGCATCGGTTTCTCCTGGACGCGAAAGCGGCGTAGAATAGCGAACACGCTCGCCGTCGGAGGACGCGATGTCCGCGGATGCGATTCCCTCCCTGCCCCGTCTCTCGCCCCCGCTGCCGCGCCGGCGCGTCGCATGGGGCCGCGCGTGGCGCACCCTGCGCGCGCTGATCGACGATCCCGAGCGCACCGACCAGGTCTTCGAGCTGATCAACGCGCTCTCGGGTGACGCCGGGGAGCGCCTCTTCCAACGCTTCTGCGCCGATCCCGACGGGCGGCGGCTGCTCGCAGCGCGTCCGTCACTGCTCGCGACGCTCGCCGATCAGGACCGCCTCGCGGCGCTGCCCGACGGCAGCTTTGGCCGGACCTATGCCGAGTTCATGCGCCGCGAGCAGATCGACGCGAAGGGTCTCGTCGATGCTGCGCAAGCCGTCGCCGATGCCCGCACCCTCGATCCCGAGCGCGCGCACCCCGGCGGCGTCATCGTCTTCCAGCCGCCGGCTCCCGGACCGGTGAGCGGGATGGCGCGCGGCCACCCGCCAACCTCGACGCCCGGCTAGTTCGTGGACTTCGCTCCGCACGGGCACCGCATCCAGCGCAGCGGCGCCTGGGACCACGGCCACATGCTCGCGGTCAGCCACGCGGGCGGTCGCTTCGAAGCCGCGGCCTCGCCGCGCTTCCCGGTCGCCTGGGCGGCGGCGCTGCCATGAGCGCCGAGAGCGATCGTCCTTCCCGATCCGCCACCGGGCAGCACGCGTCGGTCGACCTCGTCGCCGCAACGGCCGTGGAGCGTCGCTTCGAGCGCGTGCTCGATCACCTGCACTCGATGCTGATCGAGTTCGACGCCAACGGCCGCGTCCTCTACGTCAGCTCGAATGTCTCGGGGATCCTCGGCTATGCGCCCGAAGAAATCTGCGCACTGCGCGACTTCGAGTGGATCCACGCCGAGGACGTGGCGCAGATCCTCGAGCTCTCGCGCCAGCTCGCGAGCACGAGCGAGTCGGCCGACGCCATCTACCGCGCGCGGCACAAGCAAGGTCGCTGGCTCTGGCTGGAGATGTCCGCGAGCAGCTTCGTCACGTCCGACGACACGATCCGCACGCTCGCCTTCGTGCGGGACGTGACGGAGGCGCGCCAGGCAGGCCGCGCGCTGCGCATCACCGAGGACCGCTTCAGCGCGATGGCCGAGAATGCCGCGGACCTGATCGGCGAGATCGCCGGCAGCGGCCGCTTCGTCTACGTGAGCCCGAACTGCGAGTCCTTGTTGGGCACGCCGGCCGAGGCGTACATCGGCCGCACGCTCGACGATCCCATCATCCAGGAGCGCCTGCACCCGGAGGATCGCGGAGTGCTGAATCAGCTGGCCACGCTGTCCTTCGACAGCGGGACCGAGGGGCAGGTCGAGTACCGCTACCGCCATGCCGACGGCAGCTGGCGCTGGTTCGAGACGAAGGGGCGCAGCTATCGCACGCAGGGCGGCGAGCTGCGGGCGCTGATCATCTCCCGCGACGTGACCGAGCGCGTGCGCACGCAGACGCTGCTGCGGGAGAGCGAAGAACGCTACCGCGTGCTCGCCGAGACGACGCACGATCTGGTGATCGAGCTCGACGCCGACGGAAAGGTCGTCTACGTGAGCCCGAACAGCCTCGCGACCCTGGGCTACGAGCCCGGCGAACTGCGGGGAACCCTGCCCTTCGCGCTGCTCCACCCCGACGACGTCGAGCGGCTCGCAGCTTCGTTCCTCGACCGGGTCGCCTCGAGCGAGCCGCGCCACGGCGGCACCGTCTTCCGCCTCCGACACCGCGACGGTTCCTGGCGCTGGTTCGAGGGCGGCGGCGTCAACTACCGCACGGCCCGCGGCGAGACGCGCGTCGTCGCCGTCGTGCGCGACGTGACGGAGCAGCGCCACGCCGAGGACGAGCGGCGCCGACTGGAGGATTGGATCCGCCAGGCCCAGAAGCTCGAGAGCCTGGGACTGATGGCCGGCGGTATCGCGCACGACTTCAACAACCTGCTGACGCCGATCCTGGGTGAAGCGAGCCTCGCGCTGATGGACCTGCCGCCCGATTCTCGGGCCCGCGCGCGGCTCGAGCGGATCCAGAAGACGGCGCAGCGCGCGGCCACGCTCACGCACCAGCTGCTGGACTACGCCGGGCGCGGCGCGTTCTCGACCGAGACGCTCGATCTCTCGCGCCTGGTGGGCGAGCTGGGGGAGCTGCTCGAGACGACCGTGGCGCGCAAGGCCGAGCTGCACCGCCGGCTGCCGCCGGGTCTGCCGGCGATCGCGGCCGACGCGGGACAGCTCTCTCAGGTGGTGATGAACCTGATCACGAACGCCGCGGAAGCGATCAGCGCAGGCCGCGGCCGGATCGACGTCTGCACCGGCAGCGTGTCGGCGACGCGCGCCGAGCTCGATGCGATGCTGCTCGGCGAGGAGCTGCCCGAGGGGCTCTACGTGCATGTCGAGGTGACGGATACCGGCTGCGGAATGACGGCCGAGACGCGCGCACGCATCTTCGATCCTTTTTTCACCACCAAGTTCACGGGCCGCGGCCTGGGGCTCGCGGCCGTGCTGGGAATCGTGCGCGCTCACCGCGGCGCAATCGAGATCGAGAGCGCGCCCGGGCGCGGCACGCGCTTCCGGGTGCTCTTCCCCGCGAGGCCGCAGGCCGAGTGCGCCGCGCTCGCGGACCTCGGCGCTGCGCCGGTCCGCGCACCCGCTCAGGGCAAGCTGCTCGTCGTCGACGACGATCCGGGCGTGCTCGAGGTGATTTCGGAGACGCTCGCGCGAGCCGGCTTCGAGGTGCTGTGCGCCAGCGACGGCAGCGCGGCGCTCGCAACCTTCCGGGAACACGCCGACGGGATCCGCGTCGTGCTGCTCGACCTCCACATGCCCGGCGCCAGCGGCGAAGACACCTGCGACGCGATCCGGCGCATCCGCCCGGACGCCAAGATCGTCCTGGTGTCCGGCTACTCCCAGGAGCGAAGCCCCGGCCATGCGAAGCGCCCCGGGCTGGCCGGCTTCCTTCAGAAGCCGTTCCTGCCGTCGACGCTGCTCGAGAAGGTGCGCGCTTTGCTCGACGCCTGACGGCGAGGGAGCGTGTATTCTTCCACCTCCTCATGGAACTCGATCACGTCCAGATCCGCGGCGCCCGGGAGCACAATCTCCGCGGCATCGACGTCTCGATCCCGAAGAAGAAGCTCGTCGTGCTCACGGGTGTCTCGGGCTCGGGCAAGAGTTCGCTCGCCTTCGATACTTTGTATGCCGAGGGCCAGCGGCGCTACGTCGAGTCGTTGTCGGCCTACGCCCGCCAGTTCCTGGGCCAGATGGAGAAGCCGAAGTACGACACGATCCGCGGCCTCGCGCCGACCATCTCGATCGAGCAGAAGACCACCGGCACGAACCCGCGCTCCACCGTCGGCACGATCACCGAGATCGCCGACTATCTGCGCGTGCTGTGGGCGCGCGTGGGCGTGCAGCACTGTCACCGCTGCGGTTCGCCAGTGCAGGGACAGACCGCGCAGCAGATCGCGCGCGAGCTGCTCGCCGCGCCGGCTGGAACGCGGCTATCGCTACTCGCTCCGCTGCTCGTGAACCGCAAGGGCGAGCACCGCGAGCTGCTCGCGGACGCCCGGCGCGCCGGCTTCGTGCGGCTGCGCGTGGACGGCGAGATCGTCGAAAGCGAAGGGCTCACGGCGCTCGACAAGCGTCGCAAGCACACGGTCGAAGCCGTGGTGGATCGCATCGTCGTCGCTCCGGGCGAGAGCTCGCGCATGACGGAATCCGTCGAGGCCGCGCTGCGCGTGGGCCAGGGCATGCTGATCGCGGCCACGCCGAAAGCGCGCGACCGCGTCTTTTCGGAGAAGATGGCTTGCGCCGACTGCTCGCTGTCCTTCCCCGAATTGACGCCGCAGAGCTTCTCCTTCAACAGCCCGCAGGGGATGTGCGTCGACTGCAACGGCATCGGAATGCGCGTCGAGATCGACCCGGAGCTGGTGGTGCCCGACGCCGCGCTCTCGCTCGACGAAGGCGCGGTCAAGCCCTGGGGGCCGGACGTTTCGAAGAAATCCGGCTGGGCGCATGGCTTCCGCGGCCAGATCTGCACGCAGCTCGGCATCGACATGCAACGGGCCTGGCGCCGGATCCCGAAGTCCCAGCGCAACGCATTGCTGCACGGCACCGGCGAGCGCCGCTACAAGGTCAAGTGGGCCGGCAAGTCGGGTCGCGGAACCTTCGAGATGACGTGGGAGGGCGTGCTTCCGCGGCTGATGCGCCGCTTCAAGGAAACGACTTCCGAAGGCGCGAAGCGCTGGTACGGGCAGTTCCTCGGCGATGCGCGCTGTGGCGCATGCGAGGGCGCGCGCCTGCGAGCCGAAAGCGCCGCGGTGCGTGTGGGGGGGCGCACGCTCGTGGAAGTCTCGGCGCTCACCGTCGACGCCGCGCGCACCTTTTTTGGCGGCCTCGCGCTGGCGGGCGCCGCGCGCGAGATCGCGGCCGAGCTGCTCAAGGAAATCGGCGGCCGTCTCGACTTCCTCTCTGCGGTGGGCCTCGGCTACCTCTCCCTCGATCGCGCCGGCCCATCTTTGTCGGGCGGCGAGGCGCAGCGCATCCGGCTCGCGAGCCAGGTGGGCTCGGAGCTCACCGGCGTGATCTACATCCTCGACGAGCCCTCGATCGGGCTGCACCAGCGCGACAACCGCAGGCTGCTCTCGACGCTCGAACGCATGCGCGACATCGGCAACACCGTCGTCGTGGTCGAGCACGACGAGGAGACGATCCGGAACGCCGATCACGTGATCGACTTCGGGCCCGGCGCCGGCGTCGAGGGCGGTCGCATCGTGCACGCGGGCACGCCCGAGAGCCTCGAGCGCTGCGAGACGTCGCTCACCGGCGACTACCTCGCCGGCCGCCGTTCGATCCCAATTCCCGAACGGCGCCGATACGCCACCGGCAGCCTCAAAATCGTGGGCGCGCGCGAGAACAACCTGGCGGATCTCGATGTCGAGTTTCCGCTCGGCGTGCTCGTCGCGGTGACGGGTGTTTCGGGCGCCGGCAAGTCGACGCTCGTGAACGACGTCCTGTATCCCAGCCTCGCGCGCCGCTACCACGGCGCGACCGGCCGCGTCGGTCGCCACCGTGCGATCCACGGCGTCGCGCAGCTCGACAAGGTGATCGACGTCGACCAGCGCCCGATCGGACGCACCCCGCGCAGCAACCCGGCTACGTACATCAAGGTCTTCGACGAGATCCGCGCCTTCTTCGCAGGGCTGCCGGAGTCTCGCGTACACGGCTACACACCCGGACGTTTCTCCTTCAACGTGAAGGGAGGCCGCTGCGAGGCATGCCAGGGTGACGGCGTGCGGCAGATCGAGATGCACTTCCTCGCCGACGTCTACGTGCGCTGCGAAGAGTGTCAGGGCAAGCGCTTCAACGAGGCGACGCTGCGCGTCGGCTACAAAGGCAGATCGATCGCCGACGTGCTCGAGCTCACCGTACGCGAGGCGGCCGACTTGTTCGCCGCGCACCCGTCGATCGTCGGGCCGCTGCGCTTGCTCCAAGAGGTCGGCCTCGATTATCTGCACCTGGGGCAGCCCTCCCCCACGCTCTCCGGTGGCGAAGCGCAGCGCATCAAGCTCGCGCGCGAGTTCGCGCGCCGCGCGACCGGCCGCACGCTCTACATCCTCGACGAGCCGACGACGGGGCTGCACTTCGACGACGTGCGCAAGCTGATCGACGTGCTCGTGCGCCTGGTCGACGCCGGCAACAGCGTGATCGTGATCGAGCACAACCTCGACGTGATCAAGACCGCCGACTGGGTGATCGATCTCGGGCCCGAGGGCGGACCGGACGGCGGGCGCTTGATCGCCCAGGGCACACCGGAGCAGGTGGCGGAGAATCCGGAATCGCACACGGGCCGCCACCTGCGCGGACTGCTGGCCCGAAATTCCCCTCGCTTCCGCTAGCGAGCTGCGGCAGGTGCTTCGCGCGGGTCGCGCGCGAGGCGTTCGCGGATCTGCGCGGCGAGCGCGCGGTTCCCGTCCGCTTCCGCGCGCGCGAGGGCTCGCGCGGCGGCGCTCGCCGCGTCTTTGCGGCGGCCGGCGGCGGCGTAGGCGACGGCGAGCGTGTCGAGCGCACCCGCGTCGCGCTCGCCCAGCGCCGACACGGCCTGCTCGGCGAGCGTCACCGCCTCGGCGGCGGCGCCAGGCCCGCCCAGCCCGCTCGTCGCGAGCAGCCAGGCGAGGTTGTTGAGCACGTCGGCCGCCTGCGAGCCGAGCGCGAGCGCCTCGCGGTAGGCCGCGATCGCCTCGCGAGCGCGGCCTGCACGATGGAGGAGGCGTGCGCGCAGCGCCACGAACTCGGCGTTCGCCGGCTCGAGGGCAACGGCAGCGTCGAGCTGCACGAGCGCCGCCTCGAGCCGACCCTGGTTCGCGAGCGCCCGCCCGAGGTGCGCGTGAAAGAGCCCTGATGCAGGCTCGAGCTCGAGCGCGCGCTCGAGACTCGCGATCGCATCCGGCTCGCGCCCAGCGGCGAGCTGCGCAGCCGCGAGTCCCGCGAGCCAGCGCGTCTTCGCGGGCTCGATGCGCAGCGCCAGCTCGAACTCGTGCAGCGCCTCGGCCGTGCGGGCCTGCTCGAGCCTCACGTTGCCGAGCAGCCCGTGGGCGGTCGCGGAGGCCGGAGCGATGCGCAGCGCCTCCATCAGATGCGACCCGGCGAGATCGAGCTCGTGCCGCTCCAGATGCACCAGACCCAGGTTCACGTGCGCCACGTGGTTGCGCTGCGTGACCCGCAGCGCCTGCTCGAAGAGCGTCTCGCTGCTGCGCCAGGTGCGGACCTGCGCGAACGTCGCGGCCCCCAGCGCGAGCAGCGCCGCCGTCGCGAGCGCGCCCGCCCCGATGCGCGTGGCGCGGCTGCGCGCGGCGAGCGGCGCCGCCGTCGCAGCGAGCGCGAGCATGAGGCCGCTCTGCGCCAGATAGGTGTAGCGATCGGCGAGGGCTGCCTGTCCGACCTGCACGATCCCGATCGCCGGCGCGAGCGTCACCAACCACCACGCCCAGCCCACGGCTAGCTGGGGGCGGCGCCAGCGCTGCCAGAACGCGAGCGCGCTGATCGCGAGCAGCAGCGCTGCCGCGGCCGCAACCCGTGCAGCCGCGAGCGAGTCGCCGGGATGGGGATAGAACACGGCGAGATCGGTCGGAAGGAAGGCCCTGCGCAGGTAGGTCGCATACGCGACGAGGGCGTTGGCGACGCGAACACCGAGCGGGTAGCGCTCGAGCGAGGTCACGGCGCCGCCGGCGTTCTGGGCGACGAGCACCAGCACCCCGAAAAGCGCAGCGATCGCGAACAGGCCAGCCTTCTCGAGCAGCGCGCGCCGGACGCGTGCCGCGTCCCAGCCGCGACCGCCCTCGGCCTGGAGACGCCGCAGCGGCCAGACATCGAGGAGCAGCAGCACGCACGGAAGCGTCACCAGGATCGGCTTCGAGAGCAGTCCGAGCACGAAGAAAAACGTGACCGCAGCGCCGCGCCAGAGCGATGTACCACGCCGTACCCAGCGCTCGTAGGCGAGCAGCGCGAGCATCCAGAAGAAGCCGGAGAGGACGTCCTTGCGCGCGGCGGCCCACGCGACCGACTCGACGTGCAGTGGGTGCAACGCGAACACGCCCGCCGCGAACGCCCCCACCCCGCGCGAGCCCGTGAGGCGCGTGAAGGCGAGCAGCGCGAGCAGCGCATTGGCGACGTGGAGCGCGAGGCTCGTGGCGTGAAAGGCGCGGGGGGAGAGCCCGTGGAGCTCGGCATCGAGCATCCAGGAGAGCCGCGTGAGCGGGAACCAGTTCGCGCACTGGAAACTGGTGAAGGCCCATCCAACTCCATTTAGTGTCAGGCCAGCCTGCACCTCGGGCACGTCCGTGATGCACAGATCGTCGTCGTAGTTGACGAAGCCGTTCTCGAGCAGCCCGTGGTAGGCGGCGAGCGCGGCGGCTACGAGCGCGAGCGCGGCGGCGAGCATGACGGCGCGGCGAGGCACGGCGGCCAAAGGATCGCAGATGCGCTGCCTACTCAAGCGAGGTGTTTTCACCTCAAATCAAGAAACGCTTCGCCAGCCGCCACGACTCGGTCGCGCCCGTAACCGCCAGGTTCGAAAAGCCTGCTCGTTGGGCGTCCCCAGCCGCTCAATTGCCCAGGCGCGAAGGCCGATGACCAGGCGATGCCTTCCGCCTCGCCTGCTCTCCGACTGCTCGCCGCGAGCCTGCTGACCTGGCTCGCCTTTCCTCTGAACGCAGCCGCGCGAGCCGAGGCCGGCGGCGTTCTCGTGGCGCGTCCGCGCGCCGACGCCGAGCTCAGCGACGTCGCCGCGGGGCATGCAGCGTGGCTACACGCCAAGCTCGCGCGCGCCGGTCTCGCCATCGTCGTCCCCGACCGCAGCCAGGATCCCGGGGCTGCCGGAGTCGAAGCGATCGCCGCGCTGCGAGAGCTCGCAGGCCGCAGCGGCGCCAGCGTGCTCGTGCTTCCAGAACTGGTGCTGCACGACGGAATCCTCGACGTCCGCCTCGCCCTGCATGCGGTCGATACCGGAGCACTGCTCGCCGCGCCGCATGCCAGCGCTCCTCTGGCCGCGCCGGGTCCGGCCTGCGAGGACACCGCGATGCGTGTGCTCGAGCGCCTCGAGGTGCCCGCGAGCGCGATCCCGGCGGCGACGCCGCCCCTGCTCGACGAGCTCGCCGCCTCCGGCCGCGCCCTCCGGCACCTGGAGGCCGGCGACCTCGCGCGCGCCTGGCGCGAGGTCGAAGGCAGGCTCTCGCCGACGGCGATGGCGCTGCGCGAGAGCATCACGGCCCAGGCGGGACGCCCCGAGACCCCGCTCGTCGAACGCGCGCGCGTATTCGCGATCACCGGCGACGGTGCGGGCGCGTGGGCCTTGCTCGCGCCCGAGCTCGCGCGCGAGCGCGAGCAGCCGGTTCCCGATGCGCGGCTGCTGCTGGCCGCGGCGCAGGCCCAGCTCGCGCGAGGCGACCCGCGCGCCGCCCGGCCCTACCTCGACGCCCTGCTCGCGCGCCAGCCCGACGATGCGGAGCTGCAGCTCGAGCTCGGCCGTCTGCTGATGCTCCAGAACGACCGCGACGGCGCACGCGCGGCGCTCGCGCGCAGCGCCGAGCTCGACGCGACGTCGCCACTGCCTCTCAGCCTGCTCGCCGAGGTCGATGGCGACGATCCGCTGCGGCAGGCGCAGCACCTGCTCGCCGCGGGCCAGCGCGAAGCCGCGCGGCTCAACCCCCAGCGCGCCGAGCGCTTCTTCGAGCGCGCGATCGAGCTCGATCCCAACGCCGAGAAGCAGACCCTGCGCGCGATCGGGTCGCTGAACCAGCAGATCGGTCTCCCCGCCGAAGCGCTCGCGGCCTTCGACGCGGCGCGCGAGGCGGGCGACGCGGACGCCGAGGTCTTCGCCGGAATGGGCGTCGCTCAGCGCCGGCTGCGCCAGAAGTCCGCGGAGGCTTCGCTGCGGCGAGCCCTGGCACTCGCGCCAGAACATGCCGAGGCGCTGCGCGAGCTCGCGGCGATCTACACCGAGAGCGATCGGCCGAAGGAAGCCGTGGGCCTGCTCGAACGCGCCGTCGCGCTCGAGCCGCAACGGGCCGGATCGCGGCGTGCCCTTGCGCTGGCGCTGCACGCGAGCGGAGACGCGCCTCGGGCGCTCGCGCTGCTGACCACGAAGGACGCTCCGGAGGCGGATTCCGCCGCCACCCTCGGCGCCGCCGCGGCGATCCACCGTGAGCAGGGGAACCTGCCGGTTGCGCGCGCCGAGCTGCTGCGCGCCGTCGAGCTCGCGCCGCACGATGTCGCGCTGCGGCTGGATCTCGCCGCCGTTCTCGAAGCAGCGGGCGACTCGCGGGCGGCGCGCGAGGCCAAGAAGTTCGCGCAGGCGCTCGACGACGCCCCGCCCAGCGCCGAGGAACGGCTCGACGCGACAGGGCCCGGCCTCGACGAGCTGGTGGCGAGCTTCGCCGTCCAGGTCGCCGAGCCCCGCAAACGCCGCGTGGCGCTGCTCGGCGTTCGTGAGCCCGCGACCTGGCGGCGGCGCATGCTCGATTGGCTCGAGCCGCGCCTGCCCGACGTCCCCGCCCTCGAGGCGGGGCTCGAGCGCGCCCTGGGGCAACGCTTCAGCCTCGAGAAGGCCCGCTCCGCCGAAAGCGCCGCGCTGGGCGCCGCCCTCGATGGCATCTACAGCTTCGAGAGCGAGAGCTCGCTCTCGGCGTCGGCGATCGCGAACGTGATCGCGGCCGTCGGCACGGATGCGGTCTTCGTCGCGCGCCTCGTACGCCATCCCGCTCCGGTCGCGGACCCGGCCGACGTCGCGCCGAGCTGCGCGGATCCGAGCCACCTGGAGCTCGAAGTCCGCATGCTTTCCGGTAGCTACACCGAGGCGCCGTCGATCCTGGTCGACGTCGAGTGCCTCGCAGGTGGAGCCGAGGCGCAACGCGTCTGGAATGCGCGGGCCTTCGCCGTCTACGGCGCGCTCGGGCTGCTGCTGCTCTACCCCGTGGTGCGCGGTTGGGGCACGATCGTGGTGTCGATCAAGCTCCCGCCGCGCACGAAAGGCTTCCTCCGCATCCGCATCAGCACCAGGCCGGAGAAGGTGCAGGACGCGGAGCAGGAGAAGCGAGAGCGCAAGCGCGCCTCCGGGCGGCTCGCGCGCTCCCTGAGCACGTTCTCGCGCTACGTGAAGCACATGGCGGGACGCGAGACGATCTTCCGGTGGATCCCCGCACGCAAGCGTGACTACGTCGTCACCGTGCGCGGCCCGCTCCAGGACGCCTTGAACGACGAGACGATCGGCCACTTCCTCGAGGAGCAGCGCGTGCGCGTGCTGCGCGGCCAGACCGTGAAGGTCGAGTACGACTTCTGCCCGGAGGACTGCGCCGTCGAAGTCGCCGCGCTAAAGGATGGCGAGCCCGCGCAGGGCGCCCGCGTCGCGGTGCGCGGCGACTCGAAATCGCTGCGTTATGCGCGCGACGGAAGCGCCTTCCTCTATCTGCGCCCCGGGCAGCACACGCTGCTCGTGGGACACCAGGATCGCGCCTGCGAGCGCCGGCTCGAGATCGACCCGGTCAAGAAGGCCATCCGCCTCACGATCGAGCTCGGCGACGAACAGGGCCTGGCCTTCCGCGGCTGCCCGGCGGCGGTCGATCCTTTTTTACAGGGCGACCTGGCCTCGGCCGCTCAGCTGCTCGAGGCGGCCGGAGACGGCGCGACGGCCGCGCTGCTGCGCGCCGGCTACCACCAGCAGCGGGGCGAGCACCAGAGGGCGGCCAGCGAGTTCGAGGCGGCCGGCCGGCTCGAAGAAGCCGCCGAGATGCACGCGACGGGCTCCAGCTTCCAGGAGTCGGCGCAGCTCTTCGAGCGGGCCGGGAACTTCGCGCGCGCGGCCGAGACGTATCGCGCCGGCGGGGATCCGCTCGCCGCTGCGCGCTGCTACGAGTCGGCCTACGACTACGACTCCGCGCTCGAGTGCTACGAGGAAGCCGGCGCCGCCGATCAGGTGATCGACCTGCTCGAGAAGAGGGGCGGCTACCTCGACGCTGCGCGACGCGCCCACCGGGAGGGAGAGGCCGACCGCGCGATGCGCAATCTCCAGCTCGTCGAGCGCCGCGACGCAGCCTACGGCGAGGCCTGCGCTCTGATGGCCGAACTGCTGGCCCAGCGCGGCGAGGCCGAGCTCGCCGCCAGCAAGCTGGCGGAAGCGATCGAGGAGGCCGGCGGCGAGGCTGCGCCGGCCGAGCTGCACGAGCGCCATGCGGCGCTGCTCGAGCAGGCGGGACAGCGCCAGCAGGCGTTGAAGGTCTACGAGACGCTCCGCCGCCGGGATCCGGCGCGCAGCGACGTCACGCAACGCATCGCGAGCCTGCGGCGCGAGCTCGACACGCCCTCCGTCGGAGACGACGCCGCAGCCCAGGCGACGACCTCGCGCAACGAGAGCCGTTACGAGATCCAGAGCGAGCTGGGGCGCGGCGGAATGGGGGTCGTCTTCCAGGCGCGCGACAAGCGGCTCGGGCGGGTCGTGGCGCTGAAGCGGCTACCGGAGAACCTGCGCCACAACAAGCTGGCGGTAGAGCTGTTCCTGCGCGAGGCGCAGGCCGCAGCGGCGCTCAATCACCGCAACATCGTGACCGTCTACGATGCGGGCGAGGAGGACGGTGTCTACTTCATCACCATGGAGCTGCTCGCGGGCCTACCGCTCAACGCCATCCTCGAGAAGCGCGGACGTCTGTCGGCGCAGGACACCGCGCGGCTCGGGCTGCAGATCGCGGCGGGGCTGCAGTATGCGCACGCTACGCGCATCGTTCATCGCGACATCAAGACGGCGAATCTGTTCTTCACACGGGATCGGGTGGTCAAAATCATGGACTTCGGTCTGGCCAAGACGATCGAGGAGGTGCGCCGCTCGTCGACGATGATCGGCGGCACGCCCTACTACATGGCCCCCGAGCAGGCGGCCGGCGATGCCGTCGATCACCGCACCGACCTCTATGCCTTCGGCGTCACGCTGTTCCGGATGGTCACGGGCGCCCTGCCGTTCGCCGAGGGCGACCTCGCCTACCACCACCGCCACACGCCGGCACCGGATCCGCGCGATCTCGACGCGAGCATTCCCGACGCGATGGCGACGCTGCTCTCGAAGCTGCTCGCCAAGCGGCCCGCCGACCGCTGCCAGTCGGCGGCAGAGGTAGCCGCCATCCTGCAGACCCTGCTGCCGCCGCGCTGAGCCCGGTTCCTTTACAACCGGCGAATGATCCGTTGGAATCCGGGTCATGAAGCACCTGGCCCTCCAGCGCTCCCTCGCCGTCCTCGCGTGCATGGCGTCCGCCGCCTGCGCCGCGAAGCGGCCCGTGCTCTATCCGAACGAGCAGGTCCGGAAGGCCGGCGTCGAAGTCAGCCAGGTCGACATCGATACGTGCATGCGCCTGGCGAAGACCGGCGTCGGCGACAAGAACGCCGCCGCGAGCGCGGCCGGGCGCAGCGTGGTCGGCGCGGGCGCCGGCGCCGCGGTCGGTGCGGTGGGCGGAGCGATCACGGGCAACGCCGGCACCGGTGCCGCCGCCGGCGCCGCCACCGGCGGAACCGCGGGGCTGCTGAGCGGCATGTGGGGCGCACGCGAGCACGATCCGACGTTCATGGCCTACGTCGAGACGTGTCTGCGCGAGAAGGGCTATCAGCCGATCGGGTGGAAGTAGCGACGCTCGGTGCCTGCAGGATCGGGCGAGCTTCGTTCGGGTGCGCCTCGCGGCGCGCCCGCCGCTAGCTCCGCCGGCGGAGGGCGAGCGCGCCGAGGCCGAGCGCGATCAGCACGCCCGTCGCGGGCTCGGGGATCACCCCGCCGCCCCCGGGACCGCCGTTCGGGAAGTCGTCGAAGCGCACGCGGTTGCCGAGCGGCACCGAGGCCCCGATCGGCCCCAGACCGAACGCGTCCGGCAGCCCATCGGGCACCGATGCGATCGTGTCGCCCACCAACGCGTCGTCGAAGAGCAGACTGAGGGGACTGCCCTCGAAGTCGTCGAGCACGATCGCGTCGCCGTGGCTCCTCGGGAACGAGAGCAGACGCGCCAGCCGTTCGCCGGAAGGATCGACGCGGAATGCCGTGTCGAGGAAGAGCTGGTCGAGGTCGAGCAGCTCGGGGATGAAGCCGGCGGAGAAGTCGCGCGGCACGAGCAGCGGCGAGCGCCCGAGATTCACACCCCCGAATTCGAGCGGCGGCGTCTCGCCGATGGCGCCAGCCGCCGCCGTCTCCGCCGAAGTCTGCAGCCCCACCACACCGGGCGAGAGCAAGCCTGCCAGCACCGCCAGCGGGAACAGCGCGAATACGATCACGGCGACGCGTCCCTGCCACCGTCGGGCCCGGTTCGGGCGCTTCGCTGATTCCGCCATCGAAGGCTCCCTTCGCACCGCTGAGCCGCCAGGGGCGCGCTCCCGCAACCCGCGCGCCAACCGCAGCGGTGCGGTTCAGCGGGGGATGCCAGCCATCCTCGAAGGGCTCTATCGGGATTTCCGTCGTCGGGCTTTATCTGGAAGCGTGAGATCCGACACACGTGCGCTGCGGCGCGCGTGAGCGCGCCGCAGCGCGGGTCGGATTTCCAGCCGAGCGCGAACTTTCCAGCTCGCTTGGACTCCGCTCGGCTTCGCCTCGCTGCGCGGCGGCCGACTCGAGAGTCGGCCGCCTAGCCCGCCAGCAGCTCGCGGGCGATCGCGGAGATCTGGATCTCGTCGGTGCCGGCGTAGATCTGCAGCACCTTGGCGTCGCGGCAGAGCTGCTCGACGTGGTACTCGGCCATGTAGCCGTTGCCGCCGTAGATCTGCACGGCTTCGAGCGCGACTTCGACGGCCGCGCGAGCCGCATACAGCTTCATCGCCGAGGCCTCGGCCAGGCTCGCGCCGCGCCCGGCCTCGGCCATCTCGATCTGACGAAACACGAAGTTCTGTAGATTGAGCCGCGCCACTTCCATGCGTGCGAGCTTGTCCTGGATCAGCTGAAACTCGCCGATCGGACGCCCGAACTGTACGCGCTCGCGAGCGTATTTGAGCGAGAGCTCGAGGCAGCGGTCGACGATGCCGAGCGCCATCGAGGCGACACCCGTGCGCTCGATCGAGAAGGTCGCCTTCGCGCCGGTGCGCGACGCCGACATCTCCGTCTCGCCTAGCAAGCGATCGCGCCCGGCGTGCACGTCCTGCAGGAACAGCTCGCCGGTCGGCGACGAGTGCAACCCCATCTTGCGCATCGGCTTCGACTGCGTGAGGCCGGGCATCCCGCGATCCAGGACGAACGTGAGAACCTTGCGCTCGCGCGCAGACACGCCCTCCTCGTCCAGCTTGCAGATGAACACGATGGTGTCGGCATAGGGCCCATTCGTGATGAAGGTCTTGTTGCCGGTGAGCAGGTACCCGCCCTGGCCGTCGCGCCGCGCGCTCGACTTCATGCTGCCGAACGCGTCGGAGCCCGAGCCGGGCTCCGTGATCGCCCAGGCGCCGATCTTTTTCAGCGTGAGCAGGTCGAGCGCCCAGCGCTCCTTCTGCTGCGTCGTGCCCTTCGACAGGATGGCCGCCGCCGTCAGCCCCATGCTCACGCCCATCGCGGTCACCATCCCGGGGCAGTAGCGGCACAGCTCGATGATCGGAATCAGCTGCATCGCCACCGCGTCGCCGCGCCCACCGGCCTCGCGCTCGCGCTCTTCGACGGGCTGACCCGCCGCAGCCTGCGCCTTCTCGCGAGCGATCTGCTTCTGGAAGCGGACGCGGGCCATCTCGTCCATGCCGAAGGTCGAGATCAGCTTGCGCAGCACGTCGTACGGCGGCAGGTCGCCGTGCTCGAGCTGCTCGAGGTTCGGCTTGATCTCGGCTTCCACGAAGCGCCGCACGGCGTCGCGGATCATCAGGTGCTGCTCGCTCCACTCGAACATCTGCTCACTCCTGTTCTGAGGCGTTCGGCCCTGGCTCGGCTGCGTACGGCGAGCGCAGCACGATCTCGGTGATCTCGGCAGGGGCGAACAGCCGCATGGGCGGGCCCCAGAAGCCGGTGCCGCGGCTCACGTAGAGCTGCGCCGCGCCCTTCGCGTAGAGACCCGCCACGGTTGGAATCACGAGCCGGACGAGCAGGCCGAACGGCCAGATCTGTCCGCCGTGTGTGTGCCCCGAAAGTTGCAGGTCGATGCCGAGCGTCGATGCGCGCCGGAACGTCGAGGGATCGTGCGCGAGCAGGATGGCAGGCCGCTCGGGATCGCGCGCGGCGAGCGCGCGCTCGAGGTCCTCGCCGCCCTCGCGGCCGACCAGGGCGCCGCGATGGTCGTCGACGCCGACCAGGTCGAAGGCCCGCTCGTCCTCCCCGATCGCGACGCGCTCGTTGCGCAGCACGCGCATGCCGAGCCCGGCGATCGCATGCGCCCACGCGTCGGCGCCCGAGTAGTGGTCGTGGTTCCCCGTCACGAAGTAGACACCGTCGCGGCCGCGCAGATCCGCGAACGGCGCGACCTCGTCCGCCAGCAGCTCGACCTTGCCATCGACGAGATCGCCGGTCACCGCCACGAGGTCCGGCGTGAGCGCGTTCACGCGCGCGACGAGCCTCGCGGCGAAAGCGCGTCCCAGGATCGGCCCGATGTGGATGTCACTGATCTGCACGATGCGGTAGCCGTCGCGACCCGCCGGCCAGCGCGGTAGCTCGAGCTCGACGCGGCGCAGCTGGGGCGGCCGCAGCCCCGAGCGCAGACCCGCCAGCCCGGCGAGCAGCGCGACCGAGAGCACGGCCGCCGCGCGCACCCCCGCGCCTGGACCGGGGCCCGGGAGATTCTGCGCCGCCGCGGCCACGCCACCCGCGAGCCAGAGCCCGACGTCGGAGACGAACAGCCCGAGCAGCAGCAGAAACGCGAAGCCCATCCACAGCGAGGCGGGCCAGGCGATCAGCCGCGCCCGCGATGGGGCCAGCCAGCGCTCGCCGATCGGTTGCAGCACCAGGCTCGCGCCGAGCCCGACGAGGGTCGCGAGTGCCACGCCCTGCCATGGCTGCGCGAGGCCCGGATCGAGCACGAGCCGGCGCGCGATGTAGAAGTGACAGCCGATCAGAAACGCGCTCGCGGCGAGCAGCAGCAGCAGGATCAGCGACCAGCGGCGCATGCGCGGAGCCTCGGGACGGGGGGCGCGAAAGGGGCCCTTGCCGCCGGGAAGCATACCCGCTTCTGCGACCGCGGACCCGCGCCTAGCAGGCTGCGGGAAAACTCCTGCTGATCGTACGCCCGAATGAGGTAGAA
>Ga0210377_10000252_pt1 | contig 50948 bp, 36 predicted proteins | sample PLM4_65_b1redo_FD_155480 | JGI IMG/M metagenome (GOLD analysis project Ga0210377, IMG submission 155480) | Groundwater sediment microbial communities from an aquifer in East River, Colorado, USA - PLM4_65_b1 redo | ecosystem: Environmental > Terrestrial > Soil > Riparian zone | place: USA: East...
TCTGTCAAAATCGGGCCTCATTGAGCCTATAATGGATGTCCGAAGCCGAGGGAGCGCCAACCCATGGCAATCTCACTTCGATCCAGCCTGTGAATTCGAGAAAAAATGCTTACAACGCAAATGGCTCATACATACATTGAAAAAGGCACAATTGTATGGTAACTGTTGACGGCGTCCGTCGTCGGTCGTCTGTATCCTCCGTGTTCTTCGTGCCCTTCGTGGTGAGAGATTTTAAGAAACGGCATGGACAGCGAAGCTGCACCATCCTACGAGCAGACAGGATAACCTTGCCATTTACGATTTTCGATTTATGATTTTCGATTGGTGGGGCAAGCCGCCACCCTACAAACCTGCGCACTCCGCGAAATCTGTGGCTGGCTTTTCGCCAGGATAGAGAACGATTGAATCTATGTTAATCTGTGTTAATCCTGTCTAAACACTTCAAGTCCCGGCCGGAATGAAAAAAGACATACCCCCCTCGCGCGACCCCAAACAGACCCCCTCGTACTGGTTTAGGCCGTATGATGATAGGGTACCTTAACCATTCGCTCGCGAGAGAACTGATCCCGATGGATATGGCAGTACGGCTCGTGGTTGTAGATACTCAAGAGGCGCTTGCAGAGCGGAAACTCGCATTTCCTGCCCTCAGCCGAAGTTTTTAGCGTTTTTGCCATCGTTACTCCTATAGGTGAACCAAGAAACGAAATAGCTGCAAAAGGTTAGTTGTCTTCGTCTGCGGCATAGAGATTTTCTAATCTTTTGTACTGTACGGTAGCATTTATACCACATTATTGGGCTTTGTCAAGCAATTTCTCAGGATTCTTCGCGTCCTTCGCGGTCAGAGAGTTCGAGCATCTCCCTATGGGACGCCTTACGGCGGAGCATCCGGCATCGAGAATCCCGCATCGCGAAACGACGATTTTCCCGCTTTTGGGAGCTTGACTATTGACATCTCAGGCGGGGTGTAATATAAGGTATCGCTCTGTTTCCTTGAGGAGTTTTCGCCGGGCAGGTGCGGCAGGTTCGTGTGCCTCCGGCGATTCCTGGGACTTGGTCAGTATGAAACTTTACGCAGAAGGAGATTTTTAGAATGGCAGCGAAATGGGTGTACTTTTTCGGCGCTGGCAAGGCCGAAGGCAACGCGAAGATGAAGGAGCGTTTGGGCGGCAAGGGTGCGAATCTTGCGGAGATGGCCAGTTTGGGTGTGCCGGTTCCGCCTGGTTTTACCATTACCACGGACGTATGTACTTATTTTTATCAGCACAAAAAGAAATATCCGCAGGGGCTTAAGGAAAAAGTCGCCGAGACGATGAAGAAGGTCGAGAAGATCATGGGCAAAAAATTCGGCGACCCCGAAAATCCGCTCTTGGTCTCGGTACGTTCCGGAGCAAGAAAATCGATGCCTGGGATGATGGAAACCATTCTGAATGCTGGACTTACGTCGAAGACGATACCGGGGCTTGTCAAGCAGAGCGGCAACGAGAGGTTTGTTTACGATGCGTATCGGCGGCTGATCATGATGTATGCCGACGTCGTGATGGAAAAAGCGGCCGGGATCGAACCCAAAGACGATCAAGGCATCCGCAGGCAGTTGGAAGAAATAATGGATGTGCTGAAAAAGCAGAAGGGCTGCGCGTCCGATACGGATTTGACGCCGGACGACCTCAAGAGCCTCTGCTCGACGTTCAAGGCCAGGATAAAAAAGGTGCTGGGCAAGGACTTCCCCGACGACCCCATCGCCCAATTGTGGGGCGGCATCGACGCCGTCTTCGCCTCCTGGAACGGCAAGCGGGCGGTCAGTTATCGCCGCATCGAAGGCATCCCCGACGAATGGGGCACGGCCGTCAACGTTCAAACGATGGTATTCGGCAACATGGGCGCCCGCTCGGCCACAGGCGTCGGATTCACCCGCAACCCCGGCAACGGCGAGAACAACTTCTACGGCGAGTACCTGGTCAACGCCCAGGGCGAAGACGTCGTCGCCGGCATTCGAACGCCCGCGCCCGTCAACGAGTACTCCAAATCCGAGCACAACGCGAACATGGTCTCGCTCGAGCAGGGAATGCCGAAGCTCTACAAGCAGCTCTTCGCCATTCAGAAGAGGCTCGAGAAGCATTACCACGACATGCAGGACATCGAATTCACAATCGAAAACGACCAGCTTTTCATGCTCCAGACCCGCGTCGGCAAGCGCAACGGCCCGGCCGCCGTCCGCATGGCGATGGACATGCTCAAAGAGAAGCTCATCACCAAGAAAGAAGCGGTCATGCGAGTGACACCCAGCCAGCTCGACGAGCTGCTGCACCCAATCATCGACCCGAAGGCCGAGCGCGACCACAAGCCGCTGGCCAAGGGCCTGCCCGCCGGTCCCGGCGGCGCCACAGGGCAGATTGTCCTCTCCTCGCAGACGGCCGTTGACTGGGCCAAGCAGGGCAAGAAGGTCATCTTAGTGCGCGAAGAGACCAACCCCGAGGACGTCGAAGGCATGAGAGCGGCCCAGGGCATCCTGACCGCGCGGGGCGGCATGACCTCCCATGCCGCACTGGTCGCACGCGGCTGGGGTAAATGCTGCATCGTCGGCTGCGGGGCGCTCGAAGTGAACACCGCCAAAAAAGAGGTCCACATCGGCGGCAAGTCGTTCAAGGAAGGCGACCGGCTGACACTCAACGGAACCAAGGGCGCCGTCTATGAAGGCGAGCTGCCCACGCTCGACGCCACAGCGGAAAACGAGCTTCTAAGCAGTTTCCTGAAGGTCTGCGATTCGGTCAAGAAGCTCGGCGTCAGGACCAACGGCGAGACCCCCGAAGACGCGCGCAAGGCCCGCCAGCTCGGCGCTGAGGGCATCGGCCTGTTCAGAACGGAACACATGTTCTACGGCAAGGGCAGCGACGAGCCTCTGTTTATTCTGCGCAAGATGATCGTCTCGAAGGACGCCGCAGAGAGGAAAACAGCCATCGATGAGCTGTTCCCGTTCGTTAAGAGGGACATCAAAGGGACGCTCGAGGCGATGGACGACCTGCCCGTCGTGATTCGGCTGCTGGACCCGCCTCTGCACGAGTTCGTGCCGAAGGAAGCCGCCAGGCTCGAGGCGCTGGCGAAGGACCTGAACATCACGCTCGAAGAGCTTGCAAAGCGGGCCGATCAGTTGCACGAATCGAACCCGATGATGGGGCATCGCGGCGTGCGGCTGGGCATTACCTATCCCGAGGTCAGCAGGATGCAGATACAGGCGATCTTCGAGGCCGCCGCAGAGCTGATCAAGGAAGGCAAGAAGCCCTACCCGGAAATCATGATTCCCGTCGTCTGCGAGGCAAAGGAATTGAGCGCTCAGCTCGACCTTGCCCGCGAGGTTTACAAGGAAGTCCTGGCGAAATATAGCCTGAAGAAAATCCGGCATAAGCTCGGCACGATGATTGAGATTCCGCGTGCCGCACTGACAGCCGACAAGATCGCCGAGCACGCCGAGTTCTTCTCGTTCGGCACCAATGACCTGACGCAAATGAGCTTTGGCTTCTCGCGCGATGATATAGGCGGATTCCTGCCGGACTACCTGCAGAAAGGCATTCTGCCGCAGGACCCGTTCCAGAGCATCGACCAGGCGGGCGTCGGCGAATTGATCAAGATAGGCATCCAGCGCGGCCGCAAAACGAACAAGGCCCTGGAAGTCGGCATTTGCGGCGAGCATGGCGGCGAGCCGGCCAGTATCGAGTTCTGCCACCGCGTCGGAATGAATTACGTCTCGTGCTCGCCGTTCCGAGTGCCCATCGCAAGACTGGCTGCGGCCCAGGCGGCGCTGAGATAACAGACGACAGATGATGGACGACCGACGATTGGTGATGGCTAAGCCATGAATTTGGTATTGACTATTGATGGCCAACAGTTTATAATCTGATTATTAACTGTTGGGAGAGCCGCCGAGCACGTTTAGTGCACGGCGGACAGCGGTTAACCGGTAAAAGGTAGGGCAGGCTTCGGTCCGCCCTACCATTTTTTGTAAACACGGACCTCACGGACAAATGCGAGACACACGGACTCACACAGATTAGAACCAGTCATTGCGAGGCCGCAGGCCGCGGCAATCTTCAACGTAGTTTTTTTTCTTCTCTCAGACACGGCCTGAATTCAGCCACGAAGACACCAAGGCACAAAGAAATGAGCTAAATCACTTTGACAAGATTAACCAGAATCTACATGAGTTAAATCGTTCATTATCCTGTAATCCTGTCGAGAACTTAACCACGAAGAACACGAACGACGCAGAGAAATCGTCAATCCGTCAAACAAAGTGCCGGACAAGTCGTAAATAGTCAATCACAACGCCCCCTGGTTTCCTGATAACCCGATCTCCTGTATCCTGTATTCTGTGTCCTGTATTCCCAGAAGGTTTTTCCCTTTTTCCCTTGCCTTTCCCCTGCTTTTATGCTATTCTCAACTTTCACGAAGGAGCAGCGGGGACATCTGAAAGCGAAAAAGAAAATGTGCGCGACAGATCTACGGGACGTGCCAAATTGCATGGCGGAAGATAAAGAATATCCGAAAGTGGAATTGAGCAAGATGCCCCCGAATTCGACAGAGAAAGCCGAGAACACGCGCGATTTCCACCTCCAAATCATCAATTGGCAATAGAAATCGCTAATCCAACGGCAACCAAAGTTGCCTCTTTTTCCGCTCGCCCGCTAGAGATTCGAGCAAGGTTAGATCGCCTGAGCCCCACGGTGATCAAGCGATTGACGTCCCTCGTAGATCCGCCCAGAGATGATAGATGAGAAGGGGAGAGACCGGAAAGGGCCTTTCGCACTTATGATCTAACCTGCTGATACCACCGACCTGCCATCCTCTGCGACCTAAGCTCAGTGGGCTCAGACCTCGCTTGCGCGAGGTGTCGTTCACCTCGCGCAAAATGTCGGCAGGAGCCATACTCTGCCAATACCCCACCATTGCGGCCGCCGGGAATCCTTTAGCGTAACCCCATTCCAGTGCCACGAAACGCCAAACACCATGGTCCACATAGTTGACGTTCAAAATCCAGTTCGATCGGGGCGGCGAGCCGAGACGTTTACACTCTACGACGAATTGCCTGCAACAGCGAAGAGGGTCGGGTTCGTAGCGATCTATGTAAACCCACTGAAAATCTGGACGCTTGTCCTCTCGCGTCGTGCGCGCTTCATCGTCGGGATCGGGCTGGTCGTTGCAATCTAAGGCCGGCGCTAATTCCTCACGGGGGTAAAGCTCGCGCGTTGCTTGTAGCAAGCAGAAGTACAGCCGGCGGTTGAGTCCTATCTCAGCGGTCGGCAAATCTTTCTCCATTTGGAGGAGTTCAAGAGCGCGGTTCAAGATCGCGAGGAACCTTTTAATACGCCTGTTCCATGCATTTAACGAAGGCAAGTTTGGACCTTCACCAGTCATTCGACTTCCCAATTCATAACTATTCCTCACGAGTAAGTTGAACGAGAGCGCCCTCAGCGTCTTCTCGCGCGGCCGTCCGCGTCCAGAAGCGCGTCTCGTTTCGCTTGATAAAGAGCACGTGCCGGTCATTCTCACTTATCACGCGGAAGAATGTGTCGGTGAAGACTGCGGATTTGCCCAGCGGTTCGCGTGTGTCCCTTTCGAGCTTTTCCAACAGGTTCGCCCAGGCTTGCGCATTCGTATCCGACGGCGCGGTAAGTGGTTTCGTCTTGAAGTGTGTCGCGAAATTCACAGCCAGCAAAGGTGCTCGCGAGGGGGGCGAGAGGACGCGCCAAGCCAATTCGCCATCTGGTTCCAGTTCAGAGTTCCAGATGTGGAGGAACGTCTGCAGGTATGCACCCAGACCAGAATCAGCTCGGGCAACATCAACATAGGTACCCCACAACCGAGGAGGTAGGGTGACCGGCTTGGCGGCAGTACTCTCGCGACCCCGGTAAAGCAAGTCGAGACCAAGCGAACACATTTCCCGGACGAGATCACGCTGTGATTCATTCAGGCCGTACAGATCAAAAACAGCTTCGTCGAGTTGATGCTCCAAGTCCTGCAGGCGATGCTGTGCCGTACCTTCGAATAGCGCACCTGCTCCTTGGGTCACCTCTAGATTCTGAAGCTCAGCAACGACACTCACAATGCGTTCTCCAAGTTCATATGACGCCGGCAGGAGTATAGGTAGTTCTCCGCCAGTCTCAAGCTGTAGTTCGTCGTGCCACATCCCCCACGAACCAAGTGTCATGAAGAAATAGTAGCGCGACAGCGATGACCAGTAGATGCCGAGAATAACCTTCTCTTGCCATTCCTGAAAACCCTCAAGCCTATATCCGAGGATGGAATGCCGGAAACAGTAGGGGCGCGTCTCATGGCGAATCGTCAGCTTTCCACCCGTCGGAACTCCACGGCGCAATAGGAGCCGCGAGCCTTCAAACACCTCACGTTGGCCTGTCCGTTCCACGTGTGTCGGCACGTCGATGAGCATTTCAAGGGATTGCAATCCGTATGTTTGAAGTGAGTCGACCGGCAGTTCCTTGAAATCGGCCAACCACCCACGTGGTACTGCACCGTTTCCCTCCAGGAAGCCTCGTCCGGGCGTGGCATGAACTCCGGGGAGTTTATCGGGTAGTTGAAGGAGCGATGGATGCATATCGAGTAGTCTTACTAGCGCCTCATCCCGGTGTCCACCCCACCAGTAGATCTTCCACAGCTTGTCACACGCGCGGCAATCTCGCTGCGATAACCAGTGCATGTCGCCCCTACTCAGGAGTACCGCTTGCGTGCTTTCGACCATAGCCACGCACTTTGCAGACCAGTACCCGAACCGCTGATTTGGCATGGAATCGAGCGGAGCTTTTTCGAAAACGACAGAGATGAACGGGGCAATGCCTGTCACCTCGCGTGTCGGACCCGTGAAGTAGACGCGTCGGACATGGGCGAAGTTCACGACCTGCTTAAGGAGCGAGGCCGCGAGCCAGACCCGACGGAATTGCCGGCTCTTTTGATGGTGTTTGAATAGGACACCCGACGAGACAAGCAACCCAGCTCTCCCACCATCGCGCAACAGACCAAGGGATAGATGAATGAATGCCTGGGACAGTTCCTTGTCGCCCACCGGTCTCCCTTGCTTTGGATTACACCACTCCAGAGTGATCTTTAGAGCTTCATGCCCTTCTTTGTCATCTGTCTTTGGGTAACCCCAGGGTGGATTTCCAACAACGACATCAGCGCAGCCAGCCCCGAACCGCTGAGCTATCTCTGGCGGGCATCCCCCGGAGATGGGCTTGAAGGCATTCTCGTGCAGGAGCACATCATAAAACTCCGTGTCTGGCCGTCTCCCGAGCTCCTCTTCGGGATCCTGTGCAGGCACCCACTTTAGGTGGGGCAGACGCCGTTCTTCATTGATTTCGCGTGGCTTCTGGTAGTGGAGGAAAGCCAGATATAAACTGAAGGCGGCTACGTGCACGGCTTCTTCATTGATGTCCATGCCAGCAATCTGCTCGCGCAGAATCTTCCGCAACTGCGTGCGGGTGAGCCGCTTGCCTCCCTGCTCAGCTACCTTGTAGCGGACTATCCGCCGAAACGACTCGACAAGGAATATCCCTGAACCGCATGAGGGGTCCATCACGCGTGGTTCCTGAGCGAGCATGTCGGGCGTGAGCGTTTGTGAAAGCACGAAGTCCACGAGAGGCGGCGGAGTATAATGTGACGCTTGGCTATGCTTCTTGCCCTTGCGCTCCGCGTAGAACTCCTCATAGATGCTGCTGATTAGTTCGATAGGGATGATGTTGAATCGGTATGCGAAGAAAAAGAGCAACGGCTGATTCGATGGGTCACCAACCAGAAAACCCAGGAGCCTCTGTAAATGGCCGTCGTGCACACGGGCACGTTCCTCACTGTCGACCGGGAAGGTGTCACCATTAAAATCCTCTGCGAGTTGATCAAACAAGGCATAGGTGAACTCCTTGTCACGCAGGACGCGCAGAAAAGAAAGCTGCTCCATTTCCGGTTCTATGCAAGGGCGAGGAAGAGATTCATCAAGGAGCTTTCGCCAACTACGCCGACGCGAGGCCACGCCTTCAAAATAGTCGCGTGTTAATATCTCCCGATCCTCCAGGTAACGGATGAAGATGGCCCGTCCGATAAGCGAATGAAGGTGATGAAGCGATGGCTTCTTTTGACCAGCAACAGGCCGAATACCCAGGAGCGAATGGCGGACGGTCTTAAGGTCGTGAATCAGCGCACGGTCAGCACGATTTAACCCATCGCCGAAACGTTTTTCGCCGAATAGGAAGCCAGTCTCGATCTTCTCGCGGTGGTAATTGGCCAGTCGGCCCTGCACTTCCTTCACAGTGTTAGCCTTGTCGAGCAGTCTGTCACCGCTTGTCGACCACTCATTCGGTCTGAAAGGCGGCCGCGCGAGGTCGTACACACCCAACTCCCCCGGACAGGCCAGAAAGAGCAACTGAGGACGGGCCATACACCAGATGCGGTTGTATAGGTGGCGCAGAGTCTCACCGTCCGAGGTTGGGACTTGAGCGAAGACAACAACCGGGTAGTGTCCCACAAAGAAGACTTTCTCCGCACCGACTTCTTTTGCAAGCGCAAGCCAGTCGCCTCTCTCGATCCAAATGTCGGGTGCAGCGGGATCAGGTTTTTCAGAGGCAGGTAACAACACACCTTCAGCAAAGCCGAGCTCTTCATAGGCAGCTTGCAGCAATGCATCGGGATTTGTTTGTGCCATCTGACACACCTTCGTTCGTTGAGAACAGGAACATCAAGTCATGGTCAATTGACGCTACGCCTACTGAACTCTACACTGAAACATTGTGAATTATCATCGCAGATTTGTCAACGCCCATGTCAGAATTTCCGAGGACGTCTCTGATGCCTTACTAATTTCCGGGTTGGGCGATGACAAGCGTTGGGATTTATGATCCATTCGACTTCGCTCAGGACAGGTTTATGATTGACGATTTGCTCCGTCCACGGAAGGCCGGATCTTCGATATTGACTATTCTTTCGTGGTCTTCGTGCTTTTCGTGGTCATGAGACAAGTCGTGACGTGCATTACGTTCGAAGCCAGATGCTTCGACTCCGCTCAGCATGACAAGCACCGGTGGGGCAGCCCTCGGCCATGAGCTCGTACCTTAGGCACGAGGGCCGAATGGAGCCGCCACCCTACAAAACCGCGTCCATCTGCGAAATCTGTGTCTAAAGAGTTGAATCCCGACTACCTCTGGATTGACTTTGCATGGCGCGATTCGAGGCCTGCATTGACCTGCGTCATGCACTGGGTCAGGATATCCCACGGCCGATCCTCGATTGTCACCAGGCCGTAGTTCGAGTTCTCTCCGTCGAATCGGCCTTCTTTGGGCTCATCGGCGTGCTCGAACCAGTGAAATCCAACCATGAAAGGCAGATCGATAAGCCCGTGGACATAGCGTGTGAACCCGTCGGCCCGATCCTTCTGCGTCTCGACCGGGCGTCCCGCTCCTCGCGTGTTCGGCAGGCCGGAATCCGTCGCCTTGAAGCTGAATTCGGTCAGCATGATCGGCCGGGCGGTCAGACGGTGAATGTTCTGCAAAGCCTCCGTCGGCGCCGTCTGGCCATAATTATTGAAACTGACGACATCGACGTGGTCCTTCAAGCCGCGGAGGACCGGGTCCGGCGCCTGTCCTGCAAACCGGCAGCCTAAGATGAGGTGGTTCGGGTCGGCCTTGCGAATGGCGCTTTTGCACGCCGCAAAGTAGCGCCCGGCGACGACTTCCTGCCACGCCGCCTGGTCCTTTCGAGCGGCGTCGGTACTGCTCGGCTCAAGCCCGCTCAATTGGTCCCAATCCGTGATGTTCGTTCCCCACGCCTGGTTCAGGGCCGCTACGTCCGCGTATCGCTTCTGGATAAATGCCAGGGCGGCCTTCTTTCCCGCGCTGCCTTCCGGGAAGCGAAGATACTCTTCCAGCAGGCTCAGCTTGCCTCGCCAGTCGGCTCCCCATCGCAGCTCGTTGTCGGTGAAATACCCGAGGAGCCAGGGATCGCCCGACCGGGGTCCGCATAGTCGTTGACATGTGGACTCCATTCTCTGCTCGAAGTCTTCGGAAAAGAAATCGCCCACGGAGCCTTTCAGCCAGTTTGCGCCGGCGCGGGTGGCCAAGTCGAGGTTGATGGTATAGGGCATATTGCGGCTGAAGGTACTCGCGTTAGACCAGGAACCGAGCGTATTGAATCCCCAATCGCCAAGCCTTTTGACCACAGCCTGGGCCCAGGCGTCCTCAGAGCCATACTTCGCCTGTACCGCGCGCTGGTATGGCGAGTAGCCCAGCTTGGGCGCATCATCCGCGCGGAAGCTCACGTGGTTAACGCCCTTGGAGATGAAAGTGTTGCCTTCGGGAGTGACCAGCCACCAGATTCCGTCTGGCTTAGCCACGCGGAAGAAGCCGGTGGCTTCGAAGCGCAGCTTGTTCCATCCGCCATAGCGATCTCGCTCCCCCGCCGGGGAATCCGTATTTGCCGCTGAGACGGGAATCGTCAGACACAACACGGCCAAACATATCAGTGTGAAAGGTGCATTCAATTGATGAATCCTGTTTGACGTTTTCGCAGACATGTTTCTACCTCCTAAATTCAACCTTCATATAGGTGCATGGTACTGTATCGGCGTCAGAGAAGCAATTACATCCGGTATTGCGGCTAAATAGTTTAGTCCCTCGGGCGGGGAATCGGGGGAACGCCTCACGAATTTCCGGCTCTCCCGATGGCGGGCGGAGGGATGGCTAAGCCATAAATTGACTATTTACAATTGACTATTGCCCCTGCTTTCGCAGGAAAAAGCGAGCATCTCCCTAAGGGACGCCTTACGGTGCTTCGGGCCTCGCAATGACCGGTTCTATCGGATTCCTCGACGGAGTTTACCCTGAGTGAATTCACCGGAGCTTGTCGCTGAATACGTATAAGATTCTTTGGTAAGACCGACCGTTAGTTGTTAGTAGCGACCTCCACCACGACCACCACGGTCAAAACGATCATGTCTGTCGTCACCACGATCACGTCTGTCGTCACCACGATCACGTCTGTCTCGGTCGCCACGACCGCTACCGAAACCTTCGTGGCTGTCTTGGTCGCTGCGATGGTCTATTTTTCTTTTCCCCTCTTCAACCTTAATAACGCGTCCCTTGAAATTGTTGCCATTCAGTGCGCGGATTGCGGTTTGGCCTTCTTCCGAAACCGCCATTCCCACAAACCCCAACCCGTTTGATTCGCCCGTAGCCCTGTCCCTTAATATCTTGACGGATATGACCTGGCCAAAAGCTCCAAAGGCCTGACGCAAATCGTCTTCCGTTGTCTCAGGCGACAAATTTCCTACATAGATATTCATATCGATTTCCTTCTCTTGTTTCTAACAGACGTTCTTGCCGCTAAAAGGACTCGGCTTAACAGCCGATCTTCTTTTTCATTAAGATAGCGACTTTTGCCGGCAAGTACAACTCTTTTTGGGGACTTAATTCGGGGGAAGCGCAAATCCGGCCGCGAAGCGCGACGGATTGACGATTTTTCGTGTCCTTCGTGGTGAATCCAAAACCGTGTTCATCCATGTCTGTGGGAGCAAAAGACAGCATTGAAGATTGCCGCGCCGACCTTCGGCCGGCTCGCAATGACTGGTTTTGAATAGATTCCTCGACTACGCCCTACGGGCTGCGCTCGGAATGACAGTCGCCGGTGGGGCAAGCCGCCACCCTACCAAATGCTGATTGAAATGACCGTGTCCATCGGTGTAAATCCGTGTCAAAAGACGTCCATCGTCCTACGTCCGTCGTCCGTCGGTGGCTATGGCCAATCGGCGCCTTTGATGCCGTGGAGGGTCAGGTTCGCATCCGGCAGCTCGTCGCGCGCCGGGCGAATCTGCCGGGCCTGCAGGAAGCTGACCTGCCCATCGGCGAACAGGTAGTTCCGAGTGCCCTCCCAGCACCACCATGCTTTGTCCTCCTTAATGGGCACGTGATTGCTCTGCCATTCACCGATGAGAATCTTGCCGGACGGCCTTGCGACGTCGGCGCTTCGCTGCGGGATGGACGGCTGCGGGTTCGAGTACGTATCGGCCGGGGTGCTCATCGCGTCGATCTGCTGCGGGCTGTGGTAGAACGCCATCGAGTAGGCGTAGCTGGTGGACTCGTATTTGTCGCGCGCGACGCGGTCCTGCGGGCAGTACAGCACAGATGGGTTATTCGCGTCGATATGCCCGCCCAGGTACGGCTCGACGAACCGCCGCCAGCCGCGGCCCATCCACAGCCAGTAGGCCGGCTGCACCGAGATCGGGTCCTCGGCGCAGGGGTAGGTGTTCTCGCTGCCGGCAAGGTACATATCCATCGCCAGGCCGATCTGCTTGAGGCCGTGCGCGCAGCCGACCCTGGCCGCGATGGCCCGTGCCTTTCGCAGCGACGGCGTCAAAATCGACAGCAGCAGCGCGATAATCGCTATCACCACTAACAGCTCAACAAGCGTAAATCCGCCGCGAAGCCGCCTGCCCGCCGCTCCCGAACTGAACGAATTCCGGCAAAAACCCATGCACATCTTAACGCCCAACCTTAGCCGAAGGACCATTTTCAGGGATCAGGGTAGTGCCGCAACCGGCGAAAGTCAAGCTCGCCGCGATACTCGATGCCCGAACAATACCGGCGTTCAGGCAGTAGATAGTATGTAGAATGAACGTAACGTCGTGGATTGGCAGGGATTACCGCCAATCTATCTTGCCTCGGAGGGCTAAATAACGTATAATCAGTAAATGGCGTCCGGCCTGTGCTCCAGACTTTGGCCGGCCGGACGCGCGAGGCGAGTTGAAAGGAGATAATCATGCGCACCAGACCTAAATGCGTCGTTGCACTTGCGTTGGTTTTAAGCATTTTCGCAGCCGGCCGGCCGGCCCGGGCCGTGGATGTCACGGTGGATGGAGGCCGGCGGTATCAGACGATTGAAGGATTCGGCACGTGCCTCATAGCCTGGACCGATTCCTTCCGCAAGCTCTACCGGACCGAGGCATTCCAGAGACTCTACGTCAAGGACGTCGGATGCAACATGCTCCGCGTGAATATGTGGGGTCCGACGTACGAGAAGCCGACGGAGGACTGGTCGCAAATCAGCTACGAGGATTTCGACATAGGGGCCAGCGGCGGCCGGCCGCAGATCTTCCTCGAATTCGGCCAGGGCATCCGCAAGCTCGACCCGGCCGTCAAGATCATCGGGACGGTCTGGAGCCCGCCGGCCTGGATGAAGCTCAATAAATCCATCACGGATAAACGCTCCGGCGCCATTGCGGCCGGGGACTACGGCGAGATTAGCAACCGCGTCGATCCGAACTACTTCCGGCATTTCTGCAAGTGGATGGTCGAGTACGTCAAGCTCCACGACAGGCTGGGTGTGCCGTTTTACGCCGTCAGCCCCGGCAACGAAGTGCAGTTTACCCAGTCGTTCGAAAGCTGCGTATGGGACGCCGGGGACTATGTCACCATCGTGGCGATGCTCCGCGAGATGCTGAATATGGCGGGCTACAAGCAGGTGAAAATCTTCGGGCCTGAAACGATGACCAGCCACCTGTACGAAGGCGGCACGGGCTCTTACGTCAAAGCCATCAAGAATAATCCGCAGGCCCTGGCGGCACTCGACGTCTTCGCCACGCACGGCTACGAGGACGGCGTCGTGCCCGAAATGTCCGCCACGTCGTCCCGCGTGTTCTGGGATCTGATCGCCGATACGGGCAAACCCTTCTGGATCACCGAGGGCGGCACCGGCGGGCACGCCTGGCCGGCCCCCATTCGAAGGGGCATCGGCAACGCCCTTCACAATGCGCTGGTGGCCGGCAACTGCTCAGCCTTCGTGCCCTGGCAGATTACCGAAGGCAGAGAGTCCATCCATGGCCTGATGGTGAACGACAGACTGACGCCGAAGACCTACACGGCGATGCACTACAGCAAGTTCATCCGGCCGGGCGCCGTCCGCATCGACGCTCAGCCCGGCTTCGGCGATGTCCAGGTCGGCGCCTTCCTCCACGAGGGCAACGGCGAGCTGACCATCGTGGCGATCAATCCGACGTCGCAGGAGCAGCCCCTGAATCTTACTTTTACGAATCTTGCCGGCGTCGCTTCGCTGAGGGTGTATCGCACCTCGGCGTCCGAGAAGCTGGGAAACGTGGGCGACGTACCCGTTAAGGAAAACAAGATCGCTTTCCCGATGACGCCCCTGAGCATCGTTACGTTATCGGGCAAGATAACCAAGTGAGGAAGATCCAACCGGCGCGTTCTCCACGAGCGGCTGGAAGGCCCTATTCGGTCTTCCGCTTTGCGTCTTCCATGATGATTTCGTAGGAATAGCCGGAGCCGAAATCCTTGTTCAGGGTAATCGTTCCTTCGAAGGTGGCAATGTCCCCGACGGCGGCGTCATCGTTGGTCGTGATCGTCAAATCGTAGTTGCCCGAATCGCCGGTGCCGTCCTGGAGGTGGATCCAGTTCCTTCCCATGATCGCGCGATTGATTTTCGTCACCTGGCCCCTGATCAGAACGGTCCTGGCGGCGTATGAATCCTTCCTGGCCAACAGCTCGCCGATTGATATTCCGCCTTTGGCCGGCTCTACGGAAATGGCCTGCTTGTCTATTTCAGGTTTCATTCGGTGAGACGTGTCCGCCGACGGCTGGGCGGCGGAAGCCGGCGGCACGTCACCGGCAATCTGATCGACAAAATAGACCTTCTCAAACGTTCTCTGCAAATCCTTGCTCTGAAAGTTGCTCATCTCCAGGCCGTCTGCAAAGGAAATCGTCGCTCCCGGCTGTATTTCTCTTTTCGTAACGGCGATCCAGAAGTTCGTATCGTTCTCTTTGACGTTCAAATACGTGTAGGCCGTGGCCTGAAGGACCTCCTGAACCACCGCCGTATGGACGCTGACGCCGGCGCCAGCCTCGGCCTGTTCTTGCGGCTGAGCCTGCTGTTGTTCAGGCGTCTCTTCTTTCTGCCGGCAGGAAAACAGTACCAGCATCGTCAAAATCGTTATGGCCGTCAATGTAAGCTTCATCGTGTATCCTTCACAGAATTCCGGATTATCTTCTTCAAACACGCACTAATGTAACGTATAAGCGGGAAAATAACAACTGCGAACCTGCGAGCACCTCGCAGGGGGTGCATGTCACAAATGTAGGTGAAACCATCCCCAAAGCCTGCGGCTTTGAGGCTGCCACCCGTTTTTCGCCAATCCTGATTGGGTGGCAGCCTCATCCCGATTGCCGTTATCGGGATGGGGATGGCTCTTTCCGCCAGATTTGGCCGGAGAAATCATGCCGGGATAGGCATTGACGCAGGTACGCCGGGGTGATAGAATTAGCGTTTTTGGCGGGGACGTGTATTGTGGTGAAAGTAGCTCAGATGGTTAGAGCACCAGATTGTGGTTCTGGGGGTCGCGGGTTCGAATCCCGTCTTTCACCCTTTTGGCTGGTCTCAGGATTAAAAATCTTGGACAGGATAACAGGATTAACAAGATGAATAATCCTGTACATCCTGTAAATCCTGTCCGAATTGAAGGAGAAACAACATGAAGAACCTCAAGTCCCCCACCAATGTCTTGTTCACCACCGCCCTGCTGGCCGGCCTTGTGTTGACCGCCGCATCAGGCGCTGAGCTGAATCAACCGCCGGAAGGTTTTGTCGCGCTATTCAACGGCAAGGACCTGACCGGCTGGAAAGGACTGCTGAAAGGACCGAACGACAACCCGGCCAAGCGGGCCGCTCTCACGCCGGAGGATCTCAAAAAATCCCAGAAGGAGGCGGACGAGGACATGCGGGCGCACTGGAAGGCCGAAGATGGCGCGCTAGTCTTTGACGGCAAGGGACGCAGCCTCTGTACGGCCAAAGACTATGGAGACTTCGAGATGTTAGTGGACTGGAAAATCAAGAAAGACGGCGACAGTGGAATCTACTTGCGCGGCTCGCCCCAGGTCCAGATATGGGACACCGAGCGCCCAAACGCCGATGTCGGCTCGGGCGGCTTGTACAACAACCAGAAAAAGGAGAATCCCAGCAAGCCGAGCAAGAAGGCCGACAAGCCCGTGGGCGAGTGGAACACGTTTCGCATCTTCATGATGGGCGAGCTGGTGACCATCATGCTCAACGACGAGCTGGTCGTCGATAACGTCGTGATGGAAAACTACTGGGAGCGCGACAAGCCCATCTATCCGACGGGCCAGATAGAGCTTCAAAATCACGGCAACACCCTGTACTTCAGGAACATTTACATCCGTGAAATCCCGCGTGAGAAGGGAATCAACACGCTCTCCGAGCAGGAGAAATCCGACGGCTTCAATCTGCTTTTCAACGGGACCGACCTGACCGGCTGGGAAGGCAATAAGAAGAGCTACTTCGTTGAGGACGGCATTATCATCATCGACCCCAAGAAAAGCGGCAGCGGCGATCTGTTCACCGCCGAGGACTATGGTAACTTTACTATGCGGTTCGAGTTCCGGCTGACCCCCGGCGCCAATAACGGGCTGGCGATTCGCGTGCCGTTCGGCGGCCATGCGGCCTACGAAGGCATGGAGCTGCAAATCCTCGACGACGCCTCGCCGCGATATAAAGGATGGCTCAAGGACTATCAGCATCACGGCTCGATTTACGGCGTCGTTCCCGCAAAGACCGGCGCCCTCAAGCCCGTCGGCCAGTGGAACTACGAAGAGGTCACCGCCAAAGGCAAGCAAATCACCATTAAGGTCAACGGCATAACGATTGTCGATGCGGACATCGAGAAGGCCAGCACGCCCAAGACGATAGACGACAAGGACCATCCCGGCCTGAAACGCGACAAAGGCCGAATCGGCTTTGCCGGCCACGGCGACCGCGTCGAGTTCCGCAACCTGAGAATCAAATCGCTCGATTAGAAAAACAGAAGGCAAAACAATGACAAACACAACAACGAAGAAGATACCCAGACTAACCCGTCGAGAATTTCTCAGAGATTCGGCGGCCGTCGCTTCAGTGGCGGTCGGTTTGCCGGCAATCGTTCCTTCGTCGGTGTTCGGCGCCAATGCGCCGAGCAGCCGCATCACGATGGGCTGCATCGGCCAGGGCGGCCAGGGCACAAGCGACATGAAGGGCTTCAAGGGCCAGAGCGGCTGTCAGATCGTGGCCGTATGCGACGTCGATGCCGGCCACAGGGAAACCGCCGCAAAAACCGCAGGGCTTGACGTAAAATCGTGCTACAACGATTTCCGCGAGCTGCTGGCCCGCGGCGATATCGACGCCGTCTTGATTGCCACGCCGGACCATTGGCACGTACCGATCTCGATAGCGGCCGTGCGAGCCGGCAAGGACGTCTTTTGCGAAAAGCCGCTCACGCTGACGATTGCCGAGGGCCGCAGGCTCGCCGATGAGGTCAAACGCTACGGCCGGGTCCTGCAAACGGGCTCCCAGCAGCGCTCCAGCGCCGAGTTTCACAAGGCCTGCGAGCTGGTCGTCAACGGACGCATCGGTAAGCTGCACACGATGCGCGTCGGAATCTCCAACAACAACAGAGAATGTGAGCCTACCTGGACGCCGGAGCCGGTGCCGGACGGCTTCGATTACGATTTGTGGCTGGGGCCCGCACCGTGGGAGCCGTACCACACGCAGAGATATCACTATGAGTTCAGATTCATCTTAGATTACTCCGGCGGACAGATGACCAACTGGGGCGCGCACCACCTGGATATCGCCCAGTGGGGCAACCAGGCCGACGCGACCGGGCCGGTTGAAATCGTCGGCAAGGGCGAGTTCCCAAAGACCGGCCTGTTCACCACGGCGCTGAAAGCCCAGATCGAGTACACCTACGCCAACGGCGTTAAGATGTTCCTCAAGTCCGGTGGCGGCGGCACGCGATTCGAAGGCACCGAAGGATGGATATACGTCAATCGCGGCAAGTTAGAGGCCGAGCCGAAGTCGCTCGTGACATCGGTCATCGGGCCCGATGAGAAACGTCTTTACGAAAGCCGGGACCACAAACAAAACTTCCTCGACTGCGTCCGGAGCCGCAAGGACCCAATTTGCACCGCCGAGATCGGGCACCGCTCGAGCACCGTCTGTCACCTGGGCAATATCGCCATGCTGCTCGATAGGCCGCTCAAGTGGGACCCGCAAAAAGAGCAGTTCATCGGCGACGACGAGGCCAACCGTATGACCTGGCGCCCCGCCCGCGCACCCTGGAGGCTATAGAAAGATTCGCAGGGTGGGGCTCGCCCCACCTTCAATTTGATTGGTGTCGATACAAATGAACCACATGGGCAGCGCCGTAAGGCGTCCCTAAGGGAGAAAACCTGCCCATGCTGCCAATAGCATCGATAATTCATTTGCACGTCTCAGAATACCATGTTATAATTCAATTATGAGTCCCGAAATTGAACATGTTATGAAGCAGGCCCTCGAACTTCCAAGCCAGGTCCGAGCCTTCATTGCCGAGAAGCTGCTGGAGAGTCTTGACTTTGAAGAGCCATTCGATCTCAGCAGTGAGTGGAGAGACGAAATAGACAAACGCTGCCGCCAGATAGACGAAGGCCAGGTGCAATTGACACCGGGCGACAGTGTTTTCACGGAGGCTGCCAAGAGATTACAAAGATGAAATGCTGGTTTCACCCAGAAGCACGCAGAGAGTTTTTGGAATCTGTTGTCTATTATGAATCGCAGCAAACGGGCCTTGGCCGGCGTTTCCTTGAGGTCGTTGTGGATACTGTTCATCGGATTCAGTCCCATCCGAATACGTATCGTCTAATCGGCCAATCGTGGCGCCAATGCCGTGTCCCCAGATTTCCCTTTGGGATCATTTACCGCGTCAAGAACCGCAGGATTGAGGTTATCGCAGTCATGCATCTGTATCGAAAGCCGGGCTATTGGCAAAATCGTAACAAGAGAGAGATATCTTAATTCGGAACGAAAAAGGGGTCAGGAGCCTTTTATATGCTATGTCGCTGTGAGCGGCTCTTTGCTATTGGAAAGACGAATCAGTCGTGTTGGAGATCGATTATGAAAAATGTTAAAATACAACGGAAATCATGGCTGCTGTGTGTTGCGGCGGCGGCAATCGCCCTCAGCGGCACGACCCGCACTGTGCGAGCCGCCGGCGAGATGTCACAAGACCAGAAGATGAAGTGGTTCCGCGAAGCGAAGTTCGGATTGTTCATTCATTGGGGATTGTACGCGGTACCTGCGGGAACCTGGAAGGACCAGCAGATTGCCGGCATCGGCGAGTGGATTATGAACCGGGCCAAAATCCCGGTAAAAGAATATGAACAACTGGCCGGCCAGTTCAACCCCGTGAAGTTCAACGCCGAGCAGTGGGTGCAGCTTGCCGAGGACGCGGGGATGAAGTACATCGTCATCACGAGCAAGCACCACGACGGCTTCGCCATGTACGGCTCGAAGGCCAGCAAGTACAACATCGTGGACGCCACGCCGTTCAAGCGCGACCCCCTGAAGGAGCTGGCGGCGGCCTGCGCCCGGCACGGCATCCGATTCGGATTCTACTACTCCCAGTCGCAGGACTGGCACGAGCCCGGCGGAGCGGGCAACACGTGGGACTTCCCGCCCGACGCTGAAAAGGGCAAGAGCGGCGCCTATGACGCCTATCTGCGCCAGAAGGCCGAGCCGCAGGTCAGGGAGCTGCTCACCGGCTATGGTCCCGTCTGTCTGATCTGGTTCGACACGGCCCGCATGATGGACGTTAACGACCGCGCCCAGCGATTCCTTGACATCGTCCACACACTGCAGCCCGCCTGCCTGATCGATGGCCGGCTGGGTACCAAAGGCGACTACCGCTCGATGGGCGATAACGCGATTCCCAACGAAGTGGTTCACGAGGACTGGGAGGTGCCTGCCACGCTGAACAAGACGTGGGGCTACAAGAGTTACGACAACGATTGGAAGAGCCCCGAGGACCTGACGTTTAAGCTCGTGGACATCGTCAGCAAGGGCGGCAACTATCTGCTCAACGTCGGCCCGACCGCCGAGGGCGTGATTCCGCAGCCCAGCCAGGACAACCTGCGAGCCGTGGGTCGCTGGCTCAAGGTCAACGGCGAGGCCATCTACGGCGCCGGCCCAACCCCGTTCGGCGAAGAGCTGGGCACGCCGGACCCCGAGGGAAGAAAAGACAAAAAGGGCAATCCGGCCTTCAAGGCCAGGACGGACTGGCGTTGCACAACCAGGCCGGGCAGATTATATATCCACCTGTTCAAGTGGCCCGCCGGCTCGTTCGAGCTGCCGCCGATCCAGGAAAAGGTGACCAGGGCGTACCTCCTGGCCGACCCGCAGAAGAAGGCCCTGACCGTAAAGCAGGACGGCCGGAAGTGGTCGATCGCCCTGCCGCAGACGGCTCCGGACAAGATGGATTCCGTGCTGGCGATGGAGACCGCGGCCCAGTAACTATATAGAATTGGATTCGGTGAGACGGTAGGGTGGGCAACTTGTTTGCCCACGCGGTTAATGCTGATAACAAGGAGCGACAATTGTGAGAAATAACAGAATAACCAGACGAACGTTTATCAAAAGCACGGCGGCGGTGGCGTTGCCTTATGCGATAGCCTCGTCGGCAATCGGCGCGGGCAGCCGGCCGGCGGCAAGCGAGCGAATCGTCATGGGCGCCATCGGCGTAGGCGGCCAGGGCATGCGGCACGTCGGCGGCGGGATATGGGTCCAGGGCGGAGGTTTTCTGAGCAAGCCGCAGGTGCAGTTCGCGGCGGTCTGCGACGTGAACGCCCACAACCGCAACAACGCCCGCGACATCGTCAACAAGCACTACGGCAACAGCGACTGCGCCGAGTACAAAGACTTCCGCGAGCTTTTGGCGCGAGAGGACATCGACGCGGTGCTGGTCGCTACGCCTGACCACTGGCACGCCCTGCCGTGCATCGCCGCGGCCAAAGCCGGCAAGGACATGTACTGCGAAAAGCCCATGACGCTGACCATCGAAGAGGCACGCGTCGTGGCCGATACGATGAAGCGTTACGGGCGCATCTACCAGGTCGGCACGCAGCAGCGCTCGTGGCATGAATTCCGCTTCACCTGCGAGCTGGTCCGCAACGGGTACATCGGCCAGGTCAAATCCATCACGGTCAACGTCGGCGGCCCGCCGGCCTGGTCGTGCGACGCGCCGGCCGAGCCGCAGCCCGACTGGCTCGACTGGGATACATGGCTGGGACCGGCCCCGTGGCGGCCCTACACTTCGAAGATCGCACCGGGCGGCTGGATGGCCTACCGCGACTACTCCGGCGGCGAGATGACCAACTGGGGCGCGCACATGTTCGACGTCGCCCAGTGGGCGATGGGTATGGACGAAAGCGGGCCGGTCGAGATCATCCCGCCCGACGGCAAAGATTATCCGGTGCTGACCTACAAATACGCCAACGGCACGATCATGACGCGCGACAAGATCGGCAAAGAGGTGCCGGGCGTGCTGTTCACCGGGACCGAAGGCAAAATCGAAGTCAGCCGGGACCACCTCGCCGCGTGGCCCGAGTCGCTGCTGCGGCAAAAGCTCCGGCCCGATGAAATCCACCTCTACGAAAGCAAGAATCATCCGGACAACTTCCTGGAGTGCATCCGAACGCGCAACAGGCCGGCCAGCGACGCCGAGGTCGGCTGCCGCTCCGTGACGGTCTGCCACCTGGGCAATATCGCCTACGGGCTCCAGCGGCCGCTCAAGTGGGACCCGAAAGCAGAACAGTTCGTGAACGACCCCGAGGCCGACAAGATGAAGAGCCGGCCCATGCGCGCCCCCTGGCGGCTATAGATTTCCACGACACGGATTGATGATACGCAATGACACTATTCCATGAGATCGTGGGGGAATATCGACCGGACATCGGAGTATATTACTCCGTCTTCACTATCCGATGGGGAGAACCTTGTGGGTGAAACACGCGAGGACGCTCTGATGTTCAATTTTGATCACAAATTGAATCTGCTTTTTGTGCTAATGGCTCCGTTTCTTCTGTGCTCCGTCCTGATCTTTACTCCAAACACCCTCGGAGCAAACCGCCAATCCGACATGGATGCAGAAATGAGGGCAAAATACAAAGCAGCAGCACCGTTGAATCATACCGTCAAAACCACACGAACAGGCAGCGTCCTGAAGCTTGATTATGAGCTTGTCGGGACCGATGGAAAAAGATACGACCTCTGGAAAATTCGCGATCAAAACAGACCTGTTTTCTCAGTTTATCATGGTAATGTCAAAGTAGGCGGCGGCAAATTCGAGTTCGGCTGAGACAGATCATGGTGTTCGTACTCGTGGCGAGTACCCTATAACGTATTCGGTGAACTACAAATCGTAATCTCCGCCGATATTGGCCAGTTCGGGCCCACGGATGGTAAGCCCGTTACTTATCATTTTAATCCTCTCTATCACGTCCAGGGCATTATCCCGTGGCTGTTGTTGCCGTTGGCATTTATCGCCCTCAAAGAAAATCGAACCCCACAAGCCGCATGGATCCTCGCGCCAATCGTATTGTTGGCAATTGTCTATTCGGCGGTCATGGCCATGTTGCCGATGGACTCCGGGGGCGCCGTCCAGTTAAATGTAATGTTTACGATTATGGTCCTTGGCTTTTCAATGATCTGGCTACTTGCTGAACGCATCGGAAATCGAAAGCGCTTTGTCACCTTCCTGCTCGCAACTCTGATCTATTTTGGCTTCCTCGGAGTAAATCTGCTCAGTGCTGGATTCGGCAAAAGCATAATTGCAATTGTGTCTCTTGCAGCAATTTCGATTCCGGCTATTATATTCGCCTTTATTATTGCAGCGCTAACCTCCCCAAAACTGTTCAACACAGCTCGATTCGTCATATATCTCGGAGCCGCACTATTTAGCTCATTACTGATCATCTTTTCGGCAATCGTGTTCATTTTCTATCCGCCTCAGAATGTGCCGGTTGACACCCGGATTACCGAGGTGCTTACTGCCTCCTTCTTTAGCAGCCTGATATACTACGCTGGCCTCCTGCCGTTTTTGATCCTGCTATTCTCAAATGCCTTTTGGCGAAAACGCTTCGAAGCCGTTTTGGGAATCCAGACAAAGATCCCCGTTGAACCACGGCCTCCAATGAAAACACCTTGACATTCCACAGAATCAAAATATAAAGGCACTTCCGTATAAGGTTGTATGCCGGAAGAATGGGCTTGTATATACCCATATCAGAAGGCACACTGTGGGCATGGCCGTGGTGCATCACGACGGCTTTTTGCCGTGTGATAGCAAGGTCAACCGCTGGAACGCCAAGAACATGGGCCCTAAGCACGACGCCGTCACTCTGGACGTCGAACTGCCCCGAGACATCAACAAGGACCGGCCATCCGACGCCCTCAAGATCGAACTGGCCGGAAAGCGTTCGTCATTCTGAACGAAGCGAAGCGCAGTGAAGAACCTCTCCCTGCGAATAATCCATTCCTGCCCAGATGCTTTGCCTTCGGCTCAGCATGACAACGGAAAATCGGGTAGTCTGAGCAGTCGTTAAATATGAACGACGCTAATCCCGGCGAGCTGACAGTACGCCTTGAACGGAAGCTCCAGGTCGCCGTAGATGAAGAGCTGATGGAAGCCTTTCGCGTCGCGGGCATCGGCCACGTCGTCCAGCTCCAGCTCGACCGAGGTTCGGCAGCCGCCCGCCGGCGGCGTCTCGATATTGGCCAGCACCTTTCCCGTGCCCAGGATAATGGATTCCGGGCCCTGGAATTTCATGATGGTGACCTTCTGGCCTTCCTTCCAGAGCACCTGGGGCGAAACGCCGGTCATGGACTCGGAGTGACTGCGGAGAATGAACGGCTCAGGGTCTTTGTCGAAGCCGGCCAGCTTCGTCGGGCACGAGCAATGCGCGCCCATCAGCGTATTATTGACCGTATTCGGGGCCGGGTCCTGCATGAAGCCGGGGCGGTCGAACAGGAGGCTCGTCAGCCGCAGCGAGATGGCGGAGTTCCATTCCGCCTCGCAGGCGCCGACCGAGCCTTCGTCGTTCAGCCGCAACCACGCCATGCACGGCGGAGCGGGAATCAGCCGGTCCTGAACCAGCGGCAGACAATCGACCGAGATGCCCTGGCAATTCTCCGCGGCCATGATCTTCCGGGCCAGCACGTAATTCGTCACGGAGTTGATAACGTCTTGTTTGGTCGGCTCGACGATTTTCCTGGCGCTCTTGGTGTAGAAATCAGCCAGCTCGCGCACCTCGTCGCCCTGCTCAATCTTCCTGTATTCCTGCGGGTAGCGCGAGCGGGGAATGTAGTGCAGCGTCGTGCCGACGACGTTGAGCGTTCGATCCTGCTCCTTATCGCCCTGAACGATGCAAAGGCGGGTATGTTTCATGTCCCACATCGTCCTGAACATCCGGATTCCGAAGGTGAGCCATTCGAGGTCTTGCGTCGCGGCGACATACACGCCGGGGATGTTCCGCGTGCCCTGCAGGTGCTGGGTGAAGGATGTCCCCATCGGGCTAAAGACAATCGTCGGGACCTCGCCGCGGTTCTTGGCGATATTGTCAATGTGCGGCCACGATTGATTCAGGCTCATGCTGACGACCATCAGGCCGTTCGGCGGCTGCGACTTGAGCTGCGCCAGGCACGTATTGACCGCGCTTTCGTCGGCGAGCGGTTCGGGCTGAACCTCAAGCTGAACGTTGAACTTCTCGGCGGCGGCGTTGAGGATTCTCGTATAGTCGGCCTGGCGGGCCGCAATATCGTACGCCGCACCGGGCCAGCCCATCCAATAGCCTTTGACGTTCGGCCGCACAAAAACAGCGCGAACGAGCGGCTTGCCGGCCGTTTTCGACTCACCGGCAAACAGCGATGAGGCAAAATCGAGCAGGCCCGTCTGCGCGGCGAGAGCCGCAACGCCGGCGCTTGCCAGAAAACGGCGGCGATTCAACATAAAAGGACAACACGATTTGGCACAGGTCTTTTCGGTCTCCATCGGTATCGCTCCTTAGAATATGAGGTTTAAGTCCTACGCATTGTCACTTGAGCCGTCACGGTCCCCTCTTCTCCAGGCATCGGCCAATGCTCGGAGGGCACATGGGCGGCCTTCATGTATTCTTCGATCTTCGCGACGATCTCCGGATGCCGGGCCGCGATGTTTTTCGTCTCGCCGACGTCGTCCTTGAGATTGTACAGCTCTATCGGCCCATCCGGCTGCTTGGCCACGTTAAGCCGGACGCCCTTCCAGTCGCCCATCCGCACCGCCTGTTTCTTGCCCTGCTCATGGAATTCCCAGTAAAGATATTCGTGGTCTCTTTGTTTGCGGCCGCCGCCCAGCAGCGTCGGGGCAATGGAGATGCCGTCAATTCCCTCCGGCGGCTGCACGCCGGCCAACTCGCAGCAGGTCGGCAGGAAATCCCAGAACGCCGAGACGTGGCCGCTGACCGCACCGGCGGCAATCTTGCCCGGCCAGCGAGCGATCAGCGGCACGTGAATGCCGCCCTCATAGACGGCTCGCTTGTAGCCGCGCAGCGGGCCGGAGCTGTTGAAAAATTCCGGATCCCCCCCGCCTTCTTTGTGCGGGCCGTTATCGCTGGAGAACATCACCAGCGTACTTCCGTCCAGGCCGAGCTCTTTGAGCTTTGCCATCAGCCTGCCGATGTCACGGTCCATCCGCGTGATCATGGCGGCGTGGCCCTTCTGCGGCTCGGGCCAGTCCCTGCCCTCGTACGGCTCGAGCGAAGGGACCTCCATGCCTTTGTCTTTCGCCTCGTTGTTGGCGTGCGGGATGGTGAAAGTTAGGTAAAGGAAAAATGGTTTGCTCTTATTTCGCTCGACGAAGGCCAGGGCCTCCTCGGCGAATAAGTCATGCGAATACTGGACGCGCTTAGTCGCGACGCCGCCGGGCGGATTGACGTCCTGGACCTCGTTTTCCAGCCGGACCTTTTCTTCGTTCCGCCAGAGGAACGTGGGGTAATAGTTGTGCGCGTGCCGCTGGTTGAGATAGCCGAACCAGTAATCGAAGCCCTGCCTGTTCGGGATGCCCGTGCTGTCGGCCTCGCCCAGGCCCCACTTGCCGATGATGCCGGTGGCATATCCGGCCTGCTTGAGCAGCTCGGCCACGGTCACGTCCGACGGCCGCAACGGAACGTTGGCGTTGCCCCGGATAAGCGCGTGGCCCGTGTGCAGGCCGGTCATCAGGCAGCACCGCGACGGCGCGCAAACCGTGCTGCCCGCGTAATGATCGGTAAAACGCATCCCTTCGGCGGCTATCTGGTCGATGTGCGGCGTCTGGATGACCTTCTGCCCATAGCAGCCAACGTCCCCATAGCCCAAATCGTCCGCCAGGATGAAAATAATATTCGGCGAACCCGCCCCGCCCCCCGACGCTTGCCCCACCCCGGAACAGCCCGGCAGCAGCGAGGCCGCCCCCGCCGAAGCCGCCGCAAAGCCCATCATCTTCAAGAATTCTCGTCTGGTATGTCTGTCCATGATTACTCCTGTTCATCAAGACAAGATACCGGAGTATATGAAGCCCTCGAAACGGTGTCAACCGTGAGAAGGCTGATTTGAGAGAAAGCGCAGCGCGGCGGACCTTTCGACAGTAAATCAGGATCAGCAATGCCGCTCACTGACGGTTTCTCAGCGTTTCGCGGAGGCGGCGAGGGTCTCTGGCACAATGGAACAGACCGAAGACGACTACGATGTCCTCCTCAATTGTGAAGTAGATCGCATACGGAAACCGCCGCAACAAGCACCGACGGAAATCTCGATGAACCTGCGGATACAGATGTGGATTCCGGGGCAACTCCTCACACGAGGCATAGAACATGCGCAAGAGCTCATCTCCCAACCCCCGGGACTTTCCCTCGTACCAAGCACGGCCGCTCCGCACGTCCCCCTCGACCTCCGGTTGGAAGCGCAGGGCATACGTCATCTGCTCGCCTCGATCCGTCCCCGGAGATCTTCGAGCGTCAGCAGCCTGCCGGGGTCCTTTTCGTAGTCCGCCAGCCTGCGGTCCAGCTCCTCACGGTGACTGGGCGGCACGGGAACGTTTGACTGCTCTGAAGCGATACTGTCCCAAATATCCTCGACAAGGAGGATCTTCTCGGGAGCAGTCAACCGCGCGATTTCGGGGATATCATCGGCACGCATCCATCAGGCTCCTAATAAACTGACACACCATCACAGTACGTGAACGCATTAGCCTTTCCATACTATCCATCATACCCACAGTCGAACACAGTGGCAAGGTCTTTTTTGACCTATCACGCCTTCTGTGACGCACAAGACCGATGGGCAAGACCAGCAGATGGAATAAGGCATATACCTGCTCGTTCGCTGCAAACCTGCTCCGTCTGCCGCCGTCGCGGGTGTTTCATCACCCGCTATCCTGCACGCTTGCTCTTAATCTCGTCATTAAATTTCAGGGTAAGGGCTAACACCGGCGACCCCGGCCTGTGCCCTCCCTTCCAATTCCCCGCCTCATTCATTTGTTTGGATGCAATAGGTCGCCGTCCAACGCTCTCCATATTGATAGCAGTCCTCCGCGATTGATCTTCAACAGCGCGGCTTTCATCGAGTTGTATAATTCTCCCTTTAACGAACTGCTTGTTTCGGGCGCCCATAACCCCTTCGGATCAACGAAGTAATATGCACTCTCGCTATATTCCTTCAAATCCTGGGGCCGTCTATACGTGAGCAGGATCTCCATAATGTTGCATTGTGCGGGATCTTGTAGCCTGACATTGGTGTCGAGCCATCCCTTCGGAAATACACATGACTTCGTTTCCTGAGGTGCTACGGTCGAAATGGAGGTCACTGTGTCCGAACCTGTCATTGATACTTGGATCTTCTCTGTCACAGGGAAGTACCTATGCGAAATCAGTTGTACTTCGACCTGGACAGCTTCCACAGGACCGGTATTCGTTAGTTCCCAATGAGGATGGATCTTGCCGACAGACACAAATAGAGTGTTCAGCCTCAGAATCGGACGAAAATCCAGTTTCGCCAGTCTGTGGGTCACCTCACTATTCCTTGTGGACAGGAGCGCTGACCATCCAGAGATAGACAGGGCGACAAGCGATACGCTCATCGGGACCCAGACGCGCCAGTTCGCGCCCAGCCACTTCACGGCCCGAGCCGCTATTGCGTTATTCTTTGCAATCGGCTTACCTTGCTCGTCCAAGATATCTGGTTTCATACGCACTTCAGTTCGGTTTATCTTGCATTATTCAGCATGGGCAAATAAATTGCCCATCCTACTGCTATTGCAGACCAGCCATCTGGGCGGTTAAACCGTCGTTAGTGCCCGCTCCACCTCTGCCGGAAACTCGACCAGGATAAACTGGCTGCGATGATAGAGGTAGTCTTCTCCGCTCTCGTCAACCACCCGAAGCAGCTCATCCTGGGCCGCCTTTTCATCGGGAAGAACTTCGTAAATCTTCCGTACAATCAGCGAAGCCATGTAGTCGGTATTGTCAACACATACGGCAAATTGTCTTTTCTGAGTGTTCATGCTTTACACTGATAGCCTACCAGAGACTTGAAACTGGAACAAGCTTTTCTCATGTCACCAGGGGGCTAACGTCGCAGGAGTGACGTGAGGTTCTGGCGTATCAGCAGCGCGGGCAGAAACCACAAGAACAGGTGAAAAGACATTGCACGGCGCCGCGACATAGGACACCTCAACGAGTGTGAACAGGATGGCGGACTTTCATTTGGCCACGACCACCTGCGCGATCGTCGCCCCCGCCGAGGGGTGTGTCACGCCGCTGTTCAGATCCATCCCATCCGTGACCCATAACACCCAGTCCTTGCTTGTGTCCGGAGGCGTGAACGTGCTCGTGCCCGCCTGGACGTTGAATGCCGTGCCGAGCGACCCATCGAGGTCCCGTGGATTGAGCCAATGACCCTTCATCGCCGTCCCGTGCGCCGTCAGCTTGAACGATCCCGATGCGCTGTAGACCACGTAGTGGTGCCCGGCCTCCGCTAAGCAGAACCGGGTCACGCCGCCCCCCTCGACCGAAGCGTTCGAAGGAGCCATCCGCTGGAAGGGAACACGGCTCTGCGCCAGGAACCGCTGGAAGGCCTTCAGGTGATGCCCGGTCCCTACTCCCGCCGCTCCCCCGCAGAAGGCAACCCACACCTTGCTTCTCATGAGGTCCGTTTCCTCATAGCCGAACTCGTCGGCCAGAACGGGGATCGAATGACTCCGCAGGCTCGTCACGTAGTCATTGAGCCTGACCAGGTCCTTTTCCTCGTTGCCGCACTGGGCGGGGATATAGGCCGCCCATGCCTGATCCGAGAACACCCAGGGCCTGAACGCCCAGTCGTGAACGCTGATCAGCCGCTTCCAGGGGTTGTGAGCTTGCAGGTACGTCCCGGCACGGTTCACCTCATCCCGCGTCCACGCCTCCTGCCATTCGAAGCACAGGACGTACCACAGGTGCGAGTACGCCGAAGTCCGGGCCATCACGTAACGCAGTAACCGGTTCCGCTCGGGCTCCTGCAGATCCCCGTAATTGCCGCGTTTTCCATCCTCAAAGATGCTCATATACGCCAGTAGGCCGTTGTCCTTCATTCGCCGCAGATATTCGTCGTAAAGTCTCCAGCGCGCCAGGTCCATCCGCTTCTTGTCGCTGCTCGTATGGTCCCCAACCCACGGCGTGACGTACTCTTTGAAGTCCCAGGAAGCATCCGAGTGGTTGCTCATATAGAACATGTATTTGTTGGCGTCATGGTAGTCCCGATGCCGCGCAATGATCGCATCCCGCTGTGCATCGGTGACCTGCTCGCCCAGGCAGGACCACAGAGGCAGCTTGCCGGGCGCATCCAGGAAGTGCCCCACGGGATAGAAGTAGTCGCCATCCTGGAGCCTGAAGTACAGCCCCTGCGCCACCAGGCCCCCCAGGTCGCCGCTCTCGACGCACGCGAACTGCCCGCTGCACCCGGCCAGACCGCTGTCGGGCGCGTCCGCGGCCACCGTCTTCCACCTCCACGTCCCCGTCATATAGGGACACAGCCGCGCCTTCCAGACGTTCCCCGTCTGTCCCCCGTTGCCGTCCCCGTCGTAGAACCCTTCCACACTGAAACTCTCGCCCGCCGGGTCCGTCACCTCGATCTTGAGCAGATACGTATCGAACGGATTCGCCGGCGCCGACGACGCTGTGAACACCAGCTCCAGCGTCTTGTACTTGCCCACATACGTCATCACCCCACCTGGACGTATTGTCTTGTCTGTCGCTGAGCTGCTCGATCCGGATTCAGTAGAAACAATAGGCCCAGCCGTGAGGCATAGCAGGACCGCCAGAAGACAAGCGGAGTTGACGTTCATTCTCTTTGCCTTTCTTTCACCGTAAACCAACTCAAGGCATTTCGTTCAGCGAGAACAGGAATCACTCTGTTTTGGTCTGCAGGCGCCGCGTGCCCTGAACTTGTCGGAGAGGCTTCGAGGGCGGCAACAAGATTCTGGAGGTAGAAGAGATCACCTGCGGGGACCACGGGCGTGTCCAGGACCTTGGCTAATTCGTCGCGGGGGGCTTGGAGAATCTGGGCTTTGGCTTGGAACAGTGCGTGGGTCTGGTAGAGCGGAGTGATACCATTCTCGTGCTGCACCTCTTCGTTATGCCCGGCCATCCAATAGGGCGCCATACGCGTGTATCGATCCACGGCTTCCTGGACTTTCGAAAGGGCATTCTGGCGCAGATAATCCGCCAGTTCCGGGACCAGAAACATAAAATTCCAGGCTGTAATCAAGGTATAGAAATACTGGTCGCTCTGCGCCGCGCCGGTGTCCGCCTGCACGTCCCACCGGAACGTCTCCGCGCGGAGCCGAAGCAACCGATTCAACTCCTGCTGTTGCGTGGCATGGGGCCGACCGGCCATCTTGGCCAGTTCCACGTAGCCCACGTAGCCCGCGATGTAGGCGTTGTGGACGTGCGGGAACGCCTGGAGATAACTGTCGGATGGTGTGGAGCCGATCACGCCGGAGGCTTGCTGTAGAACCGTGGCGGCGTCGGCCAGACCCGCCTGCGCGTACTTCCACATGGCATAGACGTTATAAGGCGGTTTGCTCCAGCCCGCAAATGGACTGGCCGCGAGCGGCCCAAAGTCGTGCTCAAAGATCCTGGGCGTGGAGGGCGGATACGCGAAGGGTTCTCGTGGCGCTCCGTCCGTGAATCCAATGTGCACGTACTTGTAAGGAGGAAAGGCGGCGTATTCATCCCGGAGATACTGGCGCACCTGGTCCTGCATTTCGGGCGGCAGGTGAGGCAGGGCGCGCAACAGCGTGACCAGCATGTCCGCGGGATTGTGCCAGTAGTGGAGCAGGTGCTGGCCCAAGCGATTGACCGCCAGGAAATCGATGAGCCCGATCTTGGCAAAACCCGCCTGCAAATGCCCCCGGTCGAGAATCGTCCGGACTTCCGTCTCGAGCCGTGCTCGGAGCGCCATTTCGGACAGCGGTTCGGGCGCCGTTCCTCCCGGACGGGTGCGCGCTATCGGCAACACTGGAGTGCCGCTGCCCAGGCCCTCGGGACCGAGAGCGATGATCGCATTGCCCCGGTGCACGTACATCCTGCCGTTGTAGATCGTGGGCCCGACATTATCGCCGTGGGCCCAATACATGGGCTTGACCTTCGCAGGGCCCATGCTCCAAAGGTACTGGGAGACCTGGCTGTTGTAGCCGGCGGGCAGGGTGCTCGTCTTGAACCCGTCGCCGCTGACGTGCCGCCACTGTCGCCGGCCGTCGGTTTCGGGAAAGGCCACATTGGCGACGGACAGATTCGCGCTGCCTACAAAGCGGTCGTTGCACAAGTTCCAATAGACATAGCGCCCGCCCGCCGAGATCCCCACCGGCTCATCCCCGGGCCAGAAGCCGCTCTGTCCCGGCATGTTCGAAACCGGCAGGCTCAGGAAAGGCGTGCCGTACTTCCAGCCGGCCAGCACCGCGCCCGGGATGCTGCTGCCCACGGCGTGAGTGACGCTCCGAAAATAAATCACATGATCGTAACCGCTGACCAATGGGGGATAACACGTTCCACCATGCGTCCACGCCCACAGCATCGGGGCGGCATCCGTGGTCCCATCGCTGTCCAGATCGAAGGTGACTTCTTTGCCGGTCCTGCGATCCAGAACGATCAGGCTCCGGCGCCAAGGATACCGTTCGAACCAGTCCGGGATCGTGCCGCCGTTTGGGTTCGTGCGAATATCAACGGTCGGCTCGCCGGCCGCCCAGTCACCCGGCTCTGTTCCTCGGACCCCCGGCAGGTTCTTCGCGGTCTTATTCTTCGAGAAGAGCCACTCATTCTGGAATCCCACAAGACCTTTTTCGACCTCGGTCCGGGTGAACAGGACGACGTCCTTGTAGATTACGGGCCACCAAGAGTGCCAGCCCATGCCGGGCAGCTTGTCCGAACGCCAGACCTGCGTTCCCGTCCGGGCGTCCAGGGCATACGCTCGCGCGTCCTGAGAACCGAAGAAGACGATGCCATCCTGATAAGCGGCGGACTGCAGGATCTGGCCGGCGGTTTGATGCTTCCACACAAGCTTTCCGGTGCTCGCATTCACGGCGTACATGCACCCGTCGCGGCTGCCGGCATAGACGAGTCCTCCGACCACGAGCGGACTCGTGTGGAATCCTCCCGCGGCGCTAAACGTCCAGAGCCCCTGGCCGGTGTCGGCGTCGATGGCATGGATCTTCCGATCCAATCCGCCCACATAGACCCGGCCCTCGGCGTAGGTCGGGGAGTGCCCCAGGGGAAGCTCGGTGGGATACACCCACAGATCCGCGCCTGTATCGGCATCAAAGACGTACAGTCCACTCGCGGTCGAAAGGAACAGTTTTCCCGACGCCGCGATGATCTGCACCTTCTGCGAGATATAAGCCTCGACGGGCTTGACCCAGATCGGTTTCATCGCTCCCGGGGCGGCCTCGGGCACCCACGACGTCCGCTGCGGATTGGCCCCCGCCGTGACCCACCCCGGAGAAGCCGCCGCCTGCGCGTGCACTACCCACCCGCAGGAAGAAACAAGTGCCAGGAGAGACAGGTTCAACGCCGTTGTCGGCGTCGTCCTGACGAAACTGCATTGACGTGTCATTCGCGTCTCCTTTCTTCCGCGGTGGTCCGGGTCTTGAGATAAAGCACCGCATCGCCATCAAAGGGTGGCTTGAACGAGCGTTTCGCGCCGCCCTGTACCGTACCACCGTCCGTGGCTGCGCCCGTGCGGGGATTGAGCCACTGCACGGTCGGCGTCCCGGATACCGCCGAGAGGTCCACTGTCACTTTGCCGCCCTGCGGCAGGTAAACCACGTAAACCTGGCCGGGCTCGGCCAGGGAAACGACCGTATCTCCCTCCACTCCGTCGAAGGGCTGCATCCGCCAGAAAGGCAGCAACGTGAAGAAATCGTACAGGAGGCCCAACTGTGCCGCCGCACCCTCATCCTTGACGACGAACGTATAGCGATTCGGAACGTCGATGCGGTTCCAGATGTCGTTGTGCCCGATGGTGCCGTTGAAGCCCGCCCCGAAATAGCCGCCGGCACACACGATCCGCCAGGCGGAATGCCGGACCTTGTCGGTATGGTGTACTTGCTTCTTCTCGGTGGGTTGTCCGCGGAGATACTCGTAGCCGTTCTCGGTGTTGAGTACCGGCTTGCGATATCGACGGTCGGCATGGAGACTGGCGACCAGATCCGGGGCGTCGCCCGTCCAGCATTGAAGGTGCTCGTCCCACACGACCCCGGCGCCCGCCTGCCCGGTCTGCTGCGAGAGGACGTCGAGCTCATCGCCTTCGCCGAAGAAGCCGCCGATCCGCCACGGCGGGTCGTAGGGATCACGCGGGCTCGCCCCTCTCGTACTCGACGAGATCACCGGATGCACAGTCACCGGATGATGGTAGGGATCAAGCTGCTTGACCAAACGAGCCGTTGCCCTGGCCCACTGTACATCGCCCGGCTGGTCAAGACGATAGCTCCCATTGGGATGGGTCTCGTATTCGTTCGCCAGGGTCCAGAGAAAGATATTGCTGAAGGCGGCGTACCGGGCGATCACGTAGCGAAGCCAAAGCCGCTCCCGTGCCGGCGTCCACAGTTTCGTATCGGTAAAGGGAAGCCGGTAGAAATTCAGCAGCAGCAGCTCTGCATTCATGCCGGACTGCTGCATTTGGCGCAGCAAACCGTCGAAGCTGCGGAAGAACGCGGGATTGAGGCAATCCAGGTCGGGCTGCCCGGGCGTGCCGCCCCATGCCCAGAAGGTGGGGTCGGCCTGGGCTCGGTAGTGACTGTGCCCGATGCTCATCCGGACGAAGTTGAACCGCTGGCGGCGGCGCGTTTCGAGGTACTCGCGGCGCAGTTCCGGTGTGATGGGACTGTCGTCGTGCAGGCCGTAGCAGGTGTCGCCCATGGGGAAGAAGGGTGTCCCGTCGGCATAGGCAAACGCATACGGGTTGTCCGGGTGAACCCGGACAAAACCGCGGCCGCGCGGCGGCGTGCAGCGCAGTCGCCCTTGCTGGTGCAACTCGACACCTTCTCCGCGCAGCAGGTAGCGCCATTCGCCCTCCTCATCCGGCGTGAAGCGAAGCCGCCAAGTGTCGCCGCCGTCGTAGAACCCTTCGAGGCTGATCGTCTTGCCCGAGGGCGAGGTGAATTCGCCCACCAGCGCCGCATCACGAAATGGGTTGTCCGCGTGACTGCGGCCGTGCAATTCGAATTCGTGCATCTCCCAGCGAGGGACAGCAATGGCAGTTGTGGCGCGGGCATCCCCTTCGACGGCGCTCAGGGTGGTGAGCCTGTCGAACCACTGCCCGCGATTCGAGGGCGGGACGCCCTCGACACGGGGCCCTGATCCGGTCGCGATCGCATCCAATGTTGCGATGAACGCCTGCGTCAACAGAACCGCGACAACGAGCACCGTGAGGATCAACTTCTTGCGCATGGGGGCCGCTCTCCTTTCATACCCTCTGGAACCACTTGTTTCAGCAACTCTTCCCATTTCATTGCATTATGTCATCATATCTGCATACATACTGCAATAGAATTAGGCAGCACGGGAGTCCTCCCCTCTTAGGAACAGCATGGGCAAACAAGTTGCCCTGAGCAAAGCCGAATGGGTTGCCCATCCTACTGCTATTCGACAGCGTCTCTCGGTATTTACTGCTTCGGCGGAGGGATCGTTATGTCGATTTCGTTCACCGGGCCTAATTCCGACAACGGCTGGTCGAAATCCTGGGGCCGGCCGACGGCTAAGATTTGCACCTTGTCCGGCTTGAGATGTTTGCGAGCCACGCGAAGCACGTCCGCCTTGGTCACCTTCTCGACGCTTTCCTTGGTCTTCTGCAGAAAATCAGACGGATAGCCGAAGTACTCGTACGTCATCAGGCGGTTGACGATTTCGCCTTTCGAGTCGAAGTTGAACACAAACGAATTGAGGAAGCTGTCCTTCGCCAGGGCAAGCTCCTCGTCGGTGACCTCGCTTTCCTGCATCTTCTCGACCTCTTTGAGCATCGCGCGAATGGCATAGACGGTCGATTCCGATTTGGTCTGACAGCCGACGTAAAACTCGCCCGGATACTCAAAGTTGGCCGAGTACGCGCCGAAAACCGAATAGGCCAGACCCTCGCGCGACCGCACGTTCTTGAAGAGGCGCCCCGTGAATCCGCCGCCCAGAATCCTGTTCATGACAATCAGCGCGAAATAGTCCGGGTCGCTCATCAGCCCGCCGATGTGCCCCAGGTAGATGTTCGATTGATTGACGTCGTCTTTGGCAATCACGTTCACGGTCTTGCGGAACTCGTACTCGACCTGCGGCGTCTTGGGCAGGTCCAGGTCAACCTTCTGCCATCCCTCGAAGGCTTTCTCGATCTTCTCGGTCATTTGTTTGGCGTCGAAGTCGCCCCAGACCGCAAGCATCGCGTTGTTCGGGCCGTAGAACTTTTTGTGGAAGGCGACCAAGTCGTCCCGGCTGATGGCGTCGATCGTCGCGTACTCCTCCTGGCGGGCATACACGCTGGCGGGACCATAAATCAGCTTGCTATACTCCCTGCCCGCTATCGACCCGACATCGTCGTTCCGCCGTGAAATCATGCTGCGATACTGCATTTTGGCCAATTCGATCTTGTCTTGGCGAAACGCCGGATTCATCAGCACGTCCGCCAAAACCGCCAGTCCCGTATCGAGGTCCTGCTTGAGCACGGACATGGACGCCGAACCGGAATTCAGCCCGATGCCGGTCTCGACGGACGCCGCGATGCTTTCGAGTTCCTCATCGATCTGGTCGCCGGTTTTAGCCGTCGTGCCGCCGGTGCGCATGACCTCGCCCGTGATGGAGGCCAGGCCGACCTTCTCGGCCGGCTCATGGACCGAGCCGGTTCGAATCCTGACCGAGATGCTGATAAGCGGCAGCTCGTGATCCTCCAAGAGAAACAGGCGCATCCCGTTGGCCAGTGTCACGCGCTCGACCTGGGGGACCTGAATATCCCGCAGCCTGGGGTACTTGAGCTTTGCGTAATCCCGCGCCGGCTCGGCGGCACAGCCGGACCACATAAGACCGAACCCCGCAACGGCAAAGCACGCAACGCTAATGATCAATGACCTTCGATTTATCATTGTGAAACTCCCTTCAAACTGAGAATCCACTGCTTAAAGCCTCTGCAAAATTGAAGTTAGGCATACTTTTGGAAAGAAACAATCTTCTCCTTCGATTTTTTCTTTCCAAAAACACATACGTAACATAAGGGTGGCAGGCTCAAAGGCGAAGCCTTTGGGCATGGCCGACGCGCGAGGGCCCATCCCCAAGCTACGCTTGAGGATGCCACCCATCTTATTATTCTCAGAAAATCGTGAAGCCGATTTTCTGAAATAATATATGCCTAACTTCAATTTTGCAGAACTCATATTACTGCCCCGCCCCGGTTGTCTCGATGATCCCGACCGAACGGTTTTTGGTCGTGAAATACTCTTTGGCGACTCGCTGGATGTCTTCGGCGGTAACCTTGTCGATCTTGCCGAGCTGCTCGAACAGGTTGCGCCAGTCGCCGGTGACGACCTCATAGAACGTCAGCATGGCGGCCAGCCCCGAGTTGGAGTCCAGCCCCCGGATCAGGCCGGCCCGCGCCCGCGTTTTCGCCTTGGCCAGCTCCTCCGGAGTCACCAGTTCGCTCTTGAGCCTTTCGATCTCCACGTAGATCGCGTCCTCACATTCCCGGTTCGTACGGCCCTTGGCCGGGACCGCGTAAAACAGAAACAGACTCGGATACTTGGCGCCGGGCATTCCCTGGAACCCGGATGCAGCCACGGCGATTCTCTTTTCCTTCACGAGGCTTTTGTACAGCCGGGACGTTCGCCCCATGCCCACGATGTCCGTGATGGCGTCGAACACGGCGTCGTCGGGATGGTGGATGCTCGGCTTGTGATAACCGATCAGGACAAACGGCTGGGATGGGTCCTCCACCACCACGCGCCGCTCGCCCAACTGGGGCGGCTCGGCCGTCTCGACGGGGTCCGGCTTGGGCCCGCTCGCAATCCCGGCAAAGTACTCGGCCGCCAGTTTCCTGATCTGCTGCGGATTCACGTCCCCCACGATTGCTATCGTCAGATTGCTCGGCGAATAGTATTTCCGGAAGAAGTCCTCGGCCTCGGCGCGGGTCATCGTCTCCAGATCGCTCATGTGGCCGACGACCTCGTCGCCGTAGGGATGGGCCTTGTACGCGATGGCCATGAACTCTTCGAGCAGGCGCCCAATCGGCTGGCTTTCGACACCGAGCCGCCGCTCCTCCATCACGACGTCTTTTTCCTTGTAGAACTCCCGCAGCACCGGGTGGGCGAACCGGTCGGATTCCATCGTCATCCAGAGCGCCACCTTGTTCGACGGCAGACTGACGATGTACTGCGTCGCATCGTGACTGGTATAAGCATTGAAGCCGGAGCTGCCCTCGCGCGAGAACGCCTCCTCGTATTCATCATGCACTAAATACTTCTGGACCTGCTCCTGGGCCTCTTTGAATTGCTTCTCTAATTGATCGAGGCGCGCCTTGTCCGCCCGGTCGCCCTTGCGGCGCTCCAGCTTCAGGGCCAGGAAGGCCTCGTCTATTTTGTCCATCGCTTTGGCCTCGGCCTGGTAGTCCCGGGTTCCTATCGTCTTTGTCCCCTTGAAGGCCATGTGCTCGAAAAGATGGGCCATGCCGGTGATTCCCCAGACCTCATCGACGGCGCCGACGTCGGCGTACGTGTGAAACGAAACGACGGGCGCTTCGTGCCGCTCCAGGACCAGGAATTTCAGGCCGTTGTCCAGCGTAAATTCCGTCATCCGCTTCTCGAACTGCGCCACATCCTGGGCGCTCGTGACGCCCGGAATTACCGCCGCCACAGCACAGAACAAAAGCGCGGTCCATACTACCTTGATCCCCCGTTTTCGTGTGATGTGTTTCATATTCTTTACTCCCATGCAGGCGTTCCACTAACAATGTCACCCCTGCGAAAGCAGGGGTCCAGAGCGAAAAGACTGGTTTCCCGCTCCCCGCTTCCGCGGGGACAAGTTTACACCTGCGAAAGCAGGTGCGGGAATGACAAATAGTGCTTGCGCAACAAAAACTAATTATACATAAAATACACCGTCGCGGTGCAATCTCGATCGACGCCGACGCGCACCCAGTGGGCGGAAAATCCATCCGGAAATTCGTGGTGGTTGTACCCGTTGGCCGGAACCCTGATTTTCGCGTATTCCTTCCATGTTCCATTGCCGAGAAAGTCAACCTCGATCTTGAACAGCACCTCTTCGTTCGAGTCGTGGGCCAGGTGCACGACTTTTTTGTCGAATCCCGTCATCAGAAAGGGGTCCGACGCCTCGCCGGCCTTGACGGGCGTCTCCCACCACGGCCCGCCCCACCCGGCCGGTTTGCCCATCCGCCAGAGGTCGTCGATATTGCCGAACCACAGCCCTGACTGGGGCTGGCCCTGGTCGTGGTCGATCTGGTCGCTGGCCATCACGAACAAGCCCCGCCAGTAACAGAAATCGGGAACCACCCGAAGGTGGCTGCAAATCGGACGAATGCCCCAGATTTTGCCGCCGTATGAGAACTCCGGCAGCTCGTAGAACATGCCGTGCACGTCCATCAGCAATCGCTCCGTCACGGCGTGGCGGATTCGCATCCATTCGGTGTTCCAGGCGTGGTCCCAGGTGTGGCTGGCCTCGGGCAGCAGGTAGCGCTGCCACTGGCCTTTGACGAGCACGCGAAGCACGACGGACGATTTTGTCCAGCCGGTCGCGTAGATGATATGCCCGCCGTAGGAGTCGCCCGAGGCGCTGCCGCCGACGCCGACGAACGGGTTGCGCTCGATGATGGTCCAGCTCTTGCCGTCCCACTCGGCTAATCGTCCCGCGTCCCTCTGGCCCAGGAACTCTTTTTCATCGTACGTATTGTTTGCCACGACGACGCGGCCCTGGGCGGTATAGGCGTCCTTGAAATGTGCCGTGGCGTCTTTGATGTCAAGCTCTTTGACCAGGTCGAACAGCAGCTTCGATTCGAGGCTCTTAACGTCCACCTCCCAGAACCGCCCTTCCATGCCGAGGAAATAGACCTTATTCTGCGGGTCGGTCAGGTGAGCAATCGTAGCGGCCAGGCGGAATTTTTTGAGCGATTCGATGGTTCGGACGTTGCCCTCGGCGTCAATCGCGTATGGCCCGATGAACGCCTGGCCGGAGGGCCAATGCACCATGCGATTGGCAAACGTGCCGGTCACCGACGCCGGATGCCGCCGCATCGTCATATCTTCGCTGATCTCGTAAAGCCCCAGCCCCTCGCCCCGGATGTGCGCGACGTATCCGACGGCCCACAGTTTCTCCGCCCAGGGAACCAGTGCGCCAATCCCCGCCTCCGAATCGCTACCGACGCCTTTGGCCATGACGGTCAGGTGCGGAAACACGCCGTTCACCTGGATCGCGGGCTTTTTCGTCTCCCCACCCGGCTCCTGAGCCTGCCCCCCGCCGCTGCTCACCGCCGCCAACAGGACGATGAGAGCGAGCAAGCTCCATCGCCGTATCAGGCCCCGCTTGTCGAATCCGTGCTCTTGCATATCTGTTCCCTTTTAGCGTAGCTGGGACACTCAGCGCAGCGTTCCTTCGAGGAAATCCAGAATCTGTACTATAGCGAGCCGAATCGGGCGTGTCAACAATCAAGAACTTTAGGAATCCGCGTGTGCAACAAGTTGCACACCCTACCCTCCATGTGGTGTGGAAAATCGATGAGAAGAAATGCAGAGGTTAATTGTCGTCCGTCGCATTGACCGCCTGGCGTCCGGCGCCCCGGCAGCTCTCGCAATCGCACACGCCGATCTGCCTGAGATGCGACGTGCCGGCCAGCTTCCTGGTTTCGATCAGCTTGGCGCCTTTGGTTTCCATTTTGCGAAGGGTCAGCTCTGCTTCCTTTTTGTCGTGCGTTCCAACGGCATCGACGACGATGGTGACGTTTTTGCCTCGCTGGAGCAATCCCAGCGCCGTCATTTTGACGGCCCCTTCCAGGCTGGTGCCGACCAGGATGAATTCGCCGGCGCGCAGCTCGCTGAGCAGCCTGTCGATCCGCGGCTCATCAAAGGGATCCACGCAACGCTTGTGCAGAATGACCTGGCGGTACCGCCGGAACATGTCCCGCGGCAGGTCGGTATTGCCGTCGGCGGCGAAACTGGTCCTGTCGGCCAGCAGCGTGTAGTGGACTTTCTTTTGCCCTTCGGTGCCGTCCACGCAGTAACCGGCCGCACCGTCACCGTTGCCGTCGGGGTAAACCTCGGCCGTCGAGATGATGGGAACATGCTGATACCGGGCCCATGCCATCACCCTGCGGATATGCGCCAGAACCCGCCGATGGTTCCTGATGCAGGCCTTGCCCCCCGCAAGAAGAAAGTCTTTTTGCGTATCAATATCCAGGAGGATCGGTTTGCGACGCGTTCTGACTAATTGTAGAATCATCATCAGACTTCCTTACCCGGTTTCTGCGAATCAGCCCTTAAAACGATACGCATTGGCCGATAAATGAGTTCACAGCATCTTATCGAACAGCCGCGGCGTCCACTTTAGTCCCGGCCGAGCCGCCGCACCGTTCCTGTATCCGCTTGAAAAGCGGGTGGGCTTTATGATACGATTTGAGGATGCTTGTTATTGCCTTAAGATACGTTTTGGACGGGATTTAGGAAATGGCCCGAATCTTGAAGGATTACGCCGGCGTTTCGCTGGAGCCGGAGCACCTGGACGGCAAAATCGATTTTGTTCGGATTTTCGGACGTCCCGGGCCGGTTCATATCGAGGTCGGCGCCGGCAAGGGCACCTTCCTTCTGAGCCAGGCGAAGGCCCGGCCGGGGGACAACTTCCTCGGCATCGAATGGATGCGCAGGTACTATCGCTACACGGTCGATCGCGTCGGCCGGTGGGGCCTGACGAACGTGCGGATCATTCGCACCGACGCCGCCGGCTTCATCGCCGGCTGCGTGCCGGATGACTCGGTCGATTATTTTCACGTCTATTTCCCCGACCCCTGGCCGAAGAAACGTCACCACAAGAGGCGCTTTCTGTGCCCCGCCAATCTGGAGCACCTGGTTCGCTGCCTGAAGGCTGGGGGACAGTTGCGGATAGCCACCGACCATGCCGATTACTTTGAACAGATCAAACAGGTCATCGCGGCACGAAGTGACAAGCTGGAAGAAATTGATTTTACCAAACCCGCCGGCGCAGAGTCCGGCGAATGGGTCGGCACGAACTTCGAGCGCAAATACCTCAAAGACCAAAAAACCATCTACACCCTCGCCGCAAGGAAAATCTGACAGGCTTCTTCAAAAAATCATCCTGGCTTGTCATGATGGCCCTTCGGTCTCTTTCAGCATCTGCCTGTACAGCTTATCGCCGACCATAAACCGCAGAACTTCCAGTTGGATCCTCTTCTCATCGAAATCCGGATGGCGACGCCTGACTCCCGCCTCAACATTACGCCGAAGATTGTCACTCATCTCAAACGCCATCCTGGCGCGCACCTGCGGCCCCAGTCTCCACAGAATCTCAAATTCCTTTCTCACCGCCTCAAGAGTCGTATCCGCAGGTATCTCGCTCACGTTAGTCTCAAAATCCATCCGTTACCGCATAAACACTCGAAATTCGCAGCATGTTGACGTTAGCACCGCAATCATAGATAATGCAACTTTGCTCATCAGTAAAAGATAATTTGACCGAACCGAACGTACATGGCAGAGAAACGATCTGTAAATAACTACTATGTCGATGAAGCGGGAGACCTCACCCTTTTCAATAGGCGCGGCCATGTGATTGTTGGCAGAGAAGGTGTTTCACAGGTGTTCATGGTCGGAGTGGCCTATCTGCCTGATCCGAAGGCGGCAAGCCAGAAACTCGATCAACTGAGGGCAGACTTGCTTGCTGACCCATACTTTAAAGACGTGCCGTCGATGCAACGTCACACTCAAAAGACAGCGATCTATTTTCACGCGAAAGACGACCTGCCAGAAATCAGGCGGGAGGTTCTCAAATTGCTGCCGCAATTTGGCGCAAAGGTTCAAGTCGCTATCAGACGGAAAGAATATCTGGCTAAGACTGCTCGCCTGCTGCATCAGCGACAATCCAAGCTGTCTCCCGACGACGTTTACGACGATCTTGTCAAAAGACTTTTCAAGCGTAGCCTCCACACGGCTCAGATGAATCGCATTGTCTTTGCCCGACGAGGCAAATCCGTCCGCCAGCATGCTCTTGAAGAAGCGATCGGAAGAGCGAAATTGAATTTTGAGAGAAAGACAGGGATCACTTCGGACAGTGAGACAATTATCTTTTCGGGATATCCTTCTCAGTACGCAGGATTGCAGGTTATCGATTACTATCTCTGGGCGCTACAGCGAATGTATGAGCGTGGTGAGGACAGATTCTTTCATCTGCTTGCACCGGCATATCGCCTAATTATGGACCTGGACGACACAAGGAATAAACCGTACGGCGAGTGGTACAGTGATAGGAATCCTTTAGACTTTAAAAAAATAAAACCCGTCGCAGGCTAGGTTCAAGCGGACAAGCCCCTCAAACACACGGCATGGAGCCGACGTTCGCCCACGCGGGCAATTTTTATCATAGAGCATTAGGCGGAATAAAGCAACAAGAATTTGAGGATTTTCTCCAAAAAGTCGGAACGCTGCCAGCCTGCCGCCAAGAACCGGATGCCGCGAGCCCTATTCAGCACCCATCCGGCCTTTCTCGAAATCTCTTTTTCATATAAGGCTCTTGGACAGCCACTGCACAAATAATGTAGCAAGAATTCCACTGAAGAAACTTCCAATAACACATATCCAATGGTGCTTTATGTACTCCGTGTACCATAAGTTGCTGCGTAACCACCAGCAGTTGTATTTTTGTCCAAGGCTTATCCCTTCAGGAGTTAAACTCAGTCGCCCTCCGGCGATATTGAGATCGAGAACAATTAGGCGTCGGTCACGAAGATGGAGGTGTACCGCTTCGTCGAACGGCCTCTCAAACGGGAAAGAACTGCTTCCGCCAGCCCACTTGTGATAGTAAAAGACCAGTCTTTTCTTTCTTCTTTTGGCAGCCACATAATAATCTCCCTCATGTTTTGTTACAGCCCGGATTCTTCGTTTGGCTCATGACGAAAAATATCTGGATTCCTGTTTTCACAGGAATGACAGAGAGCGAGTCATCACCTACAGACTACGAGCATCGAGCATCGAGAATCCGGCATCGAGCATCCCGCTTGTAGGATGGGCAACTCGTTTGCCCATGCTGAATGACTTTCATATATGTGTCATTCCTACCGCGCCAACTGGAAGTTTTCTTCGCCGACCAACTGTCTCATTTTGCGGCAGAAGTCCAGGTCGGGATTGACGCTCAGCTCCTTGTCGGCGGCGGCATAGACCTTGCCTTTGTTCGTCCGCACGGCGACGTACACTGGGCTTTTGCCCTTGTGATGCTCGCAGATGCTCTTGATCATCGCCACTTTTTCCTTCGTCACGTCGGCGGCGTTCAGCTTGATTTTGACCTTCGCCGCCAAATGCTCGCGCACGCCTTCGAGACTGATCAGCTCCTCGGCGATGACGTTCGGTTTTTCCCTTCGGTAATCGGCCTTGCCCTTGACGAACACCACCGTATCGGCGACCAGCATGTCACCATACCGGTTCAGCACCTCGGGGAACAGCACGACTTCGACCTGGCCCTGCAAATCCTGAAGCGTAAAGACCGCCATCTTCGAGCCGGCGTTTCGTCCCGTCTTGGTCAGGTTGTAGCGAATCTTGGTGATCATTCCCCCCATCACGACCTGTTTTTCGCCGTTGGTCTCGGTCAGCGCCGCGCTGCTGTGGGTCGAATAGACATTGATCGTCTCGGCGTGGTGGCTGAGCGGATTGCTGGTGACATAGAAGCCGAGCACTTCTTTTTCGAAGGCGAGCATCTGCGGCTCGGGCCAGGGCGCGACCTCCGGCAGGCGCTGATGGTCTTTGGCATAATCGATCTGGTCCGCCATCTGGCCGAAGAAATTCATCTGACCCGCCTGCCGGTCGGATTGCAGGCTCGAACCGTGCTCCATCGCCTTCTCCAGGCCGGCCATCATCTGCGCCCGGCCTCCGCCTAACTTATCGAAGGCGCCCGCCTTGATGAGCGATTCGAGCACCTGTTTATTGGCCGCCCGAAGGTCCACGTTCTCGCAGAAATGGAACAGGCTGCGGAACCGGCCGGTCTTCTGCCGGGCCGCGATGATTTGCTCGACGGCTTTTTCGCCCACGCCCTTGACGGCGGCCAGCCCGAAACGGATGACGCCCCTGGTGTCCTGCCCCTCCCGCTGCTCGTAGAGCGGCGTGAAGTCCACACCGCTTTCGTTGATATCCGGGGCCCGCACTTCGATCCCCATCTGGCCGCTCTCGGCGATATAATCGACGATCTTGTCGGTATTATCCATTTCGTAGGTCAGCAGGGCCGCCATGAACTCGACGGGCCAGCGCGCCTTCATATACGCCGTCTGATACGCGATGAAGGCGTAGCGGGTCGAGTGGCTCTTATTGAAACCGTAGCCGGCGAACCGCTCGATCAGCTCGAAGATATCCTCGGCCTGCTGGTTCGTGAGGCCCTTGGCGACGCAGCCGGCGATGAACCGTTCCCGCTCCTTGGCGATAACCTTGGCCTTCTTCTTGCTGATGGCCTTGATCAGGGCATAGGCCTCGCGCAGCGGAATGTCCCCCAGGCGGTTGCAGATTCGCATAACTTGTTCCTGATACGTCATTACGCCGTACGTCTCTTCGAGGATTTCGGTCATGATCGGGTGCGGCAGGCTCCACTTGGCCCCGTGCTTGCGCTCGATGTAGTCGGGAATCAGGATCATCGGGCCGGGCCGGTACAGCGCGTTGGCGGCGATCAAATCTTCGATCCGGTCGGGCTTCATCTTCATCAGCAGGTTCTGCATCCCGCCGGATTCGAACTGGAAAACGCCCTTCGTCCGGCCTTCCGCGAACAGTTCGAACACCTTCGCATCCGTCAGATCGAGCTTCTCCAGGTCAATATCCACCCCGTGGACCTCTTTGACCAGTTGGCGGGCCCGTTCCAGGACGCTGAGCGTCTTGAGGCCCAGAAAGTCCATCTTGAGCAGGCCGACCTTCTCGACCATCGGCCCTTCGAATTGCGTCACGAGGTCGTCGGAGCCGGACGCCTTGTATAACGGCACGAAATTCGTCAACGGCTCATCCGCAATGACCACGCCGGCCGCGTGCACCGAGGCGTGACGCGTCAGACCTTCGAGCTTCTGGCCGATGTCGATGACCTTTCTGGTCACTTCGTTCTGGTCGTACGCGGCCTTCAATTCAGGCTCGCTCTTGAGCGCTTTATCGAGCGTCATATCCAGCGAGAACGGCACGAGCTTGGCGAGCTTGTCGGCCTCGCTCAGCGGCACGCCGAGCACCCGGCAGATGTCGCGAATCACCGCCTTCGCCTTCATCGTGCCGAACGTGATGATCTGCGCGACGTGGCCGTATTTGTGCCGGACGTAGTCGATGATCTCGCCCCGGTGGACCTGGCAGATGTCGATATCGATATCGGGCATCTCGTTGCGGTGCGGGTCCATGAACCGCTCGAAGAGCAAATCGTACCGTATGGGGTCCACGTCGCACAGCCCGAGGCAGTACCCAACCAGCGTCCCGACGCCGCTGCCCCTGGCCCCGATGGGAACCCCGTGCTGACGGGCGTATTCGCAGAAATCCCAGACGATGAGAAAGTAGCTGGCGAAGCCTTTCGATTCGATGACGTCCAGCTCCCGCTCCAGCCGGGCCTCGATCGGCTCGGTGACTTCGCCGTATCTTCTCTTTGCCCCCTCGCGGCATAACTTCGTGAGAAAGTCTTCGGGCGTCGAGCCATCCGGTGGCTCGAAACGCGGCGCGTGCCGGGTTTTCAAATCAATTTCAACGTTGCATCGTTCGGCAATCGCCAGCGTGTTGTCGCAGGCCTCGGCCGTCTCGGCAAAAAGCTGACGCATCTCGCGCGGGTTCTTGAGATACACGTCCGCGGGATAAATCATCCGGTCGGGATCGTCGGAGCGCTTGCCCGTACTGATGGCGCAGAGGCAATTGTGCGCCTCGTGGTCGCTCTGCTCCAGGAAGTGCACGTCATTCGTCGCCACCAAGCCGACCCCCATCTTGTTCGCCAGGTCAATCAGTCCCGCCATGACCTCCGGCTTGTCCCCTTCGTGGCTTTGTATCTCGATGAAGAACCGCTCGGGCCCGAATATTTTGAGAAAACTTTCCGCCGCCAGGCGTGCCGCTTTTGCATCGCCGCAGGCAACTTCCGCCGCGACTTCGCCCTTGATGCAGGCGGAGGTGCAGATAAGACCTTCATTCAGCTCGGCTAAGATTTCCTTGTCAATTCTGGGGCGATAGTAGAAGCCATCCAGAAAGCCGGTGCTGGCCAGCTTCAGCAGATTCTGATAGCCGGCGTTGTTCTGGGCCAGCAGGATCAGATGGTACGCGGCATCGGAAATGCTGGTTTTGGTCCGGTCGAACCGGCTGCCGGGCGCAATGTAGGCCTCGATGCCGAGAATGGGCTTGATCTGTGCGGCTGCTGCCTTCGTATAGAACTCGATTGCGCCGAACATGTTGCCGTGGTCCGTCACCGCCACGGATTCCATGCCGAGCTTGGCGCATTGCTTCAGTAGTTTATCCAGCGAAATCGCGCCATCGAGCAGCGAGTATTGGCTGTGCAAATGAAGATGCGTAAATCCTTTACCTGACATAACTTGGGCCGTCCTTCCAAAGTGCAATCAACGTTCGTATCTTATGCCCATCCGCCGCCGCTGTCAATCGAAATACACACAAACAAATAGTCGGTGCTGCATGGCAACGGAAAAGGCTTGTCGAGGCCGGCGAGCCGTGTTACAAAGTGTGCATGATCGAGACTGAAATTTCCAGGGCAATCCTCGAAGAATACCATAAGCGGCTGTTAGAGCATCTTGAGAATGACGTGGTCATCGTCGGGGCGGGGCCGGCGGGCCTGGCCGGAGGATATTATCTGGCCAAGGCGGGCGTCAAGACCGTCATCATCGAACGAAAGCTCTCCACCGGCGGAGGCATCTGGGGCGGGGCCGCCGGATACAACGTCATCGCCGTCCAGGACAAAGACATTCTCGATGAATTCGGCATCGCCGCGAAAAAGCAAAAGGGCCTGTACATCGTCGATGCGATAGAATTCGCCGCAGCGCTGGCCTATAAGGCGAAAAAGGCGGGCGTGCAAATCTTCAACCTGATGGAGGTCGAAGATATCATCCTCAAGACTGAGCGAATCGAGGGCGTCGTGGTCAACGGTACGGCCATCAAGATCGCCGGCCTGCACGTGGACCCGTTCTGCATCGCCTCCAGGTATGTGGTCGATACGACGGGCCATCCGGCCGAGGTGGTCAACATGCTGACCAAAAGACGGCCGGAGCTTTGCCCGAAAGGGATACAGGAGAGCTTCATGGACGTCGAGACGGCCGAGGCCGGCGTCGTGGAAAAGACAGGCGAAATCTTCCCCGGCCTTTACGTAGCCGGCATGTCCGTCTGCGCCGTGTACAACCTGCCGCGAATGGGCCCCATCTTCGGCGGCATGTTAAAGTCCGGCCAAAAAGCCGCCAAGCTCATCATCAAAAAACTAAAGTCTTCCAAAAAATAGCACGTATTTCTTGCCACAGAGAGCACAGAGGACACAGAGTTTCTTTACCATAGAGAGACTGTAGGGTGGGCAACTTGTTTGCCCACGCTGTCAACGTCTAATTTCTGGGGACGGCATACACAACAATCTCAACAGTTTGCAGGATGAAAATTGCCACGGCCACATTCTGCGGCCTCGCAATGACAACAGCAGACGCATCGGCCCTCGCTGCCGTATTCAAAATATTTTCCCTTGCAAGCATACCCCCCTATGCTATATCATCCAATCGTAAACGCGAAAAAGCACAGCCTTGCACCTGGGAAAAGGCGTTGTGGAATGCAGTTGTAACTGCATTATAAAAGTGGCAATGGTATGCAACCTGTGAGGTGTGGTATATAGCCTTAGGTCCTTCATTGAGCCAAGTGTGTTGTGGAACATATATTCGGTCAAAAGGACGTTGTACAATGAAGCTCACCATTAGTCTTTTAGCACTAGCAACCTGCAACGTTATAGTCGCGGCTCCGGCGGAAACTCATCTGCTAATTGACAAACAGGCCAACTTTAGGGGAAACTACACGCTCGACAATCTGGAACTTCACGATGACCTCACGGTAGGATCGCCCCGTTTCACGTTGTTATCTGATAACTGGATGGTAACGTATCAACGATCCCTTATATATAGGGTCACTACAGACTCAGATAACATCTACTCCATATACCTATTGTCTGAATACGAGAGGCTCGGTTTCGCGATCATAGATAGCAATTCGTACCGTGTGCTTGGAGTTGGAGAAGAAGAAGAGAGAAGGCAATATCGAAAACTTCTGAGTCTAAAGCTTAAGTCTGGACAACCGTATTTCCTTGTCGTTGGATCAGGTTCACATGACCCGAACATCCCGTTCTCGATTTGTTCCTTTGCTGGTAGGAATCAGAAGCATGACTTATTGACCTTGCCTCTACAAGAGTCACTTCCGTTGGGCAAAGTCAAAGGTGTACTTACCGAAAGTAGTTCCCACTTTGAAGGCAAACCTGCAGTATATTACAGTATCTCTCATCTGTTTGGGAATAAGGACTGGTTATCCATTAAGGCAGAATCAGACTCCGGAGATCCAGTCTTATATGGCCTAAGCGAATGGAACAGAGTTGTTCGTTGGAAAGATGATATCGAGCCTACTAATAGAAATGCACGAATTGTCATTGGACGCGATGATGAATGCAAATCCATCGTTCTTGCATCCGTCAGACAACTGAAAAAAGATGGATCGATGCCGTTTCAAATGAATGTTTCGACGCATCTTTTCAACCCTGAAGAAGGCCTATCAGGATTTTTCTCATGGCTCTTGAAAAACCCTATTCTCGCCTTCAGTCTTGGGGGCATTCTATCGTTCTGCATAAGTTGGTTTTTCTTTCATTTCTCGCTACAGAGTAGATCATTAGTCTATGAAGAGACCCTTGATCACACTATTATCGCAGAAAAAGACCCCTCATCACCTCTCCGAATTACGGTAGGCCAAGATCACGTTAAGTGCGCTTCACTCTACAAATTTCGGATAAGGAATTCAGGGCGTTCCCGTATTGATTGCTCATATGTCAAAGAACCCTTAACGTTGACGCTTTCCAGTATTGACAAGATTCTGGACATTGATTTTAATTCTGAAGGAAAGGGATGGAAGTTGCCCTCCGTTACTTCAAATTCTAGCGTTGTGTTCGACTTCAGTTTCATAGATCCCCGAGACTGGTTCGAGGTTGTTCTAATTTGCAGACAACCTCCGGATATTGAAGATCTAAGCATAAGTTATCAGTTCACCGGCAGCATATCCGAGACAAGAATCAAGCCCGTAACTCATCGTGCTTCATTGCTGATGACCATCATCGATGGATTTTTTGGCCTTCTGATATTAGCTCTTGCACCTCTGATCCTTATAGACATTAAATTTGACATTATGCCCCTGTGGTTCGGGCGCCTTTTCACCACTGTCTGGCCTATACTCATGGTGCCCCTCATTATTTATTATGTGGGCTCAAAAATAGGCAGACAGAGATTAGTCAATACCGTTCATGTCGTCACAAAGGGCATTCCAGCACTAATTAGAGGTAGATGGTAGGTTTTCATATTTCTTTATGTGGTAGCTGGTAATATCATGAAAGTCTGCCTCCCATCTGGTTCTCAGGTACGATGGAGGACAAGAAAGGAGGCACGTATGAAGAATATATATTCAAATGTAGTGTGTGGCAGCATGGATGTCCATTGTAAATTCAGCAAAGTCACGTGGCCTGAGCAGCATGGGCAGCGAAGCTGCACCATCCTACGAGGCTGAAAGAATCTGTATCAAACATTTCGATGAATAGAATGAAGTAAGGCATCGTCAAGGTCTTTGGGGTTGGCTATAGCCATCATCCTGATTGTTGTTTGGGCGGCGGTGTCGTGGTACGGCTGGTCCGACGCCGGATCAAGCAGGATTAAAGGCTATCCCGCCATCCAAAGAGCGGCTTTGCCCGTACTGATTATGTCCTGGCCGGCGCACGAGGCGTGTCTGGGCATTTCCGGCGTCGGTTTCGGCGCCAATGCGCGCTCGGCCGCAACGGCCTGGACGTTCGCGGTATTCCTGATACAGGCGGTCCTGACGTGGAGCCTGCTGCTTATTGCGGTAATCCTTCGAAAAAGATTCGTATTCTGGCTTTGCGCCCAGTTGGCCCTGCTCCTGCTGCTTTTTGCTACATTCTGGCGCTTCGGGAACGGATAAACGGTGCGAAGCATCGCACCCTATTCATGAAAGGCTGCCTGCTGTCAAGTCCTACGCTTTCTCTTTTTCCATGTTTTTTTCTTGAGACAACCTTTGGCCGTGTAATGATTTATCCATCTTTATGGTTCCATAACAGCCCTCGTTGT
>Ga0210377_10000253_pt1 | contig 50931 bp, 32 predicted proteins | sample PLM4_65_b1redo_FD_155480 | JGI IMG/M metagenome (GOLD analysis project Ga0210377, IMG submission 155480) | Groundwater sediment microbial communities from an aquifer in East River, Colorado, USA - PLM4_65_b1 redo | ecosystem: Environmental > Terrestrial > Soil > Riparian zone | place: USA: East...
TGGCTTCCTCCGCCGCCCGTCGCGCCTCGTCCGCGGCCTGCTTGGCCACTGCCGCGGCGCGGTTGTCCGCCAGCATCTTCGCGGTCTCGGCGTCGCGGGCGTCCCGCGCGGCGTCCTGGCGCGCCTGCGCCGCGGCGGCGTTCTGTTGCTGCGTCTGCGCCTGGGCGGGCGTCATCCACTCGCCGTCGCACTGCACGTAGCCGCGGGCGCGGTAGCTGTCCTCCTCGGTCATCCACTGGCCGTTGACCAGTACGAACCCCAGCGCTTCCTTCGCCTCCGGATCGTTCGGAACGAGCGTCAGAAGATGCTGGTATGCCTGGGTGGCCTGTGCGGACAGCCCCTGTTGCGTCGCCCAGCCCGCGAGCGCCCGCCACCCGTCGGCGTCCTGCGCCCCGAGCGCCTTCGCGCGGTCGTCGTAGTCGTCGAGAGGACAGCGCGCCTTCACGATGTGATCGACATTCGCCATCGGGACCCCCATGGTTCCGCCGCCGATGTTGATCGTGACCATCGTATCCGTCTGTTCCACGATCTGGCCGGAGATCGAACCGGCGCCCTTGAGGAACACCTCGTCCGCAAGGAGAACGGTCGGCACGAGAAGCAGGAGGAACGGGATCTTTCTCAAGAGAGGCTCTCCAGGTCGCCAGAGTCTAGGTCGTGCCGTCCGGCGACGTCAACCTCGACCCATCAGCGTCGTTGATGGGACCGCCGTTCGGCCGTAGAGTGTGGTCTCAACACCAAAACCGCGCCGCTGACTCGCCGGTGGACCTCCTTTTCGTTTGCTCGCACAATCCTCACCCCACACAATTCAACCATCTTGTCATCGCTGATGCCTTGAGATTCTATGTGAACGTCGCGATAGTCAATAGCCATGCCTTCGGCCCGGTTGCGTCCGCACAGGAACGGGGCATGCTCGTTGCTTCCCCGTGCCGAAATCCGACGGAGATTGTCGCTCCGTGGACGAAAGTCGAAGAGTTGTGCAGGTATTCCCCAACGAACGGAAGGCGGACGCACATCTGTCGGAGATCTCGTTGGAAGCCATCGCGGCTCGGACACACTCCTTGGTCGGCAGGCACTGCTGTCCAGGTAAGGGTCGTGAATTCCTACGATTGCGGCACGGTGGAGCGGTGGCGCTGTCCTTCGAACCTGAGCGCCTGCTCGAAGTCCCGTCGCGCCTTTTCGACCTTGCCGGGTTTCTGGAAGGCGACGCCACGGTTGTTGAGCGCCCGGATGTCAATCGCAGGATGGGGATAGGCCGGGGCCGAGGTCCGGAGGAGGCTCAGGTGAGTCTCCTCTCCGCCCGAGCCCCCGCCCCGTGATCGGCCCGGGCGACATGCAGGCCGGTGTGCCCGTCACGACGCCCGTGGCCGTCCGGCCGGCTGCGGCGATGGTCGTGTCGGCGGGGCCGGCATTCACTGCGTCTCGCGCCGGAGCGCCGCGGCCTGCACGATGCCGACGGTCGTGAGATTGACGATCTCCTGGACGGTCATCCCGTACTGGATCAGGTGCACGGGCAGGCGCGTGCCCATCAGCAGGGGGCCGATGGAAACGGCCGTGCCCAGAGACTGGAGCAGGTGCAGGCCGAGGTTGCCCGACTGCAGCTCCGGGAAGACGAGCACGTTGGCGTCCTCGCCGAGGGTGGAGAAGGGGAAATACTCGTGCCGCAGCCGGGGGCCGAGGGCGGTGGCCAGCTGCATCTCGCCGTCGAGGATCAGCCCCGGGGCCCGCGCCCTGGCCATCTCCGTGGCCAACCGGACCTTCCGGGTGACCGGGTGATCCACGCTGCCGAAGTTCGAGAAGGAGAGCAGGGCCGTGCGCGGCTCGACGCCGAGGTCGCGCGCCGTCCGGGAGGCCAGGAGGGCGATCTCGGCGAGCTGCTCCGCGTCCGGTTCGACGTTCACGGCGCAGTCAGCCAGGAAGATCACCCTCTTGGGGAGAAGGACCATGTAGAGGCCGGAGATGCGCGAGATGCCCGCGGCGGGGCCGATCGCCTCGAGGATGGACCGGAGCGAGTCGCCATAGTGCGTGGACATGCCCGCGACCATCATGTCGGCATCGCCAGTGTGGACCATCATCGCCGCGAAGTAATCCCGTTGCCGGAGGCGGTCCAGCGCGGCGACACGGATGACGCCGCGGCGGCGGCGCAACCGGTGATATTCGTCGGCATAGGCTTCGAGCCGGGCGCTGCGTGCGGGGTCCACGATCGGCACGCCCCCCAGGTCGAGCCTCAACCGCTCCGTCGCCTCGCGGACCTCGTCCTCCCGCCCGAGGAGAATGGGCCGCGCGATGCCCTCGTCCCCCAGGATCCCGCAGGCCCGGAGGATCGTCTCGTTGCTCCCCTCGGCGAAGACGACGCGAAACCCCTCGTGGCGCGCCCGGAGGGTGAGCGCGCGCAGGGTGTCGCGGCCTGTCCCCATGCGGACCGAGAGGCTCTCCCGGTGGGCCTCGGGCGCCAGAGGCCGTCGTGCCACACCCTCCTTGACCGCCTGGGCCGCCACGGCCGCCGACTCCCGCACGAGAATGCGCGGGTCGATGGGTCGCGGCAACAGATACTCGGGACCGAAGCTGAGGTGGCCGGCGCCGTAGGCCTGCTCCACCTCCTCCACGACGTCCTCGCGCGCCAGATCCGCCAGCGCGCGGGCCGCGGCCATGAGCATCCCCGGCGTGATCCGGGTCGCCTGCACATCGAGAGCTCCGCGGAAGATGTACGGGAAGCTCAGGGTGTCGAGCACGGCGTTCGGATGCTGGTCGAGACTGGTGGCGACGATGACGTCCCGCCGGCTGGCGCGCGCCGTGTCGTAATCGATTTCGGGCTCCGGTGTGGCGAGGGCGAAGACCAGGGGGAAGCGCGCCATCGACCGGATCATCTCCTGGGTGAGGACCCCCGCGGCGGAGGCGCCGAGGAAGACATCCGCCCCTTTCAGGCCGTCGGCGAGCTGCCGGGCGGCATCGTCGCGGGCGAAGTCGCGCTGAAAATCGTGCAGATCGTCCCGGCCGGGGTGGACCAGCCCGTGGATGTCGTAGACGAGGAGGTTCTCGCGCCGCACGCCCATTTCGAGAAGCAGGCGCGCGCAGCCGGTCCCGACCGTCCCCGCCCCGCAGAGGACGACGCGGATCTCATCGAACCTCTTCTCGACGAGATCGAGGGCGTTGAGCAGCGCCGCCGCGACCACGACCGCGGAGCTGTACAGGTTCTCGTGGAAGACCGGGATGCCGAGGCTCCGGCAGAGCCGGTCATGGATCAGCAGGCCTTCGGGTGCGCGGATGTCCTTCAGGTTGATCCCGCCGAATGTCGGCTCGAGGAGGCTGACGATCTCGACGAAACGGTCCGGGTCCCGCGTGTCCACTTCGAGATCGAAGACATCGATGTCGGCGAGCCGCTTGAACAGGACTGCCATCCCTTCCTGCATCGGCTTGGCGGCGGCCGGCCCGATGTCGCCCAGGCCCGGCACCGCCGTGCCGTTGGTGAACACCCCGACCAGGTTCCCGCGCGCCGTGTAGCGGAAGATGGCGTCGGGGTCGGCGACGATCTCCCGGGAGGGGAATGAGGCGCCGGGCAGGTACGCGAGGCGCATCTCCCTGGGCGAGAGGCAGGGGGTGGTGGCGCGCACCTCGATCTTCCCCGGCCGATCGGCGGCATGGTATTCGAGCGAATCTTCACGACGGATCATCGGCGTATCTCCGCGGTTTCGAACGGGAGGGACGGGGTGGCGGCCACCGGGCGGGCCTGAAGGATCCACAGGCGCGCGCCTTCGACCGCGAACTCGATGTCGAGTGGATGACCGTAGGCCTCCTCGAGTCGGGTGGCGATCCGGACCAGCTCGGACAGATCGACGTATTCCAGCGCGGGCCGGAGCCGCTCATGGTAGCGACTCTCGACTCGCACGGTGCCGATCCCGGACCTCCCGTTGAAGACGACCTGCTCCCGCTTGTCGGCGGTCGTGTACCGGAAGCGCAGCGGGCCCGCCTCCGGGTCGGCCGCCTTCGCGACCACGATATGGTCGGCCGCGACGGCGCCCGACACGATCCCCTCCCCGAGACCGAGACCGGCATTGATGACCAGCTCCCGGAAGTCCCCTGCCGCGGAGTTGACCGTCTGCAGCACGCCCGAGGCGCGGGAGCGCACCATGCGCTGCACGATGACGCCGCCCCCCGCTCCCCCGGCGACGGGGCCGAGAAGCGCGCGGTGGTGGATGGCGCGCTCGGTCCAGAGTCCGCACCAGGCCCGGCGGACGTGGTCGATCACGGCGTCCACGCCGCGCACGAAGAGGAAGGTGTCGAACTCGCCGGCGCGCGCGACAAGCTCCGTGTCCTCCTCGAGGGCCGAGGAACGGACCGCGACGAAACAGGGAGTCGTCCGCGCGCCGGGCTTCCCCGGGCCCGCCGGCGCGCCGTCCGCGTTGTCCGCGGCACCCTCGCCGTCCGCGGCGCCCGAGGCGTCGCGGTCGAGCCGGCGGTAGGCCGCGGCGACCGCCAGCGCAAGATCGTCCGGGATCTTCGTCCGCTCCCAGAGCGCGCGGATCCGGGCGGATTTCCGGGCGCTGTCGAGTCCCGGGGACTTCAGGACCTGTTCGATGGCCGCGCGGAGAGTCGCACCGGCCGGGGCTTCCTCGGGGAGGCCCGGAGGCGTCCGGCCGAGCGGCAGGTCGAGCACGCGCTGGAAGGCGCGGTCCGTGACCGCGAACCAGGCGGGGACGACCCCCGGTCCGGCGAGCCGATCCACTTCCGCGAGATTCGCCGCCTTCCAGCCGACGAACGGATGCGCCTCGTAGCCGCACTCGGAGGATTCCACGACATCACGGCTCGCGATGGAACGCACGGCCCGCTCGTCCCGGCGGGCGAGACCGGAGCGCGCCTCCGCGACGAGGGCGCTTCGCGGCTCGCCAAGGACGCGCTCGATCCGCTCCAACCCGCGCAGGGCATGGCGCAGGCGCGCAGGCGGAGACGGGGCGCCCGCGCACTCCCGGACGTGGCGCGCCGCCTCCTCGCGAAGCGTCTCCAGGCGCCGGCGTGCGGCGACCCGGGTCTCCGCCGCGGCCTTCTCGTCCGGCGCCGGGATCTCGGGGCCGCCGGCCGGCAGCGACTCCACCGCCCCGCGCAGGATGTCGTGGCGCTTCCGCACGTCCCGAACGAGCGCCAGGATCTCATCGAGACTGGTCGAGGTCGGGAGGCGCTGCACGGCCGTCTCGAGCGCCGCCTGCGCCCGACGCCGCAGCTCCGCGGCGGCTTCGCCGAGGACCTCGCGGGCGACCGGACCCACGTCCGGATTCGCGACGAGCAGCGCCAGGAGCCTGGCGTTCTCGCTCTGCCGCCCCCCGCCCCGCCCCAGGGGATGGCCGAGCAGCAGCTCCTCCACCGCGTGACAGGCGAGAACGGGGTCGGTCAGTCGAGCGAGGATTTTCTCGACGAGGAACCGGGCCCGCAACCGCCGGCCGCGGGCCGCGAGGAGCCCGGGGTCGTCCGCGATCCCCTCCATGCGCGCGTCCAGGTCGACGAGTGTCCGGAGCCCGTCGTGCAGGGCCAGGGCATCGCGGTCGTGCCCCAGCACGCGCATCGTCCCGGCGTCGGCGTCGACGACGACCAGGTCGCCCTCCTCCATCCGGTGTTCTCTCTCCAGAATGTCGTGGCGGACGGAGACCCGGAACCCGTGCACCTCCCGCTCGTCCAGCCGGTACTCGGAGGTCCGGTAGACGAGCGCCGGCGCCCCATCCTCGCCCGACCGCCACTCCCCCGGGACGATGAGAGCCGGCTTGCGGAACTGCGTGGCGATCAGGCCGGCGTGGCTGAGGATTCCGCCGCCGGTCGAGACGATCCCGGCGCAGTGATAGAGGAACACGCTGTCCTCGGGGCGGACCGAAGGGGCCAGGAGCACGGCGCCGTCGAGATCCTCCGCCCGTCGTCCCGCGGTGCCGAACCGGGCCGGGCCGGCGGCCCGGCCCGGTGAGGCCCTGAGCCCGGCGGCGCGGCGCTCACCAGGCGCGGGAGGGCGCGGGCTGGGGAGGCCGGCGCCGAGAAAGCGCGCCCGGATCCCGACTGCCTCCTCCGGTTCCGCAGCCGGAGGCTCGACGCCCGCGATGAGATAGCCGCCGGCACGCAGAAGGGATGACAACGCGGCGGCCTCCAGGAAGGGGGACGAAACCCATGGCGAATCCGGTCCGGCCCGCCGCCGCCAGATCACCTCGCCCGGCCCGCACAACGCCAGCCGGACGATCCCGGCGGCGTCGCGCAGCACGTAGAGACTCAGCCGCTCCCCGCGCAACACCAGAGGCGCACGCTGAATCTCGTGGCCGTTCAGGCTGCCGGTGGTCCTGAAGCGCAGGCCGCGCTCCAGAGGTCCTGTCAGCCGGGCGAGGAGGCCGGCGGCGCGGAGCTCCCGGTCGTCGCCGGCGAGGATCTCGGCGAACCGCTCGGCCTCCGACAGGCGCGCGAACTGGTCCGGGGCCCGCACGCACGGCCCCTCCGGACCGAGGACGATTTCGCCCCTTTCGATGGCGTCCCTGAGTGGCTGCAACAGATCGCGTTCGAGGGCGAGCTGACCGACCGGCGTGGCGCAGTCCTCCATCCTCGCGGGCAGATCGAGTCCCGCGGCCCGCAGCCGCCGGTGGAGCGCGGCGAAGTCGGAGGCGATCGGGGACGGGGTGAACCGGTCCCGGTACGGGCCGACCCCGTTCCAGGCGATCTCGGTGCGACCGGCGGGTCCCTCATCGACCGCCGCCAGGATCGCCTGCCGGTCCCTGGTCAGCATCTGCGCCAGCGGCAGCGCTCCCCACAGGGCGAACCGCTCCGCCCACGCCTGGGCGACCTCGCCGCGAGCGTCCGCGTCGAGGGCCAGCCCGCCGATGATCCAGTCCAGGTCCATCAGGTAGGGGACGAGGCGGAAGAGGGCTTCCGTCCGGGCGCGGAGGTCGCCGAGATCGAGCGCGCGCTCCTTGTCATAGCGGGCGCGGACACGCGTGGCCTCGACCGAGCAGTCGAACTCGAGGCGGCGAAAGAACAGGCGAAGGGCGTCGAGCTGCATGTTGGGGTGCTGTGCCATCTCGTACTTGCTGACGCCGTAGAACTCGAGATCGACCATGCCTCCCAGGAGCGGAGGCGAATAGTCGACGCGGAGGAAAGCCGGGTGGGTGCCGTAGCCGAGAAAGTAGTGGACCTCGTTCCCGTAGCAGAAGATCCGCACCGTCGGGAAATCCCTCTGACCGTGGAGGAGCTGGCGCCCCAACCCCTCGACGACGACCGCGACCGGGTCGGGGATGGCGCTGCCGTTCCCGCGGCCTCCCGGAGCCGCCCCGGGGGACGGCTCGAAATCGACGTACTCGATCCCCGGCACCCGGTGGAGAAGTCGCCCCGATCCGCACAGCAGGATCTCCACCGTGCGGTTGGTGGCGCCGCCCGACTCGACGAGGTGGAAGCCGAGACGCAGCCCGCGCTGGTGGAGGTAGCGCTTGAGGCCGTGCAGCGAGCGCACGTCGCCCGGGGTGCGCGGATCCTCGAAGGCCAGCACCAGCCGGGTGAGCTCGGCGGAGAGCTGGGGCGCCGCGCCCTCCCGGGGAATCATCTCGAGGATCCGCCCTTTCAGCTCCCTGTACAGGCCGGGCAGAATCGCGCACTCCTCGGCCTGCCCGCCGAACAGGGCCACGAAGTCCTCGACGACGCGGTCCATGCCGCCGAGAAGCCGCTCGATCCTCCCGCGGTCGAGCGGGGCGACGTCCATGATCTCCGCGAGCAGGGTGGCGTGCGATAGGTTGAGGGCGCGGAAGCGGGCCGCGGCGCTGCCGGCGTCCGTGAGCTCGGGCGCGGCGGCCTGCAACCCGCCGTGCGCCACGATCAGGAGCGCCTCGCCGGTCCGGCGGGCGCCCGCGAGCATCTCGAGGAGTGGCGCTTCCCCGGGACGCACCATGAACGGGATCGATCCCCCGACGGTCACGCCGATGAAGCGACCGGCTTCGAGGCCGGCGCAGACACGCGGCCAGCCGACCTCCGCGATGACCGCACGCGCCAGGCTCTCACCGCACACCTCGACGGCCCCGCGCATCGATTCGAGGACCCGGGCCGGAACGCCGGCACCGGGTCCATCGGGAGCGAGGTACAGGAGGTCGAGGTGGCCGGCCCGGGTGTAGACGAGGAAGGGCGACAGGAAGGCATGCGCCTCCCGTCCGAGAAGGCGCGCGGCGATCGAGGCGGAGACCGGCTGGCCGGCGACATCCAGGAGGCGTGCGGCGAGTCGCCGGAGGGAAAACGGGCCGGGTCCCAGGTACAGAGCGAGGAGCTGTTCCTCGGGCGAGGCGGCGGCGTCCGTCCGGACGGTGAGGATCCCCCTGATTGTCCCGAGCACGGCCGGCTCGCTCCAGGGAATGCCTTCGCGGTCGACAAGGTCCGCGAGACATCCGACGACCGAGTCGTCAATCGCCAGGGTGCCCGCGCGGGCGCGCACGAGCGCGATCCCGAGCGCCTCGCGGACGAAGGCGGGCTCGCGCGCCTGGAGGGCCTCGCGAAGAACGGGCCAGGGGGCCTCCCATGAGGTCGCGGCCTCAGCGACGAGCCCGAAGACGGGCGCGGCGATCGCTCCGTCGCGCTCGCGCAACCGGCGGGCGAGCGCGAGGACCTCGTCGTGCAGAGTGCCCGCCGGCGCGGCGCGCAGCGCTTGCTGCAACCGGGCGCAGAGCGCTTCGACGCGCTCCGGCGTGCCCATCAGAACCTCGAGTTCGCCGTCGATCGACCGGGCGAGCTCGGTCAGGGATCCGGAGGCGGGAGGAGCGCCCGAATCGCCGCCGCAGCCCCGAGGATCAGGCTTCCGGGGGGGAACTGCGACCTCGACCACGTGACCCCTCCGATGGCGAGCCGGGTCATCTCGCCGAGTCTCATCATAGCGGATCGACGACTGGCACGGCTTTTGATAATGAGTGACTCGCAATCAGGGTGCCATTGGTCCATTCCGATGAAACGGGAGGCGGGCTGCGGGGATCAACTGAAATCACGAGGCTTCGGGCGGGGTGGGGCGCATCTGCTCCCTTTCCCGCGCGCCAGGAATTCCCGATCGATGCAGATTCTGCGGGGAGACGGTCTCGAGGAGGAGCGGTCATGAGCGTCGCCGGGGTAAAGCTGACCGAGAACAAGACCCTTCTGAAGTGGGTGGATGACGTGGTGGCGATGTGCCGCCCCGACCAGGTGCACTGGTGCGACGGCTCCCGGCAGGAGGCGGAATCCCTCTGCCGGCGGATGGTGGAGACCGGCACCTTCATCAAGCTCAACGAGAAGCTCCGCCCCAACAGCTATCTCTGCCGATCGGACCCCTCCGACGTCGCCCGCGTCGAGGACCGCACCTTCATCTGCAGCCGCAGCCAGGACGACGCCGGCCCCACGAACAACTGGGTCGAGCCCGCGGAGATGAAGAAGACCCTGACTCTCCTTTTCACCGGCAGCATGCGGGGCCGGACCATGTACGTGATTCCCTTCAGCATGGGGCCGCTCGGTTCGCCGATCGCCCACATCGGCGTTCAGATCACCGATTCGCCCTACGTCGTCGTCAACATGCGGATCATGACGCGGATGGGAGCCGCGGTGCTGGAGGTCCTGGGCGACGGGCCGTTCGTGCCCTGCCTGCACTCGGTCGGGATGCCCCTCGCAACAGGGCAGAAGGACCTCCCCTGGCCGTGCAATCGGACCGACAAGTACATCGTCCATTTCCCGGAGGAGCGGGCGATCTGGTCGTACGGCAGCGGTTACGGCGGCAACGCGCTCCTCGGGAAGAAGTGCTTCGCCCTGCGGATCGCCTCGACCATGGCCCGCGACCAGGGATGGATGGCGGAGCACATGCTGATCGCGGGGGTGGAGTCCCCGGACGGAGAGAGAACCTACGTGGCGGCGGCGTTCCCGAGCGCCTGCGGCAAGACCAACTTCGCGATGCTCATCCCCCCGAAGAGCCTCAAGGGATGGAAGGTCTGGACCGTCGGAGACGACATCGCCTGGATCAAGCCGGACGCGAACGGCGTTCTTCGCGCCATCAACCCCGAGGCGGGGTACTTCGGCGTGGCTCCCGGGACGTCCAATGAGACGAATCCCCACGCGATGGAAGCGCTGCGCGCCAACACGATCTTCACCAACGTCGGCCTGACCGACGCGGGAGACGTGTGGTGGGAGGGCATGACCAGGGAGCCGCCGCGCCACCTCATCGACTGGCTGGGCAAGGACTGGACGCCGGGGTGCGGCCGTCCGGCCGCCCATCCGAACGCCCGGTTCACGGCGCCGGCTTCCCAGAACCCGACCATCGACCCACGTTGGGAGGATCCGGCGGGCGTGCCGATCAGCGCCTTCGTCTTCGGCGGCCGGCGCGAGACCACGGTGCCGCTCGTCTATCAGGCGTTCAACTGGAACCACGGCGTTTACGTCGGCGCGACGGTGGGATCCGAGACCACCGCCGCGGCAGGGGGCGAAGTGGGCAAGGTCCGGCGCGACCCGATGGCGATGCTGCCCTTCTGCGGCTACCACATGGGGGACTACTTCCGCCACTGGATCAAGATGGGCAAGCGCCTCACCGATACGCCGCGCATCTTCCACGTGAACTGGTTCCGCAAGGACAGCGAGGGGAAGTTCATCTGGCCGGGGTTCAGCGAGAACATGCGCATCCTGAAATGGATCGTCGATCGCTCCCGCACCGGGGCCCGGGCCAGGGAGACGTCGATCGGCTGGGTGCCGTACTACGAGGACATCGACTGGACCGGGCTCGATTTCCCGCGCGAGAAGTGGGATCGGCTCATGGCGATCGATCGCGAAACCTGGAAGCAGCAGACACTCGGGCACGAGGAGCTGTTCCTCAAGCTGAGCGATCATCTCCCCAAGGAGCTCATCTTCGAGCGTGAGCTGCTGGTCTGCCGCCTCTGATCGAAGCGTCGGCGCGGGATGGGGGCTCAACGGGGCGGCGGGCGGCGCCAGCCTGACCGGGGCGGAGGGTCTACGACGAGGCTCTCCATCTGTATCGTCGCCGCCTGTCTCGCCGGTTTTTTCCCGGGATGCGCACCCGAGCGCGGCGCGTCGGACGTCCCGATCGGGAGCCGGGACGCCCCGGGTTACGTCCTGTTCTCCCCGCTCCTGTCCGCCACGACCTACCTCATCGACAAGCGAGGCCGGGCCGTCCGCGCCTGGCGCAGCGAGGTCCCTCCCGGTGCCTCGGTCTACCTCCTCGACAACGGGCATCTCCTGCGTTGCGGGCGGCAGCCGGGTGTCCCGGTCTTCAACGGCGGCGGTGAAGGGGGACGGATCCAGGAGTTCACTTGGGACGGGGATCTCGTCTGGGACTTCGTCCTCGCCTCGGGCGACAGGCTGCAGCACCACGACATCGAGCCGCTCCCGAACGGCAACGTCCTGCTCATCGCCTGGGAGCGCAAGAGCGCCGCGGAGGCCGTCGCCGCGGGACGGAGGCCGGACCGGGTCGGCGAGGCCGGCCTCCGGCCCGACATGATCCTCGAGGTCCGGCCGCAGCCTCCGAGGGGCGGAACGGTCGTCTGGGAATGGCACCTCTGGGATCACCTGATCCAGGAGCACGACCGGCGCGCCCGCAACTACGGCAGTGTCGCGGAGCATCCGGAGCGCGTCGACATCAACGGCGGCGAGCGGGCGGCGCCGCTCACCACGGCGCTGCTGGAGCGGCTCAGGTCGCTCGGCTACCTGGCGGGGCCGCCGGCGACGCCGGACCGCTTCGCCGACTTCACGCACGGCAACGCCATCGCCCATCACGCGGGTCTCGATCAGATCGCCCTCAGCGTGAACACGTTCAACGAGATCTGGATCATCGACCACGGCACGACGACGGACGAAGCGGCGGGCCACGGCGGCGGGCGCGCCGGCCGCGGGGGGGACCTCCTGTACCGCTGGGGGAACCCCGGGGCCTACGGTCGCGGCACGGCCGCGCACCGGAAGTTCTTCGGCCAGCACGACGTGCGCTGGATTCCCGATGACCGCACCGGCGCCGGTCACCTCCTGGTGTTCAACAACGGCTCCGGCCGGCCACGGGGAGACTATTCATCGGTGATGGAGATCGCGCCGCCGGTCGACGCCGCGGGGCGCTATACGCTGGCCGCCGGCGGCCGGTACGGGCCGGAGGAGCCGGCGTGGGAGTACACGGCCCCCGACCGGGCGTCGTTCTTCGCCGAGTTCATCTCAGGCGCCCAGCGTCTCCCCGGCGGCAACACCTTGATCTGCGATGGCCCCCGGGGCCGGTTCTTCGAGGTGACGCCGAACGGCAGCACCGTATGGGAATATTTGAACCCCTACTCCGGCGATGCCCCGAACCCGCACGGAGACCCGCCCTTCTCGGTGTTCTTCGCCACGCACATCCCGCCGGATCATCCCGGCCTGCGCGGCCGCGAGCCAATGCCGCTCGATCCGCAGCCGCCCCGTTCGCGGGGGAACGCGGTTCCGTGAGGCATGCCCCCGAAGTGTTCGCTGGCGGAAACCGAATCCCAAAAACGAACAAGCAGGGCGGGGCCGCCCCGCTCCGGCATCGACGGCCGGTCGATTTAGAGCGTGGCCCGGTGGCACCGGACTTGCTCTCCACCGCCGCCATGATGGAATTCGCACGGGATCTACGCTTCGCGGCCCGAAGGCTGGCCAAGGCCCCCGGATTCACCGCTGCGGTCCTCCTCACCCTGACGCTCGGGATCGGGGCGAACACCGCCATCTTCAGTTTCGTGAACGGAGTCCTGCTCCGTCCCCTGCCCTACCCGCAGGCGGATCGCCTGGTCAACGTGTGCGAGTCGAACGCCGAGCAGATGGGGGACTGGTGCGCGGCTTCGCCCGCCAACGCGGCGGACTGGATTCGCCTCAGCCGCACCCTGCAGTCGATCGGCCTGGCCCGGAGCTGGCCGCTGGGGTGGAAGACTGGTGGCCGCGTGGTCGGTCTCCGGGGTGGCATCGCCACCCCCGGCGTCTTCCGGGCGTTCGGCGTGACGCCGGCGCGGGGCCGCCTGCTGGAGCCGCGCGACATGGAGCGGGGCGGGGAGCGCGTGGCGCTGGTCAGCCATTCGTTCTGGAAGGGCCGGCTTGGCGGGAGCGACGACGCGGTGGGCCGGCGGCTGGAGGTCGACTCCGATTCGTATGTGGTGGTGGGGGTGCTGCCGGATGGGTTCGATCCGCCGGATCTGGAGTCGATCGATCTCTGGATACCGTTGTGGCCGGAGCGGCAGGAGCGCCGGGACTGGCGCGGCTTCATCCCCTTCGCCCGCCTGGCCGACGGCGCGTCGCTCCGGCAGGCCCAATCCGAGATGGAGGCGGTGAGCCGGCGGCTGGCGGAGCAGCATCCGGACACCAACAAGGGGTGGGGCATCTCGGTCGAGTCGCTTCCGGAGCGGGTCACCCGCCCGGTGCGGCCGACACTGCTGGTGTTCCTCGTGGCCGTCGGCCTGGTGCTGCTGATCGCCTGCGCCAACGTGGCCAACCTGATGCTGGCGCGGTCGTTCGCCCGGGAGAGGGAGCAGGCGGTGCGGATGGCCCTGGGCGCGACCCGCGCGCAGATGGTCCGGGCCCCGTTGAGCGAGAGCCTGCTGTTGTCGCTGGGCGGAGGAGCGGCCGGCGCGCTGCTTGCCCTGTGGGCGGTCGATCTGTTCGTGGGGCTGGCGCCCGGATGGTTCCCGCGGCTCGACGGGGTGCGGGTGACCGTCCCGGTGCTGGGCTACACCGCGCTGCTCTCCATCGTGACCGCTCTTGCGTGCGGCCTGATTCCGGCGCTTCATTCCAGCGGGGTGAACCTCCAGGAGGCGCTGAAGAGCGTTCAGGTCTCGGGCGCGCGGCGGCGCGGCCTGCGGACGCGCAACCTGTTGGTGGTGACGGAGACGGCGCTGGCCCTGCTCCTCCTCGTCGGCGCCGGACTGCTGATCCGCAGCTTCGCCAACCTGCTCGACTGGCGGCCGGGCTTCGACCGCCGGAACCTGGTGAAGATCCAGGTCTTCAGCTCCCCGGGAAAGTACCCCCGCCGCGAACAGGTCGTCGACCTGTTCCAGCGCGCCACCGAGGAGGTGCGGGCGCTGCCGTCGGTGGTCTCGGTGGGAGCGGGATCGGCGGTCCCCCTCTCAGGCGGGGACGGGGATCAGGAGTTCTCAATCGAGGGGCGGCCCGATCCGGGTCCGGGCAGACGCCCGTCTGTGACCTGGTTCGACGTCGATCCCGGCTACTTCCGGACGTTGGGGATCCCGCTCGTCCGCGGCCGCTACTTCACGCCCGAGGACCGGGCGGGGGCGCCGCCGGTGGCCATCATCAACGACACCATGGCCCAACGCTACTGGCCGGACGAGAACCCGATCGGCCAACGGGTAAGCCTCCGGGCGCACGAGGCGACCGTCGAGATTGTGGGGGTGGTGCGGGACATCCAGCCGTTCCGCCCCGACGAGAGGCCGGGAGCCCAGATCTACTGGCCGTTCGCCCAGTTCCCGCGGTGGGCTGTGCAGATTGTGGCGCGGATCTCGGGCGACCCGGGCCGCAGCGAGTCCGCCATCCGGGCACGGCTGCATCAGCTCGACCCCGACATGGATCTCGGCGGGTTCCAGACCATCGACGAGCTGGTCGATCACCAGCTTCGGAATCCGCGCTTCATTGCCACCCTGGCGGTGCTCTTCTCGGTGATCGCCCTCGCCACCGCGGCGGTGGGGATCTATGGGGTGGTGTCGTTCGCCGTCGGCCAGCGGACGCGGGAGATCGGCATCCGGATGGCGATCGGAGCGGGCCGGTCGGTCATTCTGCGGCAGGTGCTCGGACGAGGACTCCTGCTGGCCGCGTGCGGCGTGGCCGTTGGACTGGCGGGGGCGCTCGCCCTGACCCGGCTGTTGAAGAGCCTGCTCGTCAACCTGGCCCCCACCGACCCCGCCACCTTCGCCGGCGTCTCGGTGCTTCTGCTCCTGGTCGCGCTTGCGGCCTGTTACGTCCCGGCCCGGCGCGCCACACAAGTGGACCCGATGGTCGTCCTGCGCAGCGAATAGACAGGTTGTCATCCCGATCGAACGACACGTTCCGTGGTCCTGTCAGTTGCCCGAGCGGGGAATCGCCGGGGCGTGCCTGATCGCCGGCCACATCCTGGCGAAGTCGAAGTCGCCGCAGGTCCCTTCGTGGCAGGTCCTGCAGCGGGCCTCGATCGCGCGGTCGTCGTCGTAGTGCTTGAGTCCTGTCCCTGCCTTCCCAACGTCCTTCGCGGCCATGCTCTCCGCGTGAGCCGAACCGGGGCCGTGGCACGACTCGCACTGCACGCCGTCCTCCGGATCAAAGGACGGGGCGATGAGTTGCGCGTCGACGCCGAAGGCCGTCACATGGCATGGCAGGCACTCCTTGGACTCGGCCGCCGGTCGCGGCAGGCCGTACTTCACCCCCCGGCCGATCTCCACGATCCATAGCTCCAGGTCTCCGAGCTTCCTGGCTTCGGTTTCCGAGTGGGTCTTCAAGGTCCGGTAGGCCCCCGCATGCTTGCTCCCCTCCCACGCGTGGAACGCGTTCACTCGGGCGTCCGGACCGTGGCATTGGGCGCATCTCTTCGATCCCACGTACTTGTCCTGCGCAGGGAGGGGGAGTGCCAGGACCATGGTCGCAGCGATGCTCCAGATGATTGGTTGTCGCATGACGCGTCTCCTTCCACCTATGGAGACGATGGAGACCCGGCGGGAGATACAGTGCCGGCGTGGCGGATCCGGGCTACCGGTTCTTCGGTTCGCCCATCAGCTCCCCCCGCTCGTTGTGGTAGCACCGGCAGTTGCGCCGGAGCTCCTCGTTGAGCCTGGTGCGAGCCCGATGCAGCCTGATCTTGACCGTGCCCACGGGAAGGGACAGCCGGCGTGCGATATCGTCGTTGGAGAGGTGCTCGAACTCCGCGAGCACGTACACCTCGTAGTAGTTGCGTGGCAGTTGATCCACATAGTCGAGGTAGCAGGCGACCATCTCGTTTCTGATCGCGCTCTCCTCAGGTGTGCGCGACGTAACATCCGGCAGGCTCGCGAGCCGGACGTCTTCTTCGCCCGGTCCCTGCGCTGAATGGGTGCTTGCGGAAGGGCGATCGGCGCGGGTCGAGCGCCTCCTTGCCGCATCTCGAACCGTGTTGATGGTAATGGCGTAGATCCAGGACGCCAGCTTCGAGGGGTCCTCGAGGGTTCCCAACGAGCGACCGATCTTGACGAAGACCTCCTGGGTCACATCCTCCGCGTCGTCGCGGCCGATGAGCCCCGTCGCGTAGGCCAGCACCCTGTCGTGGTAGGCGTCGTAGACTTGTGAAAAGTCGGGGGAGGCTTCTTCGCTCACGGCCATCCTGCTTGGCGCCCAGTTTAACCTTCCCGGCCGGTTTCCAACATCTCCCGCGGGCGAGAATGCTCTCGGCCGATCGAGTCGCCGCACAAGCGAGGATCAGCGGAGCAGCAGCTTCACCGGCCCCAGGGTCAGCCAGGGGACGTAGGTGATGACGAGGACACCGGCGAGGAACAGATTTCGCTCCATCGGCGGCGTCAGGTACCCGAGCTCCAGGTTGGCCAGGAAGATGATGGCCAGGTGGAGCGGGTCGATGCCGCACATGGTGGCGCGGAGCTTGTTGCACGCGGTCACGTAACACGCGTGTTACCTGGCAGTTACGCTGAACTCAGGGTTGCAGTTGACGGTCGGTCGCCGAAGGCGCCGGTTTCCCTCGGAAGGGCGCATGAGGATGCAACAAGCTTCGCGCCACCATGTATCCGTTGCTTCCCGGTACCGAAGGGCGTATTAGGGAAGGCACCGCCCGGGGAGGGCGGTCAGGTCAGGCACTCGCCGGTAGTTGCCCTCGGTACGTCCCGCGGCCCCATCGCTTCGCCACCCGCCTTCCGGCATGGCTGGGCTGCCCGACTTTTTGGCCGCGACACCGAACAAGGCTCCGGTGTTAAGTCGGTGGTGACAGTCGGTTGCGCCCGGCGCACCAGGGCGGTTTTCATGAAAATGTCGTCCCGATCGCCGGACGCGCCACTTCTTACGCTTCCAAGGGTGAGACCACCCCATCCGGGGCGTGCCCGGGGGGATGAAATGGAACGGAGGCGGTGATGCACGGACGCACGACCCGCTGGATCCTGGCGACCGCGATGCCGGTGTTGGCGGCGCTCGCCGGCGGCCCGGACCCGTTCTGCGGCCCAGCGACCGTGACCGTCGAGGGGAGCGTGCGCCTCGGGCCGTCCAATACGCTGCTGATCGAGCTGGGGAGCACCGCACCCGGCGCCTACGACCGGTTGGAGATTCAGGGCGCCCTCGAGGCCGGCGGCACGCTGGTCGTGGCGCTCCTGCCCGGGTTCGCCGGCAATCCCGGCGACAGCTACGAGATCTTCACGGCGGCAGCCATCACCGGCGGCTTCACCTACGCGCCTCCACCCGTCGGCGCGGGGTTGACGCTGGCGCTCGAGTGGACCGCCACGTCGGTCCGGCTCACCGTCACGGCCGATTGCAACGGCAACGGCCTGGCCGACTTGGAGGAGATCGCCCAGGGGCTTGCCCAGGACTGCAACGGCAACCAGGTGCCCGACGGCTGCGACCTCGCGGGCGGCGCGGGCGACTCGAACGCCAACGGCTATCTCGACACCTGCGAGGTCAGCCGGCTCGACGTCACGCGGACCGAGCTGTCCTGGACGCCGCTGGCGATCGCCGGCGCTTACGACGTGATCGCCGGCGATCTCGGCACGCTCGCGGCCACCGGCGGCGACTTCACGGCCGCGACGCAGGCCTGCCTGGCCGACGGTCAGTCGGGCACCGTGCTGGCGCATGCAACCGATCCCGGGCCGGGCGCAGGTGTCTGGTTCCTCGTCCGTGGTGTGGCGGGCGCGGTCAATCTCTCATTGGACACGTTCACCTCGAGCCAGGCCGGCGCCCGCGACGCGGAAGTCGCGGCGAGCCCTGCGGCCTGCCCCTAGAAGCGAGACACCATGCGGCTCCCGGCCTTGATGCATCGTCTTCCCGTGACGGCCCTGGTCTGCACCGTGGCCCTCGCCGCCTACATCACGCCGGCGAGCGCACAGGTGGTCACGATCAACGGCGACTACCTCGTGGACGACGTCACCCACGCGACGTCGCAGGTGTTCAGCCAGATCGTCGTGGGCCACAACGCGAACGCAACGCTGACCATCCATGACGGCCGGCTGGTGGGCGCGACCACCGGCCCGGACGCCATGACCCTGGGCCGAGCGCTCACGAGCGCCTTGAGCTCGGTGACCGCGGTCGTCAACGTCATCGGCAATCAGTCGCGATTGCAGGTCAACGCCAACCTGGATATCGCAAGGAATTTCAATGCCAGTCGGACCGTCACCGGGATCCTGAACGTCGGGGCGGGGGGCCACGCTCGCGTCCAGGAGGTCGCTTTCAGCTTTGGCAATTTTCCCTGCGAGTCGATCGTGACCGTTTCCGGACCAGGCTCTCTTTTCGAGACCGTCACAACCCTTTCGATGCGCCAGGTGACGTCTCCGAGTCGCGTCTCGACCTTGAGGATCGAACCCGGCGGCACCGTATCGGTCGGCACGACCATCGCGGTGACCGGAAGCCCGGACATCATTCTCGACGGCGGCACGCTGTCGCTCACCGATCCCTCGGCCTTGCCGGTGTCGGGCATCATCCAGTTCAACAGCGGCGCGCTTCGTTTCCGCTCCAGCCAGACCCTCGCAGCAGGCCCGGGATTCCTGACCGATTTCTACGGCAGTCCGCCGGTCTTCGGGACCGACCGCGGCCTGGTCATCGATGGCACGACCACATTGGCCACCTCTTTGCTCCTCGATGGCGGCTCGCTGTCGACGGCCCGGATCGCCGTCAACCCGTCGACGGGATCCCTCGTTCTCAACGGCGGCACGCTCACCCTGACCGGCGAGGGTGCCGTGATCGACGACGGCGGGGACTTCGGCCCCGACCCGCTGATGGTGGGTGACGGGGTGGGCGCTCCGATGCTTCTCGAGCTGGATGGCGCGGGAGACGTGCTGCTCGGCGCCGTGATGGTCGCCGCCGACGGGACGCTGGATTTCGGCGGCGAGTCGCTGATCGTCGACTCGCTGAACAACGGCGGCAGCGTCAGCATCGCCGACGCGACGCTCGACGTGCGCGCCGGTCTGGTCAATACCGGGTCGCTCAGCCTTGCCGATGTCGTGGTCGAGGGCGGGGTGACGAGCCCCGCCGGAGCGAAGATCGACGTCGCCGGCACCGTGGTGTTCAACGGCGACTACACCGGCGCGGCGGCCTTCTACGGCAGCGGCACCCTCGTCTTCAACGGCACCCTGTCGGTCGATTGAGAGGAATGACGCCATGCGGCATCAGGAGATAACCATCGCGGCCGCCATGATGCTCGCGGTCGCCGTTCCGGCGAGCGCTCAGTCCCTCATCATTCCCCCTGCTGGCCCGGTCTACACCGTAGACGACGCGACCAACACAGGGTCGCAGCTGTTCGTTTCGATTGACGTCGGCTCGATTGGAACGGGAACACTGCACATTCTGGACGGCCGGCTGGTCCGGTCGTCCCAGGATGTCGTGATTGGCTTGAGCGCGTCAGGGGTGCCGGTCGCAGGGACAGGAGTCGTGAACGTCCTGGGCAACCATTCGAGACTGGAAGTCGGCGGGGACCTCATTCTCGGCGTGAACTACAATGCAGGCTTGGCCAGCGTCGCCACCCTCAACATCGGAGACGGGGGCCACGTCCGCGCCCTTTCGATGAACATGTCCGGTATCCCAAGTCCGGCCCAGGGGTTCGTGAACGTCTCCGGCCCAGGCTCGCTTCTCGAGGTCCTCGGCAGCGTCTTCTTCCATGAGAGCGATCCGAATCCCTCGATCGTGACGATCGAGACCGGCGGAACCATGTCAGTCGGCGCGACGATCGATCTCGGAGTTGGAAGCCCGGAGATCCGCCTCGAGGGGGGGACGCTGTCGCTCACCGGCCCGTCGGCGGTGCCACCACCCGGCGTGCTCCAGTACAACAGCGGCTCGTTCCGTTTCCGCTCGAGCCAGACGCTCGACGGCGGACCCGGTTTCTACACCGACACCTACGGCAGCCCGCCCGTCCTCACGGCGGGCCGTGGTCTGGTCATCGAAGGGACGACGACCCTGGCCACGGCGCTCTCGCTCGACGGCGGCTCCTTCCGCACCAGCCGGATCGCCGTCAATCCGGCCACGGGGTCCGTGACGCTCGCCGGCGGCACGCTCACGCTGACCGGCGAGGGGGCGGTGATCGACGACGGCGGGGACTTCGGTCCCGACCCGCTCACCGTGGGTGACGGCACGGGCGACCCGGCGCGGCTCGAGCTGCGCGGTGCGGGAAGCGTCCTGCTCGGCGCCGTGACGGTCGCGACCGACGGGGCCCTCAGCTTCGGTGGAGAGGCGCTGGTGCTCGACTCGCTCGACAACGGCGGCAGCGTCACCGTCATGGACGCGACCCTGGACGCGCGCGCCGGCCTGGTCAACACCGGGTCGCTGCGTCTCGCCCGCGTCGTGGTCGCGGGGAACGTGGACAGCCCCGCCGGCTCGACGATCGACGTCACCGGCACGGTGATCTTCAACGGCGACTTCAGCGGCGCCGGCACCTTCTACGGCAGCGGCACGGCGATCTTCAACGGCGCCTTCGCCGGCACCGCCACCTTCAACGGCACCGGCACCGCGGTTTTCAACGGCCCCGCCGCCTCCGAGTGAGGTCAGGCACGCTTCGACGAGACTCGCGATGCGATCTGCAGGAGGGCGGTGAAGATGAGCAGGATGTGGACCGGCAGGATCTGCACCCAGTATCGCAGCCAGAAGTGAATCAGCACGTAGGGCAGAAGAAACGCGCCGTAACAGAGAATCAGGAACACCGACTCGCGCCGGCGCTGCGGTCGCAGCCGCCAGCAGACGATCGCCGCCAGGAACGGCATCGGATACAGCTCGTACTTGACGGCGGCCGGCACCACCGGACTGAAGTAGTCCTGGTGGACTCGCGAGAATGGGAACAGGACCGTCACGTAGGCCGCCCGGTAGGCCACCTTGGCGAGGTAGAGCCCCGGGCTCTGCCGCAGGGTCTTTAAGAAGAGATCGCGCTTCTCGGCGAAGTAGGCCGTCTCGCCGAGAGCGACGGCGTGCTCGTGCTCGGGGCCTGGAGAGAAGGGGTGACGGCCGCCGCTCATGACCTCCTCCTCGCGATGAATTCCCTGCGGTGAGACCAGGGTGCCGTAGTAGAGCTCGAAAAACAGGGTCGACTTGATCGTGAACGGGCTGCCGAAGCGGACCGTGTTGCGCACCGCCCAGGGAACCAGGAGGATCGCCGCCACGCCCAGCGCCGCCAGGAGTCGTGGCCGCCGGTCCCGAAGCGCGGCTGCGACCATCGCGCACCCGAGAGCAAAGGCCACGACCGGCTGGGTCAGGGCCATCGCGCCGAGCGCCGCGCCCCAGACGAGCGCCGATCGCCGGGTCGGGACCCGTGGTCCGCGCAGCAGCCGCAGCGCGGACAGCAGGCAGAAGGCCACCGTTCCGAACAGGAACCACTCGTCGTACACAAGGAAGAGCAGCTGCCGCGGGGCGAACACCAGGATCAGGATGGCGGCGATCCCGGCCAGCGCGAAGCGCTGCCGCGTGCCGCCCCCACCCAGCTCCACCGCGCATCGATCGAGGCACCAGAACCCGATTCCCAGCACGATCACCCGGATGAGCAGCAGCAGCAGGAACCCGGCGATCGTCTGGTAGCCGGCCAGGGCGAACACCGCGCCGAAGACCATCGGCAACAGCGGCGGCATCACCGCGGTGGGCTCCGCCACGTCGGGATAGGGTCCGGAAAAGCCCCGTCCGGCGGCCAGGTGCGCCCCGATGAATCCGTACTCGACACCCCAGAACTCGGGACGCTTGAGGGGATCGGCCAGGTTGCCCTCGGTCATGCTGAGCGCTACGGCCGCGCGCCATTCCGGGTCCAGGGCCGACACGCCGAGGACCGCCAGCGCGGCGATCAGCAGGCAGAACCCGAAGGCCGACCAGCGCGTCATTCAGGCTCCCCGATCCGGGCGGCGCGCCGATAACGACTCAGTGCCTTCACGGCCAGGGCCGTGGACTCGGCGCGCGAGCCGTAGTGATAGGTCCCGATGGGGGCGCCGGCGAGAGCCTGCTCGAGCGTCGGCGCGTGGCCGGACTGCGCGAGCATCGCCTCGCGCACCCGCGGGTAGATCGCGCGCTCGAAGTCCTCGCGGGTGAGATCGGCGAGGTAGATCGACGCCGCCGGCCAGCCGCCGTCCACCTCCTGACGACCCAGGAGGTCATCCACGGCGCCCGGCAACGAAGGACACTCCCCGCCGATCACATGGCACAGGTGGCTGCGGGCGTTGACGAGCGCCGCCAGCTCCGCCACGCTGAGTTCGGCGGGAGGTCGGCCGCTGGCATCGTAATCCGCGAGCAGCCGCTGCAGGAAGGGAATCGCGGACCGGGCGCCGTGCTCGACGGCGTTCGAGGCGAGGCTGGCGAGGATCGGGAGCGCACGGTAGTAGACGGCCCGCTCCCAGTAGCGATCGGCCTGCATCTCCTTCTCGAGGCCGCCGACGAGACGGGCCGCATCGAGGCCGTTGGCCTCGAGCCACGCGAGCACGTGCAGGTTGCTCCCGAGCGACGCCGCGTCCTGGTTGTCGTACGCGGGGCAGCCGCGCGCGCCGTAGAACTCGTGGAGATAGGTCGCATAAAGGCCCGACGGGAGGCGATAGCGCTCCAGATCGTCGCGGAGGCGCTCCGCATCGACGCGCGTCAGGCGCAGGTCGTCCGCGAAAAGAAGATGCCCCAGGGCCGTATCCTCGACATCGGGCTCGAACCAGCAGGGCTCCGAACCCACCATGACGTTCATCGTGTGGCTGCGGCCGTCGACGGACCAGAAGCGCCCCTCCTCCATCTCGTCCAGCAGGTAGCGCCGGGCCCGGCCGACCCACGCAGGCGTCCCGGCTTCCGTCTCGTGGAGGGTCATCAGGACATGCATGGTGACGAAGACGCGGGCGGGGAACTCGCTCGCGTCGCGGAAGTCGGCCCGGGGGCTGCGGAAATACGACCACGAACCGTCGGGGTTCTGCGTGCGCTCGAGGGATCGCAATCCTGACTCGATGGCGGTGTCGATCCGGAGGGCGGCGTCGTTCCACCGCGGCGGCGCCACGACCGTCGCAATCACGACAACCATGACGGCAAGACCGAACAGGGTCCGATAGCGCCGCTGGAAACCGGGCTGCTGATCGAGCGGCCGGCCGGTCCGGACGGCGGCCGCGACGCCGGCAAGGTGCAGGAAAAGGAAGGCGACGATGAGAACGGCGGCCGGCCGGGAGGCCGCCAGGGCCGCCAGCGCCATGAGGCCGACCACCTGCAGGATCAAAGCGAGCCCCAGGGTCGGACGCCGCCCCGCGACGACGGCCAGGGTATGCAGCCCGGCCTGTCGGTCGGCGTCGCGATCGCGAATCTGGCCCAGGCAGCTTCCCGACGTGTAGATCGCGGCGAATGCCAGGCCGCCCCAGAACGCCGGCGGACCGGTGTGCAGGTCGAACAACCACAAGCCGCTGAGAAAGTAACCGGCCCCGGTGAACAGGTGCAGCGCCTCGCTGAGCGGAACGCGGCCCTTCCAGAGCGTGCGCGGGTGCGAATAGAGGATGCCGGCGGCCTGGAAGAGCGCGAACAGGATCTGTAAGCGCATCGGGAGAAACACCATGGCGGCGACGCAGCCGGCGAAGGCGCCGAGGCTGACCCATCCAAGTACGGTCCGGTCCGATTGTTCCAGGGCGCTCTTGCGGACGTTGGCGAGATCCCGGTCGCGCTCGGCGTAGTCGTTGTAGGTATAGGTGAACAGGAGATGGAGGAACAGGGCTGCGAGGTAGACGATCACCAGGGGATCGCGAAGCGCCGCGATCGAGGAGCCGCAGACCAGTCCCGCCAGGCCCGGCGCCAGCAGTTGCAGGCATTCGAAGAGTCGCAGACGCTTCATGGCGCGGCGTCCGATTCCGGTTCGAGGCGCAGCACCACCAGGCGGCGGGCCGCGAAGACCAGGCGCACCGACGGGGCCCTGCGGACGGCCGCCAGCATGCGGAGCTCCGCGTCCTCGAGCACCAGGTCGGGATGGAGCGCCAGGTAGCGGACACCCAGCCGCCGCAGCATGGCAAGGGCCGCCGGATCGGGCAGCGCGCCGATCGCCTTCTGCATCTCCACCCGGCTGCGTGGCAGGTATCCATTGAGCCCGTTGACGATGTTCTGCCGGTGGTAGGTCTGCCAGTTCATGTAGATCAGCTCCCGGTTCTGCGGGAACAGGTCGCCGACCAGGGCGCCGCCGTACCCGATGGCGCTCGGCAGATCGAGGATCACCGGCATCCGTTCCTCCGCAGGGGCGGTCTCCCGAGCGGGGTCATGCCGCGCCAGATCGCCCAGGAAGTCGACATAGTCGGGGGACGGCGGGGTATACGGCGCCGCCGCGTAGGCCGGCAGGGGGAAGGGGATGTTCTCCAGGCCGATCACGAGCAGGGCGATCGCCAGCCAGGCGAGGGGCCGGAGCCGCGGTCTCGGCACGCGCTCCAATTGACGGAGCAGGCACAGCCAGCCGTATCCGGAGGCAATCGACACCGACGCCACGGTCAGGGCGAAGGCCCGCACGGGGATCCGGAACAGGCGCACCACGGGAGAGAGATCGTAGAGCGGGAACAGGAGGGTCGGGTGGGCGCGCCCCCACAGCATCACGACGGGACCAAGCGCCAGGACCAGACCCAGCGTCCCGACCAGGCCCAACTCGATGGCTGTGGAGCGGCCCGGGCCGGCGCCCGGCGCGATCGCACGGGCGCCGGCGCGCCAGCACCCGATCAAGCCCGCGATGGCAAGCGCATAGAGGCCGAGACCGATGTGGGCCCGTCGTCTCACCGACGGCCAGTGCGCCTCCAGGGAAACCGGCGAGCCCGGGCCCATGATCACCCGGGTGTCGGGATCGTCGAGCAGCCCGGGATCCCGGCCCAGGCGCGCGAACTCACGCCGCAGCACGCCGAGGTCACGGCCGGTCAGGGGAGGTCCCTCCGGATAGATGAGGTTTCCCGGCAGAGCGCGCACCAGATCGGCGGGGCCAAGACTGCATGTCGCCGCGAACAGGGGATGGTCGACCGGCTTCACGAATCCGGCGTCGTCCATCGCCCCCATGTAGGTGATGAAAAAGGGGGCGGAGATCAGAACGAAGATCGCTGCCGCGGCGGCAAGCGGCCCGAGGACACCGCGCCGACGCAGCAGGTGTCTGCCGCGGAGCAGCAACAGCAGCAGTGCCCAGAGGGACGCGAACAGGAATACGTAGGCGGAGAAATAAACCTGGAAGCCGCCGAGCGCCGCGCCGCAATAGAGGTGGCGTGACGAGGCCCCCGCCAGATAGCGCCGGAGCATCAGCAGGGCGACGAAGGCCAGTCCCCAGAAACTGGTGTGCGGACTGTCGATGTTCGCCAGCGTGTAGTTGGCCACGCCGAAGGCGAAGCCGGCGAGGCCGGCGGCGCGATCGTCGCCGAGGTAGTCGCGCGCCAGGAGGAAGAGCCCCCACGAGGAGCCGGCGAAGATCAGGCTGATGAACAGGTAATAGGCCACGACATCGCCCGGCAGGAGGGTGCGGATCAGGGCGAAGAGCAGGCTCGTGCCGACCGCCGTCTCTCCGTGCAGCAGGGGATGTTCAGCGGGATAGAGCCACTGCCCCGGCGGGGCGGTGCCGGCGAGCCACGCGCCGATCTGGCTGCGGATCGTGTTGGGAATGGCGATCCCCACCAGCCACGTGTCGGTGTTGCCGGGAAGGGTGCCGCGCAGCGGGAACTGCGCGAACAGGATCAGGAAAAACACGAGATAGGCCGCGGCGGCTCGCACCGCGGTCGTCGCGGCGGTCCGCCCCGCGCCGCCGGTCGCCGCCGCGCCGGTCGCCGCCGCGCCGGTCACGGCTGCACCTCGTACAGGACGGCCCGATCTCCCCGCAGCACCGGTCGCAGGCGTGGCGCCTGCTCCAGCCGGGGCAGCAGGTCCTCCTCGCCGGGCAGCACCAGATCCCGGTGGAACGCGATGTAGAGCGGTCCGGCGCCGCCGGCCAGCGACAGCAGCCCGTCGAGGGCGGCGTCGTCCGGCAGGCGATCGATGTGCCGCTGGGCCGCGACGCGCGATCGAGGCAGATAGCCGTTGACACCATTCATCGTGTTCCGCCGGAGATACGTCTGCCAATTCATGTAGATGATCTCGCGGTTCAGGGGATAGAGATCCTGCCCGGCGCCGGCGTAGCTGAAACCCGTCCGGCTGGGAAGATGCAGGAGCACGGCGGCGGGCGCGTCGTGCCGGCGGAAGAACTCCCTCAGGGCCGCCTCCGGCTCGGCGTACCGGCGGCCCGCGAAGCTCGGCAGCGGGACGGGGACGTTCTCGATCAGGAACGCGGCGCCGAGCAGGAAGGGAAGCGCCCGCGCCAGTCCGGGTCGGCGGCCGGCCAGACGCCGGCTCCAGTGCGCGACCGTCCGCGCGGCCAGGAGCGACAGGGCGACCAGCGACAGGAAGAAGGCGCGGCTCGGCACCCGGAAGAGGTTGGTGAGCCCGATCCACTTGTTGATCGGGTACAGCAGCGTGGGGATGGTCGTGCCGGCCACCGTAATCAGCGGCCCGAACGCGATCAGCAGCCCGACACAGAACAGCCCGACAAGCGCGCGCTTCCAGCGGTACGGTTGCCACAGGGCAAGCAGGGAAAGGCCGTAGAGCAGGAACCCGACGTGCGCCCGGCGGCGGGTGGAGATCCAGAACGACTCGTCCTCGGCAGGCGCGTAGGGAAGCACCAGCGTCTGGAAATCGGGGTCCTCGACGGTGGCCCGCAGCGTCGCCGGATCGTACAGATAGAGCGCGAGCCTGGCCGAGTCCGCCTCGAGGTGCGGGGCGCCCGGCGGATGGACCAGGTTGCCGGGCAGGGCGCGCAGCAGGTCACCCGGGTCGAGGCTGCCGACGCTGGTCACGAGCAGGTCGAAGGACCGGGTGGTGACGAACTCCTGGGACCGCATGGCGCCGGCATAGAACGCGAAGAACGGGGCGCTGAGGCCGAAGTACAGAACGCCGGCCGCCAGCAGGTGGCGGCGCGGCGGCGTTGCCCCGCTCGCGCCATCGGCCCGCGCCCCGAGGATCGGCGCGGCGTCCAGCGCGAGGACCCCCAGCCAGATGGTGAGGAAGAGGAAGACATAGGCCGAGAAATAGACCTGAAGCCCGCCGAGCACGGCGGCGGCGTAGAGCGGGCGGACGCGGCCCGGCTGCTCGATGAACCGGCTGAACGACCCGGCGGCCAGGGCCGCGATCCCGAAGAACACGATCACGCAGTCGTCGATGTTGGCCAGGGTGAAATTGGCGCAGGTGAAGGCGAGGGCGGCGAAGATCGCCGCCGGGTCGCTGCCGGTGTAGTGCCGCGCCAGCGCGAAGACGGCCATGGCGGTCGTCGCAAAAAGCAGGCAGAGCAGCAGGTAGTAGGCGCTCACGTCGTCGAACCCGAGAGCCCGGATGGCGACGTAGGCCAACGCCACACCCGGCGACGACTCGCCGAACTGGATCGGGTTCCCACCCGGATACAGGGCCGTGGTCGGCGGGGCGCCGCCGGACAATCCGGCCAGGCGGCTGCCGTAGGTGTTCGACAGCGCGATCGCGAACCAGGTGTCGGTGTTCCCGGGAAGACGCCCGGCCAGGGGAAGCTGCGCGAACAGCGCGGCGAAAAACAGGCTGAAGCCGGCGATCACGATCACGCAGCGCCATGATGTTCGATGCGCCGGCTCGTCTCTCGTCAGTGGGTGCGGCGTGATTGGCTTCGATGGGTCGAGCATCGAAGATGCTACTATACGCGCATGTCATGGTGAATCGGGGAGCGGACGGTCCGCGCCAAACCGCGCGCCGGTGGAACTGGGACGCTTTCTGGTTCATCGGGTTATGCATGGTCTGCCTGGTGCCCGTGTGGAGGCAGCAGTACTTCGCCTCGACCGACGGACCATCCCACGTCTACAACGCCACCGCCATCGCCAGGTACTTCAGCACGGAGTGCTCGGTCTATCGCGAGTACTACGCCTTCAATCCCTTCCCCGTTCCGAACTGGACCGGGCATGCCGTCATCGCGCTGTTCGCCACCATCACGGCGCCGGCCGTGGCCGAGAAGCTGTTCCTGACCCTGTACGTCATCCTGTTGCCGCTCGCGATGCGCTACGCGGTCGCGGCGCGCAATCCCGGCAACCGCTACGCCCCGCTGCTGGTCTTTCCATTCATTCACGGGACCGCGCTGTTGGCCGGCTGGTACAACTTCTCCATTTCACTCGCCGTCTGGCTCTTCGCGATCGGTTTCTGGCTCCGCCACGGGCGGGGCGGGCGGTCGCTCGTCCCGACGCTGTCGCTCCTCTTCCTGCTGCTCTACCTGTCCCATCCCGTTTCTCTCGGGGCGTGCGTCCTGGCGCTGGTGCTGCTCGGTCTCTGGTCCATCGTGCGCGAAGGGCGCCGGGCCCCCCCGGCCGCGGGAACGGGTGGTCGCGCGAAGCCGCTGTGGACGATGCTGCTGTGCGCGGCGCCGTTCCTCCTGCTTGTCGTGCTGTTCGCGTTGCGGAACGACCCGCTCGAAGGCCAGTCTCCCGGCAACTTCGGGTCCTCGAGCAGGTGGCATGTCTTTCAGGTCTATGTGATGAACAGCGCGATGGGGCCGCTCTCCACCCGGGAGTTGCTCCTGACGACGGCGTTCGGCCTCTTCCTGTGGTCCATGTTCGCCGCGACGCTGCGTCGGCGCGCGATCCGACTCGATCCCGGGCGGCACGGACTTCTGGTCCTCGTGGTCGTGCTCGTCATCCTGAGCTTCCTCGTGCCGGACAGGATGAGCGGCGGGGGCAACCTCGGACGGCGACTTGCCACCTTCGCGTGGATGGCCGTGCTGATCTGGGTCGGCACACACGACTTCGGACGCATGGGCCGCACCCTGATCCGTCTGGCGGCCGTGGGCGCGACCGTGGCCCAGGTCGGCATGCGCGCGCCGGTTCTGGCCGAGGTCGAGGAGTACCAGCAGGGAGTGGTCGAGGCGGGATCGCTCGCCGGACCGAACGCCGCGATCGTGCCTCTCGCCGCTCACGAAGCAGCCTTCCCCAGTCACCCCTACATCCCGATCCTGGTCCGGGAGAGCGGTGCCTACCTGGCGGCCGGGCGTTGTCTCGTCGACATCACGAACTACGAGGGACAGGTCGGCTCCTTCCCCCTGGTGACCCGGGACGGTCTCCCGCGCCTGCACCGCACACCCGCGGATGTCGCGGGCGAGCTGCAGCCCCACGCCGCGTCGTGGGTCCTGCTCTCGGAGTACCCGCCGCAGATCACACCCGCACAGCGCCCCGCGGCCGATCGCGCCTTGGATCGCATCGCGGCCGCCTGGGACCTGGTCACCACGACGGACCGCGGCGGCGTCCACCGGCTCTACCGGCGGCGTGCGCCATGATCCACATCCGTCACGGTCAGCCGGTGGCCGGCTTCGTCGCGCCGTTCGCCTACGCCCGGGGCCGGTTCCTCATCGGCCGGCCGGTGCTGCGGATCACGCGCCGGGCGCGGGCCGTCGCGGCGGCGCGCTACATCGTGGCCTGCGAGAGCCACCTCGACGTCGGCTGCGGGGACGGCTACTTCCTGCGGCGCTCGCCGGCCCGGGAGCGCTTCGGGATCGACCGGTTGCTCGGTGACGAGCTGACCACGCGTCTTGATTTCCCCGATGGCAGCCTCGACTGCGTGTCGATGCTGGCGGTGATCGAGCATCTGAAGTCGCCGCGTGAGGTGATGCGCGAGATCCACCGCATCCTCAAGCCCGGAGGGCGTCTGGTCCTGACGACACCAAAGCGGTTCACGAGCCGCCTCATCCCGCTCTACGCGGCCGGGATCGAGGAGGAACACGAGGATTACTTCGACGTCGCATCGATCCGGGGCCTTGCCGAGGGGATGCTCGATCTGACCGGCCATCACACCTTTCTGTTCGGGCTCAACCAGGCGTTCTGCCTGCGCAAGCCGGGGGTGTAGCCCGACCGGATACTACGAGTCGGCGCGGCTCTACCGTGCCCGGGCGCTCCCCAGCTCTCCGAGGTAGCGCTGCAGCGATGGCAGGCCGGCCAGCGCCGGGAGGATGTAGCGGAGGGTGGCGAGCACGCCGAGGGCCGCGCCGGTGGCCGGGCTCATGTAGGCGCGCAGGAGCGCGATCAGCGCCGCGTCGCGCGTCCCGATGCCGGCCAGGGTCAGCGGGATCAGGCCCGCGAGGATGGCGAGCGGGACGAGAGCGAGCGTGACCATCATCGGGATCGGCGCGCCCAGCGCCCGGGCCATGAGCCGGAATTGCAGCAGGTGGAGAAACCAGATCAGCATCGACAACGCCATCGTCATGACGCACGCCGGCCTGGCCCGCCAGAACAGGGCGTGCATCTCGTGCCACGAGCCGCGCAGCGCGCGCAGGCGATCGGCCATCGCGCCGGTCGCCGGCCGCAGCGCCAGCGCGAACATGATGTCGGCCAGCCGGGGAGAGGCGAGCAGCGCGATCCCCGCCGCCAGCCCCGCCACGACCACCGCGAGCATCGCGCGAAAGAACGGCTCGTCCTCGAATCGCAGCGCGAGACCGGCGGCGCACCAGACCATAAGGGCGAGCATGTCGGTCGTTTTTTCGAACACGACCAGCGCCGCGGCCAGGGTGCCGGAGATCCGGCCGTGGCGGCGCATGAACAGGCTCTTGAGCAGGTCGCCGCCGCGCGCCGGAAGGACGAGGTTGAGCACGCCGGCGGCGAGGATCAGCCGCAGCGACGTGCCGAGCCCCAGCCGTCGCTCCCGGGGCAGGAGGATGTTCAGCCGTGCCGCGCTGAGCAGGGTGGTCGCCGCCAGCAGGAACGCCGCCGCGGCCAGCGGACCCGGCGCGGCGTTCTTCAGGACCGCCAGGATCGCCCCCGGGTCGACCCTCCGGTAGATCACGGCCAGGATCGCGACGCTGATCCCCAGGAGGACGAGCCGCTTCATCCGCCGGGGCGCCGCACCAGCGTGAGCGCCTCGCCCGCGTGCAGGGCCGCGACGCGGTCGGTCAGGTCGACCCAGCCGGAGAGCTGACCCTCCTGGTAGGTGCGGCTCGTGGCCACGTAGATCGAGGTCTGGTCGCAGCCCAGCATCACCGACCGCACTCCGCGCCAGCTCTCGGCGCTGAGATGGTCGTGAATCTCCCAGGCGCCGTCACGCCAGCGCACCTGCCGCTCGAAGCGAAAAGGCGCGCGGCGCTTGCCGACGATCAGCAGGCGCTGCAGCACCCGGCGCACCGTGCCGGCGAGGAAGCGACCCGCCGTGAGCATGAACACTCTCAGGATCAGAAAGTCGAGTGCGCGCGGCCGCCGCTGCTTCGCCCAGCCCAGGCTGCCGCCCACGCTGATCGCATCGGCCGTGACGCGGGTCTCGTAGCGGTCGACGAGATGACCGACGGCATTGCGCAGCCGCCGCCCGTGGCGCGTGAGCACCGAGAACTGCGTGTCGGACATCACCAGCCGGTCGTTCTTGAACAGCTTCAGAACGCCGCCCTTGTTGGTGGCCATGATCAGCGTCCACCCGTTCCGCCGGTCCACGAGCAGGCCGGCCCGTGGCAACCAGGCGCGGCCCTGAGCCGGGAGAGCGGGCGCCGGGCGCGTCCCGACGTAGTCGCGCCAGGCCAGCAGGTAATTCCACGCGTGGTGGCCGACGATGTGATCGTCGGCGTGCGCGGCGCTTCGCCCGGCCGCCAGTCCGGCGAGGAAGCGATCGTTGACCGCCAGGGCGGGAGGATGCCCGCGACCGACCAGCTCGAACCCGTGGGGGAAGAAACTGTATGTGTTGCGGCTGCCGTACTCGCCGGCGTACGAACCGTCCGGGTGCATGAAGTGGGCGGCCAGGTCGACGGCGCGCACGAGCGCGCTCCGCAGTTCGGGGAGGGGACGCAGGCTCCCGATCCATGCCAGCACGGAGATCGTCAGCGTCTGATACCCCGGGTCGCATCCCTCGTACTCGCGGAACCAGCCCTCCTCGTCCTGGAGGCCCAGAACGTGCTTCAGGCGTTCCGCCGCCGCTTGCTCCCAGCGGCCGGTTTTCAACAACGCGCCGGCGAGCAGCAGACACAGCGTGATGAGCGCCTCGTGGTTGGCGATATCGCCCGGCTCCCTGCTGGCGGCGAGCCAGTCGGCCCGGCGGGCGAAGAAGCCCCGCACGGCATCGTCCCGGAGATCGAGGATGCGGCAGGCCTCGAGACCGGCGAGCAACGAGAAGGCGGTGGCGCCCGCGGCCCGCTCGAAGGGATAGTAGTCGTCCGCCGAGCCGTCGCGGTGGCCGCTGGCGGCGGCGTAACGGACGCCGGCGCCGGCCCATTCGCGCAGGTCGGGGTGATGGAACCAGCGGTTGCCTTCGAGATTCGTCTCCCAGGCCAGCGCCAGCGGGAAGACGAACTCCTGCGCCATGCCGCTCGGAAAATCGACGATCCGGTAATGCCAGAAACCGCGGTCGAAACAGCCGTAGGTGGGGCTGTGGCGATTGCGGTCGAGGAGCGTCAGCAGATGCGGCACGTGCGCCAGGGCCGCGCGGGCCATCAGGTCGCGACTCATCCCGGGGGTTCGCGATCGCCGGGCCGCTCCCGGCCGAGCCGCCGCATCGCCTGCTGGAGGTCCTCGATCAGCAGGCGGTTGACCGCGACCAGGTCGGCCAGCAGGCCGAAGACGAACAACTGCACGCCGGTCAGCAACAGGATCGCGGCCACCACCAGGCTGGGCAGCCAGGTCCGGCCGGGCTCGAGGAAGAACAGGAACAGCACCAGCCACCGCAGCAACAGAAAGAGGCCGGCGGCGAACGGAACCGACCCGAGGATGACGAAGAAACGCAGCGGCTGATAAATGACGAAGATCCGGCCGATGATCCGGACGGAGCGCCAGACATAGGCCGCCATGCCGGTGACCAGCCGGGAGGGGCGCAGATCGGGGTTGACCCGGATGGGGACCGAGATCACCGCCATGTTCTTGAGCCCGGCCTGGATGATCGTCTCCAGCGTGTAGCTGTAATCGTTGAAGACGTTGAAGCGCAGCGCCGCCGCCCGGCTGATGGCGCGGAAGCCGCTCGGGGCGTCGGCGACGTCGGCGCCGCTGGTGACCCGGACCACCCAGCTGCCGAGGCGTTGCAGGAGTTTCTTGGGGCGGGAGAAGTGCCCGATCTCGGCGATCGGCCGCGCGCCCACGACCATCTCGGCGCTCCCCGCCAGGACCGGCGCCACGAGCTTGCCGATGTCCTCGGCGCGGTACTGGTTGTCGGCGTCGGTGGTCACGATGATGTCGGCCCCGGCGTCCAGGGCGCCGTGAAGTCCCGCCATGAAGGCGCGCGCGAGACCCTGGTGCCGGGGCAGGGAGACGATGTGATCCGCATGGTGCTGGCGCGCCACGTCCGCGGTGCGATCGGTGCTGCCGTCGTCGATGACCAGCCATTCCACGACATCGACCCCGGGCAGGCTCCGGGGCAGTTGTGACAACGTGATGCCGAGAGTCCCTTCCTCGTTGAAGCAGGGGATCTGAATGACGACTTTGATCACGGCCACCCGATCGATGGCTCGACTGAGCCGGTCATGAGGAACTCAGGATACTGGATATTGCGGGTCGATCCATATCAGAATCCGCCAATGGACCTGCCAACCGGCGGCGACCAACGCGCCCCAGGCACCGATCGATGGCCGCGCCGGCGCTGGTGGCCGGCGGCCGCCGGGTATGCCCTCTTCTTCGCGCTGCTCCTGCTGCCGATGCCGCTCGAGGGAGCCCTGCCGGGCAACTGCGACACGTGGCTCAACGGCATCGCGCTTCCCAACATCATGCTGGATCGTCTGCATGCCGGGCTGACCGGAGAGCAGGCGGGCACGTCCTTCTACCCGGAGAGGCGCATTTTCGGGTTCGGAGAATCGGCCTTCGGCACGTCGGCCCTCTTCATGCTGTTCAAGATCGTCGCGCGCGACGATGTCGCGGCCTACTACCTGTTCATGGTCGCGATCCTGGCCCTCGATTCCCTGGGGGTGTTCCTGCTCGCCCGCTTCTACACGCGGGGGGCCCCGGCGGCCGCCTTCGCCGGGCTGGCCTTCACCGCCTCCAACTACATCCTCGGGAGCATCGACAGCCCGCACACCGCCTTTTTCTTCATCGCCTTCCTGTGTCTCTACCAGTGCAAGCGCTACCTGGTGACGGGCGAGCGTGGCGCGATCCTCCTGGCCGCGCTCCTCGGGGCGGCGCAGGTCTATTTCTCCGCCTACATCTTCCTTTTCATGTCGCTGGCGGCGGCCGCGCTGTTTGTCGCTCACCTCCATGGCGCTCGCGATCGGGCGCGGGTCGATCGCGGGACGCTGCTGCGGGCGGCGGCGATCTTCGTGGTCGTTGCGGCGCCATTCTTCGGGTTCTATGCCGCAGCGAAGGCCGACCCGAACTTCACCAACCCGTGGGATTCCACGTTGCTGGCCGAGCTGCACAGTCTCGAGCCCGCAGATCTGGCGCGCACCCTCGAGAACAACCTCCTGTACCGGTCCGACGGCCGGATCCGGGCCCCCGAGCTCGGGCAGCGCACCCGGGCGATGGTGGAGAGGGGAGCGGTCCAGGCGCGCAGTTTGACCAGCGACGATGCCAGGATCGTGCTGGGCCGGCTGTCCAGCCCGGACGACGTCAAATACTTCGTGTACACGCGCCGCTGCGCGTTCCTCGGCCTGGTCCTGTACGCGCTGGCGGGCATCGGCCTTTGGCGCCCCGGCGCGGCGGACGCAGGCATGGCGGACGCAGGCATGGCGGACGCGGGCCTCGCGGACACCGGCCCGGCCGCGAGTCGGCGCCGGGAGCTCGCCGGGTTGTACCTCGCGGCGCTTCTGGTGTCGTTCGGACCGTTCGTATCGGTCGGCGAGACGCTCATCCCCAATGTCATGTACCCGGCCTACAAGTGGCTTGGCGCCGCGGGGGCCCTGCGCGTGCCGAGCCGGGCCTTTTCGTTCGCGGTCCTGGCGGTCGTCCTCGCCGCCGCCGCCGGCCTGGAGCGGCTCGGCGCGCTGGCGCCGCTGCGGACGCGCGGCCGGCGAGGGGCCCTCTTCGGCCTGCTCACCCTCGCGGTTCTGGCGGAAAATGTCCCGCTGCCGCTCAAGTCGTTCGCGGGCAGGCGGCTTGCGACACCCGAACCGCTGGTGCGGGAGTTCTTCGCGGACCGGCGGGGCGATGTGCTGCTCGACCTGCCCAGTCAGCCGGGTGGGGCCCTCTATCGCGACAGCCACGACCTGTTCGAATGGAACCGCGAGCTGATCTACATGAACCGGCAGACTTACCATCGACAGAGCATCGTCAACGGGGTTCACGGCTACTTCCCGCGCAGCCGGTTGCTGGCGCAGAGGCTGATCAACCAGCTGCCCGCAGGCCGGGCTCTCGCCGGGCTGCGGGAGATCGGCGTGAACTACATCGTCTATCACCGGTCCCTCGAGTTCCCGTGGGAAGCGGGGCTGTACCGCGATCTGATCGGCGCCCCGGAGCTGGTGGTGGTCGCCTCGGCGGCCGACGTGACGATCTTCGGCTGGGCACCCGGTCCCGAACGGCCCGCGCCACAATGAGGACCTTGCGCAGGGCCGCGGCTCACCTGAAGCAGTGCCTGCATGGGAGCAGGGGCCTGTTCCTGCTGTTCCTCGCCTGGCCGGTGGTCCTGGTCAGCACCAGCGGTCCCCCCATGGCCGACTCGGTGCTGCTCGCCGCGATCCGCCTCGTCGATCACCGGACCTGGACGCTCAGCGATCAATCCGATCCAAAGGCCGTCTTCATGACCCTGGCCCATGACATCAGCGTCTACGACGGGCGGGTCTATTCCGGCGTCGGCCCCGGGGCCAGCGTCATCGCGGCGCCGTTCTACTTCGTCTTCAAGCCGCTCTATTCGCTCTTCGATGACGGCATCATCGCCAACCGGCGGGTCGCGCATTACTACGCGATCAACAGCCGCGCGCGGGGCGCGCCGGTCTCCGGGCATTTCAAGGACATGTACCTCCTCCAGATCCTGCTGGTCTGGTGCGTGGTCGCGCCGCTGTTCGCGACCTTCCTCACCAGGCTCCACCACGCGATGACCAGCCACGGCATCGAACGGACTCAAGCCGCCGTCGTGGTCCTCGCAATCGGCCTCGGGAGCATGGCGCTCTACTACAGCGCGATGTACTCCCGCCAGGCGCTGGCGTATCTCCTGCTGTGGCATGCGATCCTGTCGCTGGTCGAAACCCCCGCACCCGGCAGGAGGGCGTGCGTGGTCGCCGGACTGCTCTGCGGCGTCGCCGTTTCCATCGACTACCCGGCGGTCATTCTCGCGGGGCTGTTCCTCCTGTTCCGGCTGCCGCGGCTGACCTGGCCGCAACGCATCCTGGTGCTGCTCCCGGTGCTGGCCGTGGCCGGGCTGACGGGGCTGTACCACGCGGCCTGCTTCGGATCGCCGTTGTCGACTCCCTACCAGCATCGTTACTGGGTGACCAGCGGGATCCTGGCCGATCCGGTCTTTCAGGAGGGCACGGCGCTCGGGATCAGCATGCCGGACCCCGAGGTGATGTTCCGTCTCTGCTTCGGCTTCTTCAAGGGCCTGTTCATCTACAGTCCGATCCTGCTGTTGGGGCTTGTCGGGCACGTGGTGGGTCTCTTGGCGCCGGGCGACCGGCGCTTTCACATCTTCAGCCTGCTCGTCTTCCTGGTCTATCTTGCCTTCAACAGCACGCTTGGAGCGCACGTGCCGAACACCGGAGAGCACTTCTGGGGCGGATTGAGCATTCTCTGGGGCCCGCGCCATCTGTTCGCCGTCGTGCCGTTTCTGGCCTGCGGTCTGCTGCGGCTCGACTGGCGCCGCGCATCCATCCGGCTGGCATGTCTGGGCGCCCTGCTGGCGTCCTGCCTGTTCAACGCGCTCGGCACGATGTTCGGGCATCGGATCATGTCGACCCCCGCCTTCGGCCCGGACCTGCGATTCCCCCTGCGCTACGCCTTCAGGCTGTTCATCGAACAGGGGCCGCGCCTCCCGATCCTGGACGTTTACGGCGTCGCCCCGCTCATCCAGGCCGCCGTGATTCTCGCCCTGATCCTGTTCTCCTTGGCCGCGCTGCGGGAGATCCTCGAAGAGGCGCCGCGATGAAACCGATCGTCTCAATCGGCTCGATCGAACTGTCGTCCTATGCCCTCATGCTCTCGCTGGGGGCATGCGTCGGTTTCTGGCTGACGGCCCGCGAGATCGTGCGCAAGCGCCTCGACGCGGGGGCGATGCTCGGGCTCGGGGTTGTCGCCTTCGCGGGGGGCGTCATCGGCGCGCGGGGGCTGAGCTATCTTCTGAACCGGCAGCTCTATGTCGAGCGCCCGTGGTGGTCGATCTTCGCCGTCGGGGACCGGGGGGGGATGTCGATGTACGGCGGGCTGGCGCTCGCCTCCCTGCTCGGACTCGCCTACATCCGGCTCAGGCGGCTGCCTGCCTGGGATGCGTCCGACACGCTCGTCGTCGCCTGGGTCCCGCTCCTGTTCTTCATACGGATCGGGTGTTTCCTCAACGGCTGCTGCTACGGCAGGCCGACGACGGGACCGTTCGGGCTGGTGGCGGGCGGGGCGCCGAACAACGTCAACTTCGGGGTCCCGTCGCACCCGACCCAGCTGTACGCCGCCGGGGCGGCGCTGGCGATCTTCGCGCTGCTCCGGCGCATGCGGACACGGCGACACTACGCGGGCCAGCCGACGGTGACCTTCCTCGGGCTCTATTCAGCCTTCGTCTTCTTCAACGAGTACCTGCGCGGCGACATCACGACGGCGTGGCGCTTTGGCCGGCTCGGCGTCCTGAGCCTCAATCAGATCCTCAGCGTGGCCGTCTTCACCCTCGCCGTCGCGATCTCCTTCCGCCTCAGCGCTTGGAGCGGCGTCGCAGACGAAGGGTAAGGCCGAAGGCCAGGGCCAGCGGCACGGCGTAGAAAGCCATGTTGAAGCCGCGGCTCTTCGGGGCACGGATCTGACCGGTCGAGGCGGCCACCGGGTTCCAGCAGGCGCGAACCTCGGGGATGTCGTTGCAGCCGTCCTTGACGATGTCGCGATGGAACACGTCGATCAGGACACCGGTCCCGTCCGGCTTCACGAAGATGTTCTCGAGCTGGCCTTCCAGGAGGCCGACCGTCAGCGACGCGAGCAGCGAGTTGACCGCGGAGCAGATGTCGAGCGACGGAGGATCGGGAATGGGGTCGGGGAAATCAAGCGAGATGTTGCACGACCCGAGCAGGGAGACGTCGAAGTTGACCACGTCCGCCGTGGTGATTTCCAGCGGATGGATGGCGCTGCAGTCGCCGAGCACGCAGGTGTCGGCGATCTGGGTGATCTGGATGTCGTCCCAGGAGGCCGACAGGTTCCAGCCCGCGACGATCGGCTCCACGATGCCGGCCTCCATCGCGCAACCGTCGAACGTATAGTTGAGGTAGGGAACCTCGAACACGCAAAATGAGTCGCAACTGGTGTAACTGTACCCGCGCGTCCCCATGCCGACGCTGAACGGTCCGAGGAGGCTCAGGTCGACCTCGATCGCCCCCGGGCTCGTGGTCACGGTGAACGGCGCCTGGCTGAGCGGGATGCTGAACAGCTCGGCGTACGCCACGAACTCATGCCGGACGCACAGGCCCTGGAACGGGATCCTCACGCCGCCTCCCAGATCGACGTCCTGATTGCCCATGCTCGCGAGCAGTTTGTTGAGGGGGGCGGGGTTGACCATCGCCTGGAAGTCGACCGCCCCCGGCGCGGTGTCGCACTGGGTCGCGGCGTGCGCCGCCGGCGTGAATCCGATGCTCCAGACGCAGGCGAAGGCGAAGATGAAGGCGACGAGGCTTGCGAGATTGCGCTTCATGGTGTCCTCAGTGCGCCGTCGGCATCGGCGGGGAAGCTGACATAGGTGCCCTGGGCAGCGAGTTCGACCTTGAGCGCCGCGCGGCGGTCGCGGATCCGCCCGGCACGCTCCTCGTCGGTCAGGCCGGGGTCGGCCGCGACCGCGAGGCGGTCGACCTCGTAGCGCTCCATCGCTTCCTCGCGACTGAACAGCAGGGCCGCCACATCCGGCCCGAAGGCGCGGCGCCGGGCCTCCCAGCGATAGGCGATCCGCCCGGAGCGGTCCAGGGAGTCGAGGCTGTCGGAGGCGAGCTCCTCCTGCAGGCGCCGGTGACCGTCGAGCAGCGGCACCGCTTCGACCCGATCCTGCTCGACGAGATGATAGAAGGCCTGGTCGTAGACACCGTCCGGGCCGACACCGGTGTCACCGGCCCGCTGGATGTCTTTCACGTTCCGGACGATGGCCGCGTACTGGAGCTGCATGGTCCGGCGTTCATCGAACCGGGCATCGTGCGCCAATTCGACCGGCTCGATATCCCCCACGGCCTCTCTCAAAGCGGTGGCGATCGGCCCGTCGTTGCGCGTCTCGGCGAGGGCATCCTGGATACGTCCGGCCAGCCAGCCCCGCCGCATCAACACGCGCACTCTCAGATACGGGAGGTTGTCCAGCAGCGCACCGACGCTGACGCTCTCGACCGGCGTGTCGCTGCCGGCGAGGCTCTGCGCGATGCGCGTGAGCGCCTCCCGCTCGAGCACGATCGACATCTCCCCGTAGGTCAGGCGCAGGCGGGGCACCGCGTCGAGGAATCGACCGACCTCCATCGTGTCGACGGTCCCCCGGTCTCCGACCAGCGTCTGCGCCACGCTGCCCGCTGTCCGCCGGTCGAAGCGCGCTCCCCCGGCCAGGTCATCCAGCCGGATCTCCGCGGGGACCGCGGTCCCCGCCGGCGCCTCCCGCAGCCAGCCGGCATCGGCCCCCCCGGCCAACTGACGCGGCCGGGCCTGCGACCCGTCCTCGCGGAGTTGCGCCACCATCCACACCGTCAGCAGCGCGACGAAGACGGTCGCCGTGAATCGCAATGTCCTCGACGCGGCGGCTCGGTGAAATACGGATTTCCACATGATTGGTACCCAATCCAGCGAGATCTTCCTGGCGGGCATGATCGCGTCCTCTATGGGTGTGGTTCGTTTACGGCGTTTCCGCATTCTAATACAGGAACCGCCATTTCGGGCCATTTGATCCGCCAGGCTGGCGATTATCTCTGCCGCCGGAATCCGCGTCGGAGGGAGTCTCCGGCCTGATCCGATCGGCCTTCCCCCTGCCGGTCGCCGACCGCGACGCGCCTGCGCGGGTTCCCGCCGCCCGCTGTCGAGGACCATGTCATTGATCATCGTGCGAATGGCCACAGCCCAGGCCTTTCAATCTGCTAGCCTTCGGCTTTCTGTTTCGACGTCCATCCGGACGGCTCGCGGCCCGTGGCGATCCGCGGCGACAGGATTCGCAAGGCGTCGCTCGTCCTGGTCCGGGACCGGGTTGCCAGGCCGGCGCGGAGCGCAGGAGACCCGGTTCGTGGTTGGCAGGACTCTCTCGCACTACCGGATCACCGCGGCGATTGGTGCGGGCGGCATGGGCGAGGTCTATCGCGCCACCGACACGAAGCTCGGGCGCGACGTGGCCCTCAAGGTGCTGCCGCCCGAGATGGCCTCGAGCCCCGAGCGGCTCGAGCGCTTCCGCCGTGAAGCCAGAGCCCTTGTCTCCCTCGACCACCCCGGCATCGTCGGGGTGGTCTCGGTTGAGGAAGCGGATGGCATTCACTTCCTGACCATGCAGCTCGTCGAGGGCCGGCCCCTCGACCGCCTCATCCCCGAGGGCGGGATGCCTCTCCAGCGTATCCTCGACATCGCCGGCGCTCTCGCCGACGCGCTCGCCGCGGCGCACGACAGGGGGATCGTCCACCGCGACCTCAAGCCGGGCAACATCATGGTGGCCAACGATGGCCGGGTGAAGGTGCTCGACTTCGGTCTCGCGAAACTGGCCGGGGAGGAGCAGGGCGCCGCCGATGACCGCACGCGGTCGGCGGGACTCACCGGCGCGCACACCGTTGTCGGCACGATGGCCTACATGTCGCCGGAGCAGGCGCGCGGTGAGCCGGTGGACGCGCGCAGCGATCCCTTCTCGCTGGGCGCGGTGCTGTACGAGATGGCGGCCGGACGGCCTGCCTTCGGCGGCACCACGGCGGCCGTGGTCTTCGAGGCGATCCTCAACCGGCAGCCGCCGCGACTGGGCGAGGTCAATCCGAACGTGCCCCCGGGACTCGAGCGCGTCATCGGTCGCCTCCTGGCCAAGCAACCGCAGCATCGACTTGCAAGCGCCCGCGAACTGGTCGCGGTGCTGCGGGTGCCCGGCGACGCGCTTCCCGGGTCGGGCCCGCGCGCGGCCGTGGCGGCGAGCCCGGTGCCGTCGATCGCGGTGCCGTCGATCGCGGTGCTGCCGACAACGAGTACTTCAGCGACGGTCTCTCGGAGGACCTGATCAACGCCCTCAGCCGGCTGCCCGATCTGCACGTGGCGTCGCGGACATCGGCGTTCCGCTTTCGCGGCAGCGATCTCGACATCCGCCAGATCGGCCGGCAGCTCGATGTCGCCGCCGTCGTCGAGGGGAGCGTGCGCCGGTCGGGCGCGCGGCTGCGCGTCACCGCGCAGCTCGTGAGCGCGGACAACGGCTACCAGCTCTGGTCGCAGCGCTACGACCGGCAGATGGCGGACGTCTTCGAGATCCAGGACGAGATCGTCACCTCGATCATCACGGCCCTGGTGCCGGCGCTGCAGGGCGCGGCCGGCCACGCGGTGCAACGATCGACGAAGAACCTCGAAGCCTACGAGCTGTACCTCAAGGGGCGTCACCACACGCATCAGCGTTCGCCGGCGACTCTGCGCGTGGCCATCCAGTGTTTCGAGCAGGCCATCAAGCTCGATCCCGGGTACGCGCTCGCCTATGCCGGACTCGCGGACTGCTACGGGATTCTCCGCGTCTACGGCCGGATGCCGGCCGAGGCCGGCCGGCCGCCCGCGCATGCGGCCATGACCCGCGCCATGACCCTGGCGCCGTCGCTGTGGGAGGTGAACTTCTCGCGCGCCTTTTACACCTTCTACTTCGAGCGCGCCTGACGCGAGGCCGGGCCGTACTTCCAGAAGACAATGGCGATCAACCCGCGTTCGTCCCTCGCGCAGGCCTACTACGGCCTGTTCCTGGCGACGGAGCGGCGCGCGGAGGAGGCGGTCACGCACACGCGGCGGGCCTGCGATCTGGACCCGTTGTCGTCGCTGGTCCACGGTCTGGCGTCGTCGACGAACTACACCCTGGGACGCTACGACGCGGCGGAGCGCGCCGCGCGGCAGGCGCTGGAGCGGCAGCCCGACTACATGCTCGGTCTGTGGCTGCGCGGGCTGGCGCTGTGCGGTCTCGGCCGCAACGAGGAGGCGATCGAATCGCTGGAGCGCGTCGCCACCCTGTCACGCGCCCCGATCTTCATGGGCGTGCTGGGTCTCGGGTACGCGCGTGCCGGGCGCATCGACGACGCGACCCGGCTGCTGCGCGAGATGGAGGATCGCGGCAGCCGCGGCGAGTTTGTCCCGGCGTTCGCGCCGCTGGCCATCCACGTCGGCCTGGGCGACCTCCCGGCGATGCGCCGGACGCTGGCCGCGGGCCCTGGCGGAAGACACGCCCCCGTTCACGCTCCGCGTCACCGGCGGCCGGTTCCTCGAGGCGTTCCGCGGCGATCCCGAGATCGATCGCATGCTGTTCGATCTGTACGGCTGGTGACGCTCATGCCCACGGACCCCGGCAGCCGCGCGCGGCGGCGCCGGCCGTGGATGCTCGTCGTCACTTGGAAGTCGCATTCAGCCGCTCGACAAAAACCCCGACGCTGTAACACAATCCACCCATCGTAGTCGAAGCGCCCGCTCGCACCAGAACCACATCGTGAACCAGCCCGACCCGGAGGACGCACACATGAGCCTGGCCTCGAAGCGGTGTCACGAGTCGACCCGATGGGGAATCCTGCCGGTCCTTGCGCTCGCGCTGTCGGTCGCGGGGTGTGCCGTTGTCGGCTCCGATCAGGCGAAGCTCAAGCGCGACCGCGACCGGGATGGCGAAGGGAAGCGGATCGGCAGCGGCGTCTCGTTCCTGGAGCAGACGCTCGTCGAGGCGGCGCCCGCCCCCGCCGCCGCGCCGGGCTGGGACGTGGAGCGCGTCGCGAGCGGCCAGGACGACTGGGAGCCGGCCGTCGCCGTCGATCCGGCCAACGCGAACTACGTGTACCAGGCGATCACGCGCTACACCGGGCCGAAGGCGTGCGGCAACTGCAGGCTGCCGGCGATCATCATCCGCCGCTCCACCGACGGCGGCGCGACGTGGATGCCGGATCAGTTCCTGGCGGCCACCAACAAGGGTCAGTACGATCCGCAGATCGAGGTGGCGGCGCTGACCGGCCATGTCTACGCCGTCTGGCTCGATGCCTTCACCCCGGGCTCCACCTTCACCAAGTCGACCAACCGTGGCGCCACCTGGTCGACGGGGAAGTCGTTCGCCGGCAAGGGAAAGAAGCCGTCCTGGAACGACAAGCCGTGGCTGGTGATCTCAGGTGACGGCCAGCATGTCTACCTCGGCTTCAACTCCAGCGACAGCTATGTCGTGTCGTCGCACGACGGCGGCATCACCTTCTCGACTCCGGTGAAGACCAACAGCGACAACCGCTACTGGTTCCACTCCGGGGGGGCGGTCTCGCCGACCAACGGCAACGTGGCCTATTTCGCCTGCAGCACGTTCGGCAGCGGCAACACCTACGCGGGGGACGCCACCATCGAGGTGCTCAAGACGACCAACGGCGGCGTTTCGTGGACGACCACGCGGGTCGACACGTCCCGTGAGGTTCCGCCGTGCGGCTGGGCCGCCGGCTGCTCGACCGGATTCCTCGGATCGTCGGCCGCCATGGCGATCGACAGCGCCGGCAAGCTGATGATCGCGTACAACGCCAACGACACGCCCGGCGCGCCGGAGCAGATGTACCTCCGCACCTCGACCGACGGCGTCGCATGGAGCCCGCGGCAGAGAATCTCCGTCGTATCGACGAGCGTGCACAACGCTTTCCCCGCCGTGGCGACGCGTCCGGGGGTGGCGGGCGATTTCCGCGTCACCTGGCAGGATGACCGCATCCAGAGCCAGACCGGCTGGAACACCTGGTACCGGCGCACGACGAACGGCGGAACGAGCTGGAGCGCCGACATCCGCCTGTCGGATCGCACCGACGGCGCGCCCTACAAATCGGCCAACGGCTATCAGTTCCCGTACGGCGACTATCACGAGCTGGCGGTCGCGCCCGACGGATGGAATCACGTCATCTGGGGCGCGGGAACCAGCTACACCGGCCCCGGCGGAGTCTGGTACACGCGCGGGCAGTAGCGCCGGCGACCGGCCATTCCCGGGTCCCGGAGAGAGGACGCAGGTGTCGACGACCGGCGGGGCATAGGTGCGCCGGCGGCCGGTTCTGCGCTTCATGACCCATCTGCTCTTCGGTGTCCTGCAGGAACCCCGGGCAGGAGTGCTCCGTCGCGCGCGACGGCAGCGGTTCCTGATGCATACGGCGACCGAGGACACGCCACCCATCTCGGTCATCCTGACTTGGACGCCGGGGTCCTGATCGCCGGCCAAGGCCCCCTTCGAGTCGAGAGAGTCGAGCCCCACCCGCGAATCTGAGCCCCGCGCTGTGCCGGTCCCGCAACCGACGCAGCGGGAGGCCCGCGGGAACGCCCGCCGCCACGCTGCTCGCGGGTGCGCTTCGCGAACGTCGCCGTAGATTCTCCTCAACGTTCGCCCTGGCTCGAGGAGGATCGGTCATGTCTTCCCCCCGCTGTTCCATCAGCATCGTTGTTGTCGCCGCGATGGCGCTGGCCGGTGTCGCGTGGCCGGTCACGGACGAACGCGGTGCCGCCGCCGAACCCGTCCCCGTCGCGAAGGAGATCACGCAGGGCGAGCTGCGGACCATGGCCGCGGACGGCACGGTCGTGCGATTCCCGCTGCAACACACCGATGTCCACGCCGACATCACCGGCGTCGTCGCGCATGTCGAGGTGGTGCAGACCTTCGGCAATCCGTACGACCGGCCGATCGAGGCTGTCTACGTCTTCCCGCTCCCGAACCGGGCGGCCCTGGACGGCATGGAAATCCGCCTGGAGGACCGCGTCATCCGCGGTGTCATCGCGAGACGCGAGACGGCGCGCGCGCTCTACGAGGCGGCGCGGCGGGAGGGACGGACGGCGGCCCTGCTCGACCAGCAGCGGCCCAACATCTTCACCCAGTCGGTGGCGAACATCCTCCCGGGCGACACCATCGAAGTCCACATCCGCTACTTCGAAACCCTGCCGTACCGCGAGGGCCGGCAGGAGTTCGTCTTCCCGATGGTCGTCGGGCCGCGCTTCATCCCCGGCACCCCCATCCGACCGGGCGATGGCGGCGGCGATCCCGACACGACCGACGTTCCCGACGCGTCGAGGATCACGCCGCCGGTGCTGCGGGCGGAGCAGCGCTCCGGCCACGACATCGCCCTCGAGCTGCGCCTCGATGCCGGGGTGCGCGAGAGCGGGGTCGCATCACCATCGCACCGCGTCGAGGTGGACCGCGAAAGCGGCGGCGTCGTCCGGGTGAGGCTGTCGCCCGACGACTCGATCCCCAACCGCGACTTCGTCCTTCGCTACGGCCTGGACGGCGCGGAGCCGAACGTCATCGTGTTGCCGCACCGCACGCCGGACGCATCCGCGCCCGGGTATTTCCTCGCCCTCCTCCGGCCCGAAGCCGAGCCGCCCCCGTCGGCGGTCTCACCCAAGGAGATGATCTTCGTCGTCGACTGCTCGGGGTCGATGTCCGGGGAGCCGATCGCCAGGGTCCGCGAGGCGATGACCTACGCGCTGCAGAACCTGGGCCCGCTCGACAACTTCCAGATCATCCGCTTCTCGGACGGCGCCGCGGCGTTCGCGCCGGCTCCGGTGCCGGCGACGCCCTCGTACATCGCCCGGGCGCTGGAGTACGTCGGTGGACTCTCGGGTTCGGGCGGGACCATCATGCTCGAGGGAGTGAAGACGGCCCTCGGCTACCCCGAAGACCCGCAGCGGCTGCGCATCGTCGCCTTCATGACCGACGGCTACATCGGCAACGAGGATCAGATCCTCGCCTACATGCACGAGCATCTCGGGACCGCGCGACTGCACTCCTTCGGGGTCGGCAGCTCGGTCAACCGCTCCCTCCTGGATTCGATGGCGGAATTCGGGCGCGGCAGCGCCTGGTACATCACGCTCCGGGAGGGGGCCGAAGGGGCGGTCCGGGATTTCTACGACCGGATCAGCCGGCCGTATCTCACCGACATCGCGATCGATTGGGGTGACCTGAAGGTCGTGGATGTCTACCCGCGCAAGATCCCCGACCTGTTTCTCGGGCAGCCGATCCGGATCAGCGGCCGCTATCTCGAGCCCGGCAGGGGCGTTCTGCGGGTGAGCGCCCGCCTCGGTGGCCGCCCCTGGGAGGGACGTTTCGACGTGCACCTGCCGGACCGGCACCCCGACGGGGACGCCATCGCCTCGCTCTGGGCCCGCGCGAGCATCGACGATCTCTCGAAACGCCTGATCGCCGGGCCGGACCCGGCGCTCGTGGAGATGGTCACGACGACCGCCCTGACGCATCACCTCGTCTCCGCCTACACCTCGTTCGTCGCCGTCGACGAGAGGATCCGGAACGCCGGGGCCGCTCCCGATCGAGTCGACGTGCCGGTCCTGATCCCCGAGGGTGTCGACCGCGACATGGCGGTCGGGACCGGTGCCCGCCTCGTCGACGCGGTGACGGCGTCGACCACCAGCACCACGACCACCCTTTCGTCCGAGTTCATCGACGCCCTGCCGATCCTCGGCCGGAACTACCAGGATGTCCTGACGCTCGCACCCGGCACTTCGGGTCACGTATCGGGGTCGCGCGACACCGGCGTCGTGGAGATGAGGGAGAAGATCCGGGTCACCGGCGGCAGCGGGACCACCTCCGGCCACAACGAGAGTCGCATCTCGGGTGTGGTGGGCGGTGTCCTCGGTGGATCGCCCCCCGAAGCCCTGAGCGTCGCCGGCCCTCCCCGGGACATGAACCCCGGCGTTCTGAAGTCCCTCTGCCGGATCGAGACAGCGCGGAGCGAGTACGCGGCCACCGAAAGCATCGAGATCACCCTGACCATCACCAACCTCTCAGCGGAGCCGTTGAACGTTCCGATGTCGCTCTCGATCAACGATGGCAGCGCCCGCTTCCAGATCCTCGATGCCAGCGGGCGGCCGGTGCCGGATCCCCAGGTCGTCTGTACCAATCGTCCGTATCGGCCCCTGAAGCCCGGCGAGACCGTGACCTTCCGAATCGCGCTCAATGAGGCGGGTGGATGCCGGCTGGCCGCGGGGGAGACTTACTCGGTGGTGTTCCTCGGCTCCGAGTATGGCCTGGTCGACTCGAACCGGTTGACCATCGTCGTCGGGGGAAGGTGATCCCGGCCCGGCAGGGCCGTCGGCGACGGCCCTGCCGGGTGGCACCTCAGAACTCGAACGCCATCCCCACGACCGGCCCCTGCAGCAGAATGTCGTACTCGAAACGGTCGAGCCTTCGCCGAGCATCCGCGGCCCGGTGAGCCGCCTTCTGGTAATCTCCGCGGGATGTTCATCCGTCCGGCGCTGGTTCTCCTCGGCGGGTTGCTCGCGACAGGTCAGCCAGCGGTCCCCGCCGTTGCCGCGCCCGCCGTTGCCGCGTCCGAGCCCGCCGGTCCCGAGCGCGAGCCGGCACGCAACTCCGTCTCCATGGGCCGGGCGACCGGCCCCATCCGTCTCGATGGCCGGCTCGACGAGCCGGACTGGGCCGCGGCCGGTGTCATCGGCGAGCTGGTGCAGCAGTCGCCCACGCCGGGCGGCCCATCGCCCTATCGCACCGAGGTCCGCCTGCTCACCGACGGCGAGACCATCTACATCGGTGTCAGTTGCGCCGACCCCGACCCGGCCGCGATCGCGATCCACACGATGCAGCGGGATGCCGGCATGGAGGGGGATGACACCGTCACCTTCGCCTTCGACACCTTCGGCGATCAGCGCACCGGGTATTACTTCCGCCTCAACGCCGCCCCGGCCCGCTACGACGGCCTGATCGCCGACCAGGAGAACGTCTCGGCCGACTGGGACGGCATCTGGGACGCCGCCACCCATGTCGACGCCGCCGGCTGGACCCTCGAGATCGCGATCCCGGCCCTGACGTTGCGCTTCACACCCGAGGCCGCCGCCTGGGGGTTCAACATCGAGCGCTACGTCGCGCGCGACCGGACGACGCTGCGCTGGACCGGCACAACACTGGACGCCCGCCTTGCCGACATGCGCCGGGCCGGCTCCCTTGAGGGAGTCGCGGGCCTGCGCCAGGGGATCGGCCTGTCGGTGAGCCCCTACGGCCTGGTCCGGGCCGACACCGACTACACCCGGGACGACACCGACACGACCGGCGACGCCGGGCTCGACGTGGCGTACGGCCTCACGGAGCAGCTCAGCGGCGTGCTGACGATCAACACCGATTTTGCCGAGACCGAGGTCGACACCCGGCAGATCAACCTGACGCGCTTCCCGCTGTTCTACCCGGAGAAGCGCTATTTCTTCGTCGAGGGTGCGAACCAGTTCGCCTTCGGAACGGGGCTCGGCACCGACTTTGTCCCGTTCTTCAGCCGGCGGATCGGCCTGTTCGACGGCGAGCGGATCCCGATCGACGTCGGAGCCAAGATCATCGGGCACCAGGGGCGCTTCGGGATCGGGGTCCTGGACGTGAAAACCGGTGACACCGCGGTGGCCCCCGCCACGAACCTGTTCGCGACGCGCGTGACCTGCGACGTCGACGAGCACCTGCGTGTCGGCCTCATCGGCACACGCGGCAGCCCCGACGGCATCACCGACAACTGGCTCGGCGGCCTCGACGCCCTCTGGCAGACCAGCTCGCTGTTCGGCGACAAGAACTTCTCGGCCGGCGCCTGGTGGACGAAGAGCGGCGGCGATGCTCCCGCGGTCGACCCGGGCGGCAGCTCGGAGGGCTGGGGCTTCAAGGTCGACTACCCCAACGACCGCTGGGACAACGTCCTGCTGGTCAAGAGCTTCGGCGATTCGCTCGTGCCCGCGCTCGGCTTCCTGCCGCGTCCCGGCGCGCGCATCCATCTCGCCGGGGTCGCGTACAAGCCGCGGCCTCAAAACGGCTGGTGGGCCGGCAAGGTGCGGCAGTTCTTCTTCGAGTTTTTCCCGACCTACGTCACCGATCAATCGGGGACGGCGGAGTCGTATGAGGTGTTCACCACCCCCTTCAACATCGAGACACCGGCCGGGACGGAGATCGAGGCCAATCTGGTGCCGATGTTCGAGCGTCTCGAGGCGCCCTTCGAGGTGTCGCCGGGGGTGGCCATTCCGGAGGGGTCCTATCACTTCACCCGCTACCGGGCCGAAGCCTCGACCCGCCCCGACCGGCCGATCCAGACCGGCGGCGAGGTGTGGTTCGGAGATTTCTACGACGGGCGGCTGACGCAGATCGAGTTCTTCGTCCGCTCCGCCGACCGCTCCGGGCGTCTGCAGCTCGAGGTCGACGGCCTGCACATCCAGGCCGCGCTGCCGGCCGGCGACTTCATCACCCGGCTGTGGCAGCTCAAGACCGTCTACTCCTTCTCGCCGGATCTCGTCCTGTCGCTGTACGGGCAGTACGACAGCGAGTCGCGCAACGCCGGTGTCAACGCGCGCATGCGCTGGACGCTGCGCCCCGGCGCCGACCTGTACGTCGTCTGGACCCGCGGCTGGCTGCATCCGCCCGACGCCGAACGCCCGCTCGAGGCCGAGCCGCTCGACTCCGAGGCGGTCGTCAAGCTGCGCTGGACGTTCCGGAGGTAGGCCGTCGCCCTTCAGGCGGCGAGCGTCACCACCGGTTCCGTGGCGCCGGGAGCCGAGAAACAGACCGACGATCCCCTGTTCACGCGCCGCCATTCCTGCTATTTTCCCCCGCGTCCATCGAGGAGAAACCCCTGGTGCGCCTGATTGGGGCAGCCGCGGTCGCCGTCGTCATCGGATCGATGACCGTCCTGGCGGGCGCGGTGCCTCCGGTGGTCGCCGGCCCTCCGGCGGCCGCTCCCGGATCGCACGCGGCACCCGCGGCGGCTGCCTCGGCGAGCCGCCCCGGACGTCCCGACCTGAAGTCGAACGTCGCGCTGGTGTTCGACGAGGCGCGCGGGCAGGCGCTCTACGCCAAGAACCCGGATCGCGTGGTGCCGATCGCCTCCATCACCAAGCTGATGACCGCGATGGTCATCCTCGACGCCCGGCTGCCGATGGACGAGACGATCCCGATCGACCGGGAGGACGTCGACCGGCTCAAGCACACCCGTTCCCGGCTGGAAGTCGGCGCGCAGGTGACGCGCGGCGATTTGCTGTGGGTGGCGCTGATGTCGTCGGAGAACCGGGCGGCCGCGGCGCTGGCCCGGACCTATCCGGGCGGCACCGCGGCGTGCGTCGCGGCCATGAATCTCAAGGCGCTCCAGGTCGGGATGATGCAGGCCCGCTTCGCGGACGCCAGCGGCCTGTCGAGCGGGAACGTGGCGAGCGCCGAGGATCTCTCGCGGCTGGTGCGGGTCGCCGCGGAGTACCCGGAGATCCGGCGGTTCTCGACCGCCCGGTCGCACACGGTGCGGCTCTCCCGCGGCCGCGTGCTCGAGTTCCACAACTCCAACGGCCTGGTGAGCAACAAGGCCTGGACCATCGGGTTGTCGAAGACCGGCTACCTCGACGCGGCCGGGCGGTGCCTGGTGATGCAGGCGGAGATCGCGGCGCGGCCGGTCATCATCGTGCTGCTCGACTCGTGGGGCAAGTACACCCGCCTGGGGGACGCCAACCGCATCCGCAAGTGGATGGAGGCCGCCGCTTCCGCCGCGGGGCCGGTGGCGGCGACCGGACCGGGCGCCCCGACCCGCGCGCGCTAGTGTCCCGAGTCAGAAGTCCCTTGCCTATTCCGGCGAGCGATCCACGTCGCTGGCAAGGCGGGCCGACGAGGGAATACCGGGAGTATTCGGAG